>Ga0179593_1584316_pt1 | contig 21827 bp, 25 predicted proteins | sample CZODoug2_1_08_16_FD_185931 | JGI IMG/M metagenome (GOLD analysis project Ga0179593, IMG submission 185931) | Vadose zone soil fungal communities from Angelo Coast Range Reserve, California, USA - CZODoug2_1_08_16fungal (PacBio error correction) | ecosystem: Environmental > Terrestrial > Soil >...
CCATGAGAGGCTTTTCAACGGGGTTTTGAAGCCTCTTGTGAGGGAAAAAGGCCATTCGTAGGGTCTGAAAACGTCAAGAGTTGGTGCCCGATGGAAAGGAAGATCCGGAGAAAAAATCGACACGGTACAATGAAAGGCACCCCTTCCAAGGTCAAAGAAGCCTATGAGTACCCGAAATTGGGGGAAGACAGAGAGGAAAGGGGGGGTTGCGCTGTCAGGGAAAATTTAGTCAATGGAAGAAGAGTTCAAACGGACCGACATGGCTGCCTTCTGCGCAAGGTTGTCGACAAGGAAATTTTGAGTCCATTCGGAACTACTAGAAAAGAAAAAAAAGTCCGACTCATCGCTTCGGAGGAGAATGGGAAGAAAGATTCCGGCCAAGAGACGCTAACTAGCCGGCTGTAATTGAAAAAAATAAGAAGGAGAAAACAGAAGGGGGGGACGCGCAAGCGTATTCCAGGCCAGAGGGGCGCCAGCGGGGGTTGCAGGGGGTCGATACTAGGGGAGCAAGTAAAAAAAGGGGATAGAGGGGGGGCGTGGCAAGGGGGGATCTTTGCTGATTGAGTTGTAGCATCTGTTCAAGGAGTGGGGTTGCGAACAGGGGAAGAGTTAAAGAAGAGAATAGGAGGTGGTGCAGAAAAAAGAAAAATCAAGGGAGAAAGAATTCCTGGCAGGTGTATCTTGCCAAAAGAAAAATTTCCATCCTGCTCAAAAAAAAGGAGCGCGAAAAAATGATTTAGGGAGGATTAAAGGGGAAGGAAAAGAAAGAGATGAGCTTCAGAAAAAAAAAAGGGTTTCTCAACAAGCCCGGCAAAGGAAGGGTTTCTGTCCAGGGAAAGACGCAGCGGCTGACCGGGAAGGGAACCCAAACAGGTGCCGGTGCGAAGCGCAGAGGGATTTTTATAAAAGCCTCGCGTCCAATGTTAGGAAGCCTTGGTCATTCAGGGGGCATGCACTGGCATCGCGGAATCTGAAGGAAAATGTTTTGAGAAGGTGTCTTCGCGCAAGAGCAAGGAAAGAGGACCAAAAGGCGGTCTAGCGAGGGTAGCGGCGGGAAGATGTGCGTCCGATAGGGAAAAAATCGGGCGATCGTTCGGGCCAGGCCGGTCGTAGGCAGAAGGGGAGCTTGCAGTGGGCAAAAAATCGAGCATGGACAGATCGCTTCGGAAAAAAAAGATTTGAATGCCCATCCGGGCGTGGAGGAGGTTGCGCTTTGAAAGCAGGTCCGCGGGGGGAAAGAGGCAACGAAACGGGAAAAGCGAGGTGGCGGTCCTTTCAGGCGAAACGAGGTCCACGGGAAGAGGGATCCTGTCCAGCATCTTGCAGGAAAGAAGATTCAGATAAGGGGTCTCGGAGCGCGAACACGCGAAAAAGATTGAACCGCAAGGGGATCATCGCAAGAAAAAAGACGGAAAATTCGCCTCTCTTGAAATCGTAAACGGACCTTCCTCGAGCTGGGAAAGGGGGTCCAGAGGACTCCGGCTTAGATCGAGAAATAGCAAAGGGGCGCCAGAGGGGAAAAACCGGGATCGTGGAAGGGGAAAGATGCATTCCCGGGAAAATGGAAGGGGTGCGCGCGCGACGTTGGGTTATGGGGAAAAACCGAGCAGACAACGAAGGGTGAATCATTGAAAATTCAAGCGCCGAAACTTCATAAGTCGGCAGGGGAAAAAAAGGTAGCCGCTCGACTTCCTGTGCCCTGGGGGGGCAAAATGAGATCTCCTCAACAAGAGGGGGAGGAAATAGAGATCACAGGCAACGGAGGCTTAGACGATTGGAAAAAAAAAGTTGACTATTCGCTTGAAACGAAAGAGATTCACATCATCGTAGAGGAGAGCGCCTGAAGAATCACCAACGGGTCAGGCCGCACCAAAACGTGCCCGCGAAGTCGGAAAGAAAGACTCCGGGAATCCGCGACGCATCAACACGTCTGTGCGTGATTCTATGGACAAAGTGGGAATAGAGGCAACCGAGGAGAATTCCTGGGGTCAACGAGGTCCCTCTCTTCCGTCACCAACGGGCCCCGTCGAGAAGGGATGTTGAGGGGGAATCACCCTTAAGCACTATGCCGGAAAGAAAAAAGCGAGATGAGAGTATTTCAGCCGCTGCTTACCGTTATCGATACGTGAATGGCCATCGTAGAGAGATCACCCGGCGGAGAAAACTGAAAAATCCGCGCAAGGAAAACGGTTTCTTTCAGCCAGTCGCCGCCGAAGAAACGATGAACGGCAAACTGAAAAGAGGAGTCCCAAGGAATTAAAAGTTTGTTCGATTTAGAAAAGCGACGCTGGAAAAAGACGAGGAAAAAATGAAGGAGCCTCTCTAAAGGTGAAAGGGGGGGAAAAAAAAAAGCCTAATTGCTTTGTCCGTCAACGATAAGATCAGAAGCTATCCAGTTCGTCGGAAGGCCTGGGACGTCTCTAAAAGGGGAAACACGTTCTTCGAGCAAGGATGACTTCTGTTCCGGAAGAAGAGAAAGGATTGGGAGGGGGGAAGAATCTAAATTGGGACTAAAAAAAGGCGGCGGACGAGAAAACACGACAAAGGGAAAGTTCGCATGAATTGCCAAGCAAAAGTTTTTTGGCGTGTTAAGGAGGGAGGGGAAAGCTGCCGAAAAGGAAAAAAAAAGGCAGGGCGGGGTTGGGGGGAAAAAATGATGGAGAGGAGGAGGGGGATTTCGCGAGAAGTTACTCTCCAAAAGGATCTTTAGAGGGAGCGGAAAAAGTGGGGCAGGGTAAATGCAAAAGGGGGACTGCCCCGGAAAGAAGCCGAGCGGGGGGGGCGTCCTGCGTGAGGGGAGCCGGAAATTGGAAGGAAAGAAAGGGAGAAGGGTTAAGAGACGGCTTGGACATGGGGAAAACCACCAACGAGGAAACCGAGCTTCGGAAAAGAGAAGCCCAGATTGCTTCCAAAAAAGCCGGAGGGGAAGGAGAAAAAGTCAGCGTCAGACAGGGAGGCGCCGCTGGAAGGAGCATTGCGGGCGCACTAGCGGACATTGGCGGATGGGGGGGGAAAGAAAAGACGGTGAAAGAAAAATGCGCGCCTATCGGGGGAAAATCTGTTTGTGGGAGGGGAGAAGGGTCTAACGCCCGAGCCTAAGGAAAAGGGCCTAAATAGGAAGGTCCAGGGGGAAAAAATCTTTCCAAGGGTCCTGGTCGAGAAGCAGTCCGTCTAGAAAAGTGCGATTGCGGTATCACGTGAATAGGGGCAGGTTTCAAAAAATTTCCGAGAAAAAGAACGCAAAAATGGAGGGATGGAGAGGAAACGACTTCTGTTTGAAAAACCTCATCCTCACAGGCCGTGAAAGAAGTGGGGGGGTTACATCTAAGGGAGAGTTCTGCGACGCCAAGGGGATCTTTCAATCGCACAAAAAAAGGCAGTGACCGTTGAACGCGGCATCCGAAAGAGGAGTGCAAGGAATATTCGGAAGAAAAAAAAGCAGCTGAAAAAAAGAAATTCAGGGGATTGGGCGATCTGTTTTGAAAAGCCGGCACGAGAGTTCCCTCGCACTCAAAAGTTCAACCAATATCACCAGAAGAGGAACCGGGGGGGTGTTGGATGGAGGGCCTTGCTGAGAATACAAACACGAGGGAGAACGTTTATTTGTTGGGTGGCAACCAGCAGGGGAAATAGACAAAAAAAGAGAGATTACCCTGAGGGGTAACACGTAGCCATCGTGTGTGGTCTCCCCAGGCGCATCGGAAGGGGAAAAAAACCCAAATGGGAAAAAAAAGGACGAAAAAAGGGGAAGAGGGCGTGTGGTTTTCTGTCGGGATCGTGCGGGCCGAAAAACCGCGTATCAGAGAAAGACATCTTGAAATATTTTAAAGCTTTTTGTTTGGGGGAAAGGGCCTTGCACACGACGGCTTCTTGCCGCGCGTTCTTGGGGGGGGCGGAAAAGGACAGAGGAAAAAGAAAAAGGAGCAGGCGGAGAGGTATCAGGTGAGAGCACATTACCACTTATGGAAAGCGACGCGGAACAGAATCTGTGAGAGCCATCCGAGGGGAATTTTGGCGGCTTTGGCAAATTTTTGAGTCAAGGACTCATTCCGAAATTTCCCGACGAAAGAAGGGAAGTGAGGAGGACGGAGGGGAGCATTTGGGCGAACATTTTTTTCCATGCTTACGGGCGAATCTACGAGTTTGAAAAAAAGGCCGGGCTAGCGGGAAGGGGAAAAGAAAGAAAGAGACGGGCGGCCAAATTGACGGGCTGGCGCTAAAGGGAAGTTCAAAGAGGGCTCCGGGCAGATCACCTCCGCGAAAGTGAAAAAGATGAGGAAACGCCAACGGGGGGGAACCGGTCAAGACGCTTGAATCTGACAATCGACCCCGCGGGCTGAGGGGGGAAATCTGTCTTTATGAGGGGGGAGAAGCAATCTGAACGGTGTTGAGAAGAGGAAGTCAGAAGGGACATTTGGGTCGACCTTTAAAGGGCAGAACTGTGACCGAACAATCACGCATAAGCTTCTGCTTAAAGGGGGGGATCGAATCGAGGTGCGAAAAGATCGCTGGGCGATTTGTTTGGGGAAGAAAGAAGGACTGTCTTTAATCCTCAGGCGCCGCTTACCTCCTCAACAAGGAAACGCAACGGAAGCTGGCAAGGAGGGAGACGGAAAGAAACCTGCCCCCATGAAAAGGTGCGTGCCTTGCAAAGTGCATTCGCGCTCTCATGGTTTCTTTCGAGTGCATCCGCTGAGGTCAGGAAAGTCAAGGACCAAAGGGGGGGAGTGAAAGACGAACGTCGGTCGGAGGAAAAAGGACCAGACTTCATCATGCTAGTGGGAAGAAAGTGTCGTCTCTCGACTAGCCGGATCAGGGGTGTTAGAAGGGGAGGGGGGTAGCGGTAGATGGAAAAAAAATTTAGGAGAAGAGACCCTACGGCGGCGGAGGGCAAAGAACACTGGGGGTCGTAATGAACGTCAGCAGGAGCTTCCGTTGGAGGAGTGATCCTTAGTCTGCAAAGTCTAACGAGATTTAATTAAGCCACAAAGGGGAAGGGGAGGAATTTTGGCTGCCGTCAATCGGTGGAGGCGCCGGGCGGCAACGACCTCAGGGGACTTTCGCGAGTTGTAAAAAACGGTCCGTTCGGCGGTGAAAAAAGAAACTTAAAGGAACAGTAGTCGGGGTAAGTCAGCGTGCCGAAAAAAAAGGGAAGATAATTTTTTTCAGCTCGCGCGGGGGGGAAAAGCGAGCTTCAAAAAAGCCGGCAGGGTTGTATGGAAGAGGAAGCAGGAATGGCGAAGGACCCGGCAAGGGGGCGGCCGCGCGGGAATAGGACCCGTCCTTCCTCGAGGTTGCCACAGGTCAGAACGTGAAAGAAGGAGTTCAGAGGCGCGGATGAACCATCTTAGATTTGAAAAAAGGGAAGTTGCCGCCGGTAAGGTAAGGCTTCTCTGGCCGTGGGCCGGGCGCGCGGAACGGAAGGGAGGAGCCCTTGCCGAGAGCCGAAAAAAAAGGAATCGGGGTGAACGTTTCAAGCGCAGAACCAGCATCGGAAGGGTCAAGTCCCCGGCATCCGTTAAGGACTGGCCTGTGGCCCGGAGAATCTCAAAACAACACGAAATCTCATTGCCAGAAGGGAAAGGAAAGCGATGACGAAACACCGACGATCTTCCGCAAAAGGAACTAGCCTGAAAAGACCAAGAAATCATCGTCCTTCCTTCTTAGAGAACAACGCTCTCACCCAAAGGAGAAAAGCGCACCACGGGAACGGACTTCTCACGGCAACGGAAGAAAAAAAAGATCTCTGTCTCTCACGGAAGTCTTCTCGATCCCCTGGAAGGAGTTCAACAAACGAAAAGAAAACTGGAAGAACCACTCGGAGGAAAGGAAGGAAGATTGAAGCGCGGCAGGAAAAAGGACGTTTTAAAAGGGAAAAACATTCATAGGGTTCTTCCAACACAAAAGGACGGCAGAAGACTGTCGAATAGCGCTGTTAAGAAAAAAAAATTTCTGAATCGGATTTCCAGCGCTGGCTAGGATCGATATGCAAGGGAAAAAAGCGAGCGAAGATAAGTCCGAACTACAACGGGGGGAAGCCGTCAATTCCGTTAACGGGGGAGGGTGCAGCCCGGCGCCGACAGCAGGAAAGAGAATAACATCAAAAACGCCCACTTTAATTAAAAAAAGGGAAGTAAGAGTTAATACGAATCTACTCGGGAGGAGCAGATGGCGAATGGAGCTAAAAAACTACCGAGTGTTAAGAAGGATCCCGAAAGGGGGGACTCACATCGGATCATCATCTCCGAGAACAGTATCTCTTCTCGACGTGTTTTACCTGATAGGGAAGGAAACGTGGGAGACAGGGCGATGGTCCTGAAGACGAAGAACCTTAATATAGGGCATGATCTCCCCAAGGGGAAAAAGAAAAGGACGGAAGAAACACAGGGCGGCGGACGCGGATGCAGCAGTCAGGAAGAAAAAAATAAAGACTGAGCATGAAGGGGAAAATTTTTTGGAGTGAAGTGCGGTCGCCCGAGGCCAGTCACTTGCCAGCAGACCGGCCCGGCTTGTGTTCTGCAAGTGTTTGAGCGGGCGGGGCTCCGAAAACATCCTGGAAAGAAAAGTTTCCAATAGCGCAGAGAGAGGGGGGAGGCAGCTGTAAATGCGATGTTGGCCTATACACCTGAAGGAAGGAAAGCCCGAGCGTAAAGAGTTTTGACATTGCTGGGGCAAAACGGTCAACAAAAGTTAATTCTCCGATGGAAAATGAAGGGGGAACACCGGAGTGGAACAGATTCGGGAAAGATCCCCAGAATCGGAAGCCCGCCGAAAACTCCAGATTAAGAGGAGAGAAAAGGATACCCCATGCGGACGCCGCTGTCCTGCAGAAGAAAAAGTTCTTCAATGCGGAGTGATCTTATTAGAAAAGACTTTGAAATGACCGCGCAGGAGCGGAAGCCGGGACGGAGAGGGAAAAGTCCGACCTAACCTGCGACCGCCTGCTCTGCTGAGCCCGTCCTTGAAGAAACCACCTAGATGAATCCGCGCGTTAAAGTGTAACCCCAAATACGCAAAAAGCATCAAAACTGAGGCGCCGCTTCTGTATCAAGGCGGGAAAATAAAGCAAAAAGGGGAAGGAATCCGCAAAACGCAAAAAAAGGGGGGGCGTATGGGAGCAACAACATACTTCTTGAGGTTTTCAAAAAAGAGAGTCCGGAACTTGGTTGGGGGTGACGACAGGAATGAATATTGGACGTGCGCGGGCATGATCCTTGAAACGAAGTGTGGAAGGCCGGGTGAAAGAACCGAAGAGTACGAAGAGGTGCAAGACAATAGAAAAAAAAAAAAGGCAGCTGAAAATATAAGAAATTCGGGGGCTTTTTCCTAGGGAGCCAAATGGAGAAGGGGCCGCACTTCAAACACCTTTCAGGAAGAAACCGTGGCGAGGGAACGAGGGAAAAGGCGAGAGGAGGAAAACAAGGGATGGTTTGTTGCAAACAGCATTGAAAAGCTCTCACAACCACACCGGAAAGAAGAAGAAATTACCCTGAACACAGCAGGGTTGAAACGCATGCGAAAAACCATCGGTGAAGATGAAAGGGGTGAAGGGGTTGATGCGGAAAATCGGCGAGGGCAAACCAGAAATAAGAAGGGTTAGTCATATTTCGCAAGAGGTGTTTGTTGAAAAACAAAGGGGGCTTGCACAGGGGAATAGGGGCACGGGAGGGGGGGCCGATGAAAAGGGGGAACGGATCCGAGCCGGGCCCGCATAGGATCATTTAACCCATTAACCCAGTCTTTCGGACGATGCGATGAGGAAAAGAAGTCAGGGGGAGGAGCCAGAAAGTCAAGGGTGTAGATTGCGGAAAAAGCAAGTGCATTCAGGAACCGGCCTAGGAACGATCCAGCGGAAGGGCAGGCTGGAGACGGCGACGTTGGGCGAGACCAAAGACGATTTTTGATCTTACTGGCAAAGTAAGGGGGAAAGCCGAGCAGCGATGCGGGGCGCAGGGTCGTGAAAAAGGACAGGGTCATCTACGAGCTCCGGGCAGGGGGCGACGCGAAAATGCCTTTCGCGCGGGGAAAGGAAAGTCTGGCTCGGCCTATAAAGCCGCCGAAGCGCAAGAAAGCAGGGAGCCTGCGAAAAAAGAGGGGGTATCTCGAGAGACTCCTGAAGGGCAAAGAGCTAATCAAGGACCCCTTCGAATGACATCTGGGCGGTGGATAAGGGCCATCTGGGGGGAAAGAGGTTGTTGCGAAAAAAAAAAGCATTTCCAAAGAAAGCATTACCGGGACTGGAGAAATGGACAGGGAGAAAAATCACGCAAAGGCACTTGAATTCCTGTAGGAGTCTTTCAAATAGGCAAAGGAGGATCAGAATCTATGGGGAAAAGGAATGAGGTTGATATTTAGGAAGAAATTCACAAGCTCCTCTGAATCAACACGAACCAAGCACCGGGGGAAAGGCTGGGCTGCCGGCAGGGAAGTGCTCCGTTCAGCAGAGCCCTCAGGGGAAAAAAAAAAACTTTTGCGGAAGTAGAGTCAAGGGGTGGTCGTGTTTTACTCTTACGAGAGGCATCGAAGTAAAGATAAAAAAAGGGGGAGAAGAGGGGCAGGGGGAAAACTTGTGGGAATCAGGGCCCTGTCCAATAGGAGAGAAGGGGAAGGAAAGAAAACTCAGGATATTTGAACTTTTGATAGATAGAATCAGAGAGCTCCTAGGATTCCCCCCCTTAGTCGAGGCTGAGCATGGGGTCTTCTTCTTCTCTTTCTTCTCTTTGGGGGAGGGCCGGCAGCCTTTATGTCTCGGTTTCTTTCAAATTCAAAATCCTTTCTTAGACGCTGAGCGTCCTTAGAAACATCAAAAGTATCCTTCGCCCTCTGACGTGAGTCTATGACTCGCCCCCTGACGGGGGGGGTTTAATTCCCGGGTGGAACATCCGGGGGGGGGTCAAAAAAAGGACTTCCGTTCTGCTGCAGAAAGAAACGAACCTTGGGGGGGTTGTGGGGGGGGGGGGGGGGGGACCCGGACTAGGTTTCTCACGTCCGTTTGCGTTTGGAAATAGAAAAACTTCCCCCTCTGAGTGAACAAGTTAAGAGAAAGGTCCAGCGGCCGGAAGGAGGAGAAAAGTGTTGAATCTCGCGCGGAGAAAGAGATCGCAGATTGCCTTCAGGGGGGGGAGGGAGAGGAATTTCGAAGACTGGCCAAAATCGGACCCGTCTTACGAAAAGGTTGCCATGGTGTAAAAAGCCGCTTCTTGGGGGAAGGGCAGGTCCGCGAGAGAAGGTCTGCAAAAAAAAACCGGAGTCGGGGATGAAAAACGACGAATCAGGCAAACGGGGCTTGCCGTGTGGTAGTGCCGAAAGGGAAAGGGGGGGGTGAGAAAAGGGGAAAGGCTCGAAGCAGCGATGCTGTGAATCTGGAAAGTTTCAAAAGCCTCGTAAAAGGAGAATCGCGGCAGAGGGCTTCCGCAAAAGGGGCCTGTGCCAAGAGGGCCAATGCTAGAAACCACAACCGGGGAAAAAAGAAGATACTCATTGGCCCGAAAAGGAGAAAAAAGGCCGATCTGAAACTGAACTGGACTACGATTCTGAGGACCGATTACGGAGAAAAAAGAGGGGAATTGAAAAGCATCGTCCGGGAAAGAGCGCGCCGGGCCAGGCGCTATAAAAAAAAAAAGAACGTTTCCGCGCACACACACGTCCAGCGACTCGGAAAAGAGAGAGAAAAGGAAGACTCAAAGGCTGGCGCCAGAAAGGTTCTGGACTATCTCAGGGGAAAAACGAGCAGTGAAAAATGGCAACCGGCAGAAGTAAGACAGGGGGAACGAGGGAATCCCCAAGCTCGGGGGGGGAAAGTAAGGGTACGGAGACTTGGTGGTGCGATGAAGGAAAAACCCCTTACAAGATTCCTTTAAAAGTCAGAGGAGGGGGTGAGGGAAGGAAAAGAGGGGAAGGCCCGCTGAGACGGTCGAATTACTTGTGAAGGGAAGTTTCCGTTGTCAGAAATCAAAGAGGAAAACGGAGACTCCGGAGCAAGTCGGAGTCGTTGCCGGGGGGGAAGGGAACTCATCAGGAAAGGTTCCGCACGAGGGACACAGCACCTGGACGAAAAGGCATAAAGCAGGGGGGGCTAGGGGAAGACGAAGCCAAAAGGGAACTTGACTCAGGATGGGCGATTACTAAATGAAGGCAAGAAGGGAAGAAGATCAAAAAGTGGCCAAAGGCAGAGGAGGCCTCCTGGGTGAGCTCGAAAATCCGGGAGGCAATCGGAAGGCCCGTATCATCGAGGACCGTGCTTTTTTACCAGGACGGAGTACGGGATACTAGGTTGTCACGAAAGAAGAATTAGATGGAAAAAGGTCACGAAAGCGCCGGGAGGATGGTCAGGTTCATGATACCACCAAAGTGGATGAACCCACTGACTAAGAAATTTCTCCGTACTAGGGGGGGTCAAAAGGTCAAGCTACATGCGCTGCAAGGAATTAGAAAAAAATCAGCTCACTTTTTTGGAAAAAGGAGGGTTTCTTTCTCCTCGGACTCTCAAAGCAATGTGACAGCCGAAGTCCGCAGGCCGATTGTTTTGGCCCGGGGTGAGAGGTACTGTCATATGATTATTAAAAAGGGAAGGCACTGAGAGGCCAATCGCGCGGAATCAGGTTGGATAGGGGGGCTGGAAGGAAAGGGGGGGCCAATACACTTCCCTTAAACGCCTGATCGTCGGAGGTGGGGATCTAAAAGGGGGAGGAACCAGGGAAGGTAATGACTCAGACCTGCTCTTGATGTCGAAAAAAAAGGGATTGGAAAAAGACTCCGAAACTCGCAGCCCGCAGAAAGAGCAATCAAAGCTCCAGATTCAATCTGAAAGAAAAAGTCTGTCGCCGCTGCAGAAAAGCCCTTACATAGGTCAGGAGAGGGGGGCAGGAGCAAAAAAACTAATTCAACGCGCCGGGATCCAGGGAAAGGCATCTGTTTTGTGGGGAGAGATCCGATCCGGGGGAAGACCCGTCCTGCAGGAAAAGCTGAGCAGGGCACTTGACGCGAAAAATCGGAAGGACTAACGGAAAAAAAAAGTCGGGCTTCCTGGTCTCAAAAGAAAGAGGAGGAGCTCATCAAACTGAACTAGGGGGGGGAATCAAAAGAATAATTCGCGACGTGAATGGAGGAACTTTTTCAAAGAGAACTCCCCAGAAAAAAATGACGAGGGAGGGGGGGCGCGGGGAAGACCCTCCACCTCACCTACGCTACCGGTCCGGGTGTAATTTTGCAAACCTGGACAGGATGTAGAGCCGCCTTATCCTTGGGTTCAATCGTCCAAAAAAAATGGATTGAAGAAGGAAGGGGGGAAACAAGGCCCTCGGAGCGAATGTGTGCAGACCATAGGGGGAAAAAAAACAACCCCCAAAAAAGGGAAACTAGTAGAGAAAGAGGATCATGAGGAAAAGACGGGGGCTAAAGCGACCACACTAGCAGAATGGAAGCACTCCCCACACTTTTCACAAAGCCACCACCACCAGTGGCTAAGACCGGGCTTAGAAAGGGGGTCTGTTATAGTACAACAAAGAGGGAAAGGGTTTTTGGGGGGGAAACCATCTTTTGGCAGCTGAAAAAAAAAGGTAGGAGATTACCATGCGTTCCACCAACAAATCGGAAGAAAGAGGGGTTGTAATCTCCCCATGGGACCGCCGAAAAACCAAGGACGAGGTCGAGGGGGAAGTTTGGGGGAGACTGAGGAGGAGGGGAGAGAAAAACCGCTGCTCGCAAGAAGGAGAACCGAAAGGGGGATTTTCATATGGGTAAAAAGGGGGCTTTTGGGGGGGGGAAAGAATAGGAGGGGGGACCTACAGGGAGAGGCGGTCGGGCAAAAGACGCAAAAGTTGGGGCCAGGGGGGGACCTAAAGGGGGGAGGAAGAATATTAAATTTGGGGAGGTTCGCGCAGCCATAAAAGGGGATTCTCTTATGAAAAAAAAAAGGAACATCGGTTCTGGGTATCCTGCTCATAAAGGTTCAATTTTTGCCGGGGGAGTTGAGAAGGGTTTGAGGAGAAAGACGAAGAAAAGGGGCAAAAAGAACTTTACCCGAGCGGAGGGTTTGAGAGGCCGAGGGAGTGGGGGGAGGTGGAAAAGGGGGTAGGTCTTACGGGCGGCTCATAGACGGAAACGAAAGCCGGTCGAGCTATTCGGGTCGGAAGGGAAAAGAAAACAGACTTCCGAAGTCCGGCGCGAGGAAGGGTCAAAGACTGGCTCCGGAAAAAAATCAAAAGAAGGCCGAAACGGGAACGGAGATCCTGGAACGGTGGGTATCCTGGAGAAAGGAAATCTGGAGCAGGAGAATCCTTGCATCGAAAAATGCGTCAGAGGGGGGAAGAAATCTGGGGAGGGGGGGTATAAGAGGATTTCAACGCTGTGGGTGAGAACATTCAAAGAGAATCATTTCCAAGGAGGATGAAAAAAGGGAGGAACGTGGGCCGGGGCAATCAAGCTATGCGTGAAGGGCCGGCAAGGGGGGTATCTTTCCAACAAGGACTTCCATCGCATAAAAAAGGGGGGGGGGCCCTATAGGGGAAATGACGCAAAGGAATCCTCGGGCGAAGGGCTTACATCATCAAAGGTTCGCAAAAAAAGCCAAGCCTGAAGAGGAAGGAAAGCCGGACGGCGACAGGAAATTCAGCACACAAAAAAAACGTTGCGTGAGGAGGGGGCATCGGCGGGGTATGCCGAAGAGGGGAAGGCTCAAGCTTCCGTCCCAGGGGGTTTATCATCCTGAAAAAGTCCCAAAGGGGGGGGGGGGGCATGGCAAGGAGGACGAGTCGGGAAGAACGCCATCAGAGGGATAGTGTCTATCTCGACCCGGGGAGATCATGACTGTCCTGTAAGAGCGTAAAGGGGGGATAAGGAGGAGAAAGCTATGTGAAAAAGAGAGCGGACACCCTCCAGTTAGTCGTAGGGGTTCTGATTTGAAAAGAATGACCTCGGGAAGACGTTCGGAAGGGATCATTGCCAGCTTAGGAGGAATGAGCTCAACAATTGGAAGAAACCATCCGGGAGTCAGTGGATGTTTCCTTGCCGGGAAAAAAAAGGTTCCTCTGCGGCGCCGGGGGAAGAAAAAGTCAAGGAGGTAGAGCGGGGAATAAGGCGGTGATCTCGCGAAACGAAAAGGGGGCTTTCACTTCCAAAGGAATATCGAGAGCAAAAGCAGCGGGCCTTAAAGAATAAAGGGGGGGGAATCTCGCGCAGGCGAAAAAGGGAGAATTCAACGACATCTTGGAAGGTCATGGGGGGGGGAGAGGCGCATTCATGCTACGAGTCATTTTTCCGGGAAGGAGGGAATCGGGAAAAGGAAGAGATCGGGGGGCCAGCATCGTCTGGGGGGGGAAAAAGCCGGAAGGGATAGGAAAGCGCACCGCGTGATGCGCCCACGAGATTGAAACCTTATTCTTTTTTACCGGGTACGATCAGTCCTGCGTCGCTGGCAAGGGTGGGGGAGGCGGAGCGGGGAAGGGGGGGGATGAGAGGAAAAGCCGACGATGAGGTGGTATGGTCGGTTCAAGAGAAGCGGAAAGAAAAGGCGAATCTTCTCATCCGGGAGTACAGCATCGACTTGCCTGGGGAAGAACAAAGAGATCTAGAAAAAAAAGACGGAGGGAGAGAAAATCTTCATTGGAAAGAAAAAAAAAGTCGATGCTTACTAAACTTCAAAGATTCTGCCTTAGAGGGGGGAAAAGCTGAAACGAAAAGAGCGGCCGCTGAAGCGCCGTGCCAAATAAGACAAAAAAGGTCCTTGTCCCGCGCGCCGATCACCAAAGGAGCTCGCGGAAAAAAAAAAAGAACCGTGAAAAAGATCAGGGCAATCACGGAGGATCGGGAACTTCCGGAGTGCAAACGGGGGTTTGAGGGGAAAACCGCTCGAGGAAAGGGGGGACACGAGGGCCCTCGCTGGAAGAGACCATGACTTTTCGGAAAATTCATTCTGTTTGCTGGAGAAAAAACCCTGACGCAATAAAGGAACTGTTGAAAGAGAGAGCTGAACGGATGTAACTCTACTCGAGCAGCTATCACTGACTTTCTAGGGGGAAAAGGTTCGCGGGAGGAAAACCAAGGACGGAAGGCAAACCTCAGCGCAGTGAAGGGTAACTTGAGTTGAAGAAACCTCCATCAGGAGGGGGCCTTCAAGCAGGGAAAATCACCTGCAAGAAATTGAAAAAGACCTTTGTGGAAAATTGACAACGACCGCAACAAAAATATTTGTCGATGAACTGAAGCTCAAAAGACGACGCCGGATTGGGGGAAAGGGCGGGTCCGATCGAAGACACGGAGCACAATCGACAGAAAGGACAGTAAGCTAGAACCGCTCGAACGAAGGGGGGGAACCTGAAGAGAGAGGGGGAGGGAGGGAACGACAGGAGTGCGTCTGGGAGGAGGGAAAAACGGAGTCGATGGCGTGCCATGAAGAAAAAAAGGAATGACCCTGAACTTCTCAACTTAATGGCGGACGCGGATGCATCCGCGGGAAGAAAAAAAAATGAGGGATGGGAAAAAAGGTTTGGTGGATGCTGGGGAAGAGGTCAAGATGCCTTGGCCCGTAACTTGAAGAAGACCTTCAGGAGGGAAGGAGAAACGGGAGGTAAGCGGACAGAGAGGAAGAGCCAGTCCCTTGAAGAAAACTCTCTGAAAATCAGGAAACTTTCCAAAAAGAATCGCTATCAGAGGGGGTGGAGAGGCTGGGAAAGGGGGGGGGGGGGGGGGACAAGAAAGAAAGCATTTCCAAAGACCTGCGTTTTTCGAACCTTCCATTTGAGGAAAAGAAAAGTCTACCAACTGGTAATGCATGGGGACCTGCTTCTGTGGGGAAAAAGGCAAAAAAAAGCGGGAATTTGGGGGGGGGAAAAACCCCTTTCTAACCCTCGCCGCAAAAGATGGCTGGAGGGAACCCGCCTTGTCGAGCAGTCACGATCTGCTCCAGTATAGGAAGAGGGAGAACCACCGGAGAAACTGAAAAGACCTAGGGTCGGACGCTGAGTGATCTTACAGGAGCAGAAGGATTCCCGCGGCCTTATCGGGAAGCCGGCATCTGTTGGGGGAGAAAGGACTAAACCTCATCTCTCCTGAGCAAACGGCCTTGAGGACACCTCGTAAGGAAATGTAAAAAAAAGGGGCGTTCAAGCCAAATCGCGCATCAGCAGAACTTCGCCCAAAAAGTCGTGATCAAGTAAAATGAGTACGGCAGGGGTCACAAGGGAAAAAAAAAAAAAGTAATGACCACAAACCCTCCAAAAATGGAACCGCGGGGGGGCGCGTATCCCACAGTTCTGTTTTAGAGGAAAGAAGAGCAGTAGGGAAAAAGTGTGCAGCATCAAAGTGATACCGGATATTCGCGCCAGGATCTTTGAGGGGGAAGCGGCAAAAAAGGATTGAGAAAGAACCGAAAATCCGGTAATACGAAATCGTCGGTGAAGGGGAGTCTTTAACAAACAAAATAAACGAATGGAATCACGATTAGGGGGGAGGGAGGGCAAGGGGGTTTCAGACGAAGAATAGCCGGCCATCAACAACTTGCCACAAAAGCACCCGTGGAGATCTGGAGGAAGGGGGGGGGAGGGGGGTCAAGAGGGAGATTACAAAAGAAAGGGCGTCTGGATTTGTTTGGTGGAAAAAGAAGAGAATCAACAAAACAGGGAGGAAAAGAGAGATTAACAGGTGTTGGCCCCCAAACAAAAGCAAAAAGGGAAAGGCCAGAGTTTTTCCGCAACCCCCTTCGCCGAAGGGAGAAAAACCCACATCGGGGGAAGGGTAAAGGGTGAAAGTGGTTTGCGTGCGGACAGCATATTGGGGGGGGGAAACCGCGAGACAGGGATCCGAATCGTTGATTTCAATAGTGACTGCTTTGGGGGTGTTTTTGAAAAGACGAGGGTCGGGAGAGAAGGGGGGGGAGGGGAGTTCAAAAAGGGAGGCAAGAAGTCCGAGGGAAAAGGATCAGGAAAGTATAAGGGGGAGGCGAGTCAGCAAAGGAAAAACAGGATTTCACTGACAGCAAGGATTATTCAAAAAGAGTCTGGGGGAAAGCGAATCCGCGATGGGACGGCTTTGGAGGGTCATTTAAGAAAACAGGGGGAGTCCCTCCCCGTGCCAAAATAATATAAAAATTGAGGAAAAGGGGGGGCGAAAAGGGGATTAGCCGCGGAGGGGACGGGGGCTACAGAATTTGAACAGGTTCTTCTGGAGGCCCAGCTAGATGTGAGCTCAAGCCCGGTCGAAGAAGGGAGCTCCTGCTTTCTTAGAGACTGTTCATCTCCGTCAAAAGACGTAAAATTCAGGAAGGAGGACTCGGGAAGGGAAAAAAAGCCTGCATGATCACCCGGGACGGCAGGGCCGACCTAGTGGAAGCAAGCGGATTCAGGAAAGAAAAATGTTATCCTGGCAAAGGGGGAAAATGGGAGCAGATCTAGAAGCAAAAAGGCTGAGAAGGAAAGGGGCGAGAAGGGTGTGAGTGGACATCTGTTTCAAAGGGGTTGCGAAGAGAAAAAGCGGGAGGAGAGGCAGTTTCGATCCCCAAACCCCCGGCCGATAGGCAAGTTTAAACTAAGACGGAGAGAGTGCCGTGGGTTGTGTGCCAACAGAGGGGGGAGTAGAGCCTCTCAAACCATATAGTCGCTCGATTGGAAAAATTGGGAGGAGGGGCGATAAGAGTGCGCCGCAGGACAGAAAGAGGTGGGTCGCCCAATCCCAGAAGATGCTGTCACTTTCCGAAAACGGCATGCGGCGACCGAGAAGCAAAAAAAACGTTGACGGGGAAATGCAAAAGAGACGATGTTGGCGCCGGGGAGAGGGGGGGCTCCGCTCGCCCTTATGTTTAGCAGTCCGGGGTCCTTCCAAAAGGGGGGGGGGGATATCAAAAAAATGAAAAAAGAGGAGGGAAGAGGGGGGGGAAAGAACTCAAGTTGAGACGTGTAGGAGAGAGGAGGAGCCTTCGGTCCACACTTCCGGCGAAACGTCCTGGATGTTTGAAAGGGGGAGAGGATATGGGAGGGGGGGAATCGCCCCTCCGTTGCTAGGGAAGGACACGGTTCCAAAGAAGGAAAGCTGAAGACCTTTCGTTAACGAAAAATCTTTCGTCCATCTTCGCAGAGAAAAGCAAAAGGGAGGGCCCGGGTGAAAAAAAAAAAAAAAAACAAAAAAAAAAAAAAAAGAAAAACCTCCTGGGAAGTTGCAGGTGAGGAAAAAAGGGACAGGGAGCCTGAAGCCGGGGGGCGGCAGAAGCCAGGACCCGACGTGAGAGGGGGTTTCGCGCAAGTTCGGCGTTGAGTGCAGAAATGAAAAACCGCGAAGAAAGTGAAGAGAGGGAAGCGTCCAGCAAGGGAAGGGTCCTTTCCTCGAAGGGGTTGAATCTCGCGAAGGCGCGCAGGGGGGAATCTGAAGGGGGAGACATCGCAGCAACCAGCATGATTGGCACCTCATGGTATGCCAGAGAAATCTTTACCCCCCTCCTAAGACGATCGGGGGAGGAAAAAGGAGTTTGAAGGAAGAAAGAGTAAGAAAACGCCGAGAGTGTCACCGGGTTCGTGTTGACGGGTAAGCAAGAGTTCCCTGGGGAAATATGGGCCTGTGGTTCTTCGAAAGACGGGGGGGGGGTGAAAGGGGAAAAGCGTCAAAGGGGGCTGTGAAGATGGGAGTGGCAACGCATCGTTCCAACAAGCGTCGGCAGAATCGGCGCAGGGTTTCTTCATCATCAACGGGCCTGTGCCCGTAGGGAGCTCTCTCAAAAAAGGCGGGAGGGGAAAGTGGCCCCCGGGCACAAGGCAAAGAGGAAAGGCTAGCTGCCGACGGAGTCTTCCAATCTGACTTTTTACAGGTCGCTTGAAAAAAAAGGTCAAGAGGGAAAAGAGGCAAGGCGCTCATACACCGACCGTCCTTCCCGCTCCGCACCAAAAGGGGGAAAAGGAGACGTCCGAGGCTCTTCGTCAAAAAGAATAAGGGGAAAAGGGCGGGGGAAAGGGTGCTCTTTCACTCAGGGGAAAAAGAAAAGGCCGGAGGTCAAAGAAGAGTGAGGGGGAAAAGTTTTCAACCGCTCAGGAAACGTGGTCACGATTTAAAAAAGGGAGGCACCGGAAGGAAAGAGGAAGTTCATGAGGGGGGGGGGGCATCTAGACTCAAACCCCAGGCAATCTGTCCTGGGCGCGCTGTTCGAAAAAAGCAAAAGGATCGAAGAGGGGTCACCGGGCCCATGCGAATTCGATATGCCGGTGCCAGCTTTTAAAAAAAGATCACCGCAGGAAAAAAGAAACAAGAAAGTCCGGAAAATACCCTCGCGGCCATCCAATAATCTTTGGGGGAAGAAAAGCAACATCCTCTTCAACAAGGATGGGCACAAAAAAGGAAAAGAGGAGGGAAAAAGAGAAAAAAAAAGGCTCAAGATGGGAGGGAAAAAGACTGAGCTCATCGCCGCGACTAAGGGGAAAAAGGTTTCCCTCACGATCGGGGGAGAAAAATGCAGGGGAAGAGATACGAGAAAGGAGAAAAGAAGAGCTATCCAGATCGCTCGCTCAGAAGAATGCATTTGTGGGAAAAAAGGGGGAGTCGAGATACTACACTGAAAGAGCATATGTCAGGAGGAAAAAAAAAAGGAAAAAAAGAAACTAAAGGGGGGGGAGTTCCATAGAACAAAGGACGGGGATAAACATTAAAGAGAGACTCAAAATTCATCCAGCTTCTGTTGCAGAAATCGACCATGAGCGATGCAATAATTGCCAGCCGAAAGGGGGGTGGGGGGAGTGCTTGAGAAAATAAGAGTCCTGAAAAAAAACCGGGCCGGCTTGTTTCGAACCGGGGGGGATGAGGATCGGCGCATCGAGGAGAAAAAAGGGAGTCCTAAAAGCTCAGAAAAAAGGCCAATCAGCGAGGGAGGGGAGATCGCTGATCAGGCTAATGCGAGTGGGGGGACAGATACAACCGAAAAAAACCGCCTTCACGCCGATCGGAGGGGGAAACGGGGGAAAAAGTAGGGGGGAGCTCACGGCTTGGAAGAAGGCTGGATTATTCGCACCACCGGGGTGAACCTATTCTTCCTCCCACCCTCCTCCAGAAAAGGAGAAAAACAAAGAAAAAAAAAGAAGGTAGGCACTGAAAAAGAATATTTCAGCGTCTTCGATACCAAATCTGGCGTCCGGGGGATGGCACGGGAAACAGAGCGCCTCTGTCGTAGGCGGCTGCTGTTTGAGGAGAAAAGGAAGGACACGGATCGGGAAAGATAATCCGGCATCTTTTGGGTGACTTATAGGAAACAGTAAGAAGAAAGACCTCCTTCTCCTAAAAGGGGCTGATCCCTTCCTGACAAAATAGTACGGGAAAGGGGTCCAACTGGAAGGGGGAAACAAATCGCAAGTCCTCTCATCACTGTGAAGGATCTGATCAAGTCTGAGAGGGAGGTGCATGAGAAAAAAAGTTGCCTGAGGGAAAAAAAGCAAAAAATTGAAAAAAAGGGGGGGTGTCGGGGATCCAAGACTGAGGGGTGATTCCTCATCAGAAAAGGCCGTGAAAAAAAAAAAACGGGGGGGGAATGGGAGAAACGGTGAGAGTACGGAGCCGCCTTCTTTCTTGGCAGAACCAACGTCTTGACGCAGGGGTGAAATAACCTGCGAAAAAAGAGGAAAGAGGAGGTGAAGAGGAGGGGGGTAAAAAAAGAAGAAAATAAAGAAAAGAAAAGAGAAGGGATCATAGGCGAGCGAGGGGGGCTTTCTCACGCAACTAGCCGATGCAAAAAGAAAATCAAAACTCGTCACCAGGAGTGGGGGGCCCTTCCTGCCACTGGGGAAAAAATCCTGGGTGGGGGGTGGAAAAAACCAAGGTTGTAAGCTAGAAACAACACCTTATTCTTCTTCCAAAGGGAGAGATTCCCTTCTGGGGGGGGCCAAAAAAAAAGGAAGGCGTTGGGGGGGGCCCAGGCGCAGCCGCCGAAACCCACCGGGGTTGACAAAGGTCCCGCCACGGGGGATTGGTTAAAGTTGGTTAGTGCGGCCATAAAAAGATAGGGGGCGGCGAGAACAAAAAAAGTAAAAGAAAGGAAATATTTTGAATAGTTGTTTGTTTGTTCAAGAAAGAGGGGAGTGCACCTACTATTCGGAACGGGCGTTCTTTCAAAAAAAGGAAAATTTGGAGGAGGGAGGACGGCGCCGAATATAAAGGTATGTGAGACAAATTAAACCACTGATTTAAGGGAAAGGAGAAGTATTCCCCCGAAGTCAGTTATCCAATCCGCTGTTGAAGGGGGGAGAGGGGGAAGGAAAAGGGAAAAGGGATTCAATGAAAACCAGATTCCCGACTTTATTCCCGGGAGGGGGGGAGAAAGTTTTCTTGCGCCGAATTTTGGGCGCCAGGGGGGGGTGGGCGATTTAAGGCGGCGAAGAGCCGGGAGTCAGTCGAGAGAAGAGGAGAAACGTGCAGGAGAGGGTCATCACTCAAGGCCAAAAAGTTTCTGCCGAAAAAGACCGGCGCGCTGGAGGGAGGGAGGGCTCCGGAAAAAAGGCCGACATAGTGGAGAAGGCCAGCGGAGAAGCGGGTGGGGACCTGTCATACGCAATCTTTAGCAGATCGAATCATATAAAGGCGGGCTTCTAGTTGGAAGCAGAGGGGGGCGGAGGAGTGGAAAAAGGTGGAAAACGCGGGGGGGGCGGAAAACGAGACCGGAGCATTACCAGTGGTCGACCTTTACGGGTTTTCAGAAAGGGGGGGAAGGGGAAAAACTCACGCAGATCTGCGTGAAGAGGGGCGGGGGAAAGGAAAAATCGAATTACCAATCCTGCTCAAAAATGATCTCTCTATTGGAGGAATTTGGAAAGGAGGGAATCAATAGGAAGAGAACATCATCAACAAGGGCGACACCAAGAAAGCCTGGGGCCGGTCTGAGGGGAAAGAAACTTTCTCCTTTCAGCAGAAGGAGGACAGCCGCCAAAAAACGGGAAAAGAAGGGTGGGGGGGGGAGAAAGGGGGACTCATGGAGACTACGAAGAATCCTCGTCCCGCCAAGGTAGGGGTTTATCATTCAGGAAAAGTCCAAGGGGGGGGGGGAAGACGCGGAGACGGAGGCCATCGCATCATCTCTTTTGGGGAAAAAACGGGGGGAGGGAGAAGCGACTCTAGATTCCTGGTCCACAACTGCCTTTCGAAAAAATACTGGATAGAGAGGGGGAAACGGGGTCAGATCGACACTCCAGTTAGATAGAGGTCTGGCAGTTCAAACGGGGAATCGGGAGGGATCTGAAGTTCGGGATCGCGATTTATCAGTTCCGGATCGCTATCTAACTCGGGGGGGGGGGGGCTTTTATTCCCGGTTCCATCCGGGCGTGGCAAGGTGAAGGGGGAGTTGCCGGCCCATCGAAAGGCTGCGGCTCGGGCTGCAAAAGTCCCCGGACTGGCGTAGGGCGTCGGTGTCTCGCGAAAAATCTTACGTCTGAAAGCCACGTTACTATCTGAAGGGGTCCAGCATCTGGATAAAGAGGGGGGGGTCGAAAAGCGTAACAGCGGCTATTCTCAAAGAATCATTCCGATGGTTGGAGGTCATCGCAGGACAAAACCAGAGTTAATTTCTACACGTCATGGTTCCGTAGGAAAAAAAAGAGTGACCTAAAAAGAAAAAAGGGGGCCACATGGGAGAAGGTGAACGACCATCATCGAAAAGACGCCGTGATGCGACATCAAAAAAAAAAAAAAAAGAAAGCCCCTGCTTAGGTGACTTTGGGGAGTCCGTCGGAAAAAAAGGTCGGGAACTTTGGGTATGAAAGCGAAGGCCTAGGCATCCGAGTATTCTTTGAATCTGGGCGTTCACGCTCCTCTGACAACGTCAGCGTGGCGGAGGAGGAAAGACGTCAAGAAAGGGGGCCGGAGGGGGGGAA
>Ga0179593_1428752_pt1 | contig 21824 bp, 21 predicted proteins | sample CZODoug2_1_08_16_FD_185931 | JGI IMG/M metagenome (GOLD analysis project Ga0179593, IMG submission 185931) | Vadose zone soil fungal communities from Angelo Coast Range Reserve, California, USA - CZODoug2_1_08_16fungal (PacBio error correction) | ecosystem: Environmental > Terrestrial > Soil >...
CCAACGGAGCAAACGGAAAGTGTTTACAGTTTTTGGGCAAACCCGCCCCGAGGAGCAGCATGAGGACGGGCACACCATCTAAGGAAGTGCCAAAACCGACTTCAGGGGGGGTTATTTCACGCGTCGGGAAGGAATAGTTGGAAGGGGTAAGAGCTACATAAGGCGCCGCAGCCATGCAAAAGGAACAGGTAACGGAAAGCATTTGAATCGATTCAAAATTTTGTTTCCGGCGAAAAAAAGTTGTGGATAGAAAAAGAGGAAAGCCGAGGCTAAATCAGAGGTGTTGGGGCTGGTGTGAAGGCGAAGGTACTGTTTGTCTGAAGAGTCAGTGTAAGATCTCTCAACAAAAAACACACTGAAAGAGGAGAGATATTCACATGCCAGCCCCGAACGCTAAGTGGATCGCCTCAAAAAACACCGCCAAGATGTCTAGAGGACTGCTACAACACACTCTGGGTGGGAAGGAAAAGTGGAGACCATAGAATAGGGAAAGTGGCGAATTTTTCCTTGGAAAAAGGAGGAGGAGAGATGTAGAGCAACACCATCCACGAACCTTGAATGAGGGAAAAAACCTAGCTATTGGTTTCCAGCGTCAGGGGACAAATCAGAGGAAATCCTCTTGAGTTGGGGGGAAACCAAAAAAAACTGTCGTGGCTGTAAATTGCTTAGAGCGCAGCCTTGACAGACCCTTATGTGGGGGAAGGGAGGGGAAGAGGGGAGAGGGATACTTGTACGAATTGAAGGCGGCTCCAGAAGAGGAGACGTAGCATCCCCGACCGGGCCCTTCGTCGAGGGGGAAAGCGGAACGGGCAACAAGGGACCAGGACACGGAGGAACCTGGGTCTCACAGAAGGAGCCGCAATGTGAATACAATCTGGAAAGGAAGAAGAGACAACGGGGACCTAGGGGGAGGCGTAAGAACAGAAAACGAGGGGCTCTTCGAGAGGGTCTCGACGAAGGACGAGTGGTGAAGGAGAGAGGGAACCGAGAAGCGGGGGGGCCACGAGGACTGTCAGTGGCCGTGGGAAGGATACTTCAAGGAAGGGTAAAAGCGAGGGAATCGGGGGGAAAGGAAAAAACCAGGGTTTGTGTGACGCCTCAACTAAACCGTACCCAGACCGAGCCTGAGGGTTCCCAGAGGAACTTTGGAATTCGCGTGTCTTCGCGAAGGGGACATTAAGCCCGATCTGAAAGATAGACGAGGCCAAAAAATCGTACTCTCTCGTGGAGAAAAAGGTGTTCGCCTATATGAACGCTGATGAGACCGAGGAAAAATCGCAGGCGGTTTCAAACTTGGAGGGGGGGTCAAAGCGTCAAAACTAAAAAACAGAACAGGGCGGACGTAATGGCCGGCCGTTGTGTGGCGCCGGTGCGGAAATCGGGGGAACGTGCTGGCCGACGCGTCAAATACTGGGAAGAGAGGTTCCCCGAGGCCTACGACCCACCGTGGATTCTTGAACATTATGCCCCGAAAACCTAACGTGGAGTGGGGCCTCACCGCATTGGCCTGCATTCTCGCGCATTATCAAAGGGCATAAGTGGCTCCAAGCCCGGAGTAAAGAAAATGTCGCGCCAGGGGCTCTTATATGAGTCGGTGGGCCCGAAAAAAAACCGGCGGGAAAAAGGGAACTTTCCACACAAACCCTTGTGTCAGCAGTGTATCAGAGGGGGGGGGGACTAAAAAATTTCACCACAGGTCACCTTCGATCGGGAGGGAGAGAACGAAACCGGTGTGGGGAAGTAGGCTCAAGGGTAAGAAATCGAAACTGGAGGAGGTGGGTCTGGGTGCGGGTATCGACCATCAAGGGACCTCAAGCGGCACCGCGAAAGACCCCGCTCTCTGAAAGGGGTCTCACGCTGTCGAAAAAGAGTTGCGGTTCAAAAACCGGAGAAGGAAAGAAAGGATGAGACAGAGGGAGCACCGCCTCCTTTTCCGAGGGAAAAGCTAGATTCGGGGAAATTCAAGCAAGGTGGCTGATTGGTAAGATCGCTCGGAGGGATGGCGGGGGCCGACTCGCTATTACCACAAAGAAAGCTCAAAAGATAGAGAAGTAGACAAGGTCAGAGATGACCCGTGAACGAAGAGGGAAGGTATGGCGAATAAAGCGGAATTGCCGTCAGAGACCTGGGGAAGTTATCAGCCGTGGGGGGGAGCATGTTTGGGAAGGTTTGAAAAAAAAGGAAAAATTATATAAGCATTCCCTGGAGAAACGTAAAAAAGACTCTTCCTATGACCGGCACTTCAAGGAAAGTCCTATAAGGCAAAGAAGCCTCGACGGAAATCCATCCCTGGCGGCTGAGAAAGCCACTACGGCGGGCATGGGGAACCCGGGGGGAAGAGAGCAAAAGCGGGATGAGGGAAAACTATGAAAACTGGAAATTTTCTCAGAAGAGGGGACCTACAATCAAGGAGTTGACATTGAAAGTGACCCAGAGCCGGGGAGCTCCCTAAAGGTACTTTGTTGTCGATGAAAGAATGCAAGCGAACGAAGACTTACAATTCCCGAGCGGGAAAAGGGGTTCAGAACAAAAAAGGTACTCGCCAAAACCTCCAGAAAAAACCCCAGGCGCCGCCCTCCTAAAAGGAAACCAGGGGGGAGAGTTGAAGGCCGAGGAAATGAATGCAGGATGGCGCCATTACCTATTTCGGGGCCAGGGGGTATTGGAAGGGATCTGAAGAGAGGCGGTCCTCGGGCAGGGGGCCGTCGCGTGTCATTACTGCATCGTGGCAAAAGAAGTGCAGGCTCCGCGGTACGCGGCCATACAGGAAGTAACTATGCAAGGTGACCAATGGTTCAGGTGCCCCACACCTGCGGGAAAGGGGCATGTAACCAAGGCTGGCTGCCGCAGCGCAAGATCCAAAACGGACTGAATCCTTCCGGGCCAAACGCGTCGCCCATCGAGGTTCCCAAAAAAAAATTTTTTCGGCACGCGACCCCGCGTCGCCGCACATCAGGCATTACCCGGCTCGAACAAAAAAAACCGCCGGGGTGCCGAACGCTCGAGTTACGGGATGCAGCCAACCTCAGCGACCTGCGAAGGTCTGAGTTGGTGGATTGCCCAAGTCGACGAGACGCAGCGATCCTCAACAACAACAAATGAATTTGAAAGGGAGAAGAGGGGTATGTAAAGAGTCCGGGGGGATTACAAATATCAAAAGTAACGCGAGAAGGGGGTAGATTGAGGCCTGCATCCTCTACCTCGACGAACCATCGGGGGAAGTTTCTCAGGGAGGAGAATGATATCGGGAACTTAAAACCAATTAGTAGGGAGGGGACGTTCTCAATAAGTCTAAAAGTGGCGACGGAAAGGGAACTTAAAATTGATTGTAGCCTCGCCGCGGAGCGTTGAGGGGGCAGACCTGGTCTCCTACACTTCCGCGCATGGGGAGGGATAATTCAAAAGCGAGAGTACGGACGGATGGCCTAGGCGAGAAAATTCAGAAGGGGCACCATTCTTCTAGAACTTGCAACGGCCCTAGAAAAGAGAACATAAAGCAAAAAAGAGAGTGATTCCAGTACGGCCGACCGCATCGGGAGAAAAGGACGCGCCACGTCATGAAGTTGCCGTCACTGCGCGCCAAAAAGTCGCATGACTGACCTCACGGGGCGGCGGGACGTGGAAGGGACTCTGTGGCGAGTCCCGTGGGGGGGGGGGGGGACTAAGTCGTGCCCTCCAGGCTGGCAGGGATTAAAACGGAAGAGAGACGCGTGCAAAGGGAGGTTCGAAAAAAGTCCGTCCAACATTCACTTAGGAGGGAGTCAATGGTCTTGCAAAAAAGTGTCCGCACGTGAAGGGCCGTCTGCCGCTGGCGGAGACCCGACTGGGTGGTTGATCGCAAAAAAGCCCGCTCTGCACCTGTGTGAAAGGGGCAAAATGAAAAGGTGCACGAGAGTAAGTAGCGCAAAGGAGCCAGCAGACTCGAGTCGTGCGGGGGAAGACCCGGCCGACAAGTACGGTTTTGGCCAAAGGGAAAAAACGGGACTGCTGAGCCCCGGCGATGCCAACGGAAGCAATGCGATTCGCCCGCGAGGACGCGCAAGCCAAAAGCTGTTACTAGGAAACCCTAAGCGGCATGTTCCCGGGGGGGTACTGAGCTGGCGCCTCGAGGCTGACAGCCGAGGTTCATCGTAATCAGAGGGCACGACAAGGAGGAAGCCGCGGCGGAAAAGACTGCACACGGAAAAGGAAGGGAACGAGCCTCATCTGGCTCAGACAATCCATCGGAAGGGGAGACAAGTGCCTAACATCCGGGGATTTCCGCGGAAAGGGGATCGAGCGGGGGGAAACAACTTGGTCTCCATCGGAATACCATGGGCCGAGAAGCGGGGGGAAGGCGGCGCCGAAGACCGGAGCTTTCGCAACTTCCTCCAGAACCACCAAGGGATCTCACAAGGGGCCGAAGGTCAACCCTATGGGGGTAGGGCGCATTGAATTATAAGGGGGTAAGTTTGGGACGTCGTAACTGGAACCCGAAAGACTGGAGGGAAAGTTCCCGGTCGCAGGAGGCCAAGGAATAAAAACGGTTTAGCTGACACCTCCCTGAACTGATCGCGCTGAGATGTAGACTCTTTCAAAGAAACGCGAATGAATGCCTGGTACTGCAAAATAATTTTTTAGTGACCTGGGGGGGGACACCACGCCCTCAAGGGTGTCAAAAAAAAAATCGGTTCCCTCATCCCAATAGTTATGGAGGAGCCCGGGCGATCCTACATCAGCCCAAAAAAACCGGGGACCTTAAATGGCCCGGAGCCCTTTTTACGGTTCGTAGGGGAGGGGGGTTGAAGCGGGAAGGAAGTGGGAAGAAGCGGGAGGGTGGAGTGGAGCATGAGCGAGAGAGGTGGAGTGAGAGGGGGGAAAGGGGGGGAGAGGGGTAGGAGGGGAGGGAGGAAGGGGGGGGGGAGAGGAGGGAAAATAGAGTGGATCTCCTCCTGGGCATAAGATGTGAGAGGCTAACGCCGCATTATCAGAAACGTTGGGAACAGAGGAAGGGAGGGGGAAACGGCGATCAGTGCGCGTCCTTCCGTCGCGGAGGTAACAAAAAAACAAAGTATCTGGTTACCCAGCAGAGTATTTTGCTGCCTCCGTTCGAGGGAACAAAACATTGCTCTAAAAACAGTACTTGACTATCAGGGGAGAAAAACGTCCGTCACAAGACAACTTTAAAATCCGTTGCACGTGAGGGGGGAATTCTCCGAAGTCACCACCGATAAGGAATAATAAAGGTCGACAGGGGAAGAAAGGGGGTAATTAGCGAAGGAGGTCCCTATCTAAACTGCACGCTAAAGAAAGAGGGAGCTGGCGAGCCGGACGAGGTGGGGAAGAGCAGACGCAGACCATCGGGAACGCCTTGAAAGATCGTTGTAACAATGCAGGCCTCGGGGGTGCGCGTTCGGAAAAGAGATGAGAAGAGAAGAATCGAATGAGGCCAGTTCCGCTCCTATGCCGGGACGACAAGGGTGGGGAGAAAAAGGTTAGACTACTAAATAGAGAATTCAGGAAGCAAACTACAGTGTTGGTGGGGGGGCAAAAAGATCCCCGCAGGGGATAGGGAGCATTTAAGGGTCCTCCAAACCAGATGAGCAGACTCGAAAATCAATTCACGCGGGTGGGGGGGGATTGTTCCGTAGAGAAAAAAGGGAATCCGCACGCAGGGGAAAAAGGACAAAGGCGCCAAATAAGTCATGTCACGGACTTCGCCCCCATAAGGGTTGGTATAGGAATGTGCTCTCGCCCTCGCTTGACGAGGCGAGAAAAAAAGCCGTGGCGTAGGAGAGAGGAAAAAAAAAGACGAGAGAAAAAAAAACCAAACTAGAGGGAAAACTAGAGAGATTCAAAGAGAGGGGGGATCCGCAACTCGCAGAGGAAGACTGGAACACAAACAGCAGACACGCCGAGGGAGAGAGACTGCTCAAAGGAACCATCTTTTGGGTGACGGATACAGAATCCGATTGTAAGGGTACTTTGTTCAAGGTGGCATGACGTGAATGAAGAACGAAGGGAACAAAAATAACTTAATTGCAGGAAGAATAGCTGAGGGGGGGGGTCCATAAAAACATTCAGGCTGGGCCAAAGGAATAGCGGGGGGGAGCCAGCTCTAGGGGAGTTGGGCAAAAACTAGGGTTTGAGCACTTTTGGGAGGAGAGGGATCGCGCCGGCCGGAAAGAGTGGAGTGTCATGGGCCTCGACGGGAGGACAGCTACTTTATTTTAAAAGAGAGAAAGAGGGGGACCACGTCAGCCGGGGTTGGAAAAAGGAACGGCTGCGTCTCATTCCGAGGATTCGCACAAGGAATGGATGGTGAGAAAAAAGAGGGGGCATGGCGGGTACGAAAAGAGGGCCGAGGCCATCTTTTCCCATCGGACAACGGGGGAAACTGAGGCTTCAAGGGGGAAGTGATGAGAGAGAGATTTCTGCGGGAGAGGGGGGAGAGTAGGGGTGGTTTGATTTCCGCATCACTGGGGACCGAGGGGGGGGCCGCGAGGGGGCGTGGAGGGAAAGCATGGTTGGTGGGAAAAGGAGAAGAGGTGGATTGAACGCCAGGGGTTTGCCAGCCAACAGAAAAACTGAAGCAACCCCCTCCGGACGGAGGAGGGAACCAATACCCTGTGTTACTAAGGGCGGGGGGAGGGGCGGGGACTCATTCAAGACACCTGCGACGATAGCAGCTTCTGAATCGATCTCAGCAAAGGAGAAGGGGGGTGTGAGGACCGAATCATGCTTGGCGACTGTAGGCGAACCACAATGGTCGACACGCTTAGGGAGCGAACAGCTCGGAGGGAAATGTCCGCAGGGGTTCGGAGGGTGTTTTGCCGGCGATGAGAGCTTTGTCCTACTCTTAAAGGCAGGAGGAAAGTTTGAAACCGGGGGAAGACTAACAGTTGAGGGGGTCTTTGGGGCCCCTGAGACCAAGATGAAACTTCACCGAATGACAAGTTTCAGGTGCAGGTATAGGGGAACCGCGCACAGCCAGAAAGAGTCGATCGTGCGCGTAGTCTCCACCCCAGCGAGTCGTCGCCCCCTGCGGGAAAGGGGGAAATGGAACGACAGTTGCGAAGACGAGACTCCACATTGCCAACACTACGAACCGGAGCAAGAAATCGCGCGCCTCCCATAGGGGGGGGGGACGCTTGACGCCATAGAGAAGGTCGGTGGTTTGGGTCAGCCCCCCCCCCCCCAACGCGAGAAAAAAAAAAAAAGACCGGGTAATCTTAGAAAAGCAGGGGGGGACGCGGAACGGCAAACCCCTCTTCGAGGAAGGGGTGAGATCTTCACTCGAGGACGAAGGCACAAAGGCTAAAGTTTGGACGAAGAGGAGAAGGGTGTTTATTAAATTGGAGTGGGGAAGGCGAATTATACCGGAAATGCGCAGGCAGGGATAAGAGCAAGGAACGGGGCGTGCCCAAAGGTTCTTCTAAGGGATTACCACCAACCAAAAACTGGAAACTCGCACAGTCGAGGGAAAAAAAGTGACTGGACCCCGTGAAAAGAAAACTATGGCGAGGAGGAATACTTAAGGTCCCCCGACGCCTCAGCGGAATGTCCTGGTGAAATGGTTTGTAGAAGGGGGAAAACGGAAGGGTCAGAAGGAAGTGATCACAAAAAAAAGCGCATCTTATCAAAGGACGGCAGATCAAATCACTCGGCGCAGCCGAATGAGGGCTTTCCAGCCTGGGCGACCGGAAGGTAAAGGTCAGGAGGGTGAACCGGCGCCCTAAATAAGGGGGGGGATTCGTATAACCAGATCGCAGTTTGAGAAACGAAGAGGGAAAAGAAAGTAACGACGTTCTTTCAGGTTTTCAAGGGGGGAGGTCCCTAAAATAGGAGAATAGCGGCGGAGGGGGGTGGACTTCCTGCCCGCGCGACTATACTTATAACTGAAATCTCTCATCACCGTTTCAAAGGTACTACTGCGCATCACGGTCCAGAGAAACACAAAAAAAATAGTAAGCCAAGGAAGCCTAAACGCGAGTTGGGGGGGCCTGTCCTGCGACATGGAAAGCGCTTACTAATCGATTAAAAGGTAAGTGGCGCCACATCCTTCAGAGAATTGCCGGAGGTCGGACGGAAGGAAGAAGAGAGGGTTCTAGAAAAAGGCTCTGAGCTCGGCATCGCCGTCGGGGGTTGGTTCGCAGGAGGGTCAAAGAAAGTGGGCCAAGAGGGGAAAACATAAGACGTACGCGGGAATCAGTTCAAGGGACTCTCTTACTTGGTTGCAACAACAATGCCCTAAAAACATGCGGGCCGCAGGCAGGAGAGGGAGTGCACGCGAGGAACGCTTGGGGACCTGCTCGAACAAGATCGACTGAAGTAGGGGTTGACAACTCTCAGAAAACACCGGCCTAGGAGCGAACAGTAAGAGTAGTCCGCCGATCATAAAGGAAGGGAAAGGGGCCCTTCTCGACCTGCACCGCGGTGACAGAATTCGGAGAAGGAGCGGGAAGACGCCTCGAGCGACCCGCATGAATCAGGCGGTTCGTGATAGTTGGAATGGGGATAAAAAAAAAACCCCTTCTACTGAAAAAGCGCCCCCAACGCAAATTCTAACACCCAAAACGGATAGAAAATAGATATAGTGGAGAGTGAGCTCGACGGGGGGGTCAAAGAGCAAGAACGAGAACCGCGTACTCTAGGCGAAAAACCAGAAAATCTCCGCAAAGACGTTCAATGCTGGGGGATCGAGCGTACTTCTTATAGGGGCGCGACGCGGAGGGGGAACGGAATGCGCTAGCGATGTGCAAGGGTTTGGCAAGGATGCCGCCGTCAGAATTCGTCGTCAGTGAGTGCCGCCAGCCGAAACTGACTTCTTCCAAGGGGGAATCAGGGGGTTAAATGGGCCAAGCCATCGAGGACGGCTGGAAGGGGGACGATACTCTGATGGACTGACCATGTAGGGGACATCATTCCTGCGGAAAAAAAGACGGCCTCTGCCGAGCGGAACGTCCGCGTCTAACTAGAAGGACCCAGTGACCTGGCCGCCATAGGGGGCGTATGTCTGGGAAAACGGCTACAAAAGCAAGCTCTAGCCTGAATGAGCGAAAAAGGCCTAGTGCTCCTGGAGGGAACGAGAAAAAGTGTTCCGGCGCACGTTCCAAGGGGAGGGGATCGGGGGACAATGGGGAGCGTCTATACCGGCGTGAAGACAAGTGGAATTATCGATGGCAATTTGCGATTCTAGTCGCGCAAAAAAGGTAGTTTCTCAAAACAAGAAAGGCCGCGATGGCGCCGAGAAGGAGAGGAACCATGGAACACGCCTGGGGTTACTTTGAGGCCGTCGTCAAAACGGGGAACCGGCGGAGCTTCTTGTATCGCAAGAGAGATCCAGCGCAATCTATGGTTGACAAGGGAAAATCCTTGTCGTAAAACGGAGGTCCGGCGTCGAGAAAAAGGAGCCGAGAAACTCTCGCTGCGCGAGGCCTGACATGGAAAAAGTCGTTCTCGGAGGCGTGGTGGGCCCGACTCAAGGGACTTAAAGACTTTTACTGAAGTTACAAACAAGCGGGCCCAGTTAAAAGATCGCGCACAAGGCGACTAGGGGCGACGCGCTGGGAAGGACGCACATCCTTCTCTCAATGGGGGACAAACCGGTGGTCATCAGATACAGGCCTCGATATTGCGCAGGCAGGCAGGAAAAATAATCCCTTCGGTCCGACGCTCCGCGCAAAGCAAGAGGGGGAAATAAAGTCCCCTTCATGCGCATTGAAAAAAGTAAGCCAGCTCTCCGCGTAGGGGGGAAAATGGACAAACTCCCTGGATTCCGAGTTCGCCAATCCGGGGGGTCTAGCCTGGTGGGAGGACAATTCTTCCAGCAGGGAAGATCAATGCCTATAAATCTTTTTGACGGGAACGGCCCGCGTTCCGTAATAAAGCGAAGTCACAAAGAAAGCACCTCCTGAAGATAAGGGGAAGCTCACCATGTCAAACCGCAAGGGGGAAGAAAGATGGCGAAGGGGAAAGGTTGACGGGGTTCGTCCGGTCCCCCGCGGAACGGGTACGGACGGTCACTTTTTCTCACTCTGCGACCAGGAGGGGAGATACGGCACGATTGAATCATACATATCTGACCTTCGCGGGAATGAAATTTTCCCTTTCTACGCAGCGTAATGATCAGGTTACCGGTAAAAAATGACGTGGAACTTTTTCCCCCCCGAAAGTCAAAGGTAAGGATACCCGCGGTACACAGAGCATCAAAAAAAGGAGGGTAGGCCCTACGTCGAGTAAGAACTCTACTCCAAAAATAAAAGGGCGGCAAAAAATGGACTCTTACTCCTTTGGAAGGTTCTTCGTGCAAAAAAGGGAAACTCTATGGGCAGAAACCACCTCAGGATCGAAAAAACTACGCACTTTGCTCCGAAGGAAGAGTGGAAAAAGGGATAAAGCGTCGTAAGGATGAACCGGCGAAGAAGTACAACATCTTGGTGACTAGCAAGAGGAGGGGCTGAGGACAGGGGCAGGAGAGCAAAAAACCGGGGGCGAACCAAAAAGGAAGCTCTCGGAGTCACCCCCGCTCATGGAGGACCTCCAAACCAAAAGGACGCTTACCCCGGAGGGGGATTCTCGAAGCTCAACCAACCGATCTCATGCGGGGAGAAGACTAAAGCGAAATAACTCCTCTTCTTCAAAAACGAGGGGTTGAAAAAACCCGTGGTACAATTCGGCCACTGGAAACGTCCAATGTAAGCGACACTGCGCTCCGCAAATCTTGTGGGAAGACAAAAAAGAAAGAGGCGCATTACTCGCATCTAGAAACGCCGTTCCCTCGTCGAACTTTAACAGGCACTAAAATGATGGGCAGGGGAGGCCTCCACGCGGGAAAACACGCAAGGATAAGAACGAATCGATGCGGCATTGGCCGAGACGTAAAACGCCCACACCCCTCAGGGTAAAGATGCAGAGGGAAAGCGACAAATTCATAACAAACGAAAATTTGGGCGGGGACAACCCGAAACCCTGGATCCTCGCATGTCCGTCCGGGGGTAAACACCAGACTGAGGGCAAAGACTATACTCGGAGGAATCAGTCGTCCGGATGCGTGTTGCCGTATATAGAAAGCAGGCGAAACTCACGCAATGGGAAAAAGGACAAGGAAATCATGAAATTAAAGTTTTTCCTTCGTCCACCCAGGGTGAGCTGGAAATGAAAGACCCTCGCGTGGGAACGGACGGCGATCCAGGAAAAGTGAGAAAACTCTCTTTAGACAAAAAAAAAACGAAGGGTAAAAGCCGCATCCACGCTCGAGCCGCAAAAAAACCACAGGACGAGCAACTGAAACCGCTCACACTCAGTGTTCCCTTAAGGACAAAGGAAGCCGAAATGAAAGAAGGTGGGGGGACTTGGGCCTGCGGGCGCGCCTGCATGTACTCGCGCACCAAATCCGGGCGGAAGGAATGCCGCAAAGACGGTGTCATCAGTCGCTGGGGGGGCCAAACAAAGGAAGAAACAGAAAGAAGGGAGGGGGGTTTTGTCAAAACTGAAAAACTGGGGGCTGTTATGCTTGGAAATGATCTTAAGCGCGCGCTTCTGGGGGGGGGTCGTGGCTTAAATTTCGTCTGCCTCATTCGAGGAGCTAAAAAAAAGAGGGCGCGGGCAAGCATTGCATTGTTAAAATCGCGAGGTGAACGGCAGCCCGAGGATGCCGAAAAAGGTCTGCCTGACTCAAAGTCTTCCATCTCCTGGGTTGCGACACGATCTGGCCCTGGGGACAGCTGTCCGCATCGGACAACGGGGAACCGGACTTCGCCCTAATCAACCAAAGGGGATTCGGAGCAATTTGGTCCGAGGGAAGGAGTGGGTGGGAAGAGCCGAGAGGACTCAGCCCTTGCCCGAGTAAACGTGACTTCCATGGCGGTTGTGGGATACACTCAAACGGAGCCACGGGGGGTTAGCACATAACCTCAAATTCCTGTGGCAATAGTGGCCAGGGGGGGGAACGTCACGGACCCGAGCAACCATAAAACTGCTGAGGGAAAGCTGCCAAGGTTTTGAAAAACGCGGGGGAAAAGTACCTTCAACACGGAGAGGGGACGACTCCCAGATCTGACAAAACCACTACTTCCTCAGCCGAACAAAGGTTACGTGTCGTCGCCGAGAATGAAAAAAGAAGGATACCCTCAGAGCAACACATTCACCCTGTGCGGGACAAGAAACTCCGGCGTAAAGGAAGGGTCCGCAACGGGTTGAGGGGGGGAAGGGGATTGGTCTCTCGCGACGTCGGGTCTCGAACCGAACGCGATTTTTCTGAGGGCTTTACCGGAGGGTCTCTACTTGGAAGGGGCTTTTTCCCAAAGTTCCACGAAAAGGGACTTTGCAGTCACCGGCAGGCATTTGAACTCGACGGGATCAAAGCCGAGGACCCGAACAAGAAGAGAAGGCATCTGAGTAAGTCTCCACCCGGGGAAATTTGCCACTCCACTCTGACGGTACACGTGAACAAAAAAAGAACCTGCGCGGGTAAGCACTTACTCACAGCTTACACTCAAACTTCAGAATCGCAGCCCTCCAATAGGTGGTGGTCTAGAAAAAAGGGGAAGCCAGCATTAATCTGGGAGGTGGTCTATGACGTCGCACTCAAAAGTTTTCCCTCACGGAAGAAACCGAACCCCTTCATTAAAGGCCACTTGTTGATCAGGGAAAGACGAACGAATTTGTAAAAACAGTTTAACTCGGAAGGGTGGCCTTAATAGGAGGGAGGGAGAAACAAAGACGAGGAAGGGGGAAGAAGATTCTTTGAGTCCGAAACACGCATGGCATTTCTCTTTCATAGGACGCGAGGGAAAAGCTTGGAGGGGGAAAAAATAAGGGAGCGTACCACGACTGAGGGGCAAACACCGCATCAGATGAAGTCTTCTGACACAACCCTGAAAGAGAGGGCAACGGTATCATCGGACAGTCAAAAGAAAAAGCGAAGGGGGACTCCCTCATTTGGGGGGAACTGGTGTAAAGGGGGTAAGCTCCGGAGCGCCAGCACAGTGAAAGCCACCACCCCTCCTGGCCAATTGCACGAAGGACTTCCTGCGAATTAATCTAGAGGGCCGCGAAAGCTAGGTCAGGGGAAAAAAAACGGGGCGCGTCAAAGACTAGTGGGAACTCAAGTAGAACACGCGACCAATGTAGCTCGGGATGGGCGAAGATCGCCGGACAGAGAGGACGAGTCACATCAGCGGGCTTTACAGGGGGGGAACTACTGACCGGAAAAAAGACGAGGGCATGCGTACAGGACTGTTTGGCAACTCAGGCCCCCGCGCATCTCTAATAAAATGAAAAGAGACAGAACCGGGGGGGAAGGAACAAGGGTGCTCCCGGTCAAAAAGCGATCCCCCATCTGGAACAAAGGCGCCGAACCGGCGAGTTTTGCCGGACCTGAAAGGGGGGAGAGGAAGGAGGATCAAAAAGCTTCGCGTATCATCCTGGGCTCCATACGGTAGTGGTCAATAGGAAAAGCCGGGAGGGGAATAATAGAGTTGTTAATCAGACTGGGATCTGGGGGGGGGGAAGTAGGCAGATAGGCGGAACTGTGGGTAGTCGTCCCTGAAGGGTTGGCGCCTAATGTGAAAGGACCCGGCGCGTAACCGGAAGGAAAAGCATCCTACTCTACCTGGACCGGGGGGCTGCATGTGTAAAATGAACGAATTTCCCGCCCCATGGGAATCGTTGTCAGTAGCAAAGGAGCGCAGAGAAAAAGAGGTTCCGCCAGGGACACGGCAAAAAAGTGACGGCCGGGACTCTTCAGCGCCCGACCAGGACCCGCTCCCTTCGAAGGAAGAGAAAGCATCCTTAGCCAATGCTACCGAGAACCCGAAAAGGGTGCCGGGGAAAGTAGCCTTAAGGACTGGATCCCTCGAGCTCCGGCAGGGCAGGAGGTAGGAAAGGATGGGAATTGCCCGTTCCGAGGGAAAGAAAAATGTCGCTTCACACCCCCTGATTAAGGAAAAAAGGGAAAAGAGTCAGCGGGGGAGTGTCCCTCCCGACGGGCAATTCCACATCACTACGAAACAGAAGCCCAGGAAACGAGGAAAGGGGGGGCGACCTGCATCCTATACCGAGACGTCGGTCACCAGAGAAAGGGCTCGTGATTGCCGGCCTGATGATAATTCGGGTGACTGAGTGATTATTCATTCAGCCGCGCTGGAGGCTCTTTCAACCTTCCTTAGGATGCGAAAGAGAAGGAGGCCTTTAAGGAAGGGGAGAAAGAAACTTTGCTGGAAGCAGGGGGCTACTGGCTACGTTAAATTTGGGGTAACGGACAAGGTATCGGGAACTTATTCGCGTAAGAGGAGGGAAGGAATTAAGAAAAAAAGGGGGGAGAACTAGTACCGCCGTGCCGAGACCGGCCATAATCAGGTCGGAAGGAAAACGGCTAAGGGTACCGCAGAGAGGGGAGTCTGCGCCACGGCAGGCATCTGCCCGCTCAGTCTTATCCTCAGCTAAAAAGGAAGAGAAGGACGGCAAACTCTCTGCAACGGGGGCGGACTCGATGGGACTTTATGACGGGGAGAACCCAACACGTATAAGGGGGCAGGTTCGCTAGAGAGGCGCAGGGTAGGCTTATTCGTGCCAAGACACTGTTCAACGCGCCTCAGAGCAGATTACTAGGGAAACCATTGGAAAAGCGGGAATTTGGGAGTCGTCACTCTTCGGAGCAACCTACAACGTGTTATCTAGAAGATCTCAGATCCGATTTTTGCGCCTGGGTCCAACAGTAAAATTGGATTACGCTCGAAAAGGGGGGTCTTCCCTCCTAAAGAAGATAGGGACAGGAGGTACTGTCCTTCGGTTTCGATTCCGAGGGGGTTCCCGACTAAAAAAAATATGCCGAATAAGTGAAGGGGAACCAGCCACACCGGCTCTGCGTCACGATCTAGCTCACCAGAGGGAAATTTCATCTCGCCAACAGGGGGCTAAGGGGGGAAGTGGTCACAAACCTATCAAACGGCGGGGCGATTAAGCCGGGGGGCGTTGTAATCGAGAAAGCCCTGTCCCGAGCCGACGAGGTCACGACGACAAAAAAGAGAGCCACTTGTCACGGAAGCCAGCATCTGAATACTACCTACATACGGCAAGGAAGCGTTTTAGAACGAATGGTTTGCCGCAGTCGCAACTCTCTCGGGGTGGGTAAACTTCGGGGCATCTGTGGCAAATCACCAGACGCAAAAGGGAAAGGGGTGCTCCTGGAAGGGGGGAGAGCAAAAAACGAGGAACCGGCCTAATCATCCATAACAACCTCCGCCCTCTGAAAGACAACCGGGAGCCGTAAACACGGGGGATGGGGAGAGAAATCAGATTATAAGGAAAGGGGAAAGCGGGGGGGGGAGCAGGAAAATCGCAACTGGGGCAGCCAGGTCCAAATAACAGGGAAAGGGGTCTGGCACAGAAATCGAGGGGGGTGTAAGGAAAAAACCCTCTGGGCGCTACAGATAGACTCAGGGAGTATCTAGGGATGAAAGCTGAAGGACAAAAATGGAAGAAGGGACACGAATTTTTCGTGGATGGGGGAAACCCCTGGAAGGGGACAGACCTCACAGAGCAGCCCATATGCGTTTCCGTGCGTAGCAAGTATATAGCAATCGAGAAAAACAATAAAAAAAAAAAGGGTCCGCAGGACGGTGTAGCTTCTTAAGGGGGACATCCACCAGGTACTGGAAGGAAACTATGGAGGTTCTCCCTTACTGATGCGCCGACCCCAACATTGGGTACAAAGAGGTGTAAAAAAAGAAAAAGTTCGATCAAAAGAAGGGATAGCCTTCAGAAAAAAAAGGAGGAAACCGGTTAGCCAGGGGGAGGATGGGACTCATTTTACCGCTGGGAAAAAACCGGGGATACGAAAAGTAATGTTAAGAAGGAGGGGATCACCCGGCCTAAGGTAGATCACACGACCACTGGAAAAATAACGCTAGTGAAGGTTTTCTTTCGCAGAAGAGACAGGCAAAAAAGGGGGGGGGGGGGAGGCACTGGTAGCGCAGAATTCTCTAAAATCGAGGAAGAAGGTTGGGGGTAGTAGGGCAGATAACCAACGTTGTCCTGCGGGCTAGGAAAGCGGAGACAGACACTGACACTTCCGCTGTTGAAGACAAGGGAAAGGGAAGGAACTCGGCCTAGGACGACGTGAGTCCAACCTGTTAATGCCCGGGCAACAGGAAGAGATGGCGGAAGCTGAAATCTAATTCTAGGCAGGGAGAGAAAAAGAAAGACAAACAAAGGGAATCCAGTGCTGCGGGACTTCCAACGGAGAACGAATTTGGGTGGAAACCTCGGAGCGGGAAGAAGCGCTTTCTTCCTTTGGCCACGCAAGAGAATGGGGGATTAAATAAAAAGAGAAGGCGCCGGCCTTTGCCCTGGGGATGGTGGGCCTGACTACCATGCAGGGCCCACGATGGAACAAAGACAAACTGAAAGGGAGGGAAGGCATTTTTTCCTGAAGGCCACACAGAGAGCTGAATCCGGGCGCTCACCCTCGGCGGGGCGGAGGTGACGGCAACAAAGGAATTTGCGGCTGGCCAGCAGCGTGAAAGACTCAACCAAAAAAAGGAGAGGGAAAAGGAAAAATATGTAAAAAAAAAGAAGACCGAAGGCGCCGGAGTCACACCGAAGCGCCGCAAGAGGTCGGAACGGGGGATAAGCAACTCTGGGTACGGGGAAAAAGTGATCCTATAGGTTCCCGTTTCTACGGGGGGGGTGGCGTTTCAGGCATGTAGCTAAAATCGCACCACAACGAACAGAGCAGCAGTAGAGGAAGGGGGTTCATAAGCTGTTTTGGCCCAGAAGAATGGGGAAATCAAAGATAGAAAGGGGGAGGTTTGTGTCAACAATGAGTTGCGTTGGGGGCTTATCGCATTGGGAAACGTCTGTGTTTTGGTGCAGGTTCGTTCCTCTTCAGGATGAGAACGGAGTGCTAAATAAGGGAAAAAATAGCACAGGGCATAGGGGGGGCAGTTGAACATGAGAGGGGGGAACACGTCGTCCTCTATGCCGGAGAAAAATGGGAGAAGGCTACTGGAGAAGGAGCGTGCGAGGGAAGGGTGAAGGAACTACGAAATCTGGCAGCGTGCAAAAAAGTGGACATCTGACAAAGGGTAAACGTTCGCAAAGCACATGGCTTCGCGTAGGCGGAAGGTGGAGGAGGGACCATCTTTGAGGCGATTTCCGCAGCACTGCACTAGAAGGCGAAAGGGGTTCGTTTTGGTGGGGGAAGAAGGGGGAAGCCAGGGGGAAAGACAAGCCAAGTACTGTGGCTTCCACCAGGTTTAAAAAGAACTGGAATCGCCGAAAGAAGAAGGAGGAGTTCCCTGCCTTCCCGCGTCGGGGGCTCTAAGTATGCACAACAAGGGGGGGTAAACGAGACGAGAAAAGTTCCGAGGCCACCAACTCGTCCGAAGCAGCGCCAAGGGGGTGTATGTCATGGGTACGGAATAATCAAAGCCTCCATGGAGAAAAAGGCGGAGAGAAAAACTCAGGACCACCTGCTTGTCCTGAAAAGGGGGCAAAGTTGGGGGGAGCCGGGGGAGAAACGGAGAATCTTTCCGACGCAAACGGAGACCAGGGAGGGGAGGTAGGAGAGGGAACGAGTAACTTTTACTTTCTTGGGTCCAAAGTCCACTACCTTGAGAAAATAAAAATCAGGCATTGAACCTGGCTCATGTTAAAGGGGAAAGAGGAGCATCCATGGGGGGATATCGCGGCGTAGATCACACACGAGAGGCGGTGGGAAAAAACCCCTTCTCCTTGGGGGGGGTCTGTCTTTGAAATGTCCGCACCATTTACGAGCCAAACGCACCGCTTTACACTTCAACCTTATCATAGGAGGAAGAGAGCCCTAGGGGGTTTGGGGGGAACGTAGGGGAGAACAAGTGAGACATATCTGTCATGGTACTGGGATTAAAAAGGGAAATTAAGTTTACCTAAGAAGAAGGTGAAGGCTCCGGAGAAAAAAAATATCCTCGGCCGGGTGATATGCACGAATACAAGTAGGACAAAGGGCTCGGGGAAAGGGTTGTTCTAAGAAAAATAAATACAGTATGTTAAAAGGGGGGAAGCCTCCTGAAAGGGGGGAAATTGTTAAAAGTGCGTCTGGAACGACGCAAATCAGGTTGCAGGAGAGCGGAGCGGAAGCGAGGAGGTACGTTTGATGGAAAAAACGGCACCCTAAAAAAAGAGCCCTCAGGTTCGAGGGACCAGAACATGCTCCTCAAGAGGAGGGAAAAGCGTGCCGAGATCTGAAAAAGAGCTCCTTTCGACAGCGCAAAGGGAAAAAAAAAAAGTTGGAAAGGGGGGGGGAATTTCATCTCAAAGAAGCTTCGGCCAAAAACGGAAGAGTCCGAGTTCCCGGGCACGAGAAGGAATCTCAGAAGAGAGGAAAGGGGCGCTAAGCGATCATGCGCGGCTTGGGTCCACCCTGCGCAAACTACGGAAGTGCATTCTCACCGAGGAAAAACTGTATATATAGAGGGAGGGGGTGTGAGAACGGTTGGCTCCTAGATACTAACTGTCACATCAGGCGGTAAAAAAGGGTGACCTCGTAAGAACCTAACTATCAGGGGGAAAAGAGCTAGACATTACTTTGTTGTAAAAATCAATCCTTCCCTGTGCAAGGACGAAGGAAATTCGAGATAATAAACACTTTTTCCTTCAGTCAGGAGGAAAGGTCCAAGGGGGAAAAAAGGACACAAACCGAGTAAAACCAAGGGCCTAAAAAGAAAAATGTGGCCTTACTGCTTCTTCCGCGCTAGAAAAATTAGGAGGAATTTGCCGTGAGGCCATGACGCCAAGAGGGGGAGGCCATGAGACGTTCTGTAAATACGGTGAAAGAGTCTCGGTCGGCACCGGAGGAGGGCGTTCGAGGGAGAAAGGCTCTTTGGCGAGAAATTTGGAAGTCCCGATTACACTTCCATTCGCTTACTACGATCAAAGGGACCATTTCACGAAAAGGGGGGAAACCGCAACATGAAGCCAGGTAGAGATGGGCAGAGAGCAAGAGGATCTCCGGGCGACAGAAGGGGGAATCCAGAAATACGCGGAGACAGTCCTAATAAGCAGCTAAACACCTCAAGCTTCGAGGAAGGGCCGGTCCATTAGTATCCCTGACACCGAAAACACAAAATGGTGGAAGACTTAAGAAGGGGTAGCGGTCCGGAGGGGGATCTAGCGGACGGGGATTCTCGGTAGGGGGTGAATTGAACCCTTCTACTATTACAGAGCCCAGATTAGAAGGAGATCTCAACAAATGAGTTGGAAAATAGAGATATAATCTGGAATGCTATGGGTGGTAATTACAAAAAAGAACTACGACATACTCAGAGGGGACTAAAGATGGAAAGGGCCCCGCTATCGACAGAGTCCACCGACTGCTGTGAGAGCATAACGTCAGTATGCGGATACCTAGGGAGGGGGCCAGGGAGAAAAAAGGAAGTCTCTGTAACTAGGGTCACATGTAAAGTATTACTGTTCGGAGCCGGAGTCGCCAAGGAGGGGTTCGTGACTCCAGCCGGGGCTAAAGAGACGGCCCTCTGCTGCACTTAGTTAAAGTCCACTGTGTAAAATGAGTTCCGAGGAACGATGTTCCTTACATTCTGAATTCAGGGGTCACCTTCAGAAAGGAAGGGTGCGGGTCGAGACCCTGCATCTTTGAAGCAGGAGCGGACCTAAAATCTGCGGAATTCTGGCGAACGGCAGAGCAAAAACCTCCTCACTGCCTGAGACTCAGCGCTGAAGCAATCGCATGACGGCAAAAGACGGTGTGGTGGGAAAGTGTCGTACTCGGGAGTGGGACGGGGACCTTACGTCGGCACCGCGGGCCCGCCCTGAGAAAGCGAGGGTATTCCACTCTTAAAAAGTCGGCGCGGGAGAGTTTTCGCCACAAAGTCAAAAGGAGGAAAAAATGCGCCTCGTTGAGGTAGGACGGAAGGATGGAAAACATACTGAAGGGTGATGCAGACTTAACAGACGGAGGATCAAATCGATCTGTGTGGCAAGATCTATAAAGCTCGAGGGAAAAGTGCGGCCCTGACCTCAAGGAGTCGGGAGGGGGAAGCGAACGGCTGGAAAGAAGAGAAGCAGTAAACGCAAGGGGGAGCGGAGAAGAAGTCAGTTCCGTGCCCACGGGAGGGGGGGGTCCCTAAGAAAAAAAAGGGGAAAATCTCGCGTGGCGGGGAGCCAACAAAGAACGGTCAAACGAAAAAAAAAAGGAAGCGGGGGGACGAAAGACGAAAACTATCGACCGAAAAAGGAAGAATGTTCCACGGGGGAAGAACTATCAGCCTCGAGCTGTCCATGAAAAGCAAGCGTGGGGAATCGAGAAAAACCGCGGAATAGATAAAAAGAGCTCAAGAAAAAGGGGAAGCGCAGTCCCGGAATCCAGAATGGTAGGAAGAGGGGGGGGGGGCCAGAAGAAAGAGGGTGCAGAAAGACATTGTCCGCTGAGAAACCCTTAAATCGATAACCGCACGGAGCTAAAGAGTGCAGGAAATTGCAGTCTGGGTCGACGGGAGAAGGGGGGGGGATGACGTACAGGAAAAAGGAGAGGTAAGAAGTCCATCAGCCAAAAGAAGATCTTCTGATAAAAAAAGAGCACGCGGACAAAGAGGGGGAGCGAGCGAAAAGGGAAAGAAGGGTAAGGTTAAAGAGTGTTAACGAAAATCCTCACGGGGAGAAGACAGGGGAACTTAACGCAGGTACGGAAGGGCCACCGACTCGGAGGTGGAAGGCCAAGCAACAAGAAAACTTCGACGTGGAGAGGCGTCCCTTCTACAGGACGACTCACAGGGAAAAAAGGCAAAGGGGAAGGGAAAAGGGGAGGGGGTGTTACGTGGGGTCAAAAGCCCGGAAAGGGGGGGAGAACCTCGGTCAATCTAAAAGCCAAAAAGAAAAAAACAGGCGGTTTCAACGTCGCCCGACGCGACAGAAAGAGGGGGGGAACTCTCAAAACAAAAAAGAAACCGTTCTCGCCAGGAAAACTCCCCTGGGAAGGGAGGTGGGGTCGGTAGGACATGGATGCCTAGATGTTCCAGCTAGCACTTCACAGAAACTTGGGGGGAGAGAGAGTAGGTGGAAGAAAAGGGGGAGAACGTCTAGTAGGAAATGCAAGACGCAACCTACAGTAATCAGGGAAACGCAGGCGGAGGGGGAGGGAGACCTTTCCTTTCGCTGAAACCCGGGCTCTAATCAAAGGGAAGAGAATGGGCTCACAACCTACGGAGTTGAAAATCACACAAAAGTTACTCCTACAGCCCTAGGGAGCATGGTCGTCTACGCTCTCAACAACGATCATGAGTGCGCGAAAACCCCTGTTCTATAAAAGCAGGTTTCCCCCGTGTGGAAGAGGAGGGGGAAATTGGGGAAAAAAACCAGGTAGTACAGACCACTAGCTCACGTCCGCTGTAGACGCAGCAGAATCGGCATCGGGAAAACGGAAGGGAACTCTCTAACTGCAATTCATGCACCGGAGGGAAGCGTCAAAGGAGGGAAAGAAAGCCTGATCAGTATCGTCAAGAAGAGACCCTACCTACAACACATATTGGGGGAACAGTACGACGTAAGAAAGATGGAACAAGGAATCAAACTACAGGTGGTGCAGTTGTTGGAAAACAGAACTCAGGGAAAAGGGCGGACCTGGGGGGACACACAGCGGAACTAAGCATAAAGAAAATGCAGGCCGCAATTAAGTCGTTCTGTAGGGGAATAGGGGGAAAAGAAAGCAGGCAAAGCAAACACACGGAATCTTATGGATCAACAAGCACTTTTTCAAAATCGCCCCACGTGGTGAGGACTGAAGGAAAAAATAGCCCTCGGTAACGGGGTGTGAAGGGGATCTACTGCGCCTTCGGGCAGCGGGG
>Ga0179593_1695380_pt1 | contig 21820 bp, 13 predicted proteins | sample CZODoug2_1_08_16_FD_185931 | JGI IMG/M metagenome (GOLD analysis project Ga0179593, IMG submission 185931) | Vadose zone soil fungal communities from Angelo Coast Range Reserve, California, USA - CZODoug2_1_08_16fungal (PacBio error correction) | ecosystem: Environmental > Terrestrial > Soil >...
GTTCCTAGCGGAAAAAGGGAGGAGGAAGGGGCCATCGGCCATAACTGGGGGAGATTTGGGCATAAGATCCGGTCTAAAGCACCGATCTCAGACCCCTCTATATTTACCGTAATCGTCCGGAAGTTAGGGAGGCTCCGGGGAAGGAACGTGTGACTAAATCGCCCGACGGGTTTCGACAGGCTCTCCCTCCGTGAACCGGGGAGAGGGGAGCGTGAAGCTTTAACAAGCGCATCCTCGATCTTCCACTGAGACTGAAGAGAAAAAAAAAGGTAAATATAGAATCAAAGAATTTAGTCCATGACTCCTCTCGGATGCAGGGGGGCGAATGAGGGACCGTAAAGTGTTTTCCGCTTCGGCCGATCGTAGCCAACGGGGCTGCAAACCTAAAAGGGGAAGGATTCAATTACCTCCCTCAAAGGTACCTACGGTCGGACGGGGGGGGGGGTGACCTTCTGAAGAGGAAAATGTATCCAATTCGGACAGGTTTGCGGCGTTGGGGAGCATTTAGAACACATTTCACCTATCTCAATAGAGGAAAAGAAGAGCCCGTACTCTACCCAGAAAAGGCCGCTGGGAGAAATCCTCACTCTACGAGGAAGATCCTATCTCTTTGCATTCTTACGCGCATAGGTAGTCTCAAGGGGAATAGCCTGCCGTCGAAAGGTGGAGCAAGGATCCGAGGAGAGAGAGTCCAGACAGGCACGCCAAGCATGAAATGGAAAAACCTCGAGTCTCATCCAGAGAGAACAACCCCATTCGGCTCCGCTTTCTGGGAGGAAGCCCAAGACAGGCAGGAACTAGCCTCTGCAGTCGCCATGAGCGTCTGAATGGACACGAGCATTGGAGGCGAACAGGACAATCTTCTCTCTGCTCTCTGGGGGCTGGTGGTTAAAACGGAGAAGGTCCTCTCATCGATGGCCTGTCAGTCATCGATTCTGAATGTCCTCGTGGGGGGGCTTTTATCAAAAAGGCCGGTCAGGCCTAGAATGAGAGACTATAGTGGTAGTCTCATGTATGTATTTCAGCACGTAATTATAGGATCTCAACGCCTCTGAGTGGAACGCATCCACATATACGGGTGACTCGGGTCTTAAAATAATAACTTCAGAGACCTCATTATCAAAAAGGCTCTTCCAGCCATCCGGCGGCCGCGAGGGAACTCCCTCTATCCTCAAAAGCTCTCATCTATCCGAATTCAATGCTTATAAGTATGGCTCAATGGAGTACCCCCTCTTTCCGGGGTGTCCAAGCTGAAGGCGTAGACGGGGGAGGGACTCATCCCTCTTTGTCAAGGCTTTTTCTTCATCTAGATACACGCTGCGGTGCATCGCAGAACAAGAACATTAGAAGAAAAAAAGGGAGGTGTTACTCACTCGGGGGTCCGCGGAGAGGTCCAGCAAGAGGGACCTATCTTATATGTGGGTGTAGGATTCCATCAGATAGCCTCTTAACTCCAATGAATCTTGGAGAGAAACTATCTCCTCCATCTCAGTACCCTCTTCGCAGAGAGGTCTTTTATGCAGGAGGCGGTCTAACACATTTTTAGAGAGGAAATCTTTCTGTCGAACATTACTATCTCAGGCACTAAGTGGAAAGGACAGAGTCCAGGACGAGGGCAGGCATGAAGTAACCTGTAAGGGCCAACTTCGCAGGACGGAGGGGTCTCCTGCTGAGGGAGAGTAAGAAATGGACATTTTCCTGTTAGACACCAAAACGCCCTAAAATGGAAAGAAAGCGCTCTATTCTTAATCCGTTCTCGTCAAGGAGCCTCGAGACTTGGGGGGCTACAGTAGACGGCGGGGGCGGGGCTCATTTGCCCACGGCAGCTTCAATAAGGATAATCGGATCCTGTCGATCTGGCTTGGAGAGTTTTCGGTGACGTAAAATAAGGTTAAGCTGGCGAGGGGAGTCACCTAGAAGAGGAATCAGGTCATCTCGAAGGCAGGGGATGCACTGCAAATCTAGGGACTATCTTTGCTAGGGCTTCAGCTGAGTGATGACCCCGCCCTCGGGGAGAAGCAGAAGAACAGGCACACACCAGGGGGTCAATCAGGACCGCGTACTAGGACTTAGGGAAAAAGTCACTCACAAAACGAAAAGGGTTCTGTCTTCCCTACAGAGTTTTCGGGTCTCAAGAATTACCAAAGAGAAACCTACTGTCTTGCCTCATGGCTCTCCCTTCCTTCCTAGATCTGGGGGTCGGGGGTCGCCCTCTTTGATTAGAAGTGGGGATCAAAGGATCTATGATATCTAACAAGAGCATACCATAGGGGAGCAGGCAAATGTAGGAATGAAGGATCAATTCATTCTCTCTCCTTGTGAGGATTCTATACTAGCGGATGCGGAAGAAGCACTGAATCCCAAAGGTTTGTTTTTGTAACTTATTCAGGAAATGGAAAAACAGTCAAGTAGAAGTCATCCGGCATGGGGGGTTTCCGCGAGAAAACGGGACAGAGAAGCAAAAACCGACTCGAAGGATTCCCCCCAAGAGTTTCAGTAGGCGCGAGTTCGACTGCCTGGAGGCCCTGCCTCACAGAGAGCTGTTAGAAACGAGAACATCCGACCTACGCCGGGCTCGGGGGAACGGACACTTTGCTATCCCAGCCTCAGAGAAAAAACAGACGGAGTAAGGGTGCTCAAAATTTTCAAAAAACAGCTGGCCATTCCCGCCGCTGCTTCTCCTAATCTGGCGTTCTACAAGGGCGGGATCCGGGAATGGGGGTGGTGATCGCCAACCGCACACCGGAGCCCCTTCTCTCCTAGTCGAGTTCTCCTTACGAATTACTGGGACAGCAGTGAGAAACTGATAAGTAAAAGGAGTATCAACTCGCGGTTGAGCTGCAGCATCTCGAGACACCACAAAATCTGTAAATAGAGGGAAAAGGCCGGGGAACTCACCCTGACTAGGTCTTTAGGTTGTTGACTATCGGTAGGGAGGAGTCCCTTAACACCGACGGGAAGCGCGGGAGGGGGAAAAACGACTTCTCGCGAGCATGCGGACCGTGTGCTGGTTTGGCGATGGGAACCAAAAACCAATAGGGGAAAGGATAACGGGGTCGTCAAAGGGGGGAAAAGAAGGATTCAAAAGGGGGGGGGATCTCTATTTGTAGCCCCGTAGAGTCACCATTAAAGATTCTGCAAGCCAGTCCGTCTGGAAAGCAAAGAGATTTGGCCGCGGCGTGGAGAGGGTCTCGCCTTTTCTCAGAATAAAAGCCGGCTATGGGGGGGTGACTTTTTCAGTAAAAGGGTCCCTTCGCAATAATACTCTCAGTGAAAAGAGGAACTTGCGGGAAGAGGAAGTAGGACTGGTAGCGTATCTTAGGAAAAGGTAGCTGCAAACATGCCGGGGTGCCTTTAATTAAACGGAAGAGACGGAGAAGATAAAGTCCTGTTTTTGGTGGTTTGGGTACAAAGCCAGCTTCTCCCCGGATGGGGGGAACGAGAAGGCCCCTCACGCCAGCGAAAAGATCTCTTGAGCGAAACGGAAGGAGAGAGTAGGGCGGGTTCGCGATGGCAGAACAACTACCTTTACAGGAAATAATAAAGAGGTTGACACTAGCTGAAAAAGAGATCTAGTTTGCTCTCGACATCAGCGGAAGAAAGGGGCTTTTGTCCTTGATAGGTGAACATTATAACACAAACTGAGCTTCTCAAAAACTTCATATGAGGACGAAAGTAATTCCTGAGAGGTATGATATTAAGAGGGGTCGTTGAGGTGAGCGCACGAATTTCTTTGCATCCATCCCTCCAGAGCCCGCCAACAAGGCTTAGAGCAAGGTATGCTCTCTCTGGTCGCTGGCGATTGATGACTCTATCGCAGGGGAAGAGACCAAGAAAGGGGTAATATCAAAAGCAACGATCATGCCCAGCTCCGCCTCGATCATCGGGTCTGGGGGACCTTCGGCAAGGGGGGACGCGAATGGGTCACTCACGCGTACTGTTTAGACTTAGGTGCTAGGGATAGTGAAGTCGTAGGTCGGAAACTAGAGAGAAAAGGGCCTAGAAAGTTTCGCTGTCCTGCTTCCGTCTTGGTTTGTTACCTTAACCCAGGGAAAAGAGGAGAAGCAAGGCAGCAGAGCGAGCAGCGTCCTGGGGCTGGGGTTACTAACTAATTCCTTCCGTTTCAGGGTACTGCATTTCAGGCCGGAGTTGGAGAAGGAACTTCTGGGAAAGAGGAAGAGATTGCCGATTACTGTTTCTACAGCACACTACTGCAAGTGTGGAACGCCGGCTTCACACGTGGTGGTAATTAAAGTCGGATCACAAGCGCTGACTGGGATCCTTGGAAGAGAAAAAAAGCTAGGGGAATCAGCTGCGCGGCCGAAGGTCTCATGGAAATTCATAATTTAAAACTATGGGGGGGGTGGTTTTTGTTGTGCTACCCAAGGACCGTGCTGACGGAGTGACTTTCTCTTCGGAAGAGTGAGCGAAGGGGCGGTCTCATGGCGATGGTGCTGGTTCAACCTCAAAGGAGCCGAGAAGCGAGAGGAGGGGTTTCTGAACGAACGTGCAGCAAGTCGAACCCCGAGGGGCTAAGACGATCAGGACCGGGGGAGCTGTGAAAACGTCGTTCCGTATACTGGCTCGAGTACTACTAAGGAATTGCCTTTTCTATGCCGCGCTGGGACTATATCTAATCAATTAGGGCTTAAAAGAGCAAGGTCTGACCTTCTTGAGTCCGGGGACGAGATCCTTTGCATCGGAAATGAGGGGATCCGGGGGGCCGTGTGGTGGCTCGGATCTCTTGTCCTCTTGCCGCACTCTTACATGGTTATCTTATAGGAGCTCGAATGAGACCGGGGAGGAGACACCGCTCGATTGGGCCCATTCGAAGCTCAGGCAATGCGATCTCAGACGGTGCGTCGCAAGCGATCTGATCAAAATCGGCCTTCCGTGGGGAACTGGTTACAACCGCCGGGCTACAAAAGAAAGGGGCCTCGCAGGCCTTTGCCCGTCAGTCCCTTTGAAGCAACGTACGGAGGGGGGTGCCCTGGGGCGGGATCTTCGATTGGAGAGGACAACAGGGACGGAGATTGTGAGCCGCCGCTGGCTTGCCCGCGAAATCGCCCGCAAGTTTGCGGTTTCTTGCTTCCAGAAACCTAACTTCGTGCTGGCTTAGGCTTAGACGGGGGAAAAACTTATGGCGGAGGTGATAACTTTTCAGATCAAGGAAAGACGGAGAGGCAGTTCCTGCAAGAGCTGTCCCTTTACCAAAACGTCCACACTCCGGGGAAGAGGGAAGCATACTGGCGTATCAATAACTGCGTTATAATGAAGGATGAGGCGGGTTCATGAAAGGCGGATACTTTGCGTTTAACTTATGCGATCGGTTAGGGGTATCTTATCAGGGGGGGAAGTGGGCAAGAGCGCAAAGTCTGGGGAGTTTCGATTCATCATGCACAGGAGTCAAAAGCTAGCAAGCGTAACAAGCTGGAGAGTGACTAACGGATCGTCCTCTGAGATGTAAGGCTTTTCAGTAGCTCAAGGAAAAACGTTGGCGACGATCGTCTCGAAAGGCAAGGTTCCTTGAAACCTTCTGGCTCTGTCTAAAAAGAAGCATCCTCGGCGTGATGGATCCTCTATCTCTCTCACAAACTAGGGTATATTATATAAGAAAGGAAAATTGAGGCCAAATGGAGATGTTCAAGTAGTATGAACGCTCTTTTCCTCCAAGGGAAGGGGAGAGGAGGAAAAAGACTTTCTTCGGGGGAGGGGGAACTTTAGAAAATTACGCCTAAAGAACTCAAGGATTATCAGTATGCGAGGTACTCACAGCTAGCGGGATGGACCGTCTGAAGCAGAAGCGGATGCCACTAAGAATCTCATTTGAAGTGGGGGGATAAATGTGACTTGGGAAGGACATCACCGATCGCAAAATAACACAAGATAAAGAGGACCAAACGGAAGAGCTCAGATTGGGAGTTCCTCAGGGCTGCCGCCTGGTGGAGCGTGACTAAGGGGGTCAAGGGGTTGGAAGGGGGGCAGCCGTTCTCCTAAGGGGAACTGAGTTCTCTAAGAATTCAGAACATTAAGCCGCCTAGTCTCCGACCTCCTAGTGTAAGGAACCAGAGAGTGGGGATCTATAGAAAAATTCTCGAAAAACCGGATTCTGTATCCGATGGCCCGACTCGAAACGCGTTTTTCTCGAAAAAAAGGATGGAAAACCAATACTGGAATTTTTGCCCCGACCAAGGTCAAGGATTCACCAAAAACGGCTCTAGCTCCTGGAAAAGGTAGATATTCATAATTGGGGGGCCGCCAGAAAGCTCTACGATGTGATAGAGAAGCCCCGGCTCATAGCTTGGGGACCGGATAGGGGGGACGACGGTGACTCGATTCAAATTCTGCGCTCATGAATCGCTCTACTGTTGCACGCAGGAGAGCTCAGGATGGGCGAGGTGCCGCTCCTCTTACTGAGCAAAAGAGAGGGAAGAAAACAACTTAAGAAAGGTCGGTCGCGTCGCTCTCTTCCAAATAGGGACGGATCATCGGTTCGGGCTCCGCCTCACTGACCGAGTGTGGCGCGGTATCGATCTCTGAGGTTACTTACCAATCTGTCGGAAAGGAGGAGTATCTTCTCTCATCTGCTCGCCTCCAGGGGCCAGCTTCCCACTGTGCTTCCGGTGACCTCGGATGGATTCTCTCATAGACTCAGTTCGACGTTCTTCCAAGTCCTAGATCAGATAGAGAGTCACCGAAATTCTTTTATAGGCAACAGCACCAGGGGGGAGAACCCATATTGGCCGTATTTCCGCTCAAGAGGGGGCCTCGCCAGTCAAATCGAGGGAAATTCGAGAAGGGAATCTTATAGTTGTTTGACTCCACCAACTCTTCTCCTAGAAGGGCTCCTCTCGGCTTTCACTATGGGAGAGGTAGAAAGCCGCCATCGCGCCGAAATAGGAGTAGGAGTGGGGAGACATCAAACCTTGGAAAAAGAAAACCTTTTTATATTCTGTCTGACAAAGCTGTCTACCTCAGGCCATCAGTCTTTCTAACCATTAAAGTTCAACGGGAGTCCTTTCCCAAGAGGCATTCAATCATCCCATTCGGAGTCCGCCACGCTCCAAACTGAAGGCATCTTCGAAGACGTGCAATCGGAGAGGCTCTGCTTACGTCGCCGAGAGAATAAGGGGACCGGTTACATCGACAAAAAAAGGACTCTAAGCTAAGACGCGGCAATATAACCGAAGTCGTCCTCTTCAATAGGGCTATAATCAAAAAGACGCGCCGGATTTGAACCAAGTACTGAAGCTCTTCTCAAGGTTAGTCTCACCGAATTCATCTGAGGGAAAGAACCAAGGCTAACGCCGCTGATCTTGGCGATCTGTGAGAAGGTATAAGATGCGGGGGGGGGGTCTCATTCGATAAGGGGAGCTGTCGAGGAGAGTGCCTCACTCGCCAGCCTCGCAAAGCGCGAAGTATTCTTAAGCAGAGAAAGGACGAGCTGTTGCTCGTGCTGTATCTCAGTCAAACTGGGGTGGTCTGCCAAGAATAAAGCGTTCGAAAACACGACCCGCCGTACGGAAACCTGCATCAAGACACGGCCGCACTCGCGGAAGAAGCCGCCTTTGAGATACCTTATTGTTCAAAAGGAAGGGGGGAGACAAGCAAAGCCTCTGGCTGGCCGCCACGAGCACCCTGAAGATCGCGGAGTTGCATGCTGGTCAGGTAAAGTATCGAGGCTCAACGGCTCGGGCCTCTGATCGCTGAGAAAAGCCCTAACACTAAAAAAAAAGGGACGAAGCAGGGGAGGGACTTCCGGAGATCAATTCATCTAGGGGAAGGGGAAGTCTTAGTCGCGCGGATTTGGAAAACCAGAACCCTTTTGTCTGACCCTGGTAGTCTTCAGGACTCACGGGAGGTCAGTCGAAGGGAATTGAACGGCATGTTTGCCCGTATCCTGGGAAGATTACTATCTAAAAGAAGAAAACCGTTTCAAATAGATCTTCCTGAGGCGCCGTGTCAAAGAAACAACCTGCTACAACAAGATACGCGGCCGTTATGTTTCCTGAGAGCTTACGCGAAGACGCTAAAAGCAATGCTGTGAACGTCTTGTCGCCCTACGAAATCCTATTGGGCAAAGGGGGACGAAGGGAAGGGAACTAAACTGGCACAAGGGGGGGACATGAAAAAACGCCTTCTGCTCCTCATCTTCACTTCGAAAGCTTATCCTTTGCCGCTCAAGAAAAGTTAAAAAGGCGAAAAAACCTGAATTCTCAAGGGCGTTCACGGAGCTCTGCTCAGTGACGCGGATTGGGGGTCTCATATCTCACAAACCAAAAGAGAAAGGTCTGCGCAACTCCGCCACTTCCGGTTATTGCAAAAAAAAACGGAGGAGGAGGAATATATATATAGGGCACTTCAGCTTAGGTCTCAGTCACCTTCTAGAGAGGTGGGGGGAGGGAAAAGAGAAGTTAAGTTCTTTGCCCAAGGGGGAAGGAAAATTCTCGTGGCTCCTTAACGAGAGCTATCGCCTGGGGAACTTGCGGTGGGAAGGTCCAACAAAGATTTTAAGGAATCAACGAGGGTCGCGCCGCCCGCGCCGATATGAGCGCAAATTTAATTTCCAAACTAGGGGCTAAAAGGGAGACCACAAAACTTCGATTGTTTGTCGCCGGGCCGTCGGTGGACCGCGCCTATCGGAAAGAGAGGGCGTAAGTGGAGTCGCGGAGCTCGTGCTCAACCACCATAGATGATGTTGAGGCAGGGTGACGTTCAGAAACTTCAATATTAGAAGGAGAGGGAGAACTCTCGAACTAAAAGTTCTTCACGTCGTAGGGCCGGAATGTAGGAGGCAAAGGTCCTCGCGGAACATTCAGGCGAAGATTGGGACGGACCTTGATTAAGGGACAGCGCGGTGGGCCCAAGGTATTGAACTCATCAAATCTCTCCTAACTTAAAAATAGCTGACTGGGGGAACCAGATGCAGGCTTTCATATTTGGAGGGGTGCTGGTTCGGGGCTATCAGAGCCGAAGAAAGGAAAAAAGACCCCGGAGTACTACTCAGCAAACATCTCTCAAAAGACTCCTGGCAGGCGCTCGCCAGAAAATTCGTTGCTGAGCTGGCCTTGAATAGGATACCCCCAGAAAATCCGTCGAGAGTGCAAAAGTCAGAGAGTTGCTGCCTGAGCAAAGGTCCCCAAGGCACGTACGGGGGAAGGGGAGGATGAGGGGTGTATCGCCGTTCGGAGGGTGCAGCGGAACAGGAAAGCCTCTCGAAGCTCCAAAGCAGGCAAATGATCGGGTCACTGGGGGAGCGATGCTGGTCGAGTGGGGAATCTGATTTCCTCCAGAGAAAACACTCTTTACAAAAAAATCTGCGCCCAGCTGATTAAGACTTAGTCCGAGAAGGCTGACCTGGTCGGAGCGAATCTCAAAAAAACTGGCGATCCTGGAGGAGGGGTGAAGCTGATCGTTTCTCATTCCGAGGAATCCGAAGGGCTTGGCTCGGGGAAGGGCTTCTCGAATCGGCCCTTTGTTCTTGGGGCAGGGGAACCCCGTGTCAAGGATAGCCGTCAAAGAGCGTAGGAAAAAACTTCACTATGCTTGTGCACGAAGAGGTGCCTGGGGTCGTTTGAACAGGGTCTTAACTTACATGTTCAGGGGGGGAAGTGTAAGCACTTCGGGAAGGAGGACAGCCTAGTAACTTGGTAAGAAAGATGCGAGAAGCCGTGTGTACGAAAGTCCTCTCACCGGTTGGGGGGCGCAGTGACACAGGGAGGATGAACACTCAGGCGGCTGTTAGGGTGAGGGACGAGTCCAGGGAGTTCGTGAGGGCTGATCGGCGCTTCGAGGAAGAAATTCACAACCAGAAGGAAGGACGTGCTGAACGCTGCCCGGGATTTTCAGCCACCTTGGAAGATCGGCACCGAAAATTGGGCGTTCTCATGTTGGGAGGGGGCGAAAGGGAAAAACTCATCTTGGAGCGAGGTGGGGATAACAAAGGGGGACCGCATTCTGACCCCCGGTTTAGGAAGCATCCTCCTGTATGAAAGGGGCAAGGGCCGCAACCTTGGGGGAATGGCCCTGGCTTTCGCGCGAGTATGCTATCAGGGGGGGCAAAGAGACCGGGCCGAGACGATGAGAGGCTGGTACGATATAGCTACAATTATTTCCAGGGCCAACGCGCCGTGGCCGAACGAGCTTATAAGCGCGCAGGTTGAAGAAGCTCAGAAGGACGCCGTTCGAGCGGGTGTGGGTCTTCGGAGAGCCTAAAGGATCCCCTGAAAAGCAGGGGCGCACAAGAAACTAGGGGAAAGGGATAAGCTCGAATTCCGCACGAGAAAAGAAAGACTTTGTTGCCGTCGCCATCAGGGGGCCATCGATTCTCGATGAGCCCGGTTCAGGGTAGAAGATCGAGCATCGGGGCCCGGGACAGGAGCTCCGCGGTACGCGCGCCGTTTGGCGCCGTACATGGGACGAAAATTGAAGGAGTCGGGCAGATATCGGCCCCCTCGGCGCGGACGGGGGAAACCTTCCTTTTTTCAGAGGCGAAGGGGGAGACCTCAGGGTTTCGTTGGCAGTCGGCTCTCAAAACTAAAAACTCGTTATTCCGTAGGCGTAAAGGGAGGGTCGGGCCGGAGGCCATGTTCCTGCGAGACGCGCCGCCGAGGGGGGAAACGGCTTGGCTCTTGCTTCCTCCAGGGGAGGGTCCTTAAAAAGGATAGGGAGAGTCCTTACGCGGAAGGCATAAAGGAAAGGGTCCGGTCCTCGGGATCTTTTGGGCTTTCAGTTTCTTGGAGGGAACTTAGCGGGCCGTGGGCACCAACGAAAGTCCTGTAGGACTATTGGTCATCCTAGTTTCTTGGACTACGGGGCGCCCGATATTTGACCGAGGTACGGACGTACTCTGAGGGGAATTCCTTTTTAAGGACGAACACTTAGGCCTGAGCAAAGGAGAAAGGATCTGCTCGCCTAGGCCCGTGTCCGAAAAGCGCGAAAGAATCGAATACGCGAGCGTTTAGGACAATTCTTAATCTTCTCGAAAAAGAAGGGGAGGAATAAGAGGGAGGAAATCCACTCATAGGGGGGAGGCTTGGATCTGTTCACGCTTGGGGACGGCATCTTTGCCCGAAGTATTTCTCGCAGATCTGGGTTAGAGTCGCACCTACACGTGAAGTACCGCACCATTCACCTAACGAAAGAATTATACTCGGAGGGATGAGAAACGAGCGTGCGCCGAGTAAAAATCATTTCACGGGGTCCAATCTCATCATCCATGACTTCGGAAGAGAAGGGGAGCAATTTGCTCAACGTCAGCTACTTGGGAAAAGACATATACATAATATCCAAAAAAGGAAACCGCGACCCTAAGACCTGAGAACGCTTCGGGGGGAGCCGCACGATTCTTAAAGAAATTTTTACGCTTCGGCTGGGCGGGAAGTTCCTCTGGCATACGGCCGCGTCCGCGGTAAGATGCTGAGAACAGGCCGCCCTCTAGCACGAGAGTCCTCCTTCGTTAACAAGGGAATGGGTTTCGCTCGGAAGACCAAAACCCCATTAGGGGGGAGCCGGGAGAGGGTCGAACCCAGTCTTAAGAGAAAAGCCGCGGGGGATCTCCAGCGCGCCTTGGAACAAGCACAGGCAAAGTGGACGGCCAGGCAATAAACAACGTCTAAAAAACCTTAAAGAGTAGCGGGTTTCCGGGAAGGACGAGAAAGAAACTATCGGGGAGGGGGGAGGACAGACGACAGAGGAACGGCGCATGGCCTCGGAAGGGGACGAGAAAGGGCTTCTCGTCGATGGAGGAGGAAAAATCATGATGTCAAGAGTGCGCGCCATTGAAGCGGCAGCCGGCGGGGGGAGGAGCAAAACACAAGGACGAAGATCCGGCGTTGACCTCGAAAAGATTCTCTTCAATCGAGGGTCGGAAAAGTACTCCGGACAAATTGTCATTGGGCGCGGTGAAGCCAAAGGAAAATCACCAGAGCGGATAAGAGAGGCATTCCAGAGAGCGTAGGAGGAGAGCAGCTGCGTCGACCGGGGTCGGGAGGACAAAGGGGTTGAAGGGCGTGACCGCGGATGCTCCTGGAGACCGCGGGGGTTCGAGGGGAAAAGGAAGTTACAAGTAAGGAAAAATTGAAGGGAAGGCCCATTCACCATCGCCTAGACCCTCAAGGTCCTATGATTCTCACGCTTGTTCGGGAACCTAGAGGGAAATCAAATAATAGAACGGGGATCTGATATGTTTTTTAATTCTTCTCTCTCAAGAAAAAGGAGACCTCTCATGTCAGGGATCGAGGTAAGGAAGAAAGACCGTCTCTCCAACGCGCCTAAATCAGGGGGGCAGGCCATCATCCCGTCCACAGCACGGAAAGGGGGGCTGATACACACGACGGAGGGATCGTGGATGGAGGAGAAAAAGTAGAGTCCACTGAGTAGACTAAGTCTCCCTATTCTAAAAAGGGAAAAGGATAACGGACGGGAGCATTAATTATAAAAACGCCGTGCAACTCTCGTACGTGACACGTGACAGGGAGAGCGAGGAGGACTTCTCTGAATAAATAAGGGGTTCCTTAACGCAGCAAAACGGAGGATGCTACGACCTGTCATCAGCACTATTTCGACAGGGTGGGAAAGAGGAACTACCGCATATTTTCTCCATTAGTCAATCAGGATGGAAGAGAATGGAACAGAGACTGAATCTTCCAGTCAGCCGAGATCGCTTCTATTCAGAGATAGGGGACAGGATATTCGGGAGGAGATTTCAGCTGCGGTAACAGAAGAGGGAGGAAAAAACTCCAATCCTCGCGCAAGCGGCGACGAGAGGTCCTCAGATGCGAGAGGGGCGAGGGGTCTTCTATTTCTTTCTTGAGGGAAAAACGAACATACCGGGAGGGACGCCCTTCTCCCCCAAGAGACAGTCTTCTTAAGGAAGGGGGGGGAAGGAACTCGCTAAAGGTTGCGCCAAAGGAGGGTTCGACTTCATCATAAATTACAGAAGGAAGAAACAGCCTTCTTCTGTCTCCAGGCTCTCTCAAAAAGGGAAAAGACCGCCTGCGTTCAGGGGGGGGATGGAAAAGTGATTCTCGGTCTGGCCTCGGGAGGGACCTGAGGGTATCGCGAGAGACCCTACCCTCGATCTAGAGACTTCGCTCAAGAAAGCCAGGGTGGTCGTCTTTCGCATGAAAGCTCTCGGAGAGGAAAACCAGAGACCTGACCCCGATAAGATTAGGGAAGAGAAGGAAGGTCGGGAAGGTCGGCTGATTTCAAGGAGTTGAGCATAAGGATAATATACCGAAGAACGACTGGCACCACAATATTTCAAGGGAGGAATCAAACGTTCTCGAGGACATGGTTGAAGTGGAAAAACCTCAAACTAGAGAGGGGGCTCGTTGTGGAGCACGATCTACTAAAACGTGGGGGACACTCTCCGATCCTCTGCAAAAAACTGACTTCTCCCCTGGGAAAAAGTTAGACAACCTCGATTGAAACCCTCATAGAGAGAGGGGGGCTCAGAAAGCGAATCCTTGTTCCCGCTTCCTGGTTTATGGATGTGGTGTTATCCGTCCCCTCACACCGGAGGTGCTCTCGCAGGGATCTTAAGGATCCCGGGCTGACGTCGGGTTCGCAGAGCGAAAAAATTCAAACTGAGAAGGGTTCAACTCCACCTCCAAAGGAGAACTGAGGTTCCGCATCCTCTCAAACAAGAGAAAGATGGAGGGATCTTTGCAGCTCGAAGGCGCGGAGTTATTACAATCATGGTAGATAGCAAGTTAAAGACGCCTCTTATCCTATTCGAAGGTAATCAGCGTCGAGCGCCTGGGGATCTTGAGTAGTGAGACACCCCCACCCCCAGGGGAAAAATCGGGAAAAAAGTGGTCGCTCCGCCGCAGCCTATGAGGAGAGCGCGGGTAATGGCCACTCACAAGTGGGTTTTAGAAAGCAGGAGGGACTTCGTGTTTGTCACGTCCTAGGATTCCGTAGTTACCAAGAACACTATCTTCACCAAAGCGGCTTCTTCGGCGAACGGTTTACGGAGGAAACCGAAATTGCCTCGATCTTGGTTAGTAAAGGTGAGTTTGCATTAACTTCATCCTGCGCTGAGAGGCTCAGATACCGTGGGAATAGAGGGAGAAACGTCCGTAGAGGAGGGTATCTGATCGCCAAGGGGGGTCCTCTCGGGGGGAAAAAGAATGAACGGCGTGAATTTTAAGGGAAGAGGGAACGAAGGCTAACTTATCCTCGGCCCATGGGGAAAGTGGGTACATCATAACGCGACGCGCCTGCCAGAAAACTCAAAACTATGAGGAAAGGGAGACCGGACTGCAGCGCTCTAAGTAGGGGAGCGGGAGCTATCAGACCCTCCAAAGACCCCGAAAAACTATACAAAGAAAAAACTCCCCCCCAGAGGGAGGAAACTTCAGGTGATAGAGCATTCGGAAGAAGCGGGCGGGCTCTGGATATAGGGTCCCTACACTAGGGAGTTAAATCGAGAAAAGGGTGTCTGGCCGGACGTGACGAAGGGGAGGGGAAAAACTTCTCTTAAAGGGGGAGGGGGGCAAGAAGTTGGAGAGACGAGGTATAGGGGCTGGTTAGATAAAGTCAGAATCGATACCACTCTACGAGAGCTGGGCAGCATCGGTTTAGGAGGGAATTTCGAGGGAAGCGAGAAGAGGAGTGCGCTTCCCAGTAACTCGATTAGAAACCGGCAACACGTCTTACCGCAAGAAAGACGAGAGATAAGGAGAGCCCTTGAGAATTTGAGAGATAACGGGGAGGGAGACTGGCTGCCAGCAGGGTCTGCAAGAGTGAGAAACTCCGGCGACTGTGTCGGCTCTTTAGATCTAAGATAAGGGAATCCTCTGGAGAAAGGAATTCCTTAGCTGCCGGCAGGAGGGTGTGTCCCATGTACGAAGGACCCTTCGATTACAAGAAAAAAAGCGTAACGTGCTGGTGAACGTCGATAATTGAAAAAAAAAAGTTCGTTGCTTTTAGGACTTAGGCACCTGAAGGGAGGTAATGGGGGTCTCCCTTCTGGACAGGTCCGCTCACGAAGGAATGTTTCGAATCCACGATGAAGAGGCCTTTTGAAAGCCTGAGAAGGAGTACACCCTTTGGGAGGGGCCGAACTTTCGTATTCGAATACCAGGGGAGGGTCTGAGACTGGTCGAGGTAGCTCGAGAAAAGGTCAAGTCCGAGGAGGATTATCTCGATCGGCAAAAATTTCAACTATAAGAAAAGTCTAAGAAAAGGTATTCTGAGATGAAGGAAGGGGCTCTGCCGCATAGGGGAGCATCATCCGTAAAGACCGGTTGCGGGGAACTCATTTTAGACTGTGGTTTGCAAAACCTCTTTTAAAAAGGGGGGGGAATGATACTTTGAAAGGTAGTAAACGTCGGGGGGAGGAGCAGCCGCGGGACGAAGTCGCCAATTTTTGGCAAAAAGAATGAGGCGAGGCCATGTGGGGATCTAAAGAGAGGGGAAAAGCTTGAAGGGACTTTGCTTTAGATGACTATATCGGGGGAGGTCTCAAGGGGGAGAAAATCATTTGGGAGTCGTAGGAAGGGGACGGGGGGGTAAGATGAAATGGGAACACTCTCATGGAAAGAAAGAGGGGAAGGTTTTGTGGGGGGCTGCCTCATAATCTAGGCATCTTCTTAGTGCACAAAATCCTGACTTTACTACTTGGGATGGAAAATGTTGAAAAGATCCCACTTCCTTCGCTGGTGAGTCAGAAAGGTCGCTGAAATATCAGAGGACGTTATAGTTCGGGAAAAAGAGCGTGAAAAAAAAAACGGGCGGAAGAGGTGGACCACCCCGTAATTGAGCGCTCTCGGGATGGCATCCTTTAAGGGCACACTTGCCTGGGGGGGGGGCACCCTTCAAAAAAGCTCGAAAAACGGGCGAGCCCAATCTTCTGCGGGGGAGGCATCCGATCCTTGGGCTGAGACGCTTGCGCACGACGTCTAGGGGTCTGTTTCATGTAGGATCTCTCCCAAACGGGGACTTAAAAAAGGGGGAGTCTGCACTCGGTAGTCTCCCTAATCGACGCGGACAGAGGAAGGCAGGCGAACCACGCCCTTCATAAGCCTGGATTCGGTAATCAGCCCTGGGGGGAACCAGAGGGCCATAGTCCAACGGGGAGAGGAAGCTAGCAGCGTGCAGTGAGTCAACCATCTTTATGTTAGGAGTCAGATCGGTCCCAGGTGGGGGTTCTGACCAGGGGGACTTCGGGAGGAAGGTTCAGTTGGGGTCACCGAAAAAAAAAGTACTTGATGTTGCTATGGAAGAAGTGTCCCCTGAGGATCACCGAAGACTTAAGACTACGATGATAGAGAACAATCTTACTGATCCTAACTGAGTGTGAGGGTGCTTCATCCAGGAGGGAGTAGGTTCCTACCCGTACTATCTTCTGGAAGTAGGGAATCAAGGGCGGCAGCTGAGGCTCAGCGGCGGGTCTATGGAAGACATATTCCTGAGTCGGGAAAAAACCAACGGATGATGATTAAAATAGGGGCAAAAGAAAAAGGGGGGGAGGACAACGAGTCACTTGGGGTGGAGATCTTGTCCGGTAGACACTAGGTCACGGAAGGCCTGACGATCTTCAGAAGAAAATTAGGCTTCGTGAAGGGGGGACTGCGAAAATACGCCCCCTAAAGGGTCTATCCTGGGGGAACTGTCCATTGGACGTCTTAATCATTAAGGAAGAGCATCAAGAGGGCGGCCGAGGCGACATGTTCTAAGGGGGGAAAAAGTAATCACGCTATCTCAGAAAAGGGAAAATATGCTAGGGGAGAAGGAAACCAAGGAATAGAAAGGGGTGATATGCCTCAAGCTTGGATCTTCCGCTCCCTAGGGGGAAGACTTTACGGTCCTTTTCAAGGTTGCAATAGGACACCTTACCGGGCCTTCATTCGGCGAGGGACCCTTTACAATGCGGCCTCAAAGACTCAAAGGCCGTTCTCCAGAAAGGAATTCACCTGAGGGGGGGCTATGCTCCGATAAGTCGAAAAAAACCCCCCCTGATTTCAGAGTGCTCCAGGAAGGATCAAAGGAGAAAGTGCCCCACGAAAGACTCAATCCGCTTGGGGCCTCCCAGGAAGAGGGTCTAGGGCAAAGTAACCCGTAAGCAAGTTTATCCATTGGGCACCCTTCCACAAGACTCTCTCTGCTCAATTATCATTGACGGGTTTCGACCACTGGGGGAAATCCGCAAGAGGATCTCTTCGACAAAAAGGGCGATCGAATGCATCGAAATAAGCTAGGGGGTGCGAGGTGATGAAAATAAAATTCCTTGGGAGGGGCGCTTGAGGGGATGAGGGAGGCCTCAACTCGAAGATGTCCGTGCGGGAGGAATATAAGAGGAAAAATAGTTAGAATTCATTAGGGGGGCCCACAATCAGAAGGCGTGGACTGCTAGAGATTCAACTGCTCAACTCTTATCATCGGGGGGGATGCGGCCTGTCCTCACACTGCTCGTTGGAATAGATAAATTCTCTATACGGGGAGTTCCCAAAGAGACTCATCCTTCCCGAGGGTAGGGACTCCGTACTCGCCGGGGGGATCTGGAACCCAAAGTTGCATTCGGACGTCAAGGCTGATGCCTCTTCGAGCCAAATCTTGGGACTACTTCATACCGAAATCTTTGCAGTAATTCTATCTGGGAAGAGGAGATCGAACCAAACCAGACTCCATTAGACCATTGGAAGGGGGAAGGGAGTAAGAGGTCTCGCAAATGCCCATCGGGAGTGAAGCAAGTGTGAAAGTTGAATTATATTGGTTGGGAATCGCATCTTCAAGGAAGCCCGCGGAGGGAAAGATTTTAAGGGGGGAGAGAAGCATCGAAGGGGAAATGCGAAAAAAGAAAGCCGGGGGGAGGTTGACATCAATCCCTTGCAGGGCACATCAAAAAGGGACTGGCGGCAGAAGTAAAAAACGGATGTAGAGAAGAAGAATCTTTAGGGCGAAAAAAGGATCTCGCATCGAAGAAAGGTCCCAGTGGCTACATCCATCATTTACGACTTGAGGGGGGGGCCACATCTTCAAACGCCTGCACTTCGAGAAAAAGGCACTATACTCTGCCTCTCATTACTGAGCTGAAAGCAATGTTTTTGAATAGACAAACACGCTGCAGAGTCTCGACTACTCCCGGAGAATCGAGGCGCTTCCGCCTCAAAAGGAAACCTCTATCAGCATCGCGAGAAACTGGAAGTGGTGCAGTACATAGAGGACAGGGAGCGCCCGCCCATGGGCAACTCATAATGTAAGACCTACAAGGCGAGGGGCTATCGATCAGGGGCGCATTATCTTGTTGAACATCGGGTTCAGGCTCAGGGGGAGCGCAAGCGCCTCGGAAGAGAAATCAAAAAAGAATATGACAAGCGCGCGCCTGAATTTCAGAAAGACGGAAGAAGCTTTTCAGGGGGGAGGACTAGGGATTCAGGGGCCTGTCTTGCCCTCGCGCTCACCTGAATAGGAAAAGGGGTATAAGGTAGGGCAAAGTTCCCACGGCGGACTGTAAGTTTTTCTCTGGAAGGAAAGTATTGTTTCGCGGCTTTGTAACCTGGAGGTAAGAACACTCCTTCTGGCGGCCCGCCTGACGGGGAACACGACTCCTAGAACTGTGTGTAGAAGAGATCTGTTTTGTATTCGAATCAGGGCTCAACTGTCTGTCAGGCTGTGGAAACCCGCCCTACCTCCCGAGGGGGCGGACATGCATTTCTGTCTACCTGAGCTCAGAAAGAGAACGCATTGTCTCTTTCTGGAGGAGGAGCCGCGGAGGCGGAGAAAAGGGAACAGCGCTGGATTCCGGTAAAAGGGGAACGTTGTCCAGAAGGGAGGCAATTCTCCTCGGTTGAAAAGGGGGGAGCTAGACCTGTTCATAAATAGCAGAGACAGAAGATCTATTCCAGAAGGGGAAATTGAGCGCGGGAGTTCGGAAGTCTTAAAGTTGGGCCTGTAAAGAAAAGCAAAGATCGCGTCCAGGGAGTTTATGACCAGCGCCGCCTACTCGCGGCGGGAAGCTCGTTGCTAGTCAGACGGCAATCCTCTTCAAAAAGGGAGGCACGCAGGACTGGTGAGAGCCAGTTGCAATCAACTAGTATTTTTATACCCGAAGAGGAAAATCAAAGGGCGGTCGTCTAGAGAAAAGAAGGTTCAGATTTTGTTGGTGATCTCCCCCGCACACCGAGAGCCCAAGCGCTCTCCTATTTTCAAGGCCGTACGCGATTCAACGTTGAAGGAGCTCGACAAAAAAGGAGACAGATCGTCACCGCAAACTCCTCAAAACCGGGTTATCTTCCGCATAGAAAAAAAGACGGAGGAGGGAAAGGAACGCTTATAGGGAAAGAATCACCTCGTATGTATGGACGGGGGAGGTTGCGTGGGGGGAAAATGTCTAAGGATGAGTCTGCGAACCCGACGCAGAAGGACTTCTCAGGCGCTTGAGGAAGGGAAGACTGGAGGGGGCGGTTGGCGTATCACTCACCACTTTTCCATGGGAAGCCATGATCCCTCGGGGTCAAACCTCCCGCGACATAAGGTTTAATTGCCACTAAGGAGGGGGACACAACAGGGGAACACCCAGAACGTCGTGTTGGGGGGGGCGAGGAATGAAGGAGGGGAAAGCCGCCACATCACGTGGGACCCGTTCCTCTTTGGAAAAAAAGGGGCGTCAGCTCGTCCATGCAGGAATGAAGAGGAAGAGTAGGCGAGGGGGAGTGGAGCCAAGGGCCCAGCACGTCAAAATCGAGAAATGTAGGAACGTAGTATAGATTCGTTAGCTGATCAGGACTTCCCCCTAGGGGAGGGGAAACGGGAAATAAAGACCTCAAAATTGTCCTACGACTCCGTACTGAAGACTCTGTGCCCATATTATTGGGGTCCGCGCGCGACGGATCGAAAAACATCTGAGAAAACGCTGAAAAAAGGAGACTTGACAAAAAGACCTTCAGGCGAGCTAGAGGGGGGAAGTCACTAGGAAAATTTTAGAAACCTTGGAGAAAAAAGCCAAAGACTCACACAAAAGGCGCCGCGAAGGTACGGAGTGGGGGCGGAAGAGGGTAATTGATAGTCCAGGGGGCCTGAACAAAAAGGAAGTCGGAAAGCTTCGAAAAAGTCCAGAGGAAAGGAAGTGAACCGAATTCTTACGTTCTGTATCGGAGGTTTTTATTAAGGCGCACGCCTTGGGTAGGAGGGTAAAATAGGCACGCAGAACATCATCTATCCTCGCCCTCGCCAGAAATGAAGCAAAAGAACTTCTCTGGGGGGGGGCTCGATCGTTCTCTAGCCGCTTGCGCAGCGGAATTCGCAAAACTCGATGATCAAGTCACTATCTTGAAACAGATAGATCGGCGCGATATCTCTGCCGGGAAATATTCCTTTCCCTGAGCGCGAAACTCTCCCTCAGGAGAGCAAAACCGGGCGCTCTGTTTCGAAAAGGAGCGCCGCGATGTTCAAGGGCCGCCTCGAGCGGACGGGCGACGTAACGGAGAGTCAGGCTTGGGTTGAGTAGGGTAAAACGGGAGATCTGGAAAAGAAAAGCGAAGGGAATCAAATAAAAGAAGGAGTTGGGGAGTTCCTCTAGTTGCCGTCGTGGGGGCTGGGTACTTCATTTCCTTCCTAGAATGGATGTAGCACTTCGGAAAGAAAAGAGGGAAGGGGGGAGGAAGAAGCCAAGGGAAATGAGATTACAGGTTTACTCCCCGAAGCTCAATCACCGGGGGGGTTTAGAGGGAAAAAAAAGGTAAGGAAACATCCAGAAAAAGAAGTGTCCGTCTCTATCGGTGTGGTGGGGGGGTTGGTTGGGGGGGTGTGTGGGGGGTGGTGGGTTGGGGTTTTTTTTGTTTGGTTGGTGGGGTCCACACCCCCCCCCCACCCACCCCCCCCCCAAACACAACAAACCACAACCCCCCCACCCCACCCCCCCCCCCCCCACAACCCCCCAAAACCAAACCCACCCCCCACAACCCCCCCCCCACCCACCCCCCCAGCACCAAACCCCCCACCCCCCCCCCAAGACCAACCCCCCCAACCCCCCCCCCCACCACCCCCCACCCAACCAGAAAAAAAATTTGAGCTTGTCCTTCTCTCCTACCGCTTTCCATCTGTACATGCTGGTAGACGGAAGGGTCTTCTCTTCGAGAGAGGATTGACAACTATCATTTGATAGAATAAGAGAGCTGCTGGCAGACCTTTCTAATAAAGAAAGGACACCCGTCCATTTTCGTTTCATGAGGGGAGGGTTTTCGTCAAACTAAAATAGGAATACAGAGTAAAGGAAAAACCTTGCCGGAGGAAGAATCTACAACAATCCGCATCCGGTTTTAAAAAGGGGGGGAAAATAGTCTGTTCTCTGTCAGATGGAACAGAAGGCTCCCTCAGGGGGTACTTGAGCGAGCCTCGGGGCCAGAATGAGTTAAGCAGTGCGTCACAAAGACTTCATGGATGTGAAGGAAGGGACGGAGACCGGAAAAGTGGGTATCCATCTTCTCTTCCAACAGTATCTGTGGGGGTACTTTGGGGCTCGCTGAGTGAATGAGAGAGGGAAAGTCCAAAAGATGATCACTGCTGGGTCATACTGAGAGGGAAACAAAAAAATCTCAATTGAATCGCTAAGACCAGGTCCCGAGGGGGAAACTCGTAGCAATCGTCTGCCTTTCAAAAAGTTGAAAGGGTTTACTGAGCAGCGATCTCTTCGTCTTCCTCACAGGGGGGGAAAAAAAGTGATTCTCCTCTGAAAAGGGGAAGGGGGTGCCTCCTTTTCCCTTTTCACAACTGAGAAAGGTTGGAAGGGCCTCGCGAGTCCACAGGGGGATTCTGGAGGAGTGATCGTCCGGGGGCTCTCCTACTCCTAAAGAGTGTTTGGGGTTTTCAGTCG
>Ga0179593_1818330_pt1 | contig 21820 bp, 34 predicted proteins | sample CZODoug2_1_08_16_FD_185931 | JGI IMG/M metagenome (GOLD analysis project Ga0179593, IMG submission 185931) | Vadose zone soil fungal communities from Angelo Coast Range Reserve, California, USA - CZODoug2_1_08_16fungal (PacBio error correction) | ecosystem: Environmental > Terrestrial > Soil >...
GCTCCCGTGGAAGAATAGGGCCGGAAGTTGGGGGAAGAGGGATCATGAGGGAAAAGTTACATAAAGAGGGCAACAGGCCACCGTGTAAATAAAAGAATTCCATCAATGACGATAAAAGAGGCCCTGTCCAACTCTGGTAGGTTGGCAGGGGGAGGAAGTGCGTGAAACATCCGGAAGGGTTCGGGGAAAGGGGGGGGGGGGAAGTTCATCGAAACTTCTATGCAAGAAAAAGGAGAAAAGGACATCTACGATTTTCTTACACCCGTAAAAGAAAAAAGTAAGGAAAAGGACCTGAAGGGGGGATTGGGATGGCACTCTCGGAGTTGGCTAAAAAAAAAAGACCCTAAGCGGGTTGCGTGGGAGGGGAGGGGAGGAGGGGGCATGACAAACTGGCGCATCCAGACGGGGCACGACCATTGTTCTTAAGGGATGCGTCCTTTTCCTCATATTGGTTTGGTAATGAAAAAGGGGGGAAGGAGGGGGAAGAGGAAGAGGTGGAGGAAGAAGGTTTGAATGTAGGCGAGTGGGGGAAGAAATCTGTGACAAATAAACTGGGTGTTTCAACGATAAAGAGGGTCTTAAGAAGAAAGGGAGAGGAACGTGGAAAGAAATTGAAAAAGGAAGAGGTACAAAATCGCTCAAAAAGACCCAGCAAAACGTCAAACAAGGGGCGCAAAAAAGGCCCGTGGGAGGAAAAGTCCTTCATAAAGCATCGGAACCCATACGAAAAACGCGCTTTCGGAGACCGAACAAAAAAATGGGGGGGATCCAAAGGCCTTATTCAAAGAAAAACGAGGAAAAGAATGGAATGCAGAGTTTTTAGGGTGGAGCGATCTCTTTCAAAGAGGAAATGTGAGGGAAAGTCCCCGAGGTTGCAGGGACCAAGGCCGGCTCCAAGCAAACGAAAGGGAAATAAAAAGTGTGATTGTACAACCACCAAAACTTGGGATCCGGGACTGCAAAGTGACAGTTAGGACGAAGAGGAGGGGGGGAACCTTTATCAACGTGAGCGAAAAAAATTCTAAAAGTGACGAAAAGGCATATTCCCGCATCTGAAAGGACATCAGGGGAAAATCCCGGAAGGGGTCACTCAGTAGGAAATTCGTGTCTCGAAAAAGGAGCCGACATCAAGGGAAAGAAGGAAAGGGTTTCAATCAGAGGCAAGCGAAGAACGGGAACAAGAGCTCGCGAGAAAGGAAGAGAGGGAAAAGACAACTCGCGGAATGACGGGGAACTTACACTAGAGTTCAGTACAAGGGGAAAGAGGAGGAGTCTGCAGGTGGCGAAGGTTGTTGGGAAAAAAGGTGGCAATCTATAAAGCAACTTTTATAACGCGTGGAAGAATTGCGCGAGTCTGGTAGGGGAAAAACCCGAAGAGAGGGAAGGTGCGCTTAACGGAACGGGGGAAAAAAAAAAAGCGCCCTTGCACCATGCACTTAGAGGAAGCTTGGTCCATCCTGGAAAGGACGATAGAGATTTACAAATAGAAAACCAGGGGAAAGGAAAAAAGAGTGCTCAATTTCTTAAGGTGCTGGTCGCACCTGGTCAGGGATGTCCCTTGTCGGAGAGGGAGGAGGTTGGATCAGGCGGGAAAGGAGGGGCCAGCACCAGTCGCGGTGCGGTGCTCGAATGTCGGTCTGGGTTCCAAGTCAAGTCGGGAAAGAGGGACGGAAAGTCCTTAGAACGTGAAAAGAGGAAAAGTTCCGGGCGGTGCGGGAAGCGCAGAAGGTTAAAATGAGGTACCCATCAATTTTGGGAAGGTGGAGGCAACATGTTCTCGAAGCTTGAAAAAACAGAGAGGGGACAGAAGGGTTGGGGAATTTCCCAATGCTAGGGGGGAAAAAAAAAAATTTGCGAAGATCATGTCGGAAAAGAGGGACTCCTATTTCCATATTCAGAGAAGGGAACCGGGGAAAAAGCGCATCAAAAGCCGGCAGGAAGACAACTATACATAGAAACACTCCAGAAACGAAAGCGGATGACCTGGTCGGAGGCGATCAGTCCTCGAGACTAGCGCGAAATCACCCCCACGTATACCTCCATAAGCCTTGGGTCTTAAGAAGGGTAAGAAGATCCCCGCCGCGGATTCCTAATTTCGTGGATCGAAAAAAATCGCAACAACCCTATGGGGGAGGCAAAAAATTTGATTTCGAGGACCTTTAAAAGAGGAATTTGTAAAAAAAAAAAACCTGAATCTTGTATTGAAGGAGTTTTCTCGGGGTGGGGATTCAAGAGGGAGGGGAGTACGATCTCCACGCAGACCAAAAAAGAAGATCACCTCTATTTTGCTATCGATGCCATGGCTGCATCAGAAGTGGAGGCGGGGGAGGGCGACAGAAGGCTACGAAAATAGGAGGCAAGTATAAAAAGACAATTAATTCTCTCATCAGCATGTGGGGGGTAGAAATAGAGGGGGTGAAAAAGCCGGGAAAAAAGACAAGAAAAGAAATATACTTGCACAGTCCCGCCGGAACACTTAATGTACGACAAAAAAAGCGCGGGATTGACACCTCAACGGATCGCCGTTGATGAAAAAAGGGGGGGAAAAAAGAAATAATACGAGGGACGGACGGCAAACTATTAAAAGAGTTGACGGGTGACCAACGCCCAAGGGAGGAAGGAGTGGCAGAGGTCAAGGGAAGGAGGAGGCTTTGACACTGCGTCCGACTAATGCGACCGACTACCAGGTGCGCCCAACATGGAAGAAGGAGAAAAGGCCCCGGGAAAGTAGTTCCCGGAAGATGCCGAAGGAAAGGGATATGAAAATCTGAAGATCGACGGAATTTTGACAATGCTCTCTTAGTCATGGGAGAAAAGAAAAAAACACCTAGAGATCAGAGTTGGGGGAAACAGAAGGCACTGTCGAAAGGAAAATCACATTGATTTCTGGGGAATCATCGATTAAGAGTTATTTGTTACACAAGAATAGAACCAGGAGCCGCATAAAACGTGCGACGAGGTAAGAAAGGAAAGGTCCTCGAGTGGTGTATAAGAAAAGAAGAGAACCCCGAGAGAGGCACAAAGGGAGGGAAGGAAACCTGAATAATTTCTTCGAACACTATCTAAGAAGGAACAGGAGATTGACACGGACTTATCAAATTGAGCAAAATTCTGCGAAAAAAGGGAAAAAGGGAAGTATTGTCCAAAAGATGAAAAAATGCTGGACTCGGCAACTTCAATTTTCGAAAGGGGTGAGAGTAAAGGAAAGGGTCGCATAAGGGAGAATTCTAATGAAGTCAGGGGGGGGGGAAAAGGATCGGGGAAAAAAAAAAAAACTTTTCGGGGGTTACAAGCACAGCAGACGGTCGTTCATAGAGCCGAGGGGAGGAAGAGGAAACTCTCAATTTGGGAAAGAACATGGGTGGTGGTTTTTTTTTTTTGGGGGGGGTTTTTTGGGGTGGGGGGCCCAGGAAAGAAGGTCAGTGGCAAAGAAGAAGGAAACACCCTAAACTGCTGGCAAGGGAAAGAGGAGGCCACTAGTAGACTAAACGAGGAATAGGCAGCTCTTCCTCAGTAAGGGGGGTCAGATGGGGGTCGGGGGGGGGGGGGGGGGGGGGGGGGGGGGGGGGGGGGGGGGGGGGGGGGGGGGGGGGGGGGGGGGGGGGGGGGGGGGGGGTGGGAAAGGGGAGCCGAAAGGGGAGAGGCGGGTTGGAAAAGAGTTTGATCCGGACAAAAAAAAGGGGGGGTTCCCTTGCAATGCTTTCCTCTTCTTTGCGGCCGGTCGCTTTGCTGGAGGAGAAAAAAGGTGTCAGGGGAAGGAGTGCACCGACGGAAAGGAAGCTCCAGAAGGGGACACTCGAGGAGTTATGGGGGGTCAAAAAGAAAAACACTCTCCTCCAGGCACAAAAAGGGGAGGCAACCTGATTATCAGCTAAGGAGAACGCTCAGCGACCCACAGAGATATGGTGGAGTGGGTGGGGGAGGAAAGAAAAGGGATGGAGAGAGAGTGAAACGGGAAGACGAAAAGGAACCAAGAGGGGAGGGAGGAAATGGAGTAAGCTAGTGAAGTTCAGCTGAAATTGGTGGGTAGGGGTTAAAGTATGGGCGTGTGCGGGGAGGGTGGAGGCGAAGAGATAGACAGAGGGGGAAGGGGAGGTAGAGAGAAATGGGACAGGTGGGAGAGGAGGGCTAAGAAGGGAGGAGGTATGTAGGGGGCATGAAGGGAAGGGAGGTCGTGAAGGGAGAGGGACAAGGGGAGGAGACATCTGGAACAAGGCAAAGGAGGGGGGATATGTAAGCCCGCCTATTCCTTAAACCCAAAAAATTAAGAAAAAAAAAGGCGAAAGAATCGAAAGAACGCACCAAGGGGGGAAGAAGGTCCTTCCCAGCTGTTCAGGAAAAGGAACACATCCGCGGAAAACAACCCCAGAGGGTCCTTTGGGGGAACGCCCACCTCCTAGTTGAGGCCAAAAGGAAAGGGGCAGTGCAGGGGAGGACCTTCGCAAGATGGGGGTGTACGAAAAAGGAGGCCGTTTTAAACTTGCCATCGAAGTGCCGGCAAATAACGATACCAAGGAAAAAGCGAAAAACAGGACCGGATTCCGAGGCCATAGTCGCTAGGGCGAGGGAGGAAAAAGTGAGGTTGTGGACTTGAGGAAAAGGAAAAGAAGAAAAAGGAGAACTATCTCCGGAAGCCCATCGTATGTAAAAGGTCAAGGGTTCCTTACCGAACTGATGACCCCGGGGGGGAAAAAGGGTTAAAGAATCTGTCGAGAAAAACCAACAACGGGGGAGAGAGATCAGGGGGGGAGGAAAGTCCTTCGTAAAAACGCGGGGGGAAATCTGATAAAAGTTCGGTAAGGGACCTTTTACATACGATGGTTTTTGGCAAACATGCAAAGAGGGGTTCAGGGAGAAGACAGGGTTCCTCGTCAAATTGCTGAAAAGAAGGGGGGGGAGTCTGCGCCAGAGAAAACATTTCGCCCGGGACGGATCTTTTGGCTTCCGGGGGAGAGAAGGGGGGCAAAGAAGCGAAAAAAGGGGGGGAGAAAACATCTTGCAGAGGGGAGAAAAAAAGAGTTCCTGCAAAGAAAAAAAAAAAAATGTAATGGATGTGGGAACACTCTCGTATGCTGGGCAAGGGGGAGAGACCAAAAGAAGCGGTCGCAGAGGGGGGGAGGAAATGTCCTGAACAGAAACCCTGTATGTACGCAGCAACTCAAGGGGGGATACAGGAGGGGAATTAGGGAGGAAAAAAATTGGGTAAAAAGTCCGGGTAAAAAAGAAAAAGAAGAGGGGGGTCTGATTCAGCGGAATTGTCGCCAGCGTGGGTGATGTACATGTGTACCACTATCTTAAGCAAGGGGGAGAGGGGAAGGACCGAGACTGAACTTTTGGTCGTTTAAAGGGGGACGAAAGAAAAGGTACACAGCGCTCAAAACCCATCAAATCTCCAAAAGGGGGGAAGTCAACTAAGAAGAAAGAAAAACAGTTAAAGGGATGTAGGAAGGGATGATCAGAGAAAAAAAAAAGAAAGCTCTGGTTCTTATACGTCACAAAGAACCGGCATTTCGTCTATAAAGGAATGCAAGAAAAGAGGAGGGAGGTCTAAGAGGGGGAATCAGAAAAAGAAATTTGTGGGGGTTAAGTCAGCTGAAAAAGCGCCTGACTGTTGGATCAGGGAATGAAAGGGAAAATCATGGGAAAAACTGCATCGGGAAAAAGTCTGCACGAACCGGTTCATCTGTGATTGGACAATACTAGTGGTGGGAGGAGAAGGAGAAGAAGGTTCGGGGGGAAAAAGCTCAGGCCCTACGCGTCGATATATGCGCCGGTTCCCGTTCGCATACATAAATAAATTGAGGAAAGGAAGCCCGTCAACACTCAATGGAAAAAAAAAAAGGGGAGATCAAATGGTTAAAAAATCAACGTTAGGGAGTTGAAGAAAGAAAGGATAAGTCAAAAAAGTCTCTCCAAACGCTTGGGGGAAAAAGGAAAATTCTTCAAAAAAGGTGCCTCAGCTCGCGCTCGTGCTCTCGCGGTGTGACGAAAAGGTGAGAAGAGAATGGAACGAGAACACCAAGAAAGGTTGGGAGGGACCGGCGGGCGCTAAGTCTTTCGTTGTGGGAAACACTAACGATGGCATCGAAGGATGAAAGAAGGGGGAGAAAGGCGAAGTATCGTGGGGAGGGGGAACAAACATAAGGCAAAGAGGGGCCATGCTTTAGTTCGGGGTAGGGCGAAGGGGAAAAGGAAGGAAAGCCTTGGGGCTAAAGGAGTCATCCTTTGGAACATGGAACCGGGACGAGGTCTCATATCTCTCGCGTGAAGGGAAACAGTACGCAGAGGGGAAATTCCTGGAAGAAGGGAGGGTGCAGGGGAAAAAAAAAAAAGGCGCGGAAAGGAAGCGCAGGTAAAAGCAAAAATCGGGAGGACGTCCGGCAGGAGGAAAGGGGGGCACACCCTCGAATATATCGGTGGGGAGATGTGGGAAGGGCTGGGGACCTTAAGGGGTCCGGAAAAGAGGGGAAAAAGGATTAAGATGCAGGTCCCTCTGACGACATCCGGCGTTTTCAATCACGGCGGGAAGAGGGGGAACGGGGTCCTTGGGAAAAATGCTGGGAGAAGGAGAAGATATCCATCTTTACAGTCGAGGAGGGGCAGCGGGGTCCCTTCTTTTTGAAAAAAAAAAGGAGAGGGATACCAAAAGGGGAGGCGGGGCTAAGAGGTGAAAAAAGAAAAGCATATTATCATAGGCTCACCAGGGGACCCTCTGTCACAGCAAGAGCATCAGGAACAAGAGCTGGAAAGGAAGATACACTGGAAAAAGCGTTTTTGGCGTAACCTGGAAAGACGTGTCTACAGCCAACTTCGGGAACAAAACAAAAGCAAAAAAAAATCCCAAAAAGAAAGACATTGGCTGAAATCATGAGAAATCAAGGAAATTTGAGAAAAACTTATTCAAAAAGAAGGGGATTATCTCTCTCAACAACAACGGTATTATGATTAACTATATAGAAAACAAACTAGGGGAAAAAAACTGGAGGGGGAGCAAGTCAGTAAAAAAAATCATCCAAGGGGGGGGCTTAGGGCGCGGGGGTTATTGCTGGCAGACGGAAAAAATGAAAGGATCCAGGGGCTGAAAGGGGGGGGGGCGTGCCCGCTCTTGGATATTGCAGGGAGGGAGGCTAAGTGGCCGGCGTTGTGAGGGGTTTCCCCGCGGGTTGCTATACTAATACTTCCTCCTATTCCCTCGATTCCAGGTGTAAACTAAGGGAATCGGAGAAACAAAAAAGGGTAGGTGGACGCAGGGGAGACGAGGTACAAAAAAAAAACCGGGCCCAAAGCTGCGGTACAAAAAGGTGAAACGGAGAGAACGGAAAATGCATTAAAAGGGGAACGGGTAACAGGCCAAAATCATCGGAGAGTGAGCACTCACCTCCTGATGGGGCGAAAGAAGGAGGAACGGGAAGGTAAATAATACGGAGGGTACGTCATGAAATAGGGGAAGTGTTCTTGAAAAAAAACCTAAGGCACATCACCTCTTTTCTAGGGTGGCCAGGGGGGTCTTTAAGTGACCAGAACTTCCTAAAAGTACGAATGCAAAAAATACTGCGTCACTCATTTGAAGAAAAGAATGACCATTAGAGAGAAATTTCATCCGGGAAAACTTCACGGGGGTGGGGAGTGGGTTCACATAAAACGCACATTGCTACAAAAAATTCCTTGGAATGAACCTCTCGACTGGTGAACAAAGGGGATTGTCCGTGCCGGGTGACCTCACCCCGCAAGTCGTCCACTCCTCCCCAGAAAAAAAAGGGGGGGCCAGGATGGGGGCCCAATCGACGCACTAAAAGAGAAGCTTAAGGTCGGGGAAGACCCAAGACGGGGAGGGGCAAACAACTAATACTTAGCGCCCACAGGAGTCCCTTTCATAAAAACAGTAAAAAAAGGAGAAAAAAGAGGGGAGGTTAATCGTTGGGGGGGTTCAGAGGAGAGAAGGAAAAAACCGATATGCACTAGCGCCGAGAAGAAAATTTCTTTCTCCCGAGGAGACAAGAGAGCAGGGGACCGAAAAGATTCTAAAGGGTCGAAAGGGGACGAAAGGGAGGAAGTCTTCTAAAAAAGCACCTGTGCAGGATTGGACCAGATGACGAAATTACTAGAGGGTTAAGGGAAAAAGGTGAGGGAAAGAAACGGGGGCAGAAAAGGCCTTCTTAAAAAGAATGTCAAGACAGTTAATCAGGGGGGGGGGAAAAGAGAGAGGAAAAAGTTTGGGGGTGAGAGGGATCGGGGGGCAATAACAGGAAGAAGTGCAGATCTGCGACGGGAAGGAGCGAGGGGGAACAAGAGGACAAAGAAAATCGTACAACAGAAAGGAAAAAAAGAGAAGGTGCGATCTCGCCTTTCACCAACCAAAATTAATGCTGCTCAATGAGAAAAGAAACTGAAAGGAACGGATGGGGAAAACGAATGCAAGGTGAGAAGGGAAAGGGGACATTGGGGAGCGGTGTTACGCCGATTCGCAGGCAACATTACGTAATTCCCCCGACGTCTTCTAGTGAAAAGGAGAGGTCTTAAATGTTGAGGGAAGATGTTTCCGTAGGCGATTTGGAGGGGATGATCTCTTCCAATTTCCGTAAAAGAAAAAAAAAAGGGAGTAAAGGGGGGAGGAACGGAGGAAGGTTTGCAAAAAACCCAATGGAAAAAAATCGCCTACAGGCACACACGCGGGAGACCTTTGGTAGAAAAGAAAAACGGCCCCCGAGGAGGGGGGGGCACGACGAGTAAACCAAACCAATTCTGAGAACAAGAAAAAAAAATCGGGAAGGGGAAAAAAAACCCTCAGGGGTCCTCTGGATCCTTCTAGAAAACATCCTCAGACAAAAACAGAAAAGAGTAGGGGGGGGGGGGGGGGAAAAGACCAACCTGAAGGGCGGCCAAAATTAACAAGGGGCGGGAAAATGCTTGTGCGCCCGTCAATATGGTGCGAACTTGGAGAAAAAGGAGGGGAAGGGGGTTTGAGGATTGGAAGAAAGAACTATCCGGGGAAGGGTCGAACCTGACGCGAGGGGGACGCAATAACTTCTCAGAATTGAGGAAGCAGGAAAAGAAGGTGAAGAAGGGGGGATTTCAAGGGGGAGGCCGAAGGGAAGGTTGAGACGAGAAGGAAAAGAGATGTTGCCACAGCCATCTGGTAAAAAGGGTCGCATTTCCCTAGGAAGGGAGAAAAAAGCAAAAAAAAACGCAGGGACAAGCTCTGGGATCTCTAGGAATAACAACGAGGAAGAAAGATAATCCCTTTGGCGACAGAGAGAAAACGGCGTAAAACGCTTTGCAGGCGGGGAAAGGGAAGGGAATGCGGAGGTATGGGGGGGGGGGAGGGGAAAAAAAGAGTGGAGAGGTACGTGTAGAAGTCCGGCCAAGTCCATCAACTTAAAGGGACCGAAATAGGGGGGAAAGATTGTAGGGTTCCTGAAGAAAAGGGGGCGCAGAAGGAAAGAGGTTTACGAAAAAGGCAGTTGATCGTTTCTCTGACCTGCAACTCTATGCACCGAAAGAGGGAGAAAAGCGGAGGGGTCGTACACAAAAAAAATCGAAAAAAGGCTCAACAAGAAAAGGAAAGAACCCGTGGAGTTTGAGTTTGCCGCCAATCCGGCGTGTGAGGAGAAAAAAAATAGGGAGGGGGGTATTCGGGGTTGAGGGGAAGGGAAGACATGGTACCCTCACGGAGGTACTGCATGAGGAAAGTTCGATGCAGTTCGGGGTCGTCTCCTTCTCGCTTGGGGGGGGGTGGGGAAAGGTCGGGGAGGGGGGAAAAGAAAAAAGACTGAAAGGGGAAGAATCAGTTGTCGCAAAGGGTGTGCATGGGCACCGGTGATTGACCACGAGGGAGGAAAGTGGGCCGTAGAGGGGACTAAGCCGGATTTAGAGAACTTTTGGGAGTCGTTGAATGAAAGCGGAGAAAAAAACAGAAAAAAAAAAGAGGGGGGGGTCACAGAAAGAAATGGAAAAAAGAGGGTGGGCCGGGTACAGTCACTGGCAAATTATCCCCCACTGAAAAAAAAACGCGAAAAAAAGAGACCAACGAAACCAAGGCAAGGTCAAAAAAAGGCCGTATCCTGAGGAAGGGGGGCCTTATTCATGAATAGGAAGAAGGGGGAGAAAGGGGAAACACCGGGGGAGGGCCATGCGAGCGCAGAAGGGGGGGGGGGATCAATGGAGTCCGGGGGGGCCAAATATTGAAGTTTTCAGGTGTGGACCAAAAGCAAAGGGGGGGGTGGCCGCTAGGAGTGTACTTGCGTGATTGTAACCCCCTAAATAGAAGGGGAGAATAAGTACGTAGGATGCAGATTAAAAAGAGGGGACTGAATAAAGGTGTCTCCGTTATCCGGCAGTAATCTCAACAAGAAGGAGGAAGAAAGAATAGCCCGTCATGGAAAAAACAGTCAAAAGTTGGGAATTAGTACCAACCGTTCGGGCATCCTGGAACAGAATAAATGGGGAGAAAACGGGGGAAAAGCATACATGGCGCTGAAGCAGCGGGGGAAGCGCTTGAAGAAGAATGGGGAGGCAGGTCCTCAAGCTCTCTCTCGAGATCTTCGGTTGAACTGAAGGAGAGGATAAAAAAAAGAGGAAAAGGGGAACTGCTCTATCTTGAAGTTTGGGAGAGTATGGGAGAGCCTTTGGGCGCTAGTGGAGTTTTTGTAACGCATAAAAGAAAAAAGGCGAAATAAATAAACGCTGAGTGGGAAGGTGCGCGATGTGTCGGGGGGTCCAAAAATAAGGCAAAAAGCTTGATGGATGACGGACGGAGGTAGGGAAACTGCACGTACAAGCGCGCCTGGTCAAAAAAGGAAATGAAAATATCGTAAGGGGAGGCGAACCCGGGACGACGTCTATCTCGCAAGGTGAGAATCCTAAAAAGAACAGGGGGGGTCTAAATTATGCAGGGGGGGCTTCTCAGCGGCGGGTGAGCTTCGCACAATTATCGACGGATGGGGAGAAACGAAACCAGGGGAGAGAAAGATTTACCCTGAATTGCCATCACGTAGAAAAGCAAGCTCGTGGTTTGCTCGGTCCTCGTTAGGGAAAAAATCAAAAGTGGGGGGAAAAAAAGTACTTGAAAGGGAAGGGGGAGGACAATGGGGAAATCCCTTCGATCCGGCGGTAGGTAAGGAAAAGAGGAACCTGTGGGGATCCTGGGGAAAAGGGGAAAGGGCTGTTTAGCGCATCGAAAGCGTGACAGTCGTAGTCTTGAAGCGTTTGGGAACGGAGGTTTAAAAGAAAATGGGGAAAAGGAGTCATGGCAAAAAAGGAAGGAAGGTCAAATAGGAAAAGCGCCACCAGCGGTCCACAGCATTCCCCGATGAAGAAAGGAAAAACAAAGGAAAAAAAAGGAGCGGAGGAAGGGGGGAATCGGTGGGAGGCTTAGGGAGGACCGCGTGGAAGAAAGAAGCAAGCACCCCCGCAACTCCCGCCCATAACACTCATGCCGGGCTGGAAAAAAGGATGGAAAAGGCTCACAAGCGAAATGCGGATTTTCCATTGGAAGGAAAGCGAAAACAAAAAAAAGATCTGAGAAAAAAGTTGGAAGAAGGAATGGGAGCAAGTCCGTACACTGCGCAGGGTCCCTCAAAAGTCCTGAAGCTGGTATGTGCGGAGGGGGGGGGGAGGGTGGGGGAAAAGGTTGGAGAAAAATAGGCGCAAAAAAAAAGGAGTACTCATTTTGGCGAAAAGATCCTCCGTTTTATCGTCGGCCGCAAAAAGGAAGAGGATTTGACCTGGGAGGAAGGAAAGTGGTTCCTGCGGGGCGTGAATGCGCTGGGCCCGCGGTGTCGCTACATTGAAGAAAGGAAAAAAGGGCAAAGTAGGAAGTCTCAAGCAGCCGGGGGGGGGTATCCCACGCAGGGGGGGGAAAGGGGGAAGGCCGTCAGACTACGAAGGAACTGGATCTACGAAAAAAAGAAGACATCAATGTGAAAACGGAAGGTCATTACAAGGGGGCCAAAAAAGATCGAAAAAATCAAAAGGTAGGAGTAATAAGAAAGGGGGGTTAATGGTCGAAGTCACTATTGAAAATGGGACGGGTTAACCCATCGGGCTGCAGGACAAAAAAAGGAGTTTCCTTCTAAAACGACGCCAAGGAAAGTATAATGGCTGGGAACCTTCGTAACCAAAATTTTCTCTCTAAGAAAAGGAAAAAAAAGAGGGTCCCGGAAGGAAATGGGGGAGAGGGCGTAATGTATTGACCCGGACTATAGCTATGGCAGACGGTAAATCAAGGGGGAAACAGGGGGATGGAGATCGACAAGCGCTGGGTCAGGGTGCACCCCTCAAACCAAAAGGGAAATCAAAAAAGTAAGCAAAGAAGGATTGGAGGGGGGTGAAAAAAGAAGAGAAAAGAATTCGCCAATCGTACGAGGAGAAAAGGAAGAGAAATCATAGGGGGGGGGGTTACAAAAGCGCAAACGCGCAGGAAAAAGAAGAAAACCGTGCGAGCAACTCTAGTTGAAGTGAAAAAGGGGAAATAAGGTATTTTAGAGGAAACAAGACAAGAGGCAACAGCAAAGGAAGAGAAACTTCATAATTTCTTTCCCCGCTTCTCCCCTAGGAAGGAGGTTGCCCTCACCACGTCATGAAGGTAATCGGAAACGAACGAACGGAGGGACGAAATCTTTCTAAACCGGAACAGGAAGGAGGGGGGTCCAAGGAAGGAGGGGCAAGCAGAGGAAGGGACGAATTGGGGAGGTCGGCTCAGGGATACCGGAAAGCAAGAGTCGTAATAAGCACACCAGAAGAGTTGAAGGCATTGACCGTAGGACTCGCGCCACAAAGGTCGGGGGGGGGAATCGGCATAGGTGCAGATAAAAAAAGGGCGACGAGAGAATGGGGAGGGAGGGGTCAAATGCTAACGAATGGGGGAGGAGGTACTGGAACAGTGCAAAGAGAGAGAAGGAAAAACCTCAAAACAAGGAGGAGGGGGGGAAAGGAAATCCCATCTTCTGCCATCGTAGAAGAACCGATTTAATAATCATCGATTAAGAAAGGGATCGGTAGAGGCGGGGGGAGGGTTGGGAGAGGAAAGGAGTCTGGGTTCACGATGGATGGGTGGTGAAAAAGGGGAAAAACAACGAAGGGGGGGACTAGTGCTTTTGTCGGAAGGGGGGCTTGTGGAGGATGTTTTGACCAGGAAACGCTCTTGCAGTCAACGAAAAAACAAGGGAGGGGGAGGTAGTTCGGGGGGGTGTAAAGAAAGGAAAGAGGGGTCCCAAAAGAGAAAGAACCACAGAAAAAAAAAAAGGGGGGATCGAACAAAGGAAACAGAGGAGGGGGTACCATTACCACCAAAATATTAAAAAAAGTCTGAAGAATAAAGGGACCAACAATGGGAGCAAGTGGAGAAGCAGTCACCGCCAGGAAAACTCGTTCCTTGATTCCTATCACACCCTCGCAGACAAAAAAACATTCGAGATTCCAGCCAAAGCCTCTCTTTCTTACAGAACGTTGATCTGTGTGCCTTCCATTCTTTGAACGGAACGCAAAGAGGTTTTTCTCCCTAAAGGGGGAAAAAAAGGGACTCATTTCGGCTAGCCGTGGTTCTTTTACCAGGACTTTGTGGAATTTAAGAGAGATCCCGAAAGGTTTCGGACAGGTACGGAGGACATTCGATGTGAAAAGTATTCAATCGAAAATAGAAAGAAAGGTAGCGTGAGATTCATTGATGGAATTGAGAAAAGAGGGGGAACGAATCCGAGCCCGTGAAGGGATTAAAAAGGGGCAATTTCTTCCGGTCGGGAAAAACATCGAAAAAACAGAGTTAGCCCTAACTCACAGACTCGGTGTGAGGGCAACTTAGAGGATCTCTAAAAACCCCACGGGAGGAAAAAGGAAAAATCCCGGGGCGACGACTTACGGAGAGAAGCACGTCGGAAATCATTTCGTAATGTCTACCGGTTCAGAGAGGGGCAAAAAGATCTGACCTTTGGAAGTCCGGCCTCAATTACAAGCATGGAGAGAACCGGCCATGAAACTCGTGGTTTGTGTGAGCGGAAGAATGTGAGAGCAAGAGTGGGGTTGCTGCCGGGAAAAAGATTGAGCGGGGTGGGGGGAATGCTCTCTACTCTTGGGCCTGACCGCCTGCCTTCAGGCGAACGATAGCAAAAAGTCGACGAGGGTCTTGACTAGCAAGGGGGAGAACCATCTTGGCGAACTTCTCACCTGAGATTTTGGGGTTGGGCCAAGATTTGGACGGTTCTGTGTAGAGTCCTCCCCCTCATTTAGCAGAGTGAAGGGGGGGGTTCGATGAGTCCAGAGAGGGGAAATACGCTTGCCTCCGCGGAGGGGGCCTCCTGCATATTGATTCTTGTTAGATAGAGGATTTGACAGGATCTTCCTTTTCACTTAACAGAAAGATCCGCACGCCTGATTGTGTCGGGCTTTCTCAGGAGGGAATGTGACCAAGCTTGTTGCCTTACACCGAGAAGGAAATATGTGTGGCTAGTCAAGAGAATGAATCAGTCTTCTGAGGCTCCTTTGAAACAGATGTGTGGGGGATGGGGGAGGGCAGGAAGAGGTCCTCGGAGTTCTATTCTCTGAGAAGAGGGGTGCTTGATGAGGGGGACCACGGGGAGGGGGACAAGAACGGTGTGCACCGTATTCTCGGGACTGGCAGGGGAAAAACGGGGTTTTGGGGAGGAGCAGGGTGAAGACATCGATCACAGGGAAACATCAAGAGGGAAAAGGGGAAGGAAATAAGAAGGAAGAAACTCGCACAACCATATGGGGAAGGACTTAAAAGGAAGAGAGGAACCAGGAGCACAGAGAACACAACGAAAGGGCATGTAGACGATCCTGAGAAAGGGGGAGTGGATTCCATCTTATGGATTCCGGGGGTGGCTAATATTTTATGGGGAATAGAGGGGGAGGTTGGGGAAGGGGGAACTCGCAAGGGACATGGGAAGGCCCAAAGAGGGGAGTTTTTCAAAAATGTTACCCACGGCCGCCGTCTCCGATCTGGGACACACAAAGGGATCCAAGTGCAAAAGACGGGTGGAAAACGGGAAGGGACTTCAAAAGGGGGGGGTCTAATTCTCAGGAAACAAAGCACGAAGAGAGAAGGTATCCAGGAAACAATGACCGAAACGGGGGGGATGGCAGGGAAGAAAAATCTCCTTCATCGGGGGGGGAAAAAACCTGCACAGCTGTTATGGAAAGGAAGTAAGAGGCGGGAAAATTGCGCACGACATCAGGATAAGGGAAGGAAAGGGCAAAGGGAACGAGGGAAAGGCTTGGGAGAATCGCGGAGAAATTCTTCCTTTTCTCAGAGCGAAGAGGAGGGGGGGGGTGGGCAGGGACAGAAGGTACCACAGGCTTGGGAACGGGGCAAATAGAGTTTCGGGAAGCACTGGGGAAGATTAGGAAAAGGGGGGGGCGAGTAAGGGGGGGGGGATTTGCTGGGGAGCGGTTGTTCCAGAAATCTATGGGAGAGAAAGTAGAGCACCTCGTATCGTGGTGTTAGTCTTCTTGCGTTTGACCAGACCCAGAAAGGGGAGTTGAAGGCTTGAAGGGAAAGGGGCCGGGTGAGTTCACTTCCTTCTAGCTGGGGGGGGGGCAAAAAAGGGAAAAAAAGGAGGGATTCAAGAGGGGGGGGGAAACCTGAAGCATAGAGAGGACCGTTCAACCGCCAGGACGCAAATCGAAACCATGGTAAGGTTAGAAATGTATTTAAAGTGGGAAGGGGAGGGGGGGTCCGTAACGCAAGGACGACAGTCATTCGACTTGGGGGAGGGAAGCCTTTGGCGCGTCAAGATTTAACGTAGGCAAGGAAAAGACCGGCTCTTTGCAAGGGTTCACCCAGAAAATCGGATTGGCATCGTGGGAAGTCCCCGATCTTATTTCAGATGACCAAATGGGAAAGAACGGAGAAGGGCGGACTCGCAGAGGGGGGACCCGGGGTACGTTAACATTCCGTTCCACCAGGGGACTGCTGTTCTCGGGAGAAGGATTGAAAGGGAAAAAAGGGGAGCAGGGTTGGAAAAATCTAGCACCAAGTCGATTTACTACACAAGGGGAGGAGGGGGGAGATAAGAGTCATAGAGGGGGAAGGCGGGGAAAAGAAAATTCCCCGAAAAAAAACAGTCAGCCAGGGCAGTATTCAATATAAGCGGGAAGAGAAAGGGGAACTGGGAGCTAGGGCTAGCAAATCCGGAGTCGCTCCTATCTCAATCAAACCCCGAAAAAAATCAAAAAGGAGGCAGGAAAGAATCCGTGTAAAGACGATCCCAGGAAGAGGATTATTCCATTTCGTTACGCTCTCAACACAAAAAGAGAGAGAGTTGGAGATGGGAGCAAGTAAGGAAAAAGCATGTTCCTCAAGAAAAGGGGGGGGATGAAGCTGGTTTGGCGTAGTGGAAGGGGGGTGTTTCCTGCAGAGGATGAAAGGGACAGGGAGGGCCTAAAGGACTAGAGAAAAATTTGTAGGCCGCGTCGATTGAGAGGAGGGGAGGCTGCAGGAGAAGGAGGCGTTTCGGGGGGGAAAGGCAAGGAACCCGCCTTGTGGCGATATGTATTAGGGAACGGAGAAAAGAGACCAGGGGGGGGTATCACCCCACAGTGGTGTGCTCGAGGTCAGCCGGGCCCAACGCGAATGAAAAAAGGTCCAGACTGAGAGAAAAGCCCGCAGGAGGTAATGGGTAAAGTACAATGGGCCAAACTGCGCTTGAAGTGAAAACAGGGGAGGTCGACGGGAGGTCATAAAACGGGGAAAGATTGAAATAGGAGTGGAATGCACCCCACAAGAATAGGGGAAGACATCACCTCGAGGATTCTGAAGTGGTTTTCCTTCGGGTAGAAGACGTCTAAACTGTACCTTTCGTCAAGACGAGGGGGCGCGCCACGACGGGAGCCGCACCATTCTACGGGAATGCTCAGAAGGCCAAAGAGGAGGTAAGAGTGAAGAGACTGGAATAACCAAGACGGAGGAATTTTTACAAGGCTCTTGTAAGGGGAGACCTTCCAAACGAAACGAGGAAAGACTCAAGGCAATATTTGGGTTTGGAACCTAAAGAGGGAGTCAAGGGTCCGCCATAGACAGGATCACAGTGATTTCTGGGGAAGGGATTGCCATCGTTAGGTGGGACAAAAAAAACTGAGGAAAACAGAAACCATAACACGTCGAGGGGAGGACCCCCTCATGGAAGGGCCGATTTCTGTTTTCAAATCGAGAGGACCAACACAGACGCCGAGCTGAGGAAAATAATGTCTTTCCCGAGAGGAACAAAGCGCGTCAGGAGAGCAATGTGCCCTCTGCTTTACACTGGGGGAAAGGCGGAAAAGAGGCCGAACGGACTAAGAGGGCTAAAAAACGGAAGGTGGATTGGAAACAATAGACGGGTCGGAAGGGAGGGTAACATCGTCATTTTCCTCCTTGGGTTATCTTCGGTGGAAAATAACGGGACGTATGGGAATGAGAATGGCAAGAAGTCATTGACGTACCGTATCGGGGAAAAAAACAACGTCTTACTTGCGGGGGGGGGGGGTACAGGCATACGGTCCTTGCAGATCGGGGCGAAAAGGGAGAGGGGACCGAAAAAAGAACTACTAAGAAAAGAGTTAAGTTAAGGGCAAGTAACGGAAACATATCTCAGGCCTGAAAAATAACATTAAGGCTGCTTCACTAACCATCGTCTTCCAACGGAGAAATAAAGAGGGAAGAAAAAGGGGATCAAGATTTAGGGAAGACGAGACGGGGCGTTTCCGAATGCTAAAGTCTGGGGTAAAAGGAAGGATTGGGGCGTTCTTTAAACAAGCTTCTTTGGCGACAGACGATTTGCTGGGTCCCGAGAAACGAGGGGAAACGCTCGGAAATGGAATACGCTGGCAAAAGGGCGATTTCGGGGCCACCAAGGTTTTTGTCCAGATGAGGGCCACACAGGACAGAAAGAAACAAAAGAAAAGGAATCAGAAAAAAGGCCCAAAGTTACAAGACGGAGTATACACCAAATTCTGATCCCCTTCAAAAGGAATGGAAAAAAAAGTCGCAAAAAAGAGGAAAGAGGGGGAAAGCTTTTCCGGGGAAAAAGCAGGAAAGAAAAAAAAACCCTCTTAGGGGAGGATGACGCCCAAAGCCGAGAGTGCTGCCAACATCCCATTAGGGGTCTGGAAAGGATGTTGAACCAGATGTCTCGCAGGAAGCGTGGCAGGGGGGGGACCGGCAAAGAAAGGTAACCGGCCGGGGGAAACATTACGGATGCGAGAAGAATTCGCTAAATTAAAGAGGGAAGTCAGGACGAGTAAGGGGGGTATCGGGAAAGGGGGGGGGCCGGAAGAGAAAGGTTGAGACGATCTAAGCAGTTTCCAAACCATCTTATTTACAATGGCAAGGGAAGGAAAAGAGAAAACTCGCAAAAAGGGTTTAAAGGGGACGGCAACTCATCTGTCCGGCAAAAGGATCAGGAAAAAAAAAGAAAAGAGAAAGATACTCTTGCAAACGCGGGTGCGGAAAGGATCAGGTCGTAATGTGCGACCTTTTAGAGGAGGGGGCGTTGGCAACCTCTAAAAAAGAGAATAGGAGACAGGGAACGAAAATGCCAGAGAAGTCCCTATCCAAGAGTGGAGAAGGGGGCGCTGCAGATTGGGTAAGCTAATTGCTGGGGCGGAAGCGGAAACGGGAAGGAGGTAACCGGCCAAACGGAGGTTCACAAGGGAAAAAAAACTCTTTTGGACTATAGGGGGCCAGAAGGAGTAAAACATCACCAATAATTGGCCATGAGTTAATTGGAGGGGCATCCAACTCTCAGGTGGTCTTCAAAAAAAGGGGTTCGGGAAAAATTTTTAAGAAAGAAGAGGACACCAGGGAAGGATCTCGCAATTGCGAAAGGTTTCGTTCATGGAGGGGAAAGAAGAAGGATCAGAATTGGTTTTGGGGGCTCGTCTGAAAGAAGGGGGCCCTAAGGAGAGGTCGCTGAAATCCAAGTGTGGGGGCTGAGGGGGACAATGATAAGGAAAAATAAACTGGTGTGAAAAAAAAAAACGATATCGATTGGGAGTACAATAAAGAATAAGGGGAACTTGAAGTAGAGTAAGAAGAGTTACAACAATCGGAGCCCTACCTGAGAAAAAAGTAAGAAAAAAGGAAATAAAACGAGAAAAAGTTAAAAACCATGCTTTGTTGCGTTTAAGGGCAATTAGGGCTCAAAAGTCGACCGGGAAACCTTCGCTTATCCGACTGAGTATCGGACCGATAAAGAGATGGGAAGGGAAAAGATGGGGAATTGTGGTGGAGCTCTTTGGGGGCAAAGGACATTTGGATAATGGTCCTCGAGGGGCCCAATAAGTAGTAAAGGGGACCAGGAATAGGGGAGGATCCGGGGGACCCCAGCAGGAAGACGTGTGGAGAGGGAAAGGCAATTAAGTCAACTTGGATTAAGGACGTCTCAGGCCTACGACGAAATCAAAGGGGGGCACGAAAAGATTGAGAGGAGTCAGCATCGGGGTCCGGGAGAAGGTGACACTCAAGGACAAAAGAAATCTTGGTTGAAGGAAAAAGGTGAGGGGGCCGAAGGTATCCTACAAAGCAAGGCAAAGGCGCAGAAAGCGCTTTGAGAAAAGAGGGGAAAAGAAGGACTTCAGGTTCCTCATCTCGCATCGTGCCCTGCGTTGGGAAAGAGAAAAGGAATGGAAAGGGAATAAAGAAGTTTCAGAACAAGTTTTCTCAAGAGATGCACGGTGGGCGCTAGTCAGCGTTGGAAACCACTAGAGAAGGGGAAAGCACTGGAAGGGGGCGAAAGGGGGGTGGCGGGGAAACATAAAGGGCAAAGAGGGGAAGGCGCATTGCGGTTTTACTACTATGAGGTGGAGGGGAAAAATGAGGAGGAAGGCACCGAAAAAAATTCAGCTGCCCGGGACGAAGGAGCAGCTTCGTGAGGGTCTCCTTTAAATGAAAAAAAGGGGAATGAAGAAGGGGAGGAAGGGGGTTGTCCAATCAAGGGGGAGGGTCTGGGGGAGGACACAAAAATATCTTAAGAGGTTAAAGGGATGGAGAGGAAAACTTGGGGATTGGACGTCAAGCCCGAAGCCCCAAGAAGAAGAGCGGGATTTGGAGGATTCAACCTTCAAACAAAGATTCAATCGTGCCGGACCAAACGAGAGTTAGAGTCCCAAAGCCGGCCCGGGGAGGGTCAACCGCTCAGAAAGGGATTTGGAATTGGTTCCCCAATAGGACCAAGGGGAAACCGTCTGTTCAGGGCTCATGAGAAAAAAGCTTGACCATTAGGGTATTCTTTCCTCAATCAGGTTGGCAAAGGAAATGAGGAGGACAAAAACACATTGCTGAGGGAGGAGAATTCAGGCATCTTGCACTAGGTATAGAAAGAGGGTCCCAAAAACGCCAAAGAATGAACGTAAGCAAAAAAGGGCAACTATAGGCAATAGGGGGAGAGGCAAGCCGGAGCTTAGAGGGGGGGCGTAAAAGGTTATCACTGCGGGCGAGCATCCGTCGCTCCGGAGAAAAGAAACAGAAAAAAGAAGGACCAAGGGCTGAGGGGAAAAAAGGAGAATCACGTTGTACCGTACTCTAAATCAGGAGGAATAAGGGAAGTGGAACAACAACAGAAAAGAGAAAAAAAGAGGAAATTGGAATCCAGAGGGGAGAGGTATCAAGTCCTTGCACGGGGGATATAAGGGAAAGGACAAGGAAGGGGGGGTGCGTAGTGGTGGGGGGTTCTGGATCGGACGCTTCTTCGAGGGAGCAGGTAACCATTTACTCCAACACTCTTGACCTTTAGGGGATGGAAGCAGGTGGAGTTATGCTACGTCATGGGAAGAGCTTGACCCCGAGGGGCGCTACTAGAGGAAGATATGAAAGGATGCCATTCATTCGAAAGAAGTAGAAGGTTGTGGGGGGGGGGGCAAAAAGCTTCGATTAAAAAGTCCCCACAGAGTGGAGGGGAAAAATCCTACTTCCCTCTGGATATAAAAGCGAACAAAGAAAGGTTAAGGTAACGAGCCTCTGCAGGGGGGGGAGGGACACCGGGGTCACCGCCGGATTTCGTCGAAGTCACTTTGTCATCTTAAAAAACGGGAATTGGAGAAAAGGGAAATAGGGAACCCGAAAAAGGAGAGTATTCAGGTGGCCTCCGGGGAAAAAACGCCGCAAAGGACTCAAAGTACGAATGCTTTTACAAAGCCGACTAATTGTCGGCGAAGCCAGGAGAAAAGACTTTAGGGAAGTGGGGAGGCGTAAGGAGTTCCCGGAGGAAAAAGAGCTAGACCGAAGGCCATGGAAAGTGACAAGGGGGGAGGTGACAAGACCCGCCCTAGTCGTAAAAAGGGAAGAAAGAGCAAGGCAAGATTTCCTGGGTTGGTTTTAAAAACAGGAAGGATCGCGGAGGAAGCGTAGGTCAGGGGAAGGGATTGCAATAGTGAGTGTTACAACTATAAAAACGGGAGAAGGCGCCGCATAAAAAAAAGTGCTACGCAACTCTGAGTGGGAAAAAAGTCAAGGGGAGGGGGGGGCTCAAACCTAGAGGGGGAGAACCCTGAAAGGGGTCCCGCGCTTATAAAAGGGGGAAACAGGAGAGCCTTTGCCCCTAAATGCCCTCTGCTTGGACTAAATAATACAAGGGGCTCGGAAACTGAGGGAAATGGGCTAGGAGAGGTTGCATTAGGGGGGAAAAGATGTCTATAGGACCTCGGTCATCGTCAAGTTGACGAGGGTTGAGCTGAGAAACAGGGAAGGGGCTGGAGAAGGGGGAAGTCAATTGAAAAGCACAATTCGTACTTGTCGGGGACAATCAAAAAGCGGTCGTGGCGATCTCGAGAAGAATAAAGGGGAAGTGGGGATGAAACTCTCAATTGACCTAGGGAAGGAAGGGGATCC
>Ga0179593_1699582_pt1 | contig 21818 bp, 27 predicted proteins | sample CZODoug2_1_08_16_FD_185931 | JGI IMG/M metagenome (GOLD analysis project Ga0179593, IMG submission 185931) | Vadose zone soil fungal communities from Angelo Coast Range Reserve, California, USA - CZODoug2_1_08_16fungal (PacBio error correction) | ecosystem: Environmental > Terrestrial > Soil >...
AGGGGACGAACTCCTAGGGACTATCAAACGAGGGGGGGGTCTAGGGAAGAGAATGTAGGAATTTGCACTGACCCGGGAAGTGGGAAAAAAAAGGGTATTACGCCGCGGAGAGGTTTAACCAAGGTCTACGATATGGGAGGGATGAGAAGAAGGGGCCAGCTTCGTGGTTAACCTCCTCCGCAGCCGGAGCAATAAGTGGCGTTACTTGACCAGTTTCGCTCAAGGAAGAGGATAAAAAAGGGGGGGGGAAGGGGGTTAAGGAAATGCTGGGGTTGGGGAAATAGGGGACTAGGAAGGACTTCCTCGGAAGGACATCCTTCCCACTCAAGGTTTTCGTGAGCATTTTTAAAGGGAAGTCCCCAAGAAAGGGGGGGGTCGGGGTGGGGAAATGGTAGCAGGAAATAGCCTTTGAAAGTCGGGCGGTCGCCGCCAAGTAGGGTTCTCTAGAAGTTCTAAGGGTCAAACTCATTCGGGAGAAATTAAGGAAAGGAGGAACTGAAAGGGGCAGGGTAGGTCCTGCAGTGGAAAACAGGAAAGTATCAAGATTAAGACATCTTTTGGGGGAATCCACCGTATGCGAGAGAAATAAAGAAGCGGGAAGCGCTCAAGAAAGGGGGCTCAACGCGTGATCGAAAGAAGAACCTCTCCTCAATATCGATATTAGGGGAGAAAAATTCTCGGGGAACAATTCACGTCGATCAGCGGGAACTAACCAGCCAATGAAAGAGAACATGAAGAGGATCGCTGGAATTCCGGGGGGGGAGAATTGGGAGAAAATGTCTATAAGAAGAACATGAATGGTGGAACGGAAGGACTATTTAAAAAGGCGCTTTTCTGAAAACTCAATGTGGGGGAGAAGGGTCGTTCGGAAGTGAAAAGAAGGGTTAAAGAATCACAGCGGGGTGAGGGTCCCGGTCTAGAGGAAAAACCTTTAACAGATAGCGAGGGACAGGGGTTGATTTCTCATACAAACGGCTTTCTAAATTCCAAAGGAGGAGGAATTCAAGGGGACTAAGAAAAAAAAGTACGAAGGTGTTAAAAAATATTGTCGCAGAGGAAGAGGGCTGAGGGGCAGGTGAAGAGAAGGGCGAGGACTTCTCTCAATTACTTAGACTACTCCTCTTCTTACTCTCGAAGTTGTCGGCCAGGGGAGGGAGGGGGGAGAATGTTACAGGAAAAGGAAAAGGAAATAGGGAAAAAGAAGGGATGGCAAGGAATGTAGGGGAGTCGAAGAAGAGACTCAGGAAAAACGTGAGAGGTTGAGATTGGGCTTTCCCCCTTTGGACATGCCATTGAATCAGCCTGGCGGCCGGGGCCCTCAGAAAAGGAAAACGCAGGAAAAAAAGAAAGGCAGGGGAAACGTGGCTTTGCGTGGTGCACATAGAGGAAGTGGAATTGCAGTCGGAGTTTTAAGACATTTCACGACGAGAGACATTAATTGGAGTACCCTCAGGGGGGAAACACTTTGTGAAAAAGCACCGACAAAGTGAAGGGGGGTAAGAGAATAAAACAATTCCCTTTTGAGGATTAAAGTAGAGGGATACCAGAAAAACATTGGGGGGAAAACTCTAGCTCCTCTCGGCGCGGGGGGGAAAGACGGATCCAGCAAGCGGGCCTAACTTGTGAGGAAGAATTTTTTGGGGGGGGGAACGCTTCAGCGAGGGGGGTTTGAAGGGACGGTTTGGGGGGCGGAGCGAAGCAGAAAAAAAAACCACGGGGAAAAAAGAAGAGAGATGGGCTTGACACGCCCCCAAAATTACGGGACGGGCGACACGTTCCCGCGAAGAGCAGGATGCAGGTCACGCACAAACAACACTGCGGGGGCCGGGGGTGCGGATAAAAAATTGGACGCCTTTTGCAGGAAGTCGGGAGGGGGGGCAAAATGATGTTTTAGAGGGGCTCTCTCCACCGCGAACTTCATTCCGGCGGGGAAAAGAAGTTTCGAGAAGGAAGGAAAGGGTAAGTGAGTTTTAATCCGTTGTTGGGGGGGGGTAAGGGACACGGGTGAAAATACCGCGACTTAAATTCGTCGGAAAGGGCGGTAAAGCCGAAAGAAAGGGGGACAATTCAAAGGGGACCTCAAAGAAAAAAAGCTGAAAAGAAAAGGATGATAACGGAGGGGAAGGCCAAGGAGGTATGAGCCCGTAGGGGGGGAGTTTCCTAGGTCCGCCAGCGAGCATTTCATCGGGAAAGGGGGGACGCAAAAGAAAAGGAAGTTCAAGGAGGGGGGGGGAGGATAAAGGGAAATAGATTATCGCAAGCCTGGCCAAAGTCCAAATGCGAAGAACTACGAAGGAACGGCCCTCATCTTAAAATTTGCAAGCTGCCAATGCCTAAACCTGCGGAGGGAAGAAGAGTAATGGCCAAAAATGGGGAGGTCAGGAGAAGATCCGGGAGGGAAGATTTCCGGAAATCGTGAAGTTGGGGGGGACCAGCCCGGGTAAAAATCAATCAAGTCGTCCATTTAAGAGTACGTCACACACAAAAAAGGGAACAGTCAAGACCGTCATCGGTCTGTTAAAGTGTGAAAGAAGAAGAAAAATCCCATGACTCTATATCTGGTTCGAAAGAGAAGGTCCTGCTATTATGAGTAAAATCCTGAGACGTCTCAAAAGGGAATAAGAAAAAAGAAAAAAGGAAAGATCTCAGACGAAAAAGAAAAGCAGGGCATTTGGTGCAATCTTTTCGTAAATCGGACCTCGACAGGGGAAGAGGGGGTAGGCGCCCATTACATTTTCCATTTTTCGTATGACACACACCCATCAAGGAAGCGAAAGCAAGGTCTCAAAGGAAAGGAGAGGTTTTCTTGGCTTGGCTAAATCTTAGGGAGTTGTCGCCTTGTTGGCCAAAGGAGGGGAGTACAAGAACCGCTAAGCTGGGGAGAGTTGGAGGCTTCACGAAGATAAGTTTGGGACAAATGGGGAAGAGCGAGTAAGAAGCTTATTCTTTCGATCGGCATACTTGGGATCCAAAACAACGATGTAGATGTCGAAGAGTGGGGAAAAATTGGGAAAGGCGTCCGAAGGCGAGGTCCTGAAGAGCCCCAGTGCCACGCAAATCTCGAGAAAAAAGGGGTTTTCGAAAAAGCTGTGAAAACCGCGGGCATGCCGCAGGCATGGGTGACACGGGGGGGGGGAAGTTTGCCTGCATACGAGTCAAACACACACCCTCGATCTCGGTCAGAATGAAGCGCCACAATGGGGGAAGGGTTCCGTAGGGGGGGGGGGAGGAAAAAAAGTCCTCCTGCTACGTGCTAAACCAAAAAAAATCACAGGGCTGACCACATTAACCACACCTTAGCACGATGTCCAAGTGGTCGTTAGAAGGGGGTCAACGGAGGGAACCGCAATCTTTGGAAAAAAATGGGGGCTCAGAGAAACTCCAAGGAACCAGAATGGAGGTCCGACCGCCAAATCCTCTTCGAGCAAAGAGAAAGGCCAATCGAAGAGATAAGGGGGAGGCCGGGGTCAAAGGAAAAACCCTTTCAAAGCACTTGAGAAGATAGAAACCCAGCTGTTAGAGAATCTTTCGAATCTCTCACGAGCAGTTCGCTCAGATTATCTCTCAACAAAAAAAAGAAAGGGAACAGAAAAGAGAAAACTCGCACGGAAGAAAAGGGGTCAAAGAGGAGGAAGAAAAGAGGGGTTTCTATAAAACTGCCGAAGGAGGAGGGGACGAGGGGTGAATTTTTGGAATTCGGGATTAACCAGCGCAGATGGTCCATTATCGTGCGCGACAAAGGGATTTTCTGAGGGGGGTAACAACCCCCAAAGAGAAAGGAGGGAAAAAGAAGAAAAATTGCGAAAACGTGACCTTTATCCGGAGCAAGAAAGAGGCTGAGGGTTACAGGTTGGCTAATCTAAGTAGTGTTATGGGGGGAGAATTTTTCGCCTTCAGAGATTCAAAGCCGTCCCGACTCGGGAGATGGGGAGGGGTGAGTTAGAAAAGAACAGGGGTGACCGTTGGGTAGGGGGCCAAAGGCTAAGAAGAGTTTGAGCCGTTTCGGGGGCCAATGCGTTTTTTTTCGGGTATCAAAGGGGAGGAAAGAAAAGGCGCGAGAAGGGCTTCACTGGGGGGCCAGGACCTGGAGAGGACATTCTACCAATGCATGAATCAAAGCGTCGACATCGGGGGGGGGGGGATCACCGAGCGAAAGCCTGCCTCTAGAAAAACGTAAGGGGAATAAAAGAACTCGAGAATCGAGAAGAACACCTCCGTCCGAATACTACGGAATCATTACGGTGGAAAAAAAGACACACGGGAGGAAAAGGAAGAAAAGAGAAGGGAAAGAATCCAATGACAAGATAACAAAAAAGGAAAATGGAAAAAGATCGGAGAAAGGCTATGTGGCTTCCTTTGTGTCTAAATTTCGGAAATACACCAACGTAAATTTAATTGTGGGAAAAAGAAGAACTAGGGGGAAAGAACTGAGATGGCTTACCCCAAAAACTTTATCGCTGATGCGGACGAAGAGGTGGGGGTATTGTCCCTCTTTTTAACAACTTCTGAGGACTTTTGAGGGAAGAAGTTAAGCTGGAAAGAGGGAGGACGAAGAAAAAAAGAATCTGGTGGGGGCCTTATCAAAAAAAGGCTTTAAAGGAAAAGAGATGGTCTCACTCCATGGGAGGTAACTGACTCACCACCAAGCCGGCCAGGTTTGGGAAAACAAGTGGGGGGCGAAGGAAGGAATTAAATGGGGGAAGGTCCTACTAAAAGTTGTACACAATAGAATACTACTCTTCTCCTCGGAAAGTTCTTTGGCGGCCTGGACGCTACAATTTTTGAGCCTGCAGGGCCCGGGGATAAAGAGTATTGGGGGAGAAAAGGTGGAGACGGGTGGGAGGAAAAATCAGTTGAGGGAATAGTCATCTCACAGTGAACGAAAAAAAATTGAGGGAAAAATGAATGGGGTGGAGGGGAACCTGGAAAACAGACCTATGCGTCCTCGGCGAGTTCATAATCGTAAAGAAAGAAAGTTCTGACTAAAACCACGGAGAGAAATAGTAGGATTTCTGTTCATCAACAGGGAGGCCTTGAAAGGCGGAGAGTTTTGTAAAAAAGAATTTCCACGACTAGATGAGTTGGTATGACCCGTCGGCCCACTTTGAAAGACCCCCACCGATAAAAAAAAGGGTTCAGAAAAGGGGGAATTCACTTGACATCGAAGGGGTGAAAAGCACAAACCACTAAACTCAAGGACAAAAGACGCACGGAAGCGGAAAGGGGGAAGCTGAAAAAAGTAGCCGACTTTCCCAGCCGCAGGGTGGTTTTTGTGCGGCAAGGAAGGAGTCTCTTCCGCAACGTGGGGGAGAATAGAATTTTGGGAAAAGAAAAAAACAAGGGAGAAAAAGTCTGCAAAAAAGAAACCCAAATTCCTTTCGCGAAAAAAAACTTTCAAAAAGACTGGACCAAAAAAAAACAACCGGCAAGCAAATTTACATTCGGCGATTGCGTCGCGCTTGGAACCGCGGAAGAGAAAACCGGCAGGGTCTAGTTTCACATGGGGGGGGGAAAAAAAGGAAAAAACTTCAAGGAAGGATTTAGAAAACTGTCTAAAAAAGTCTAAGGAGGGGGTAGCCGGTGGGTTTCAATGGGTGTTCTAAGGTCCACCACTACTCGTTCTTCGGAAAATGTCGTTCAACTCTGAGACAGGGCGGAAGCCGCGAAAAGCCGATCCTCGAGGAAGAAAAATTGAGGGGGAATGGACGACCTGGAACCGGAGTAATTTGATTTGGGGGAATTGAAAAAACGTTCCGCCGCTGACGCATTTCAGGAAATGGGGGATTTGGCAAAAAACCTCCACGAGGGATGGAGAAAGATCAGACGTATCTGAGACCTTAGTCGAAAAAGTTCACAAGTTGGGTAGAACTACCGATTTGAGGGCATTCCCCGGCACGAAGATAACCTTTTGAGAGCAGAAAAGGGGGAGCCTACCGGATTCGGAGAAGGGGGGAACAGTCGAGCGGAATGATTGTAAGCCGAAAACGAGGTGAACGCCCAAAGAAAGGGTGGGGTAAAATCAATCGACTTCGCAGGGGAGACGGAACCACTCCAGGCGGAGAAGAAAGATTGAAATTGTAAGAAAGACGATCAAGAACGACAAGACAAAACCGCGGCAGAGGATATTCGTGGGGTCACGAAAAGGATCTATATGAAAGAGAAGAAAATCAAAGTCAGAGGGGGTAAAAAGTGAAGAGCCAACTACCAGTCTGAGAAAATCAAAACTGAATCCACATTTCGTGGGGGGGTCCCGAACAGCGGGCCTTTCTGAAAGAGGGCAAGACTAGAAGGAAGACCATGAATGTGTTCCCAAAAAGGGGGGGGTGAAAGTGGAAAGGGCAGGGGAAAACAGCTCACAGTAGTGAAAGCTTTTCAGAGAGAGGAGGGAGGTTCATGTGTTTTACAGGGGGGAGGGGTCGTAAAGCTGAACTGGAAGGGAGGAACGTGGAAAGTTTAAAATTATTATCCTCTAGAAATTCTCTGGATGAGGGCGATCACGAGATCTTGGAAAGTGACGATGGAAAGGGATTGGTATGGGACTCAAAGGTTTATCAAAAAAAGGGTTAGACGCGCGTAGGGCATGTCATGTTTTTCTACCCTTGACCTCGGCTGTGAGGGGAACACCGTGAAATTAAAGGATTTGTCCAGGGCGAGGGGTAGAACGGGCTCCGACGAAAACCTCCTTTGCTAGACCCGTTCAACTCTAGTTTCCAGGGGACCACTGGGAAAGTAAAGGGAAGACAACGTAAAACACGACACAAAAGATCTTTGTGGCAAAACATGCTCTTCACAAAGGCGGGGTTCGAGGCAGGGGTCTTGGGGGTCACGCCGGAAGGTCTCCCCAATCACAAATTGCGATTACCCAAAGAAAAAACCGTCGAGACTCTAAAGTGATAGAGAAGGAGGGTCTACAACGTCGGAAACAAACGCCAGAAGGAGTTCTGACCTCCCGAAAGCTTCTCGCAAAAGGGGGAAATTTCAGAGAGAAGACTAGGGACAGGAAAATAGTCCGAAAATAATCCATCTCCTGAGAAATAAGTTTCGTATTCTACTAGATTCGAACTATCTCTCGAGTCGCGAAATAAAAAAAACCAAAAGAGAAGGAAATGAGAGCGCGAACGAGCGGATTCGCGCTAGCAAGGGGGGAAAGAACAATTGATATGACTTTAAGCAGACAAGTGTTAATTTTTTTGGGGGGAAAAAAAAAACCCGCAGTCAAAAGGTGATTACCACGAGGCAGAAAGGGGGGGGGAAGTAATCGGAAAAAGTGATGGAGGAAGAAAAAATCGAAAGAGTGGCAGCCGGATTAGCAAAAGACCTTGAGGAGCAAGTGACCTTTATAAAGGGGACAGCGTCTCTACGTTGGGGGGGGGAAAGTGTGTGCTAATCGCCATTCGTGGTGGGTTATAATTTCAGCGGCTGCCGCTGAAAGAGATGCCCAAAAAAAAATCAGAAAAAAAGAAAAAAGTTGCGGGGAAGGGGTGGTCCGTAGAAGCGGTAGTTTGGTCCTATGGGGGTAATTCCTGCACCGTCCTTTGGAAGAGAAGAGTGAAGACAAGCCAAGGGGGGGGGAGTAGCAAAAACGTGAGTAACGTCAGCGAAAAACCATGAAGGTGCGTTGATTGCTCGAATACCGGCCTTATTTAAGGTCAGGGTCGTACAATAAACGCGGAAAAGGAAAAAGGTTTGGAGGGGGGACCTTGAAAGAAACAGGAGGGGGGGACGCTCTGCTTTAGCAAGGCGACATCTAGGTATCGAAATCCACCAGGGCTACCGAGGATCATTAGGGGGGTCCAACAAGACGGGGAAAAGGCACGCGCGCTTTGAGGAGCAAACAGGAAACAAAATAAAGGAAATGAAATTTAAGAGCCCTGAGCGGGCACCGAAATTCGATTTAAAATGGTGGCAAAGCTAAAAGGGCATTTAGATATTTTGGGAAAGTCTGGTTCGGACCCAACACGTGGTATGCTCTGATTGCGGCTGCGACGATCTGGCGGGATTGTCCAGAGATTTTTAACAAAGAACATTTAGGGCGAAGAACGGGGGAATCTAATAGAAAGCGGAAATTGAGAACCGAATAAGTCGTGTGAAACGAGTGATGCGCTGCTCAAAAGGGGTGGATAAAATTTGCAAAATGAGGAGGGAACACGAATGCGTGGTAACCGAGAAACGAGTGAGGGGGGAAACAAAAGGGTCGAATAAGACGTAGTAAATTTCTTAACGGAAGAGTCGAAACCAGCTCAGAGAGCCAACTCCTCTTCTTGGCGCCGGTCTTGGCGCATTGGAGATCTACATTTGGAAGAGGGCCTGGGAAGAAAAGAAAAAAATGGAAAAGAGGGAAGAGAATCTGTTCTGATAAGACAAGACTCGAATAGGGACGTGAATGGGGAAAGGTTGCTTGAAGGGTTTATCCATGGAATGCGTCCGCGGCGGCCGGGTAGCGTCCAGAAACGCCGGAGGGACAGATTCACACTGAATAAAGAGTCGGTTCTGCGAAAAAAAGGCCATAAGACCCTTGAAAGTCAAGGGAATTGTCTTCTGTTTGAACATTTTCGCTACGAATCGACGTTTAGTACAAGGCAAACCTTTGGGGAAAACGTATAAAAAGGGGGGAATCACAAGAAAGAGAACAAAAAAATTTGTACAGAATTAAAGGGGGAGACAGGGGGGGGAGCCTGAGACCTCTTTTCAAACTCGAAAAGGGCGTCATCTTTTAAATTTATCAAAGCAAGAGAAGAAAAGGGGGAAATTTCCAGACAGGGGGGGGGGGGGGCGTGCCCTGCGAGATAACGAGAACGTGGTAAAGGGAGAATTTGTTGTCGGATCAATCAGCAAAAAACAACAAGGGGGAGGGGGGGGAGAGAAACTCCCACAATTCCTATCGCGAAACTGAAAGAGCCGACTTTCAATTGCCGCCAAAAACAACCGGAGGACATTGACCATCTTCTCTGGAAAAACAGGCGGCGGGCAAGTAGGGGGGGGGGAGAGGGGGATGGACAGAGAGCCCGTAAGGACAGGCGCAAAAATGAAGTTAATTGTCTATACTAGTAAAAATGGCTACCTTTCGGTTGGGTCTCCTTGGGGGGAGCAAAGTGGGGAAGTCAAAAATAAAACCAAAATCGATTATTCTTCAAAATGGGGGACAAACGGAAAGCCCGAAAGTCGGACACATTCCCGCGATGTGAAGCCCTCTCGGCTCTAGGCCGTGGTACGTGTAAGTGGGCATGTAGAAAAAAGGAAGTCGGGGAAAAAGGACCTAAAACCGCGACTCACATATGATAAAAGGAAAGAAAAGCGCACAGTCCTGATTGGCGGCGATGAGAAGGGATCAGAGACGCATCTTATCGAATGACCAGGAACAAACTTCAAAGGACTACGTGGAACGGAAAAAACCTCGCAGTCTATTGTCCCGTCAAGGGCAGCCCCTAAGAAAGTAGAAGGTAATTGGATAGCTGAGAGAAGGAGGGTTAGGGGACCGATCCTCCAATCGAGGTGACCGGACCCTAATAAAAAAGGGAAATCTACAGGGGGGGGAACATGGGGGACGACCACTCCTAAGTTGAAGGGAGGCCTTTGTCAATGGAAAAAGAAGCCTTTGTATAATCGTCAAAATCCCGGGAACTAGATTAGAAATGGAGATTATAACCTCAACAAAAAACGTCGGAGAAGTGGGAAAGGTAGGGCAAATCACCAATCAATACTTCTCCGTCGCCATCAGCTCAAAGGGCTTTGGGGGGGGAAAGGTGAAGAGTAATGACACTCCCTCTCCAACCAGAATTTTCTAGGGGGGGGTGAATCCAGGGAAAGACCAAAGAAACTTGTGTCAAGATTGGTCTCAACTCAGAAGTTTTCATTTTTCTATTGGTTTCTTTTCTGTGGATAAAAAAGCTTAAAGACGGAGGGTGCCTGGGGTTTGAAAAAAAATAGACGAAATGGTTACAACAGTAATGAGACGTGGGGGGGTGCAGAGTATTCTTTTCGTCAAGATATATTGTCGCCTTGGGCCAAGATGTTTCAGAGGGCCTCGTGGGGGGGAGGATCGGCATAGTGGGACACGAGGTAAAATGCTTCTACTGCGGATGGTCGTGTTTGAGAAAAGGGCCGGAAAGCGTCGATTTCGTCGTAAAACAAAAGTTGCAAAATCTCGGTTAGGAAGGGGCGAACTTTGGGGAAAACAACGAAAAGCATTGGCTCAACCGGATCAAATTCTGAATTCCCAGAGCCGGTTCCTGAATACTAAGCAAAAAACACTAACAAAAAGGCCAGAGAGGGAATCCCAGGAAGTAGTAGAGGGAGGGAAAAGCTTCAGGGAGGTCTAAATTCAAATCACACGCATTGCTAATTAGCCCAAAATTAAAAAACTCAGGTCCAGGGGAAAGGCAGAAGGTAGGGAGACCATAGGGATGCTCCAAAAAGACTGGCCTAAGTAAGAACGCGGGAACGAATACTGGCAATCTACTGTTACAAAGATGTCCTGGTCCCAAAACTGAATACAAAAGTCAACTTCGAAAGGATCGGGGATATAGAACCCCTCTTAGGTCGACTGGCGGGCGAATAACGCTCCGGGATTTCGCTCAAAAATTAGATACTAAAGAAAAAGTATGAAAGAAGGGGGGCGAAGAAAGAGCTGATTCTAACCTAGCGAAGTCGGGGTGCTATAAAGGGGAGGGAAAAGGTGCGAGGAGAGGGTTAATTTTTTTTAACCGCGTCTGGATAAAGAGTCATATTTCCGTATATTCGCACAGGAGGTGGGACGATGCAAAAGGAGAACCGACCGAAGGGGCAGAGTTCTGGTTACTTATCCAGGGAGGGGAAGAGTGGGGGGGGGTTTCAGGTGGCTGAGACATGCGTGTGATTGTGGGGGTTAAAACACGGCGAAAAAAGCTGACGCGAAAAACAACTTGACGGGAATCTGGTTAAGGGGGGGAAAAACAGAATCGTGGGGTCGTGTTGTTGCCCTATTTGGATCAAGGAAACGTCTCCAGGGGAGGGGGGGGTTCCAGAGAGTCCTTATGGGCGGGCAAAATGAGGAGAAGAAGCCCAGGAAGGAGGGAAGGGAATGGAGAAAAAAACGAAGAGGGGCCATTCAGGAGGAAAAAAAAATCGTCAACGAACATCGTGTTTTGAGAAAAGTCATCTCTCTACAGCGCCAGCAAAAAAAGGAGAAGAGGATCGTGGAGATCCTCCACCGGCCCATAAAGCGGATCAGGGTCCAACCTGAATCTGAAACCTTCAAACTCTCTCAGCAAACACATCCAATGAAGAGAAAAAAAAAAAGAGCGGTACAAGAAAAGGGGGGCGCCTGGTGTCGAAAATGGAAAAAGAGGAAAGAAACAGTGTAATTTCGCTCTCGCGAGTTCCTAAATTCTCTTCGTAAAAAGAAAGGGGTATGAGAAGGGCGTTCAGGGGGAGGATTGGGAAGATTTTTAACAAGGATCACAGTTGGAAGGAAATCCGAGGGTACGGAAGGTTCGGGAAACCTAATATCGCGGCGCTGAGTGAGTTCTCTTGAGCAAACGGAATGGCGAAAGTGAAAACGGAGGCTAAACGCATGTATGGTACATCGAAACTAAGGAAGGGTTTTGTACACTTAGGGAGGGAAAAAACCCTCGCGGAGGTCATCTTCCCGGTTCCATAGGCGCCGGCTCTCCAATGAGAGTCCCTTCCTCTTCTTCCCTTCGCCGGCTTGTAGTCCTGTCTTGCATCGACACAATGGTATCAAAAAGATTACAAAGTTATGCGTACTCAAGTGTGTAAGCGCGGCAACAGGGAGGAAAAGATCGAGGTATTGATCATCTCCATCTTAACGGCGGGGAGTTATTTCTTGGAAACCCTTGGGAGCAAGGAACTGAAAAAAAGAGGTAAGGTAAAGGGCCTGCTTCGACATGCGCCTGAAGAAAATAACCTGCGATGCCCGGGCTTTTCTTTCACCATCGCTTCCTAAAGACTGGGGGATTAAAGGGGAAAAACATTTCCGAGGGGAGGTACCCTGGAAAAAAACACACTTTAAAACCAACAAAGGATACACGAACACGGTACGTGGTACAGCAGTCTCTAAAAACCTTTTCATCGCAATGAAAATTTTCTCGGATGAGCTCCTCACATAAAACCTCATTGAAAAGAACTTGAAGACGACAATCGGAAGGGAAAAAAAATCCAATCGCCGTTTTGGGGGTTTTGTTTGTGGCGGCCCCACAGGGAGGAGGAAAAGTTCAGCGTAACAGGTTGTGGCTTGAGCATCTCTAAACACACGAGAGGAGGAAAATCATATGCTCCAAAGCAACCGACGTATCGAATCCGACTTAAAAAACCGGAAGAAAAAAAGGTCGTCTAGTTCAGATCCTGGGGGCGTGGCTTCCGCCGGGCAGAGGTGCCAGGGGTTTTTCGGCGGGCAAGATCAAAATTCATTCGGGAAGGAATTTGAACTTAAAAGATGCTGTGGAGGGTTTGGTTAAGTTCAAGTGGGCGAGAAAGGGTAGAAACGTCCGGTAGGATTTCTTTCAAACTCTCAAGGCTTTCAAGCAGATTGGAGCAAGGAAGAGAAAGCTCCTAAGGGGAAGTTGAAGGGGCAAACAGGGTAGAACTTCGAAAAAAGGAATAGGCTATTGGCCGCCGCGATGGAACAGGATCCAAGTGCCTCAAACATCAAGCGTTCACTATGTCGGAGAATCAATTATAAGAACGATATGAAAGAGACCATGCCCCAAGGATATCCAATAATAGGTGCGGAAAACTACGAATTGGAGTAAGCGCAGTTCTGAGGAAAGCAAGACCAAGAAAGGCAAGAAGGAGTCCTATATTAATAATAGGGAGTTCCTCATTAATGATAATAGAAGGGAGAGAGGTCTCCGGGGTGAAAAGGAAGACACCGAAAGAAAGGGGGAAGTCCCCGAGGGGGTAAATCAAATCTACGGCTGGGGTTCCATGAAAAAGAAAAAGGGGGGCCTGCAAAGTCTCCTCTGGCAATTTTACCTAAATCCGTGAGAATAGACAAAGAAAAAGATCAAAGAGAAGGCTATAGGGAAGTTCCGAGATATCTTCTTCCTCAAAACGAGAAGTGGGGGGATAAGAAAGCACCTCCATAGAGGAGCCGAACGTCCATCCAGAGCATACGATTTCTTTTGGGGGTCCAAACATCTCCTTGAAAGAATCAATGATCTCAAAACATGAACAGTGGGAGAAATTCAATTCCAGGGGGGACCAGTCTCACCATCGGAGGTTCCCTCGAGCTCCATGAATCAGGGGGAGATGTTTTCGAAAAGGGGCAATTTGTGTTGGTTGACTTGAGAGGGGTGCCGGGGTTTTCATATAATGTCAGTTTAGTCCAACCTGTAATATCCCGAGCTTGAAGGGAAGGGACTGGGGAAGAATATTAAGAATTTGCTCACACAAAAAAGAAAGGCCGGGCGTATTAGGTCTATCTCATAGGGGGATCCAAAAAAAAGGCTGGCTTCGAGGGCAGAGGGGGAAGGCGACAGGGACCTAAGCGTAGTTCTAATAGCCACAAAAGGTAATCGCGGGGGGGAAAACTGCTGGAGTTCTCTGGAAAACCAGGAGGGAGAAAAAAGCTAAGAAGGTGCTATTCCCACCGTAAAGTGCCTTCAGAACATCGGCACACGACACCGAGAGTTCGGGCAGAATATGAATTGAAAACTTTCGGGGCGGGGGTGTAAAAGTGCAGGAGACCGCTCTGCGAAATTCTAAAATCACACTCATGGCGTGTCCCACCTGAACCAAGGGAGAAAGGGGGAAAATTTAGGGGAGGGGAAAAGACGCAAGGAACATGCAAAGGGGGAGGGAGGTGACGGTCAAGGAAACATCCTCTTCGCGCACTATAGGGCACTCTTCAGCGCTGGTACAAGGATTCCGTGTCCAAAAAGAAACACAAAAAAAAAGAGTCAATGAGAATTAACCTATTCGATTTACATCGTAGGGGGGGATCCGCTCTCGCGTCGAGTTAATAATCTGGAACAACAAAGAAAATAATAGGGAGTAAACTCGCTCGAGAGGAGTCGGCAGACGAATGGGGGGCTTGAGCAGAGATGAAGATGGAGAGGCGGACCGGGGAATTTTTTTGGGGGAAACGTCAGTCATTTCCAAACGCTGGCGTGGGGGAAAGCGGGCGAAAAAGTCGCAGCAGCGGCGGTTCTGGAATAAGACGTCTAGCAAGAAAAGGGGAAAAATACAATTATCCTCGATCCAGAAAGCGGCTCTACTGTTTGGAATGTGTTTTCTAATCGACTTCTGGTTATTGGGGGGAAAATTGAGGGAGAAAGGGGAGCTGCAAATCCTACAGGTCGTAATCATGCGGAAAAGTTTGCGGGAACGGAGTATTCTGGCCCACGAATCGAGTGTGTAGGTGCGCTGTTTCTTCCGGGGGAAAGAAAATCGAAAGGACCTGGGAAGGGGAAGGCTACTTGCAAAAGTGAGCAGAAAAATTCGGGAGAAAATTTGCGTGCACTGGATACGGAAGACCCGCGCCGGATGTCCGGAGGTAAAATTGAAGCAACAAACTAGGTGTGATCCACCCTTATGGCAAGGACGCTCCTCGCTCGAACTAAAAGGGTATCAAAGTCTCCTCCCAGATCGTGATCGGGAAAAAAGAGCTAAAAAGAAGTGGAGATTACACTCTTAGAAGGAACAAGGTCTAACACGCCAAGGGAAAGAAAAAAAATGAAAAGACAGGGAAACTTAAATTGAAACACACTGATTCTTTACAGACCTCTTATTTGACGCCTGGAGGGAAAGGGGGAGTAAAAAGATCGAGGGAACTTGACCTCTGTCCAAGAAAATTGACGGGTTTAATTACCAGGAACGTTTGTATTCTGCTGAGCTTTCTGCTAAGATAGGGAGGGGAGATTGGAGAGTGGTTTCAAAAGCGCGTGGGGGGTATTGCCTAAGAGTGAAGGTCTTGTAAAAGATCGAGGGGAGGGTAGTGGCTGTCATAAAAGGCTTTCTAAACTGCCAAAGAGGAGGACTTGCACACTCATGATCACGGAAAAGGTTTAAAGCCTTAGGGGCGTCCGCAGGATGATCTGTAAAGAGAGGCGCTAAAAAAAGGCTCTCCAAGAAGGCACTCTCCTCTTCTCCTATGACGGTCTTGGGGGAATGCTGCGGCAAAGAAATTTTGGGGGAAAAAAGAAGAAATCGAAAAGGAAAGGGGGAGGGGAGTGGGTCTTTAGATCCAGATCAGAAAGGTGGCAGCAGAACGAGATTTGCTGAGTTCAGCCCCTTTGGGATCAGGAAAGGCTCCCGCGCAGGAGGGTCTATCTCAAACATCAAAAAAAGAGACCGATTACTAAAGAAGGGCAAACGTGAGAGACAGAGCAGGGGTTGCTCCGGGCTGCACGTGCGTGAGGGGAAGAAAGTTTCCAATCGACGTCGTGGTAACCCTCTAAGACACCACTGAATCCCCCACCGATAACTCCCGGAAAGGGGAACAATGGGAAAAAGGAGTTCAGAGGAAATAAATTTCAAAAGGAACTTGCATCCGCGCCGGTGGGGAAAAAAGCGGAATAACAGGACGCCAACTGTCCATGTCCTGCGGTTGGTTTTTGTGCGGCCTCAAGGGAGGGAGAAAAGGAGACCGTGTGAGAGATAGGGCGTGACACAAAAAATGAGGATGAAGGAGAAAGGCAACAAACCAAAATTCAGTGTCAGGGGGCGGGTCCGGGAAAAACAGTGCAGTGCCTCCAAAAAACCGGCGGGAAATGAAGGGAGAGATTTCACTGGAAAGATGCAAGGATGAGCGTCAATGGGGTCAATGAATGTTTCGTCTTCCCGACTAAAATGATTGAAAGGGCGAGGCGTTTAAAGTTGCTAGACTGCTGGAAGGACTACTTTCTGGTTCCTTTGTTTATTTAAAAATTTGGGGGAAAAAAAACCAAGTCTTCGGAAGGAGTTCAAACTCGCGTCCGGCTTTCAAGTAAAAGAGAGGAAGGAGTCCAACGCCCGCTTTCTCTCGCAGGTAAACGTTGAATTGCATGGAGAACTATTCGGCAGGAAAGGACTGGAGGCAGAAAAACATGGCAGGCATGGGGGGGGGGCAAGAAAAAGAACAAGGCCGGGAAGATGCTTTATCCGAACTGATCTCATGCCCGGTAAGACTCCACTTTAACAGGAAAGGTAAACTACGAAGGGAAAAGGAACAGTCTACGGGAGCGAACCCAAGTTCGGAAAGGAGAAGATGCGTAGGCCGAGGGGGGCCCGGTATCTCGAAAAAAAGAGGGGACACGAAAATATCCGCGCGTCTATTGTTACCGGCCACCTAACGGTTAAAAGAGGTTCACCAGGAGAACGGAAAACTCAAAAAGGGGTCCCTAGGGGGGCAATTGAAGTTTTGTAGACACATCCCGGCCCGCTGCCTGCGAGGAGGGGGGGTCTACTAAAGGAAAAGAAAAGGATCAAAGCCCGGAAACAACGTCGAGTGGGAGGCCCATCAACCGCCATACGTCAAAAAAGCAGAAGGCAGTCCACATTTCTTGGGTAAACAGAGATTGCGAGGCGAGCAAAAAGGGACTGTTATTTTGCGTATGTCAAAACATGTTCAAAAAAAACAAGAAAAGGGAAGAAAGTTGGGCCCATCCTGGGGGGAAACTGTGGAGGGTAGGGGCTGGTTTCGAGACTGAGCGCGTTGGACGAAGGGGTTCAAGAGAGAGTTGGAAAGGAAAATAGCTTGGAGGAGTTGGATCACAAGAGAGGAAGGCAGCCTACAGGGGAGAGGAGAACGACGTAAATTCTGTTTTACGAAGAAAAGACTTTGGATCCAAAACCTAGGTCTGCTGGAGAGAGGATGGCAGTTGGAAACAACGGTACGTCGTCGGGAGGGAAGGGAGCCGGAAAAAAGGAAAGGGCGAATGGTTTTAAGCGGCGAAAAAGTTGGTGGGGGGCTCTACAAAGGGCGTCGAAAGAGCTTCTTCGGAACCCTGGCAAAAAATACAAATAGTCAAACCCGACAAAACTCGATGAGCCAGAATAAGACGATCTGGTTTCCCGAATTGGTAGGGAGTTGGCAAAAGGGGAAGGAGGAATTGTACGCGTCCGGACGAATTCCTCCCCCAACACGCCTGGGAGGGGGGAACACCTTAAAACAAAACGAAGGGCCGCGTAGGGGTGATAGTCGAGCCCGCAATTACTGGAAAGAGGAAAGGCTAGATCAAATGCCTCGTTGGTTGCGACCTACATCAAGCCACCGGGGAGGGAAGTATAAGGGAAAAATCCCTAGTGAAAAAGCCAAAATTCACAAGTCCGAAGAGTCTTACTATACTGCAAAAGCTCGATAGAAGACTATTCGGCGAGGAGGTCGGGGGGGAAACTGGAGATGGGGAGGAGGAGAGTACTCGATCACACAACCACGGAAAATTAGAGAGTTGGGCTAGATCTGAGTCGGAGAAGGAGGAGTAAAGAAGAACTATAGGGGTTAATGTTGTGCAAGATTAAGGAAGGGGGGGGAAAGCTCGGACGTGATGTGCTGGAGGTCGAAAAACTATTATCTTGGTTCTTTGAGAAATCAAACGTCTATCAAGAAAAGGGGGGAGAAAATTGGAAGAAGGGGGATCGAGAGTGTGTCAAGGGGGGGGGGTCTAATCAGTATTTGTGAAATTTCTCCGGACCTTTCAAAAAACTTCACCGGAATAAACCTCCGGACCAGCGTGAAGAAGGGGATTCGGGCCATCTGGGCTGTGCCGTGTTTGAATTGGGGGGAGGCACCGGCTCCGGAGAAATCTTTGAGTAGCCTTGGCTCCGAAAAAACAGTTGAGGAAATTGGGCCGGCAGAAAATAGCGATAAAGGGAGTTACCAGTGGCTCTAATAAGCGCCTAGTTAGGAATTGGAGGCACAAGAAAGATCAAAAGAGAAAATCGACATTGTTTTGTCACCTGTTGAGCTCAAAGCTCGAAATCTCTAAAAGGCTACTTGACGGTCGCTCCTCTAGATCTCCAGTCGGGAAGCAAGAGTACTTGGGATAAGAAGGTGGAACAGCAGGAAGGAGAAAGAAAAGGAAAAACGAAATAACTTAAAATTGAGAAAACCACTTATCTTTACCGGAATTCTATTTTGCGGAATGGGGTTCTGAAAGGGGCTAAGAATGCATGGTAAGGAGAAAGAGGATTTCATAAAAAGATTTTCGTACCCCAACTTTGGGAGCGCGGAAGTTTCTGGGCGAGAAAAGGGGAAGGAAAGAGTTGTCCTTCTCAAACGTTGGAGAAAGCTGTATCTATCTCAACTTTTCTTCTGAAAACCCAGAATGGAAAAAAGGGATGTGAAGGGGGCTCGGAAACAGGGTCGGGGTGCCAAAAAGTCTCAAAAGCATTTATTGAAAAGAAAAATGGAAAAAACGGGGATTTTTAACACCCTTTAGGGGCGGTCAACTACATGGAGGATCTGGAGGGTGTCCCAGGAAGAAAAGGCTCTCGGGAGAAATGGCACTCCTCTTGGCCTCTGGAGAGGAAACTGCTGCGGCGACAATTTTAAAAGACACTGCGTTCCTTTTACTAAAGGTATTTATCGTAACGGAGTTGAAAGGGGGGGACCCTGGAGAAGAAATCGTGAGGTGTCGGACCGAGTTTGATGAGAGAAACGGGTTATCCATGACGGCCGCGTCGTCCTTTTCACCGCCCTCAAAAATGAGGGGGGAAGGTTCGAAAAGGCACACCGAAGCAGAGCGCTTGGGGGGGCTCCATCGCGGCCGGGGGAAAGTGAGGGCTGGAGGGGGAAGAAATTTAAGTAAACTGACTTCGTGGTAGAAAGGGCGACCACCACTTGAAAAGCGCACCACCGGATAACCGACGAATTTTTTACAAACCTTTGAAAAAGTTTCGAGGGAGCCGAAGAAAGGGTGCCTCGAAACTTGCACGCCGACAGTTGAAAGGAAAAAAGACCAGGGACTGTCCATGGCCGCCGGGGGTTTTTTGTGGCGGCCAATGGAGTCGTACCGAAAAAGGTCTCGAAACGGGGAGGGAGCAGAGGATAAAAACAACAAAAAAAGGAAGAGAAAAAGGTGTGACCAAAAATTACCGTATCAAAAGGGAAGGAAAGAAAGAATTGAGATCACCAAAAACAAACGCGGCGGGGGGAGGTCGATTGCTGGATCCGCTTGGGGGAGTGCCGCGCGGAGGACAGTGCATTTTGCACAGATGGGAGCATATCAAAAAAGTTCCGGAAATGAAAAGGGAATGTCGAATAACGACAGGGAGTAGGTGGATTTCAGGGGTTTCGAAAGGGGAGACCACGACGTATTCGGCTTAAACTGTCGTAGTGCAAAAAAGACCTCCGAGCGTCCAGATGGAGCAAACCCGGCTCTGATACGGTGATGAACGTGGAAAGGCGCCTGTCGAATTCGCCCATTTTATGGGCAGATAATAACGGCACATCCTCGGAAAATTGAGGGAAAAAAAATAATCATGGAGAGCCGAATGGAAAGACTAAGAACGGAGAAAGCAAGGGATGCGCGCCACTTTCATGGAGTTCGATCACAACTAGGGACGAAGGGATGAGGGCCTCCCAGAAGTACCGACAAAAGAAAACAGAAGGAAAGTAAGAATATTAGGGTCCGATTCATTTTATAGAAAGCGACTAGAATTAAACGGATCAAGGGATCACAGGGTAACGTCCAGAGGGGGGGAAATCAATAGAAAGGGATTGTTCCGGTGAGAAGGACCACTCCATGAGTGCGCAAAAAATCCTCCTGTTTTGAATGGGAAATCAGGGGCAGCTCAAAAACGCGAGTGAAGGGGGGAACTAAAAAAAGTTGAAGTCTATCCCGATGCTGCCCTCAAACTTAGATAAGTGTAAAAAGATTCATAACGTCGCAAAAAAAAACATTGAGGGGAAGAAACAGGATCAAGAGGACAAACGCAAATTAAATGGAGGGTTGGAGTTAAGCCACAGTGGGCACCAGGGGAACATCGGCGTAGGGAACCGAATCGCATCAATGGGAGGAGGGTCGATGGGGGGTGGGGATTCCATCGGAGCTTGTCGCAGTAAAAGGGAGACTTGAAATGAGTCCCAAGGGAAATCTTCTTATGCGTTTTTATCGGGGAGATCACGAAGAAGGGATTTGCGAGAAAAGGAGAAAATGGAAAAGGGCTCATGGTTTGGAGAGCGACAAAAAAACACGAGAGCTTTCGACGCTCGGGTCATTTCATTTTTCGAAACAGAGGGTCGTCGCCAAACTAAGTCCTAAGAATGGGGGGGGTCGCCGCTGAATTTTTGGAGAGTACAAAAACCGCAAGGGGGTCTTCGCCAAAGGACAAGGTCCACTGAAGCCGGGGCTATACAAGGGAGAACCAGACATCAATAGGGGGTCAAACATCGCTTCCAAGAAAAACGTCTTTAGTTTTGATTATTCTCTCGGGAGAAGTACAAAGGACCCCGAGAGAAGATTGACTAATCCGAGCCAACAAAAAAGAGAATTGAAAGCGAAGAAGGTGTCACTGGAGGATCAATTCTGCTCCTAATGCGGAAAAGGAAGGCAGCCAGGTCGTGGCACAGGGCTACCTCAACAAACGAGTCTGTCGTAGGATGGGCTTAGGATCCCTTCGGTCCAAAATCATCACCGGTCAGACGGAAAAGGGAAAGGGGCCATCTTTCGCGACTAGCGTTCGAGAAATCTAGCGAGTAATCATCTTGACTCTCCACAACAAAAAGATTATTAGAATGATGAAGATGATTTAAGAAAAGAAAAAAAGAAAATTCTAACGGAAGTAAACGATGGTTCTGAGAGAGAAGATGGATATGAAGAGCGTAAGGGTGTTTTGGTGAAGTACGGGATTACCAAGAGGATATGTCCAGTATGTTTCTCTACCGCAGGTCTTTATTTCTCAAATAAACAGGAGGAGGTCTTGCGGGAGAGGAAGCAATATGGAAAAGAAGGGCCGGACTAAGGGACATCACGTGTTGGGGAGAGAGACAGGCGGGGGGATGAATCCTGCGGAACGCTAAAAGCCTTCCCTTACTCAGGAAATCCGCCCACTCCAAAGGGCTTTAAGCAGAGGAAGATTGCCCCCCGGGGGGGAGGTTTTGGAAGGGGGGCAATTACCGGCAGGGGATAGAGCCTTAAAGCCGGAAATTTTCGTCGAGCAAAGTTCGCCTCGGATAAAAATTCACCCTCGAGAGAAAATTGGGGAAAAAAAAGGCAACTAAAAGCAGGCAAATGCCTCGGAAAGCAAAAAGTGTTTGTTTTATCCCTTATTGATCAGAAAAGCGGGCAAGAGGACAGAGAAAATACTGGCAAAGTAATCCTGATCTGGATCGACCAGCAATGAGAGGGGGTGGCCACCCCGCCTCAAGCGATTTACGTTTTACTCCAACGGACACTTCATCTTATAAATCGAAGCGTTTACGAACCAGAAAGAACATGAAAATGAAGTAGCCGGGTCAGAGGAAAACGAAAGGTGAGGACAACATAAAAACTGGATCATTTTTTTCGAATTCCGATTGAGAAAGGACTGGGACGAGGCTGACGATGATGGATTCGACGCTGAGGGGGGAAGGGGCCCGATGGGGGGGCAAAGGCTCGACGTTTTAACCTCGTCTCTATCTCAGAGACCTTTTCGGAGAAAAAACTATATCGCGGGGTGAAAGGGAAAAAGCTCGAATATAGTAATGCGACGAAGGGGGGAAAAAACCCCAAGGGACCATACCGTCGTTTGATGGGACAAAACTCTTGGGCTTTCACCACTCTAGGGGGCTTATATGGGGGGGATGGAGGGAAATCTTAGCCTGAAGTAGGGCCCGAATCCTCGGACAAAAATGAGGACATATTGCTGCCTTTCTGAGGAGTTTTTTCCATCTCGGCCGGGGGAAAAAAAAAAGTGAG
>Ga0179593_1699462_pt1 | contig 21815 bp, 27 predicted proteins | sample CZODoug2_1_08_16_FD_185931 | JGI IMG/M metagenome (GOLD analysis project Ga0179593, IMG submission 185931) | Vadose zone soil fungal communities from Angelo Coast Range Reserve, California, USA - CZODoug2_1_08_16fungal (PacBio error correction) | ecosystem: Environmental > Terrestrial > Soil >...
CCAAAACGAACTGAAGAGAAAAAAAACCCATTATTGGCTGCCAGGGGGTTGTAAAAGGAAGGGCGTGGTATGTAAAATTCCAAGGGGCATCGAAAGGGTCTGGGAGCAATGCAGAAACCTGTTGCCGGACCAATGATCCGTAAAGCAACACGGGGGGGGGAGGGAAGTGGTTAGCTTCATTGAATCGGAAAAGAGAATAGTAGCTGGGTTATCAAGGATACGCGAAAGGGGCATCTAAAGCGTAGCCGCGCATATGAAGACCTAAAAAACAAAAGGCGGCGCCAGGGTACTGAAAAAAAAACAGTGGGAAACGAGGGGGGAAAGAATAAAGAATATTAACCGGGTTAGAAAGAGCTTAGGACCGGGGAGGGAGGGGGGCAAGGGGGAGATTTGGTCGGAAAAACCAAAAAATAAGGAAGGGGGGGACGCTTCAGGGGGATCATAAGTTTGGTTGGGAGACAGAGCCCTTCCTTGTGAATGGGGGGGGTAACCGTCCGTTGTCAAAACGAAGAAGGGAGCGTCATGGAGTTTGGCAGGGGATTGGGGGGGGCAAGAGCTGATTTGCGGAGAAACCGGGGGCTGGAGGGGGGAAATAAAAGGCCAGTTCCCGCCTTCACTTGGCTAGGGGAATAAAGGCAGAGGGGCTGGGAAAGTTCACCCACACCAAAGGGGTCAAATGTTGTAGATAATCAGCCTCTGCGGAGGGGGGAAAAAAGGGACGAAAAATTCTACAAAATAAAAACTTTGCACAGGACAGTAGGGAAAGCCATTGAGCACCTGTGGACCGCAAGATCTAAAGGAAATTAAAAAAGCCAGAACGCGATCTTGAAGAGAGAACTGGGGAATGAAAAAAAGCATAGCTTAAAGCGCCCCAGCGGAAAAGTGCCAATCGGAGAAAATGTGGGGGCCACTCTGACGGTAACCAAGCAAAGTGGGGGGAAAACTTCTCAAAAAAATATTTGGACTGGGTGTGGGGTTCCCTGGAATTCACTAAAGCTCTAAAAAAGCAAATCCTTCTAAGGCGGGACGGAAGGTCTTTGGTTGGGTGAAGAAAAAACTTCCGGGTTCGCCTATCTTATCCCCATAGGGAGACGACTGGGGGGCGCGCACCAAAAAAAGGCCTCTAAAGGCCAAACTTGGAATGCCGGGCAAGTCAAGGTTTGCTGTACGGAGGAAATACTTTGGGGGGGGCGAAAGACACGGGAAGAGTAGGGCTGGCAGCGTGGGACGGGGGTCCGGGGGGGAAAAAGACGGGAGGCATCGACGACCCTTTTTGGACTTCAAGCGGGGAAAGAGACATTGGTCCAGGGAGGAAAAAAAGGGACTGAAAGAAATAGTCCAGCCTCCATCAGGGCACGGAGAAAAGGACAGAAAATCTGGAAACGGCCAGGATGATCGTGGGGACCGAGAGTAAAAAAAAACCTAGTACAGAGGGGCCAAAAAAGAAAAAAGTTTACAAACAGCCCCTACGGCGCCAATAAGTTTTGGGAGATCCCAAAAGGAAAAAGTGAGACTCTGGTGCTAAATCGCTAAACTATGGGGTCGGTGGGCACAAGGGCCAGGAAAGACACAAACCAAAATGGGTCGGGCATGCAAAAAAATTATAAAGTGCCAAATGGGCGGGGGCATAAAAGAAATAATGCCTCTCGGAAGTCAAAGATTCAATAACTTTCAAAGAAGAATCTCAATATTGCCAGAAGGTTTGGTATCCTCCCCTAAGACCAGAAAACAGGGGGGAACCACAAGGGGGATATACGTGCACCATGAAAAGGGGTTTTACCAAATTTGAAAAACTCACTTAACCAGGGATTGAGGGATGGGGTTTTCTGGGTCAAATGAACGAAAACGGGGGGGGTCAAGAGGCCTTCATCTGAGGCCAAAGACAACTTATGTCTTGGGGGGCGAAAAGTTGGCAAAAAAAACGGTTCAAAAAAAGGAAGGAAGGGAAAAACGGGGTTGGAGGACGAGGCAGCCCGAGAACCTTCGTAAAAAAAAAGGGAAGCGGGGGGGGGGGAAATAGTGATAAATTGGGGCTCGCTATTGGAGGAAGCCAAAATCCCAAAGGGAGGGAGTGGAAGAAAAAGAGAAGGATCGTCGCACAGGAACTAAGGTTCGGAACGAGCCGGGGGGGGTCAGGAAAAGGAAAAAGTGGGGCCCTTCGGTGTTAAAAGACGAAGCTGGTTGAAAACGAACTCAAAAAAAAGGGGGTTGGGAGGGAAGGAAGTAGGGGGGGACTTATGGCATCCTCGCTTGTCGCGAAGGACGAAAAAACATGGGGGGGAAAGGCTGGAAGGGATAGAGTTTTTGCATAGACCTCTGGGTTGAGAAACTGAAGGGAATCGGAAACAAAAAAACCAAAAAGGGGGGAGGGGGGAAAGACAGTCCCGTCTAACGACGAACCAAATGCCAAAGGAGAAAGCAACGTTATGGGAAAAACCGTCAGGTCCCTCTGAGACTGACAAGGGAACTAAATAAAACGAAGGGTGAAGAAAAATCAATAAACGAATCGGGGCACGAACCACTCAAAGAACTCGGGGGAAAAAAGTCGTCCTTTTTTACGAACATAAAGGCTCCACCAAACGGAAAGAAAGAATCCGCCAACAACTAAAGAACTCCCTCACAAAACCTCAAGAGGACCGGAAACCCTTTGTCAGAGAAACCCCATGGGAAAAGTTACTCGTAACCTCCCTCAAAAAAGGGGTTCAAAAAAAAAGGGGAACTCAACTTTTGTTTCACGTCAGGGGTGTGAAAGAGTTCTCCGGGCCTAAAAGGTGAAGCAAAAAAGTTTCCTTCTACGTGAAGAGGGATGGCCAAAAAGTTGGGAGTCCGAAAAGCCCAGGAGGGGAAAGATTCTAAGGAATATACGAGAAAAGACCCCACCAATGGAGAACCCGAAAAATCTGATCAGGGTATGGTTTAGAAAAAGAACAGGAAGGGGGCTCCAAGGATCAACGGGCGGCCAATGGGGGGGGGGATGACGCACATGCCCCCAGCGTACTGGAAATATGACCGGGGGGAAACCGAAAAGCGAAGAGGGGGGCGTAAGGCAGAGGGCTTTTCATTCCGTGCCATGAAAAAAACAAGGGGTGTGGGGGGGGGGCAATGTGGAACGAAAAAGAAGGAGCGTAGGAACGCGGACAAATTATTTGGGGGAGGGATAAGAAGCCCCCGTAAATAGGGTTAAAAAAAAAGATCCAACAACAGGGGCAACGCCTCGGGGGGGAAAAAAAAAAACATGTTGCACAACTTTCCGGTATCGCGGGGAAAAAAGAAAGGAGGGCCGTACAGATTCACATGCCCGATCCTGACACACGCCAAGGCTTGTAAAAAAAGGGGGAATTTCAGTCTTCGCCAGGGACTGGAAAGAGAGGGCAGGGGGAATTCGAGGAAAACAGCACTGAAATAGGTACGAAGGTCAGCAAGATCAAAGACCCCGCCAATAAAACTACTCTGTCAAGTTTTCGAGGGGGAAAAATCAGGAAAGGGAATCAAACCGTAGAGAAAACCAGAGGGGGGAGACTTTTCGGCAAGATTATTGTCCAAGGTTTCTTTTTTATGGTCGATGACATGTGGACATTGCGGAAAGGGGCCCAACCATTCGAGAGGACGATGTTCAGTGGGGTGCCGGGTGGGTATGGTAGTAAGTGCGAGGACGGTGTGGACAAAAAAAAAGAGAATTTTACTACCGGGGAGGGGAAACGCCGCGCGCCTTTCTAAAAGTCGGTGAAAGGGGAAAAAGGGGGAAAAGTCGTTTGGGGGGACCAGTAGCGGGCGGGGGGGTGTCAAACCGGCAGGAACAAGGTAAGGTTGGGGGCAAAAAAAACGGCACACAGCGCTGTTTTTGAGAAAAACGTACGGCTGAGGGGGGGGCGGAGGAAAAAAAGAACTTGATGTTCCGGGCTAGGGGGGGGGGGGGTCCAGCGGGGGGGGGCCTATCGGTTTAGAAAAAAGAGAAGAAGTGGGAAGGGTTATTTTTTGGATGAGCTTGAGGCAAAGCAGGGCTTAGGGAAAACACCAATCTTTTTTTGGGAAGGAAAAATAAAGGAATGGGAGGGGGGAAAAGTCAAAACGGGCGGCAAAGCACGCATAAGGAAAAAGCAAAACCGCCACAGAAGTTTACCCCAAGGGGGGGGAAGCGGGGAAAAAAGGAAAGGAAAGGCTAGGCACGGTCCGTCAAAGAATAAAAATCGGAGTCAGAAACGAGGTATGGGCGGGACAAGAATCCTGCCAACCTAAAACAAGCCAGCCGGATTGTCCAAAAAAGTATTAGAAAACAAAACAAACAAAGATCCGAGCCGGCCTAACAAAGTTCTCCGGAAAGACCGAAAACGACAGTGGCCAAAACAAGATCGGCATAATCGAGGGGGGGGGAGGAAAAAGACTGTCTGCTGAACCAAAAGCGGACAGGAAAACACATTCCCAAGTATAAGCATACCATGAAAGGGAAGCAAAAAAAAAACACGAAGGGTTTGCAAGAAGGATAACCCGGTTGAGCGTAAAGAAAACTGGACCTCGTCTGTCAAGTTTCAGGAAACAGAAGGGGGAATTTTGGGGGAAAAAGGCAGGAAGGGGTTAGGGACTACGCCAACGGTAATTCGTTTGCATCGGGGAAAGACAAAGGGGGGGTGAGAAAGTGAAAGCGCAGGGAAGGCTCACCACCTTCTTTCCGGGTATGATAAAGGGAAAAAAAAACTCAAAACAAAAGCGAAAGGGTCCCGGGGGAACATTTTTGAAAGGAGTACCAGAGAGGAGATTCGTAAACTCTCGGGGAGAAAAAAAAAGATGGGGGGGAACCTTTTCCAAAAACGCGAAACCGAAAAAAAGAGCAAAAAACGTTTGCAGCATGGGGGAAAACGGAAGAAATCGCCTGGAGTCTCTCAAAAAAAAAAACGGATGGGGGGGGGGGAGGGAAAAAATAGAAAAAGCAGAAAACCAAGGGAAAAACGGAAAATAGGAACGAAACAAAAACCATAGTGCTGCACCGTTTTTGCTCAAAGGGGAAAAAGTGGAGGGAAAGAAGGAAATCCCAGGCTGGAACGAAACGAAGAAAAAGGGGGAAACAAAACCGTTCAATTCCGGAAAGAAACACGCTCAAATTGTCGGTGAATGAGGTGGGGGAGTAGCTCATTAAGTCGGGCCGCCAAAAGGGGAAAGAAAATTTTTCCTCCCAGGGGGAAGGGAAGAAGGGCTATGAACCATCTCTAGTGGAACGTAGACTCAGAAAAAGGAATGCAAAGCCACGCCCTCGCTGAAGGGAATGAAAAAATGGTCCGAAACGAACGGACCGAACTCATCCATGAAGGTTTTATCCGAAAAAAACTTGACAAGGGAGAAGGGGGGTCAGATGAGCCATCTGAAATGCAAAGTGGACGGAATTGGGGGGGAGCAAGAAATTTTGGGGTCGAAAAAGCAAAAAAAAAAAAATATCCCCTAACCATTTGGCAGGATAAACGGGTTTCGGGCACGGCCGCCGAAAAGCGGGGCATCGGCGTTGAGGGGGGATGAGTCGTGCAAAAAAAAGAGGGGTCGATAAAAAGGGGCAGACTGGGGGGCCTTAAGGAAAATTCTGGAAAAAAATGGACGCGCTGTGCTAGGACGGAAGGATGCAATGGAAAGGGGCGAACAATTGAAATCTGTTGAGAAGGGGGACCGGAAAAAAGGCGGGAGGGGGGAGTAAATTAAGTCAAAGATTTACGCTAAAGAAACACTTTAGAAGGGACAGTGAACTCCAAGCATTAAGGGGGAATGGGGGAGGGAAGACAAAGAGGGACATCAAAAAAAAATTGCCGACCGCATGAGAACAATTGATTGTAAGCTATCGTAAACGCTCCCAAAGGAAGGATCTCGAAAAAAAAAAGGGTGGGACCGCTGTCAATACAGAGGCTTTGTGGGGACACGAGGGGAAAAACATGTTGTGGTTTCCTTTCATGTCTCTCGGGGATGAAGGAAAAGAAAAAGGGGGGAGGAAACCTTAAACGGCTCCGAAGGAAGGGGGTTGAAGGTCACTACTCTCTAATCCGCGGTTGGGGGGCAACGGCCGAAGAAAAAGGGACGGCTGGGCAACGAGGTCTGCAACCCGCAGGGGATGTCCGGTGCTGGCCATACGAGGATATGGGGGGGACTAACGGAACCGCCTAGTGTTGCAGTAGGGGGGGCGTGCAATTCGACTCTGTTCATAAAAAAAAAAGGACAAAAAAGATCTTGTCCAGTAACGCTGAAAAATTCAACGAGTAAGTCAAAACAAACACGGAGAGGCAGGGAATCTGTCCAATGATAGATATCGGAACGCGAAAGGGGAAAAGTTAAAAACAAACGAATTTGACACCACGCGACGGGAATTAGGGAAACCAAAGCACCAAGGCGCGGGGCCTCCTCGATTCAAAAGGGAGTGCAGGGGAACGAAAAAGCCTAACACAAAACCGGGGGTGGGTTTTTTAAAACTGGGCCCAAAAATTGCGTGCCTTTCAAGCACGAAAAGCTTCGCCACTAGAAGAAAGTGAGGACGCGCAAAGCCCATATTTTCCAGTTACGGCGGGGGGAATCAAGAAACCAGAAAGGTGGGGGGTGCACCGGCCGGTATCCACGGGGGCAAATGGGGGGAAAACTTGATGGGGCAAGAAAAACTCCCAAGGGGAGAGGGTGGAGTCGGGTCCGCCAAGGGGGTTGGAGAAGGGCGGAACAATCGAAGAGGGCGCACTAGCGTGGGCGGAGTGGGGGGACAGATGGAAAAATCGAGCAGGAATGGGAATTACAAACGAAGAACAAGGACTGTACAACCCTCCAGGGGGCAAGGAGGGGGAAAGAGACCAAAAAAAAAGGGGGGGCGCGCACGGGAGGAGGTTACGAGAGACAGAAAATGGGGGCCAATCCGTAGAGGGAGGAAGATTATCGGACGGACCAGGCGAAAAAGGTGCCCGTTCCTGGGAGGGGAAGGGGGGGAGCGCCCGGGGGGAACGAAGTGGTGGGGGAAAAATAAGGCAGGGTGTTCCGTAAAAGAAAACTGGGGGGTTTGGGACTAAGAGGGGTGTAGGGGCCCGAAAGGAGGGGGCCTTAGGGCATTCAACGTCGCTGTCGCCGAACGAGTTAAAAAGTGGGGGAGGGACACAGGGGGGGATAAAAGGGGGAGATTTTGGCATAAAAGAGGGTCGTCCGGACGGAAGAACGAACAACCAAACGGAGGAGTAGGACAACGAAAAGGCAACAGGGAGGGGAGACAAAAGAGGGTGCTAGGGAACAAAAAAAGCCGCTCCACACCATTGTTCAAAATTGAAAAGCCCACGACAGGGGGAAAAAGGGGGGAGTAAAAGGGAACGTGGGGCTATGACCCTAGGGGCAAACCCTAGACCCCAATCCGTAAAACTAAGGGAAACCTGGCAAGAAACTCTCAGGGGGAGGGAGAAAAAACGTCGTTCGGTTTTTACCGAACAAAAGAACGACTCAACCACGAGGGAAAATCTCAACGCCCCTCTACGCGAATCCGCAAAAGGTCAAAAAAACAAGGGGGGGACGAGAAAGGAAGAAGCTCTGAAAGATCGAAAGAGACTTATCCAACCCATTCTGAGACTTCGGGGAACCTCACTCATAGATCAAAAAAAAAAGTCTCGCGAGGTGAAAAGAAGATCCATGAGGTTTACACAAGGTTTCTTCAACTAGGGGGGGGCCCTTGTCCAAAAAACCCAAAACAAAAGTGGCTGCTAAGGAAAAAAAATAGGGAGGTGGATTCCGCAAGCTGTTGCTTGAAGTCGAAAAGGATAGACTGGGCATGGACCGACCTTCAAACGCGGGAGAAGGTGGGGAGGGGGGGACAAGCAAGGCAATAAAAAGAAAGAACGCAAAAGAAAAAGGGTTGGAGGTCCACATCGGGTAGGTTTAAGGGGAAGAACCAGTTGCCTTACGGGAAATAACAGCGCTTAAAGAAAAAATCGAATGCGATGACGGAAGGGGGTATGCTTAAAATTTCACATCAATGGTTGTGGGCCGGGGGCAAAAAGGGAAAAAGGAAAATGGGGAACAGGCGGAACGCCGAAAGGTGTGATAGCCACCCGCGCCTTGTCCGCGGGGCGAGAGGAAAGGGGGGGACTAAAAGTCAGTGTTCAAAATTCGGGAACAAACTTACGGGATCGGCGGGGAAGAGATAAAGAGGAAGAAACCGAATATTAAGCACGTTGAGACCGGGAGATAGTGGGGGGAAAAAAATTTCGTTCCTGTTAGGGGGGGACAAGGGGGTGAAATGTCCGAAAAAAAGGTCCGAAAATATTACAAAAAAAAACGAATTTCAGACAACATACATTGGCCCGGAGATATTTGAAAAAGGCGGCGGCGTTACGCCACAGTAATTCTGGCCAAAAGAAGGGCCAACGAACGAAAAAAAAAGCAACAAGACGTCCGCACCGTTCCGAAAGAGGGGGGGGGACCCGGGCGCAAGAACACAAAGCGGCTGGTTGAAAGGGGGGTAGCAAAGAGCAAAAAAGATGGGAACTACAACGCCCGGCCGAAGGAAAAAAAAAAAAGTCCTGGTTTTTCGTTCGGAAGGGGAAGAAAAACAAAAAGGGGAAATCAGGCCGTCGCGGGCAGGTTGAAAAAAACAAGCCAAAGATTGGCTTCATCCAAAAACCGAAAGGGGTGGGGAACCCCCAAAACAACAGGGGGGGGCCCTCCGAATTGCAAAGCAAGGGGGGGGATGCTTGGTACAAGCAAACGTCACGAAAAAAACAAGTCACACGGGCCGGATGGGGGGGGTGGCTTGAAGATATTGGGCGGCCCGCAAAAAAGGAAAAGGGTGGGGAAAATGCAGTCTTTTACCATTAGAAGGGGAAGTGGGGGGGAGACACGGTTCTGAGATGCTAAGCTGGATTGCCAATCGAGGCATCCAAGTGCCCTAGTCTTGCGGGGTTCAATGTTTTGTTTCAGCAGGTTTGAATTAAGGGGAACCGCTAACAACAAATACATCGCGGCGACAGGAAAGAATTGGGGCGGGAACACGATGAAGGACAAAAAAAGAGAAAGAAACTAAAAAGGCAAAACGATAAAAAAAAAATAAAAAGAAATCAAAAGGCCAACATCTCAGTTCCTAGTGTGAGAAACAAAGACCCTGCGCCGCGCCAACGTAAACTCTTTTTTCCAAAACAAAATGGGGTGAATGGGGAGGGGGGGGGGGGGGAGAGAAAAAATGTCAAGCGGGGAAAACACATAAATCTCCCACGTCAAAGAGGAGCGCAAAGCGAAAAACGCCAAGGAACCACGAGTTTCAAAAAAGACAAAGGGGGGTGAGAGGGGAGCTTAGAAAAGTTATCGGGCTGGAAAAGGGGGCGACAGGCGCGCCCCTGGAGGGGCCGAGGAAGAGTACGGGGGTTCGCATAAGGCACGGAGAAATGTTCAGAAAACGCGTAGGGGGAAGGAAACTTTCAAACAGCAAAACGAAATGGACAGGGTGATGGCGAGCTAGAAGGAAAGACTTTCCTGGAGCTAAAAAAAGGACCAATCAAATAAAAGGAAAACAGCAAATGTTACGTCTTGAAGGACCGGGGGGGAAAAAAAGAGTGAGTATTCATTTCAAAAAACGTGGGGGCAGCAATCAGGACCGGAAGGAATGGGAAACGCTGGCCCAGCAAAAAATCAAACGCCCAAAAGGAAAAAAAAGTGAAAAAATACCCCCCAGCAACTGAAAGGGGGGTGAAAGCTGACTTACTGGGGGGCTTTCTGCAAAAAAAAAGAACAACATCGGATAGAAGACACCAGGCCAATTCCCCTTCCCAGCAATGGCAAAGAAAGGGGGAAAGGGGGGGAAAAGAGGTACAGGGATGGTAATGGAAGGGGAAAAAAAATAAAAGGTCAAGAAAAAAAAAAAAAAACTAGGCGGTAAAAAGAGCCCTGCAACACAAAAAATGAAAGCAAACGAAAGAGGGCCAATGGGATGTGGGGGGCGTAGATCGAAGAAGCGGCGGGAAGCCAGAATCAGAATGAAGTGGTCCTTGAAATGAAAAGGGAGCGAAGAATGTAACATCGAAGAAGGGGAAAACATTCAGACGCAATAAGAACAGGAAAAAAAAAAAACGCAAAAGGTCCTGAAAACCTGGGCCAGGAAGAGGGGGGATCAAAAAAAAGCAAAGGAAAAAGGGGTGGTAGCGCGCTTGCAAAAGAAAAAAGTCAGGTGACTAGGCTCATTGCCTAGATTGAAACATGGGAAAAGCTTTAAAAGGTGGAAGAAATTTTGGGGTGGATCAGCAAGCAAAGGGAAAAAGGATGAAAAGGTGTGTTTGCCCCCGTCTGTTTGGCGCGCGAAAAGGGGGGCGTGAAGGGGTGAAAGGGGGAAGTCCTTGGGTTGCAAAAGTTGGGGGGGAAAAAAAGGTGGGGGAGCGTGTTCCCAGACCTCAAAGAAAAAAAGGGATCCGGAACTGGGAAGGGAAAACGGCATAGCCAGTGTGTATGAAGTTCAACGGGCAAAGAAAAACTGAAAAGATCGATCCAGGCTTGAATGATGAAATAAAAAAAAGATTGGGAATCCAAGAAAATTCCGCAGAAAGAAATGAAAAAGATAAAAAGGGGCAGTGTCAAAGCAAAAACCCAATAAAAAAAAGGTAAGGGAAAAAGGCCAAGGGATCTAAAACCATAAAAATATGACAAAAAGGAAAAAAGTGAGGAAACGATCGGGCTGGGTACGTGGGAACGCTAGGACGCGCAAAAAAAAAAAGGGAAAAACACATGAAAAAGGGGGGGGGCCGCGGCGGGGCAAAAGGGGAGGGAACAGGGAGAAGGAAACTGTGGGTTTCTGCAATTGAACGGCAAAAAAAACGGGAGGAAAGGAAACGTAGCTGAATAGGGGGGGGGGGGAACAAGTCCCTTTCTACTCCAGTCGGGGGACAACGCGTGGGGGCAAAAACTCACAGAAACTCGACCGGCTTGAAATAAAAAGAAAAAAAAAAAAAACATGGCGATTCCAAGTTCTTTCATCTGAGGGAAAAAGGGGTGGAAACAAAAGGCCGTGTCCTTTGCGAACGGGGAACTGCGGGGGAGAAAAAAACATGTCAAAAAAGGGGCAGCGACAGGTGGGACCTCCGGCTTGTAAAGGAAAGGGGGTCACTAGTCAGGCTCACATCAAAAAGGACGAATCCGGGAAAAAAGAACGTGGAACGAAAATTGACCGGGAAAAGGCAGGGGGGGACAAAAAAGCGAAAACGTGGAGTGGGGCGAATCGACAGGCAAAAAAAGGCACTGGTTTGCGCAGCTCCCAGGGTCGTTTGGGGGAAGACACAGTGTTCGCAACGGGGGAAAACGGGAGGGGGGGGCAAACGGGCAAAAAATTGCTGCCCAGGGAAAAAAAAAGAAAAAGAGACAGTCGGCGAACTATTCAGGAACGCCAGCAGAGAAGGGGCAAGTAAAGAAACAGGGAGGGGGAAAGAAAAAAAAGAAAAAAAAAAAATTGTGCCGGCATCACGGGAAGAAACACGAAACCCTTGAAACGATTGATGAGGGGGGGCGGGGAAAGGGAGAGGGCTTGTTCGAAGAAAGGGGGGAGACGAAAAAAAGGCAACTTGCAAAGGAATCCACGGTGGCCAAAAGACCAGGGCCAAGGAGGCGAAAACCAGGAACTGGGGTTGTGGGGGGGCAGAACAAAAAAAAAAATGAAAAACAAGATGAGCCGGATGAGGGTGAACCCAGATAATGGCGCAAGAAGGGTAAGGGGGGACGTAAAGAATGGAGTGGCTCCCGGTCCGGGGGAAAAAAAGGGGGCAGAACAAGAGTGTCATGGCGGAAATTGCAGTCAAAGGGGCTGTAGGGGGAAAAAAGGGGTCCGGCGTGTTAAAACACGAAGAGAGGGGAAAAAGATTTTTGAGAGGGCCAGAAAATGGGGTATGATTGGGAGTAGGGGAAGAGGAAGGGCTAGAACGAGAAGATTGTGTGTTCACATGTTGATAAAGGGGGGGAGACGGGGGGGGCCGAAAGGCCCCCTCGGGGGACGGACAAAGAAATAGAAAAAACACAAAAACCGTGAGGAGGAAAAACTATCTTAGAAGGCAAAAACCCCGTAGAAAAAGCTACCAAGGACTATGCAAAAAGAAGGACACAAGCATCAAAACGTGGGGAAAGGAAAACCCACCACTCTCTTGAAAACGCAAGGGAAACCTCTCCTTCGAGAAGGCAAAGGGTACTCCAAGCACAACCTAAGGGGGGCCAAAAACTCCCAAACAGTCGAGGAGTCAGGGGAAAAGGGGGAAAAAGAAGGGAAACCAAACTTCTAAAACCACGAGAACACAGCCGCGAAGCCATCAAACAAATCACACAAAGGTAAAACAAAGGTTGATAAAACCCGCCAAAGACGGGAGCACCCCATGGAGGGTCCAGTGAGAGCTCTCAGGGGGGAAAGGAGACAAAGGAGAAGCCGAAGGGGGGTTAACAAGAAGACAGTGCTGGAATGAGGGGGTGTACACAAAGGAAAATAAAAAAATGGACAAGAACCAAAAAAAAACCAGGTACACGGGCAGAAGATGAAGAGGAAAACGGGATTCAAAAACAGGTGGGGAAAAACTTAAAAGAATTCGAGGTGAACTACGGAAAAAGGGGGCAGCGGAACTCAAGATCGATCAGGAGTGAAAGCAAGAAAAAAGGAGGAAAAGCACCGGCCGCACAGAAACTGGAAAGTGCTCTCCAAACGCGTACTGAAAGGCGAAGGGGCGGGAGAAGGAGAAAGAAAGAGGAAAAAACTGCAGGCCTCTTTGGAAAAGGAAAATCAAAAAATTTGGGTCCACCCATGAAAAAGTCAAGTAACAGAAGGGGAAGGGGAACGGAGAAGATGGGAGAAGACAACGAGCCCCCCCCACACACCCCTCCGGCGGCAGGGGGCAAAACAAAAAATAGTTCCCACACACAGTTCGCTTGGGTAAAAAATGAGAAACTTTAACGGTCTATAATGGGAGGGGGAAAAAAAGAGGCTGCGATGGAGCCGGGATGTCTCGATCTTCCGCCGCCGGGAAATAAAGAGACGGGGGGAAGGGAAAATAACGAGGGACTGGACAAGAGATCAAAGAAAAAAAGGGAAAATAAACAAAAGAATTTCAAGCTATCGGGAAGGAAAAAACGTGCCCCAGAAAAATCCTGCAAAAAAAGTCTCAAGCAAAAGGGAAAAATCCGAAATGACAGAAGACATTCCTCCTGCCAAACAAAAGCACCGACAAAGGGTCGGGGACAGCCGTTCTCATTCCCGTGCACGGGGGTCTCACAACGAGGCCTTTTCGAAAGTGGGGATCAAAGGTCTAAAAAAAAAAAAAAGATAGTCCCCCCGCACAAGCAAAAAAAGAAGGGAAAAGTATAAGTCAAACCGGGCGACGCGGTTGGGAAAGAGAAAGGGGAAACAAACAATGAAAATATCCGTTCAGAAAAAAGTGGGGGAACAAAGGGTGGATTTAAAAAAAAAAAAAAACACCGAACAAAAACTTTTTTTTTCCAAAACCAAAAAATGGCGACCAGAAGATGCCCGGATGGGTGGACTGGGGGACGTGAAGAGCACTCCAGCCCGAAAGGGGCACAGAAGATGAAAACGCAACAGGAAACAGGGGGGGGGGGATTGGGAAAAAAAAGGAGAAAGGCAAAAGACGGGGGGGCAAAGGAAAAATCGGAAGGCGTGAGGGAAACTCGCAAATAGGGTTTTCCGGGGAAAAAAGGGAAGTTCGAAAGGTCTCTGGGATGCCAATCTGACTCCAGCCCCCTCAAGGCGAGGACGTAAGAAGGGTGACAAAAACAAAATAATGGCCAATTTTTTGGGTTGTGTCGAAGCCCGTTTGTTTGAACTTCAAAAGAAAAAAGGAAGCAAAAAAAGGGAAAATAAAAACACTCATCGGAAAGTAGAGGTGTATTGAGGAGGGAAAAAAAAAGGGGCACCAGGTCAGCGAAAAAAATCCAGGCCCGGATTTGTTGGGGAAAAAAAAATGAAAAAGGGTACAGAAGACGAAAACCAGATGCCCGCTAAAAGTCACAAAGGCGAAAAAAAAAACTACTGTGTTGAAAATACAAGCAAGCCAGGGAAAGGGGAAAAAAAAGGGAAGAAAAAAGCCCAAAAATCGTCCACTTCCAAGGGGGTTCCCAGACGAAACGCAAAAAAAAACGACTTTCAAAAAGCTAGAACCAAGGGGGAAGGGGGGAAGTCGAAAAGGAAGCTTGACTGGAAAAGTTTGGAAAAAGAGAGATAGAAGGGGGAAGTAGGGCTGAGGGACGACTACGCCCGTGATTGGGGGAAAAAAGGGAACCTTTGAGAAAACTGGGGGAAGGGCAACATCGCCGCTTTCAAAAAAAAAACGCTTCCGACAGAAAACAAGGCGAACGGGAAGGACGAAAAAAGTGCTTCCGGAACCGTATCAGGCCAGTCTGCGAAAAAAAAAAAAAAAAAAGTGAAAAAGTGAAAACCAGATGCAGAGGAGGAAAGGGTGAAACTTTGGACCATAAACGACGGGCAGAAGTTCAGAAGGAACATGGGGGGTAGGGGCTACGGGAGACGGCCCAAAAAAAAAGTCCGGCTGGATCTCCTCAAACACACAAAAAAATAGAAGCCCAGAGGACCGAAAGGAAAAACCGTCCCACAACCCATGCAGTGGGGGGGACGTCCTTTGAGAGAAGGCTTTTTTGGGGGGAGAAAAAAAAAAAGAGGAGGAAGGAGGCTTGGGGGTACGAACGAACCGAAGAAGAAAACAATGGGGACTGAAAATCAGAGCAGACTGCCCCTTGGGGGCGTGGATGTTTTTCCAGTCTGCCAAGTAGCCGAGCTGAAGCGTAGGGAGGGGGAAATTGAGGGTAATGGAAACGAAGGGGAGGAGGGGAAGAGGGGGAAGGAAAGGTGAGGAGAGTGGGGGGGGAAGGGAAGGGGGGAGGAGTGGGGTAGGAAGTGAGGAGGAAGGAAGGTACGGTGGGGGGGGAGAAAGAAAGAGGAGTGGGGTGGAGTTGAGTGGGAGAAGAGTGAGGGGGGGGAAGAGAGGGGCGGGAATAAAAAGAACAGGAGAAGAGAGGGGGCGTGGACAAGGATAAGTAGGAGGAGGAGAAGAGGAGTGGGGGGTCTGGTAGGCAGTAAGGGGACGGGGGGGAAGGAGGAGGGATAGGGGTCAGCGGGGTAGGGGGGGTGAGACGGGGAGGCGAAGAGAAAAGAAGGAAAAGGAACTAGAGAGGAGGTGAGGGGGGGGGATAGCGATGGGGAGGGGGGATGGGAGGGAAGGAGGGAAGAGGCTGGGTGGATAGTGAGAAGATAGGGTCCCCCATACCTAAAACAGAGAACATCAGAGTGGAGTAAAAGAAGAAAAGACCAGCAAGACAAAACACCAGACGCCAGGGGAAAGCTAGAAGGGGAAAAAGGAAAAAGCTCAATCCATGGCCGTTGTGGGGGTATCGCTCCTTTGCAAGTCCGGGAAGGATATGGAGCACTAGAGGTGCCCGTGGACGACTTTTATTGGGAGCAGAATTTGTTTGAAAAAGATCCAATGGGGACGGGGGCAAAAAGTACGTTGCGTCCTGATCGGCAAAAAGTCTGGGGACCAGGGATGGGTTTCGCAAATGGGGTTTCCCTGATAAAATGTAAACCCAAAATAAGGGGAAATGCAAAAACCAGGGGAAAAAGGAAACTGTGAAACATTATGTGACGTACCGGGCATAATTTTAAAAAATTAAAACCCGCCGAAATTGGGAAAGGGTTGAGGAAACCAAGACTGCGGGTAATGCTGCGTACGGAAAATGGAGAGAAAGCGACAGGAAAATAGGACAGTTTGACTGAAGGAAATGGGGAGCAAAAAAGGAAAAAAATCTTCGCCATCAAAAATATGCAAAGACGCATTCAAAGATTGAACGATAAGGCATTGCCTTGAAAGCTAGCGCAAAAAAAAAAAAAAAAAAGCGGGGAAAAATAAGAGATAAAAGGGGTGGGGCCCGCGGCGGGGGGAAAAAACTCTAACCGGGAGAAACGAAAATCTCTTCCCTTGTTGGTGGTCCTTGAAAATGAAAGGACGAACTAGAAGCCGGGCGAAACGGGATCGGGCTGGTGGGTTGGCCCCCGTACGTGTCGCTAAGAAAAAAGAAATGGGACCCAAACAGCAAATCCCTCGCGGCGTGGCACAAAGACAAAATAAAAAGATGAGGGGGCCGGTGCTTGGAATCGGAGGATGAACTGGGTCAACTGCGCCGATGGCGGGGAAGGGGGGGGACTTGAGGAAGGAAAAAATCAACAATAATTTCCAGAAGGGGAGACGACATGGCCTCGTCTTGTAAAGGGAAAAAAAAAAAGCGAAAAAAAAAAATGAAATGACAATATTCAGCCCGAAAAGAATGCAAGGGGAGGACAGGGAAATCTGTCTCATGATAGAATTCGGGGGGAAAAAGAGAAAGCGTATGGAAAAACCCACGAAGGGGGGGACCACGCGAACACGTGCGCCTATTGGATACAAAAACGGCAAGGCGCGGGGAGAAGATCGCTCAAAGTAAAATAACGACGGGAAGCCGCCCACCTCGGTTCCCAGGGGGCGAAAGGGCAAAAAAATTATTCACTGAAGAACGTAGAAAAAAAAACGGTCGCGGGCGTCGTTCTTCGCCGAGAGAGGAAACGCTAGCAATGGAGCATTCACATCCCAGCTTTTGGGGAACTGAAAGAAAAAAAAACGTGGGGACTCCCCCAGTGGCACTAACACCCTGGAGGTTAGGAAGGGAAAAAAGGACAGGAGGGTTCAAAAGGATTATGACTTCCAAAATCGAAGAGGGGAAAGCACAATGCCCGAAAAGAAAGGGTGGGCCTCCCTCGGGCCCACATCGGTCGGAACCAGGGGGGGAAAAAGGCAGCAACGGGAACTTCCGTTACCCCCCTACGGGATTGAAGAGAGCTTGAAAGTGGCGCCTCAAAAGGAAATAGGGTTTGAGTAATCGGGGGGACGGAAAGCGGGGGGGATAAAAAAACGGATACGTAACCGACGAAAAAACAGGATGAGAACGCGGGTTGGGGGGACTCATGGCTTTCACGAAGTGGCAACTTCGTGGGGACGTAAAGCCGGGGTTGTAAAGAAAAAACGAGTGTTGAGGGCGTGGAGTAGGGGGCGCCGTGGATTTGTCGCCAAGAGTGGACGAGAGGGGGGGCCAAAACGTTTAAAAAGGGGGTTAAAAGGGGGAAGAAACCGTTTGGCAAGAGGACCACGTGGAGAAACAAGGGGGAAAAACTCCTCCACAACACACGAGGAGGAGGGGGGAAATCAAATCAAAAACGAAAAAAAAGACCGACCAAAATAGATCCCATCACGTTTTAGGGTGAAAACGCCAAAAAAAGCCAAAAAAACGCCAAGGGTCGACCAGCGCGGCGGAGGCACGGGCCCGCAAGAAGAAAACTGGAGACCATCACAACTCGTCGAGTCGAAAAAACCTCTAGGGGAAACAAGAACCACCACTCCAGGGGGGGGAAGCCCCGCACCCAGCCAGGACCTCCGGAAAAAACCTGTCCCGCCTGTTCGACGGGAAAAAAAGAGTCAAAATCACGAGGGAAACCATTGGAAGAAAAAAGACGTAACCGAGACGAGCGCCAATGGACTGACAGCTTCCTCTTGTTCAGGAAAAAAGAAAGCAAAGAAGAAGGGGTGGAAGTTTCAAAGACGGGGGAAACAAAAGGCAAACAATCCCAGAACACAGTGTTCCAGCAACACTATGTGGCCCCTAGGAACACGAAAAAAAAGGAAAAGTGATTTTGGGGGGGGGGCTCAAAAAACGAGAATGAATGAAAAATAAGAAACCACTATTTCCAAGGAGAAAAAAAAAAAAAACACAGGAGGGCAGGGAGTGTTGCCACCAAGGAGACAAGACACCTCATGGACGCCACCCATGAAAAAAAAAAAAAGACTGTGAGGGGAAAGGTCCAGTGACTCGTAACGGGGGAGAATGTACAAGGAGAAGAGGGGAAAAGGCGGCAAAAGCTCGGTCTCTGGGTGCGTGAGCTTGGGGAACCAGGCACCAAAGGAGTTGAAAGGAAGTGTAACAAGAATTTAAGGAGGCGAGAAGCAAAGGGGCGCCCTTGGCGCGCTAGAAAAAAGGGGAAAACAAAGCACCAAGGGGGGGATAAAAATCGGGGCAAAAAAGGGTAAACGTAAAACCAGCGTATCTATCAAATTACACGAGAGTAGATAAAGAAAAAACAGATGGCAGAAATAACCCAAATCCGAAGAACACTTGCGGAAAGAAAACAAAAAAAGACGGAAAAAATTTCATTTTCAGCTGGACCTGGACAAGAGAGGGAGCTGAAAAAAAATCCTGAAATAATAATATTCGTAATGGCCGCGATTGCAAAAAAAATTAAAAACAAAACGGCAGAACACTTGGACTAGGGGGGGAAAAAAAAAAAGAGGGAAGTTAGGGTTCCAGTAAGAAACGGTAACTCCAACAGACGGGGAAAAAAAGTAGCACAATCCTTCAAAGGGATGGCCCTTCGGCAAAAAAGAGAACTTGCCCAGTCCTATTGGGTATCGGAAGAAGGGGAAAAAAAAGGAGAAAAAAAAAAAACGCCGGGCGGCCGGCGGGCCATAAAAGAGAGAATGAGGGTAAAAACACCAAAATAAATCTTTTCCGGTTCTCAGGTTGGGGGTTAGAACCTCAATACGGACCAGAAGAACAACTGCAACCTGGGGGTTGGAAACAAAGCCGAGATTTGGATCATTTCCGTAAAAAAAACTTATCAGTCACTAACAAAGGAACGTTAAAAAAGAGAAAAAGAGGTTGTCCATAGTTTATTTGCAGGGCGACCACTCAAATGCTTGAAGGAACTTCAATCCTTTGACAAAAAAAAAAACTGAGAAGTGAAGGAATCTGGATCCTCGACGAGACCGCAAGCGGGGACGCCGAAGATTGGTGAAAAGGCCAAAGGGGAAAAAAAAACGCGGTTGAAACAGAGCCTAATGCCCGGGTCCCGTGAAAAAAGAAATCAGAGGGAAGAAAAGTGTGGGGCGTGGAAACTGGAAGGCCAGTACACAAAAAAAGGGGTAAGGGGGGGGGAAACACAAGTAGAATCGCAGACGGAGGGCCCGTGCAAGTCGACCTCGAAGGGTGGCAAACACAATCGGGAGAAAAAATCAATTTATAGTGGCTAAGACAAAAAAGCGAAAGGGAAATCCGTCCCACAAACAAGGCCAATATAAGCATGGGGGGAAACCTCAAGAACCCACGAACTGGGGGGGTCAAAAGCGCCGATTAACCCGGGGGGAATAAAAGCTAAAAACAAGGGACGAGGGAGGCAGTACAGCGGGCCAGGGGGGGGGGGGGGGGGGGAGTTGGGAGAAATCGTGCTGATTCTACCGCCACAAAGAGGGGGTTCATAAAAAGGCGTTATAAATTTCCACAAAAAGCGGACCACTTGGAAAAAAAGGCTCGACCGCCGCTTGAAAAGAAAAAACAACATACGGCCAACGAGCGGTTGGGGGAGTTCCATCATTGCGGGAAATTCTGCCAGTGCACGTGCACAGATAAAAGGTGAAAAAAAGGCCCTTTTTGGTCAAAAACATCCGCCCAAAGCAATGAAAACTGGCATGGTGAAGACTTAAGGGACCGGCCCAGTCAGGGATGAGAAGAAATCAAACAAAAACAAGAAAAGAAGGGGATGGACTTTTCCAGCTAGTCTCACACCAAAACTAGACGAGGCCTTCCCCTACACCGCTAAAAAACTTTCAGTGCTCAACGGCTGGGGCATTTATGAAAAGGGAAGGGAAGGAAGGGTCGAAAATTACGAGCCCCTGCATGTCCCCGGTACTATGAACGGAAATAGTCTCGGGGATGATTGGGAGAGCTCAGAAAAATTCAGGGGTGCCGGAGCCTGGACTGCAGGGGTGCTCACCATCGAAAACACCTGGGAAAAAGACGTTACATTTGGCCTAAATCACGAAAAACCCCCTTCGGCCGCCGCAAAACGGTCCTGAAACCTTTCAAGAGGGTGTAAAAAAAAAAAAAAGAAGAATAAAAGAAACCGGGTTTTTAGCGCAGCTTGTGAATGCAAAAAGGGGGAGGTACGAGATGGGCGCCATGTCGGATATATTTGCCCGTGGACTCGGAGGTGGATCCCTGTGGCGAACCCTCTGGGGGGTATTTATGCGAATTGTGGGTTGAAAAAACACAGAAAACGTCGGAAGGGCGGCGCCGTGGGATCGCATCGCCGTTTCAGGGATAGTGGTGCAATGAAAAAAAAGGGGGGTTGGGGGTTCGCCTACCAGGGGCCTAGAGGTCACACAGAAAACTCTTGGACGGCCGCGGCTTTGCGATGTGAAAAAAGGACAACAGGAAGTGGAGGAGGTTCACAAAAGAGGAAAAAGGGGGGAAACTCGTTTGTGGGCTTGTGAAAAGAGAGGGCGTCGATTTGTTTCCATATGCCGCGAAAAATAAGGAAAGAATGGGAAAAGTTGGCCAACACGCATAATCCAGTAGGAGTCAGTAAAGAAAAATTGCCGTAAAGGGGCCGAATCTTCGTTACTAGGAAAAACTCGAGAAGAAAACAGGCCAGATTCGTTGGGAACCATCTCGGGAAAAAAAAAGGGGGGTTGCAAAAAAAGGGGGGGGGACCACAAAAACCCACTGGCGTACGAAAAGCTGCTTGGTTGGAAGGCGAAATATTGGGTGGGGAAAAAAAAATTCACGAGACCCCCCCCCACCAAAAAAAAAAAAAAAAAACAAAGCCGCGGCAAAGCGGCGGCGCTGAAGAAAAGAGTTTTTTGGTTTGGGCAAAAAAAGGAGCAAGAAAACCCATCTAAAAGCTTGGGGGCGCCCGCCACGGCCCCGAACCGGAGGAAAAAAAGGGGGCCGCGGGTGGGACGAATTCCTGCGAAAATCGATGGGGGGGGGAAAAGCCAGGAACCATGGTCTGCAAAAAGTTAAGAAGGGGAAGACGCCGGGACCATTCGACGATGGCATGATGTTCGCCCGACAAAGTGGAGGGGAAAAAGCTTCACTGAAAAATAAAAGGAGAGGGCAAGGCCGGCGAGCCTGAAGAAAATCTGTCCGTCATGGAGATTCGAGGGTTGGAAAATAAACGTAGAAACGTTGTGACCACGGGGTTGAAACACGCCGAACGGGGAGCAAAAGAGTTTTGGCGATAGCCAAACGGCAAGCGGAATATTCGACACTAATGTTGGGGGGGGGGGGGGAAAGTTTGGTGAAAAGGAAGGTAGTTTCAAGGGGGGACATTTTGCGCTGGCAAAAATGACGGCAAGGGAAAAGACGAAAAAACTCGCAGTTTCGAGCTAAGCAACAAATATTTGAATAACGACGCAGCACATGCATCACCGAAAAGTGCAAAAGGAATCTCCGGGGGCAGCAATGGTGCGCCAGGAATAAAAAAGGTGAAAATTGAGGGAGGTTTTCGGGTCCCATGCCGTGGGGGTCAGGGGTTCAACTAGGTCAAGGGGGGGAAAAGCCCGGGCCTCCGGTCTGTCCATCTTAATCAGGAACCTTGGGGTAATTGGAAACAGGTGTAGTCACCCTCATAAAAACCCGTTGGAGGGGGGTTGAACAAGAGTTACTTGATAAAGGAGAGAATTGGGAAAGGGAAAAAAAAGAAAGGGTTGAAGCCGTGCGGAAGAAAAAAACTTATATGAAGCTCGAACCAGGCCGACCTGGAAAAGATCGAAGGTGCTCGTGGAGGTTACAAACGAATGTGGCTTGTTTAGCTGTGGAAAAATAGGGGGGCAATAAAAGAATTCGTAGGAATTGGGGCGTAGGTTCAAAAGTACCTAGGAGAACGAAAGGGAAGTGGTGGCAGGGTACAACCAACATGGTTGGTGAAAAAAAAGTTAGGAAAAAGTGGGGGCGAGACCCTCTGGGGTCGTCGGAACGGA
>Ga0179593_1366041_pt1 | contig 21814 bp, 25 predicted proteins | sample CZODoug2_1_08_16_FD_185931 | JGI IMG/M metagenome (GOLD analysis project Ga0179593, IMG submission 185931) | Vadose zone soil fungal communities from Angelo Coast Range Reserve, California, USA - CZODoug2_1_08_16fungal (PacBio error correction) | ecosystem: Environmental > Terrestrial > Soil >...
TTTTCGAAAACCAAGGGGGGGACACCATCTAATTCTTGGCTCGACGCGACCGGCAGAGGAAGAGATGTACTAAGACGAAGGAAATTAGTGGAGGGCGAGCCGGCGGAGGGAGGCGAACTAGGAAAAGCGAATCTAAATCTCTGGTCTCTACGTACAATTTGATACTCCGGACAGACGAGGGCGATGGGTAAAAGCGAGAGGAAAAATAAACAATGAGAGTCACCAGGACCAAAATGCGGAGGACGATGATTCACCAGCCGAGCTGGGGCGGCTATTGACTAATCGATGATGGGTGAAAAAAAAAGTCGTGCCAACGGCTCGGAGCTGTCTAAAAAAGCCGGAACGGCGTACATTGTCGGCGGAAGATAAAGAAGGGAACACAAAAGAGTTTGGCCGCGAGGAAGAGGCCACAAGACGCTTACCACGAAAGGATAGGTAGTGGCGAGACGATCGGAGAAATACCTGCAAAATTGAAGGTACAAAGATGAAGGGGGAAAAGACCCCAGCCTACACGATACAGAAAAAAACCGAGAAAGGACGCCGCCTGTCCGTCACCGATCCCGTCTTAAAAAAACTGAAATGCAACGCCCACCGCAATGCGTGGGACCACAATAGGATCAATGGTCACAATAAATGCACGAAGGGCCATGCCGGAGAGGGCCATCTGCACGGAAACGCCGGGAAAAAAGAGAACGAAAAAAAGGGTCTCAAGCGAAAGACGAGGAACCAATGGACTCAGGGCTTTTCAAATGTCGCGCATGAACGCGAAAAAAAAAGAGGGAGAATCTAAAAAAATGTACGCGTGGGTGGGGGAAAAAGCGTCGTTTAGAAAACCTTGGGAGCGGATTGCATCGCCTCAAGGCCCGCGTCGGGTTGAGCGACTAGTAAGGAGTAAGAGCGAGTATTGCCGCGCGGGGGGAAAAAGATACAAGGAGCGTGGGCTTTATCGATGACAAAAAGCTCCAGGAAAGGTCAAAAAACCTCCGGGTAGACTGACGAAAGATCAAAAGGGGAAATGGTGTATTGCAGGAAGTGATAACCGACAGCACCTGAATCCAAACCTCGGGAGTTGAAGTCCGCGGAACAAACGGGGGGGGGGTTTAGAAGGGTGCGTGCTGCCCTGAGATGCGCAGGGCTCTATAACGACAGGTAAAACCCAGCTGCGAAGCACTGAATCATCCATTGGAGTCTGAACTAGGATGGGTCGAGGGGGGAAAAAAGACTCTTCGACCAGTCTCAGAGAAAAAAACTTGCTTGAGCGACGTTGGCAAGGGCGAATGGGGGGTCGAGGAAGGGGGGGGGGGGCCACCGTAGGGGGCTGATCGGTGGCTCAACAATGGCAAGCGGGACAATGTAAAAACGGACGAAAAAACACAACAAGCACTATCCAGTGACTCGTTGGGAAGAACACGTCCGTCGCCGATTCAATCCTAACGTGAATAAAACCAGAGGGATTACAGCCGTGCAGTATGAAAGGATGAGACTGATAGCAACAAAACGGGAACCTGCAGACCTGGGCACTATCGGAAGATCAAAGGGAAAATGCCCTCCAGAAACAAGAGGGGCTACCCGGGTTGAGAAGGCAGGGTTACGGTGAGGGATGCAGGCAGCTGGAATAACGGCAAGATCACTACGGGGGTCCAAACATCAACGAGAGGGAGGGGCGGAAGGGAACGGAGTCCCTATCGCTGTCGCGGATAAGAGGCGTACAGGGGTAGGTCCGTAGGGGGGAGGAAAGGAAAGAATCAAAAGAGAAATAGATGTGAGACAAGACGGGTTGTCCGCCAGCAGGCGGGGCGCAGGCAGCTAGGGGCATTCAAGGTGAAAAAAGGAGAAAGAGGTTGTATTGCCGACAGCACACTATAAGGGGATAGATGACATCGAAGCGGGGGAAGTAAGGGCGTAGAAAAAGTAAGCAATCGCTGACTCCTGTCAAAACTCGAGAGGTGAGAAAGCAACAGTTTCCTGCCAAACAAAACCGGTTGGGGAAAAACGAATGACGTCTAAAAGCGGTAAGAATGAAAAGGAAAAAAGATCCAAAAAACTCGGCTCGGACCGGGTCTTAAGCAGAGGCGGAAGGGACGTGTCGCCAGCAACAGTAACCCGGGCGGTTGTGCCACACCACGGGGGGATCAGCAAGCAGCTCCAGACACGCACGTCAGTCAACTCTGTATCAAAAAGGGAAGAGGAGGGATACAAGGTACAGGGAGACGGGATAAAAATCAGTAAGGAGGCTGGGAATAATGACCACCACCGGATCGGCGGCCCGAACCGGGCGCAAGAGAATGATCGTAAAGGAAAATAAGGGAAAAAAAAAGCAGAAAAACCAGTAGGAGTCACATTAAAAATAACACAAATCGACGCGCAGGGGCTACGAAAAATCCAAAAAACATTTCATGCCCGGGACTAATCAAGCGAACATATTGCAACAATTGAGGCATCGTGAGAGTCACAAGGTATCTGAGTAGTCCCCGGCAAACCAAACGAGGGCTAAATATAACAGAGGGAATAAGCCAAAACCTCCGCATAGGGCGAGCTTAAATAGGGCGAGAGCACGCAGGGGGAGAAAATCAACGGGGAGGGAGACGTGGGCGGCAATACGTACGGCAGGCCTGGGGCAGAGCCACTTCTCGAAAAAGAAGATAAAACACTCAGGAAGCATCCTATGCCGTAAGTTACACGAGAAGGGAGAGAAAGGGCACAACGGCTGACGAAGACTCGACCTCTGATGACAAACGCACAAAAAAAACAAACATGGTCACCGGCATCACTCAATTACACCCAGCGGCAAAAAATCCCTCCGTCCTTGAGGGCGGGAAAGAACTAGCAAGACTCACCCCGCAAAGCGAGGGAATCGCACAGTACGCATGAAAAAACAATAGGGATAAGAGGGTCAGTAATGTAAACGGGGGGAATATCAAAAAGAATGGGCTTTAGTTTACAAATCGCATGGAAAGGTAGATTTCACTGACAACATGACAAGACATTCATACGCCTACGAGCCTTAAAAAACTGGGGAAAAACCCGACGAGACACGCGACGACGTGACAAGCCTCCAGACCGCTGGCGATCACGTGTCGGGCTCAAGGTAAGGGGGCAATTCGTGTCCTTCGGTGCCAAAAGGAAAATTTAACTCGACGCACGGAAAGGAGAACAGGTGGTTCTCATAGAAAACCTAGGGTAATTAATGGACAGGGGAGAGAATCTACACCTTCAACGAATGGCGCTTGAGCCGATTAAGTCAGAAATAAGAACTATTAGGCCCAGTAACGAAAGCTGTGAACTATAGGGTACCCAGATATTGCAGAAAAGAACTCAACGGAGAGGAGAGAACTATCAGGTTTATTCCCTGACCGGGGACCGAAAGGGGCACAGAAACACGAATGCTCTCAAATAACAAAACCGAACATGCCGCCAACTGAAAGAACAAAAAAATAGAGAGAGGCGTGACCATGTGTAATAGGTGAACTACCCATAGATGCGAAGAAGGGGTAAGCATCAGCACCAACGAGAAGGAAGGTTAGGGGGGGAAAATAATGTGTTGGCACGCTGTGACAGTGAAGCAGGCGACACACAAGACATGGTGCGCGCCCGTGAGAGACGAGGAAAGGGAGTGTGGACACGGAATCTGATGAGTGCGCGCATGAGAGGAGTGTAATGACCTACACAGGAAGGACCTGTCTACAAAGCAGAAGCCACAAACAAAGAATAGACCCAGATGTCAAGACCGGCGAAGGGGGAGAGTCGGCAGCAGCCGAGGAGACCCGGATTTAAGGAGCGAACGCAGGAACGAAAAAATTAGTGTAACAAAGTGACCGATCAAAAGAAGGGCAGAAAAAAACTGACGAAGGGCACAGATGTGAAAAAAGGGCACTGGACCTCCAAATGACTAAAGAAATGGCTAACGGGGAGCGGAATACGTGATTGTGCGAAGGGAAAAAGAGAATAAGGAGCCGGGGGGGGAAATAACAAGGTACTCCAATCTAGCTGATCGGCGCTGGATCTCAAGCTGGACTAGTCGCGTGTCGAATGGGTAACTACATACAGCCCTAGAAACTTCAGACGGAACTCCGAAAGGGGGAAAAAATAAGGAAAAACGGGCAAGGAAGAGAAAACTGGATCGCAAGGTGCTCAAAAAAAGAGGGTTCGCATTAATCTTACCGAAGCCGGGGAGAACCACAAATGGTCCGGTGGATAGGTTCAGTTGAAAAAAACACAGATGAGAGGTACAATACATTTGAAGCTGTGTCATTTGTCCCCGTCTCACTTGAAGGTGCGCGTTCAAGTTAATCACTACTAGACTCAAAAGTGGGGACTAAACGGGACAAATGGCAACACAAAGGCAGGGAAGGAAAGGCCGAGTTTCTTTGTAATAAAAACGATGCTATCTGGAGTTAAACACCGAATTCCCACGATACTGGGACTTGATGCCGTATCAAAGGGGGAAAAGGAGGGGAGAGGGCAGGGGGCCGTACTCCTAGGACAAGACATCAAACAAGGGCAGGGAGAAGTAAAAACCCAGCGAAAGTAGACTGTTTAGGGGAAGGTTCGATCACACAGGGAATCACTGGGGGCACGATGGACGTTAGGAGGTGGAGGATAAGGCAGGCACGCCGACGGGGTAACCACCCACAAGAACGTTTAAAAAAACGTAAAAAAATGACAAGCGGGGGGTGTGCATGGAAGTAGATATAGGACAAACTGGGGGAAACAAGACGGGACGGGTAGCTTCCTGCCCCAACGGAAGAAGCGGGATAATGGAAAGACTAATTTGTGACTAACTGACAAACATGGCTAAGAGAAAATTCAATTTAGAGCATTAAATCTCTATCGAAAGCTGACAGAAGCCGCATTTGGGGTAAAAGCAGGGGTGGGTGAGGGGGAATTAAAACATAAGCCCAAAATTATCATTGAAGAGCTTGCGCGACGGTACTAAAACAAAACACAGCTATCCGTTGCGGTTGCACATAGAAGGGGGGTAGCGGAGAAGCCCTGGTAGGAAAAAAAGGGGGGGTTGATTATTGATCTAGATCTATACGATACAAGAAAAGGGGGGGGGGGGACTCATGGTGGGAAAAACCGCGATAGGAGAAGGGTAATACGTAAGCGGCACATGACTCTCAATGGCTGTAAAATGCTCAAGTATTGAATGACGTCCAGGGGGGGGAACCAGGACGGTACAAATAGAAGCAATACCGTCAATTAAAAGACAAAGTGGAAAATAGAACATAAACAGAAAAGGTAATGGAACGTAAAGGAAATGGGTAGGAGAAAAGGAAGAAGGGGGGACGAGGTTCCTTACCGTCCGTCTAACTGACGAAATGCTACGTAAATACACAGGGGCGCAGGGAAAGTACGGGGGAAGAATGGCCATTGAGAGTAGAGAAGGACGATGCACGTAATCAACGAGGGATGGAAGGGGAACTGGAGGCTCGAAGTCCAATGTTTCCTAAGGCAAAGAAGGTTCGGCGGTAAATGGTAAAATGGGGGAAGCTGAAAACAAATTAATAAGGAAAGATAGGCACTACACTTCTCCAGGGGAATGACAGGGCATGGGGATACGAAGTGAGGCGGGAAGGAATGATATGGTAATGGAACACGCAGTTAAATCGAAGTCAACGAGATATCTATTCGAATGGGTGCAAAAAACAAATGGCTAACACGCGATGTTAAGAATTGTAGGGTAAGTGAAGGAGCGTAAAGGGGAAGTCGCCAAAGTTGCCGACGTTCGTGCATCGTCCTATAAAGGGAATTTTGTTCGTGGGGGACGAAAAGGAGACAGGTGGGCGGACAACTGAAGTCTTACGACATCGTGAGGGACATAGATGGGGAATAGTAGGGGCAGGTGTCAATCGGCCACCGACAATCGAAAGAGAATGGCAAGGGATAAGAACTATATCAGCTTAAAGAAAGAAAGGTAAACCAAAAAAAGAGAAGCGCCATCGTTAGACAGGAAATGACAAAACCAAAAGTGAACAGACCGAATATAAACAAGCGCCCTTAGCAGGAAGATCGAAGGGGCCTAAAGAAAAAAAAATTGGGCGCTAATCTCAATTCTTAAGATGACACTGAATGGCGAGACATCTAACCCGTTTGAGGAAACTTGAGAAGGTGGGAAAACAGAGGACAAAAGGGAAGGGGGAACCTGATTCTCAAAAAAGCAATGAAGCCAACTCACAGTGGAAAGGAACGATCCACACTCAGTTCTTGAATATTAGGAGGTAAGGCTGATACTAAAAGGAAATCCTGATTCCACTTCAAATTGGTAGCCAAAATGAGGCAATCATGGCGAACCACGGCAGCGCAAAAAAGAAAATAATTAAGGACGAAAACAGAAATGATAGGATGACTCGGCCCAAGATATATATAACTGAGAAAACAAGCATAAAAAAAAAAAGAGACTGAGGGGAAAAAATACCGGAGCGCCACACGATACGGAAACCACTGAACTCCTATTAGAACGGGTCGCGTGCAGGAAACACCAAAAATGAAAAGTAAGGAAATGTAAAAACCTGAGCGGAAGTGGTACCAAGCGTACGACCTTTTGCGGCTTGTGGTAAGAGGAAGGGAACCAGGGGAAAAAGCCTGGGCGTACGGTCAACAAAAACTCTGAAGAAAGGGGAGAGGGGACAAGGATCTGCATATTGTCGCAGGGGTGAGATGGAACCTCAAAATTGTCTCTTGTATCAAGCCAAATCCCATCGATGAGTTTGGGACCACACGGATGAAGGATCGTCGCATTTTTTAAGGAAAGGGTACATTCAGGGAACAAAAAAGCGGATATATGTACTCCTGTGGACATATAAAGAAGGGTATCTCTACATTCCCCAACAAAGTGATAAGCGAAAAGAAGAAAAAATATACGCTATACTCAACGGCTAAAACCTCTGAGCAACGGGAGGGAATCGTCACAACAAGGCAAAGGGGACGAGGTGTTTTTGACGCCGTGAAAAAGAGAGGATTGTAGGTGAAGAAGAATGGGGAAAAACCTATACCTTCAAATGCCAGAAGAAAAACGGGAACGGTCCGAAAACACGAAACAGCGGGTTTTAAAGTACACAAAAGAATAACAATAGCTGGGTTCCTTCACCTGCACACTCAAAAATAGAGGGTTGATCAATGACAAGACACCGTGGGCTTGCATGGGCGGACATACTAGAGCAATAGCTGCGTAGATTTCGCCGAGAGACTAAGGAGAACAGTGAACACGGGAAGCAACGGAAAACTAAATAGCGTGAGGAAGAAGGGTGGAGGGGAGTTGGGAACTACGTGTGCCAGAAAGTCGGACAGACCGCTACTCTGGGACTGGCGCGTGGGGGCGGTCATCATCGAGTCAGGGGGGGGGGGCACCTAATGATACCTTGAGTACGTAAAGATTGATGGGGAAAGGAAGCGAGAAGTGCCAATTAGTGTTTAAGATGTTGCGACAAACATACCATCTATAAACCACCGAATAACGAAGTAGAAGACCGCCCATAGTGTTGTCGAACAGGAACATAAGATTAATGTATCGGCGACACAAGAGTGGTAGAAAAAGGTTCAAGTCGCAGTGAAGGGATTCTTTAATTGGCAAGATCGCCAATAAAGCAGAAAAAACAGGTCGTCCAGAGTGTGCCACCAAGTCCTCAAGGAAGGGTAGATCTCAAATCTTATAAACCCATGAGCGATACAGCGCGGGGACGGACCAGGCCTGAGAAAAGCAATGACCAAGGTGGGATGAGGGTCACAACAGTAGCCCACGACTAGAAAAACTTTCGGATTCCCTTTGTTATAATTTTGGTGGAGCGGGTTATGGTGTAAGACTGGGATTAAAAAGTTAGAGAATGGGACCTACTGCGGGGCGTGCGCTTCATTGGAGGAGCTTTTCCTGCGAAAACGGAGCTCGACCTGTACTGGGATAGAGAGGTCTATAATGCGCCAATTCGGAGCCAATCCTTAATCGAACACGGGGGGAAACCATGGCCGGGAGGAAATAATCTGCTGGAAAAAAGGAGAACAGAAACGATCGGAGAGGGGCGGATGAGGAACTGAAAAATAAGAACTGAGAAATGTGACAAGTGGTCACTAACGCAAGAATCCGAACGAAGGACAACGAACATGTAAATGACTCATTGGGGGCCAAAAAAGGTATGTCGATGGAGGAAGAGAACGAAGAAAAAACGAAAAGTAGATACTCACAAATGATAAAGTCACCAAGGGAAAAAAATCAATCACAGCACAAGTTACATAATCTGAATGTACCTACAATAGATGGGGTGATCATACGGGGTGCTCTAAGGGTAGAAGGGGGGACAAACAGTCTTAAGAGAGACTGACTAAAGTATAAACACATGCGTAACATAGAAATGTAAAGGAAAACATGAACGGAAATGAGATGACCCAAACGTCACCGTGCTCCACAAAGGGCAGGAGAAGGGATTAGGAGAAAAGGACAGGGGAGGGGAGATACACAGACAGAAGGAGTGTCTCCGTTACGGCCTGGAGGGAACCTTCCTATGAGAGCGGAAAAATTGTCTCAAGTGTCAAGGTAAGGTCAGTCCAATGTTACCGTTATTAGCGAGAGGGAGCAAGATGATCTTTAGGCCCGGCCGGAAATGAGTGAAAGACGGGAACAATATAAACAGATCGGAGAGAGGGGGGATAAAAATTAATGAAAACGGAAATAAGGAGGAGCTACCAAAGAAATTACAACAGCATGTAAACGGGGTTCAAGGGGGGGATAGTGTCCCTGGAAAACTTTTTAATGGAAAGAGAGCACGATAAACTCACCGCAACGGGGAGAACAGTAGAAGAGGCGTGGGCGCCTACCACTTTCCATGCAAAGAAATTATGGAAGTCGCGCCGTTTGGCGATCAGATAACCACCAACAGAGAAAAATGCGTGGTCCAGGAAGCTCCAAGTTTGCGAGACAAGAGACGAAAGGATTATTCGAAAGAGTAAAAACGGAATGAAACATTGTTCGTAACACCTGGCCTAAAAAGGAATAAAGAGCTACAAAAGCAAATAGAAAAAGGAAGGAATTGCAACAGTTGAAGGAAAAGAGACCGGTGCCTGACCCTACGAGGCTGACACTATAAGACGGAGACAAAGCATATATTGGAAGAAATCGGACGGCGCCAGAACCCAGTGCTAAGGCTTACGGGGGTACTTCGCCATGAGAGAAAATGTAAAAGGCAGCGCTGAAGCGACTAGGTTGACTGATGTTACATTTACAGCCCTGAGGTAAGCAAAAGAAAAGATGGGAAACATAATACACTCAAGTCTCGACTGGGATAAAGTAGATGGCGCTGCGGGAATCTAATCTGGTGAAAACGAAAGATGGTGGGTCGATCTGTCTGATGAGGTAAGATCGTCTGTAAAATACGGACCCGGGGCAAAGGAAAGGGACCGCGCAGTGTTTGGGCAGACAGAAGAGAGGGGGGGGGTGAGACCACCTGAAATCTATATAAGACATGGTAAAAAAAGTGAAAGTGAAGGCTTACCAAACGGCAAAAGAGGGCAAGAAAATAGGAAGTAAGGGAGACAGAGAACAGGAATAAATGAAGTGACATTGGATAGATAAGTCACCGTTAAAAAGAAAATCTGTGGAATAAGGCACTGAGTAAAAATCCTAGACCGAGGCAGGAGAGTTTACGGGGTAAAAGCTTAAAGGGCAGGCTACGGTGATAAGCCTTAAAATAATTCTGCCGAAGGTCGCACCCTCCTACGGACAAGAAAAGGCCGTTTTAAGTAGCTTACTGCGGCGGGAGAAAAAGCACCGGTCGGAAAAGCACATGATAGCGTCACGAGAGGGAAGAAACACTTCGAGTCAAAAAAGGGGCTTCTCACTACGATAAAAATAAGAGAAAGGGGAAGGATGACCAAGGGGAAATGATTAAGGAGAGACTGCAAATAAAAATCTTCATCACGACCAAAAACCGGGAAGATGGTGAAAGACTTAGGATAGACCACTACCGGAGCGACGGGTAGTGTGCAAGGAAGGCGACCGTCCAGGCGGAAAGAGCGCTAAAAAAGGAGGGGTGTAGGCCTAAGAAGGGCTTTCCAAAACGTGAGGGGAGTGAGGGGGGTGGGGATGGGAATCGGTGAATATAAGGATCAATAAACAAAAAGAGGTGTGGGGTAGGACGGATACGCGCATAGGCCATAGGTCAGTCAAAGATTCCAGGAAATTCGCCGAGGGGAGAACGAGAGTCCCTTCTCCTTGGCAACCAATCAATAGTGGGGTAATGATCCGGCCTGATAGGAAAAGCAGGGGGGAGGTGAAAGGCTTGGGATCGTGGGTTGGGCGGGTAGAAAAGGATCAACGGGAACAGACGCGTACTAGCCTCAGGTTAACAGAACGGAAATGCCAGCTAGAGAATCTAGGGAAAGAGGGAACTGTCAGGAACAAAATGAACACCACTTATCGGGGAGTGAGGAAATACCGGACTCGGGGACCCAGACACTACGTCTGATACGAGCAGGGGCCTAAGGCGTAAAACCTCAAGTATCAGGGGTGGAGCGGGGAGTGCGAGTGGGAGAAAAACATTTATGATGACGTCGGTGAAGTGGAAAAAAAAAATATACAGAATGAGGGGCAAGGCTAACACTGTGGTGATGAGTCGGGGGGGAATGCTGGGAGGTGAACGAGTTAGGACTCCGAAAAGGGGGAAGTGCAAATAAAAAAATGGATATCTTGAAGTTAAGGGGGGGAACTGACAGTGAACGGTTTGAGACTATCTCCACAAGAGGGGGATGTTCTGTATGAACCATCACAAATTCAAAGAGAAGGAGAACGTCGTCGTTAAGCAGAAAGTAAGTAGTGAAATGCTTTCTCAAAACGGCTCCCGAAGGTGGGGGATGGTGGAAGGACTGAATTCCTAGATCGGTGTGGGGAAGTTCGTTATAAAGTGGGCTGTAAAAAAAAAGGGAAGAACGGGTACTCGGGGCATACTAAATGTCGGAAGACCGTCTAAAAGCTATCGGCGGTGTCGTGTGTCCTCAGAACTCTACGGACTGAGGGATGCGGAAGGGACGAAAAGTAAATAGACCGAAGGGCTGGGGAGTCCCTTTGTCAGGAGGGTTCATTCGGTGGAAGGGGAACAGCCCCTAAAGATGGGCACAACGGGGGGGGAAGTATACTAACGGAGGGGAGGATAACAGGCGGGATGTGGTCGGTAGTCGGGGGCTCTGACACGAAGCAGAAAAATGGGTCGGGCAAAAAACTAACAGAAAGGATTGGAACACAAAAATAAAATAATGCAAAAGAAGCGGATGGGATAGGGCCTATTGTCTCAGAGGCACGGGGAAACGACATCTAAGGGCGACGAAAAAAAGGCCAGGGCGGAATGACTACATGGCCTACGAGATCACCGGTTGGAGGTAGTCCTTCAGTCATCGTACAGGAAACAAAGGCACTTCTAGAGGGGGGAATGAAGTCCCGTGCGTACATACGCACAACTGCCACAGGGGAAGAAAAAGGTCAAAGGTGAGACATACAAAAAGATAACATTTTGGAGGAACAGCTCGTAGGCTCTATATATTGCCAAAGTAGGACGCAAGGGCGGGGCGTAACTCAGAGTACCAGAAACGTCTCAAGAGAGGGGGAGATCTACCGGAGCGCTGAAAAGTCGTGGTGCATCCTTTAATATGTAAATTCTACCTCGGTAATGGTTGGGCCAAAATTCGCCACGACGAGGGGGGTGTTGTTTCTGGGTGCAGGGGAGCTGAGGCAGACAGAGTATTAGAACACGGGGAACAAGTAGGCGGGGTTATTGGGTGCTACTGGAACTGGTTAGGAAAAAGAATAGAAAATGTGCGCGCGTCCGATTTTGGACTTGTGAGGATAGGTGGATAAAAGGAAGACCCCTGTAGGAAACTTCAGTACAGGGAAGGGGGCAGAGGTAAGAGTTTATAGAAAAGTCTTACTTACACTATCGCCTAAGTGTGAAGTGAACAAAAAAGCCACCTAACCCCTGGGAAAACCACGCTAAAAGGGGGGTGTCATGTTATTGGAGGGGGAGTAGACTGTATAGAGGGGGGGTTGACTTATAGGGGAAACAAAGATCACATGTGTACGTTTCATCTAACGCGGAAAAAGCAAAAAGGTAACGATCTTCCTAGAAAGAATAGGGTCAGTCCATGGCCGCAAAAGAAGGACCGGATTCGGGATCGGGGAATAAAGTCAGAACCGCTTAACGAGGGGATGGGGAGTGGTTGAACTTCTAGAAAAAAAAAGGAACTACTGTTCAAAAAATCAAGGATTTTTCAGCGGTGATGGGAAAGGGTCATGAGCCATCCACATCTCGATAAGGCGGAGGAATGAAAAAAAAGCGAAAGGGGCTTACGAGAGGGAATGACTTTCTTGTAAAGGGGAAGCAAATACCCAGTCGCAAAAAAACCAGAAGGGAAATGTACTGAAAAAAGGCGAAAAATGGGGACCCCTCCTTGTGCGACGGAGAACAGAGGGAAAGGAAGGATGACTTTGCGGTAAAATCTTTACACGCTTTTCACGGCCGAAGAAATAATCCTGGGGGAGAAAGAAGGCTGTAGGAGAGGAAGGGTGGGCGGGGGAATGCAGACGATGTTAGGAAATGTAAAATAGGGGGCAAGTGTCAAGGGGGAGAGACGAAGTGCTAGAATACGGCTGTCAAACAGTGCAGAAAAATCTATTATAAGGAGACGGGCACGGGAAGCAGAAAAAGCAATAAAAAACCATGGCAAAAATATCTACGTCAAAGGAGAGAAAGCCGAAACAAAGTCTGGGTACAAATTTCCTCTTTTGCAGCTGGATAAAGGGAGGTAGCAACACTGAACTGCGACCGGAGAGAGGGAACAAAAGATGCTAAAGCACCGCAAAAAACGACTGTCATACAAAAAAATCAGAAAGATAGAACCCCACTGAGTTTTGATTGAAAAGAAGTCAAGGGGTCGCATCATCCCAGGAGAGGGAGGGGAAAAAGGGCAGGGGAGGGGGGAACTAATCATACTGTGTGGGATCATAACCACAATACCATAGCGAGGGGACTCGAGAAAACCTGCGATCTCCGATCAAGAAGGACGAGGGGGAGCTATTCAAGTGTACAAAGAACCTCGACGAAAATATTAGTCAGTAAGGGAGTTAAAGTCATCGTAAGGGCACGCAGACGCTAAAAGGAGTGAGGGAGGACGTGAGTCAAGGCAACCACCCGTTGTCTAAAAAAAAAAGAAGAAAAAAAAAGGTCGGATGATATGTGAAAAGGATAAGGGTTGGAGAAAAAACGGGTGCGGTGAAAAGAGGACAGTACCTCCAAGATAAGAGTCTCGTCCCTCATCTGGAGACAACATTTCACCTGACGGCGGCGGACCTACCGGTGAAAGGAGGACGGGGCGAACCTACATAGGTATTAGGAAATGAAAAAAACAGATAAAATTAAAGAACGATCGGAAAAGCATAAAACTACTAAAACTACGCCTCGAATGGGGGTCACAAAAAAATGTAACGCCAGGGGGAACAGAAAAAGGAGGAAAAGAGAAGGTGCTATTAGCAGAACGGAGGTCGAATCAAGAAAACCTACATACGTTACCATGGCGAGAAGAGACCAAATATGAGTCTTTGAGGGGGGGGGTAGAAAGAGAAAGGTGCGTGGCGTCCGTCACGAGGGAAAAAGAGAGGGGTGTATAGTAACCGCTGGGGGGGAGAGGGGCCACAGAAAAAATACAAAAAACAGCAGTGTGGCTGGACGTACAGAAAGAAAGCCGCTTGGGATAATTTGTTATGGGTAAGCCCTTATTCTGACCGTTGATGAAGAGTCGGGGGCAGAGCGCCCTACCACGGCCTAAGCCGTCTCGCATGATGCTCAAAAAAACGCCGCCTGTAAAGAGACGTCGACTCTACCTCCCATGCCGGCCCTCCTACCTCTGATGCTGCGGGGGGAGGGAAGGGCACACCGCAAGCTGGAAAGAATGGGAAGGGGGAAGGAAATAATCGCGCCAGGTCAACGGCCGGGTCCTCTGAAAAAAAATGGGGGAAAAAACACGGTCCCTTCACTATTGGAATGAAGCACCAAGGGAGGGGGGCAAAGGTTTCTCCTGAAGGGCAACGTTCACTGAGCGAATGTGAACTTTTCGTCTGCCTCCGAGAATATTGGAAAGGAATCCAACTCCCGCAAGGCGCGCAAGAGAAACTGAAAAGATCTCGGGGTGAAGGGAAAATAGGGTAACAAACCTTTAACAAGCGCGCGGTGCATCTTGGGCGGGAGTTCGGGCAAAAAAAAGCACGCAAGGGCAACCCGGCGCGTGACAACTTTGAAAAATAAAGAAAAAGGCTACGAGTTGGGAGGCAACCAAAAACATACGTTTGCCAAATACGACATAATAAGAAGCCGGAGTTTTTACCAGGCGGTTCGCTCCCGCTGCGGGGAGACGGCACGGAAGGGCTCTCTTGGAGATGGGAAAGACCTGTCAGGACTCGAGTGAAGGATACAACTCGATTTCAGGGGACGAAGGATATGGGTCTAGTGCAAGAGAATTGCCATTCTACTGTGCGGACAAGCGATCATGCAGAAAAAAGGAAGGGAGGAAGTGTAGGCGCAGGGCGACGTGAGGCGGACAGTGACGTGGAGAGAGGGTTCAAAAAAGTTCTGTTACTGAGCGGCCCCAGAGTGAAGGAAACCGTTTATTGGTACTAAGAGATAACTGGGTAAGGAGGGGATTCCGGTTGATCCACCTCAGACATCACAAGCAATGAGGGTAAAAGGAAACATCCTTAGAGCGGGAGATTCACACCTAAATAGGAAAAAAACAAAAGTAAAAAATGAAAAAGCAGAAAGAAAGAAAGAGAAGCAACGATCTAGCACTACAAAAAAGAAACAAAAAAAATCAGGGATACCACTGCCCTGCTCCTTGAATTAAAGAGCAGGAGGGAAAATGTAAAGGCACGAACGAGCAAGAGAGATCGGCTAGTGTAGAAAAAACAGATTCTGAACGGGAGAGGGGAGACGGGATATAAGGGTAGGTAAGGGGACTACGATAAGGGTAGAGATTGTTCACGAAAAAAGGGTGTGTTTCTTACTCGCGGAGGGAGTCAAATGAAGATGGAGGGGGGGGGGGTGCCGTCCCATATCCAGGGAGGAAGAATCTACGGCAAGGAGAGGGGAACGTACACTTAGAGAAACCGAGCAGACTTTCTGAAGGTAGGTAAAGACGGGCAGGAAAAACATATAATTATTCGCAAAAAATCAGAGCGGAAAAACTATCCCCATCTGTGGAAGACTCGGAGGGAGAAAAAAAGGCATTCATATGGCGCGTGGGAGGACAGAAAAGATGACTTGGGGCCACAGGCCCTTATAGGTGAAAGTACGAAGCCACGCAAGGCCTTGGCCGCGTGGTGGGGGAAAAAACAATCATGGACCAAAGAATGCCTCCGTAAACATCGACGATTCTGGGGGGAGAGCGAATAAGGCTTAAGAAGGCAAAGTTAACACCTAGGGTAAATTAACACCGGAGGCTGACACCCAGTCCCGGTCTCGTCTCATAGGCGCAGTTGACGTTAAACATGTCAAGAAAAATAGAGGGGAAGAAGAATAAGTCACACACACTGGATGGAAAGCGAGGGCTTACGGAACTCGGACTGAACAAAAAAGAAAAAGGTTCCTGTACGGAAAAAAGCGACAAACCTCCACTCAGTCGGGTTAGGGAAGGGCCGAAGGCAGACCCAAAAACACAAAAAGGCTGACAAGAGACGCAAAATGGAGAAAATCGAATCTTCACATGATCAACATACAAGTCACACAGCTTGGGACTCGCGAAGGATTCAACACACCAGTGCAGAGGAAAAGGAATCGAGAAAAGGCTTTCCCGTAAGAGTCGAACTCAAGGTTGATAAGATAAAGGCAACAACGCAAAGACCTTACGGGATACGGTCGTCAATAGGTGAATAAAAGTACAGAGGGGCGACACTCAGAGCAGGGGACAGGAAAAAAGAACTCATTCACGAGTAAAAGATTTGAAAGAAGTTCGAAGGGCAAAAATAAAAAGGAACACTCCGCCACAGCGAAAAAGGCACCCGAAGGAGGGGTCTCTAATATAGGGGGGGGACGGAGGGGGGAGGGGGTTAAAACAAGCAGCCAGAATGTTTGGAGGAAATTAGAGTAAAGTCAGAATTATGAACCGAAGTCAGAATGAACCTCCCAAGACACAGCGTAACATACGCTGAAACAAAAACACGAACCCAACAATGCTCATCGCGCACTGGGGAAGGCTATAATGGAATGTGAAATACAGGGAGGTGCGGAGAAGCTCAAAGGGAGTATTTAAGTACCTAGAAGAGGGGTCCTACGGGCAAAGGGCAGGAAAGGACTGGGGCCGGTTCTTACACGTGTGAAAACCGAATAGTGACCGTTGAAAGGAGGAGGGTGTGAAAGAAGATGAAGAACATGCAATAGCAGACCGCTATTGGGGGCCGCAGGGGAAGCGCACTAAGGGACTAAAGAAAAACCAGGTAAAAATTGGATGCGTTCCCCCTTAGTTAAAAAAAAGGAACAGCAAAACCCCGATCAAGGGGGGGACGGCCGGGAGAAGATGTTGGTCAGGCAATGAATCTGGGATGAAAATGAGCGGGGGGACCTGGGGAACGCACTTTATCAGGCGACAGAGGAGGGAATAATCGAGTCGCTCAGAAAACGAAGGGAATCGCTCGACAACAAATTCTGTCTGGAGTGTGGGGGGCGGAGCGGGACGGATTGCCTAAAACGCGCTGTTGTACCGAAGGGGGAGGGAAAGAGCGGAGGAAGAAGACGCAATGAGACCAACAAACGACGGAACCTGACAAGAAATTCCGAGCCGTTAAGCTATTGAGGTCGGGGCCCATGGGGGAGGGGGGGTATGTTTACTCAAGATTTAATGTAAAAAAACAAGTGCGGAAACTTAAGAAAGTCAGAAAAGGGCTCGGAAAAATTTTGAGTGGGGGGATGAGAGCGGCTTTGGGTAAGACTCTCAAACAACAGCGAGAGGGGCCTCAGCATTATAGAGAAGGAGGAAGTTAGAAGAAGGAAAAGGAGGAGAAAGCAAGCACAATATCGGGGGACAACATTGGTCAAAAAGAAGGAGATGTCGCATGGGTCCAAAGATGGGGGGGGAAAGAGAAAATCCGGAGCCAACAAAAGAGGGGGGAGTTGAAAAAAGAGGCCAAGGGGTTGACAGGTCCAATCAATTGACGAGGCAATCATGACACAACAAGAGTCGAAACTAGGGAGTTCCAAAGGCAATCATGACGAAAAAAGCGCCCTGTCATACGGTATCGTTGAAAAAGAGGGGACGTCGCTGGGGAAAGGGTCTATATGGGTGAGAGAGAGGGGGAAAAGGGAACAAGATACTCTGAAAGATTAAGGCATTCAGGCTGGGGGGAAAAAAATAGCTGTCGGAGGTGAGGAATAATAAAAGTTCAAGGGTTGTCCACCGGGAAGAAGGGGAAGAGTCTAGAAAGCTTTTCAAAAAGAGTAAAGGGATTCAACAGGAGGATAAGGGAACAAAGGGCAGCAAAGCCCGCGTGGGGTAATGTTGGAAGAAGATGAACAGAAAATCAGCGAGCAGAGAATAGGCTCCAATGGGACAAGTCCTGGAGAGGCCTGAAAATAACGGTAGACTGAAAAAAAAAAGACCAAATGGGCGCTCTGAATGATGGCGCGGGTACGGTAAACAAATAACGAGAGTACAAGAGGAAAAAGCGCGTGAAGAAAACCGATACAGGAAATTAGGAGGGGGGGGAAAAAGAGTATGGTTGGAGAAACACGGCCGCCCAAAGGAGAGAGGGGGGAAGTAAGGTCCTGTCCACCTAACATGGTGCAGGAACTTGTGCTAAAGTGATATGAGGCAATGGAGGGTGTTGGAGAGACTCAGAGGGGCTACGCGTTGGCTACCGGAAACATCGTTAATGAGTGGGAGGGGAAACGAAAGACCGAAAAAGAAAATAAAAAATATTATAATCGAAACGGGCAGCTTAAACCGGAGAGGAGAATGGTCCGACTGATAGACCTTGGAAGTAAATGGGAAAATGGGACTTCAGCACTGGAAGCGTGAATAACAACTCTAAAGCGTTACCCTTTTCCGAGAATAAGGGGTGATGGAGGGCTAGGTGACTGGTTGAGGAGAGGAGCTGTAATCATAAGAGACCGTTCAAAAAAGTTGGATAAAAGAGAGAACTAACTTGGCGATAAGCTAAGGGGGGAATGAAAGCGCGAAAAAATAGGAAAGAAAAAAGGACAATGGGAACGTGGAGTGTCAAGGAATACTCCGATGGTAGCAGGTACGGGAAGACCGGATGTACAGGAGACAACTCAAAGGGGAAGAAAAGACTGCAAAAGAATATAATCCGAAACGGGTGTCGAGGGGAGAAACACGCTTAATTCTTTCATATGGCGTGGGTGGGGAAATAATGTATGGTTCAAAAGGGGACGCGCAGAAAAAGGGGAAGTCAAGGTGAATCAGAATCCAATTACAATAGGGGGGTTGAGAATTTGGAGGACATTGACATATGATCTCTTACGACCTGAGGCAATCTGAAAAAGGGGGTAATGATCGAAATCTCGAACTGAACCGTGACAGAGAACAGCACAAAACGAGTAATAGTAAATCGGAACAAAAATAAAATGGGAAAACCCATCTTGAAGGGATGAAAGAACCAAAGGAAAACCCATCAACTAACAGTCCTATCAATGAGACACGAGAAAAAAGCGGGTTATACCACTTACGACGCACAAAAACCACTTTACGCGCAAAAAAGGCTGAGAAGGAAAGAATCAGTAGCCGGACATTGAAAGCTCAACACCTTTTCTAAATGGGGAGAAAAGGATACAAAAGAAGATGGGAAGGGAACAAAACGGCCGAAATTGAAGTCTGGAAAAAGGCCAATCAACACATGGAACAGGGCAGGAAGAAGAGAGGGGGGGTGTAAAAGGAATTGAAAAGCAGAACGAAGGACGGTCATGAATGAGAGGAAGGGTTCGTGCCAATCGTAAGAAAAAACCATGGAAAATCCTTAATCAAGAAGGAAGGCAAGGATCGAAGACATTACCCAAGTTAAGGCACAAACTCTCGAGCCAGACCTCAAAGTCGTGACACTAAAATGAGTGGGACCACCAAAAGCGCTATCTGAAAACAAACCTGATTAAAGACAGTGTACTAAGAGGGATCAGGTGGACCATGTAACAACGCCCAATGAGAAAACGGGGGAAAGGGAAGACACCTGCTTGTCCAATTGCCAACCAGAAACAAACTCCCGACGAAAGAAGAAAAAAAAGGTCTATAGTTACTAGGGAGGGGGGAGGAAAGGAAAGAACGTGACACTGGAAAACACCGAACATTGTGGGGGAGAGAGTCCAGGAGAGGGAGCATATACATTTAATAGTTACCATTGAAGCGAAGGTCTGTCAAAAAAAGGAAGATAGAAAAAACTGTGATAGATTCTTCAATGCTGTGGGTGAGTAGCGGAGGGAGTTCCCAGGCATTCCGATTTTGCGTCCGATGAAAATTATGAAACAACAACAGGGGAGGAAATAAATAGACGGGGGTCAGAAGAATAAGAAAACCAAGCTGGCTAATTAAGAAAAAAAAACATCGTAGATCAGACTGGGTGTTTGGCAAAATGAAGAGGGGGGAAAGGGTGTGGCGAATCTCATGTACAGATTCATACGGGAGAAACGGACAAGGAGAAAAACATATCAAGCCGCTCACCGACATGGTTCCCGTGTACATACCTGAAGGGGGGGGGGACATCAAGCTGCCGGACAAGACTAACTCGTGAACGCTCCATAGGAAATTGGGGAGAGCAATGCTAAAAAATATGCTGGAAAGTGAACTCACAGTACAGCCTAGGCACAATAAATCAGGTCAGGGGGATAAGGGCAAGACAGGAAAGGCTATAGGGTATTGGCGAATACAAGGGGGAAGGGGGGGGTGTGGTCAGAAGGAAAAGTCCCAAGTACGAACAAGGCACGGGTGTATGCACGAAAGAGTATGGCGTCCAAAAAAGTGGTGTGGCAAGAAGCCGAAGGGTAGCCGTAAGAGGGATTAGGCGGGATGGCAAAGGGTAGCTTTCAACTAAAAGGGGACAAAGGTATGCAAGGAAAAGGGGGGGTGGTCGATCAGCAATTAAGCCGCGACACTACAATGCTTTGGATCGGAAAAAAGGAAAACAGAGAGGGTAGATTCATTGGAATTGTGGAAAGAACTTCCTGGGGAAAAAGACAGAAGGGTGTGTAATTTGCCAGAGGGGGGAAAGATGAAAGGGAAATTGTAGAGTCAAAAAACCAACGGGGTACTATAAGAAATAGTGAGTCAAAACAAAAGAAGAAAGGGGGGGGGGGCAACAGGGGGGTGCTGCGAAGCAAAAAAGGGAGGGCTAAAGAGAGGGACCTGGGTGATCTTTTTGGGAGTTTCAGGGGGGGGGTGGGAAAGGGGGGGGATCAACAAAATAGACCGAAAGTGGGGGTGAGGTTGGTTGAACGATGGGAGATGGGCACAAAACTATCTCTCTGGTACTTTCTCGGAGAGGTCGAGAAAGCAAGAACATAGAAGCTACGGGGGAGAAAAGAATGAATGTCGTAAGGCAGACCAAGGGGAATAAAACTAGAAACGCAACACAGGAATTGGAAGAATTGAGTCAGCGAGATTGCACTGTTGGACAGCAGCAGGAATCCGGACACCACACAGGAGGGAAACAGTCGGGGCCGGGTGAAACACAAGAAAAAAATATACGAGGGGGACGGGCCCGCGAATTAGCTCCAGAAAGACAGAAGAGCTTCCACAGGTCAAAAAATAGGACACTTAACAAGGCCCCACAAATCAGAGGGGATAAGTGAATCGAAAGGAACAACTATTTTTCCAGAGAAGGTCCTTGGAACAGAAAGACCCGAGCGAATCAGACTCAGGGGATAACAACACTGGACTATAGGAACGAGCAACATCACACTGAAGGTACAGAATAAAAAAGGACAACTGTCAAAAAACGAAAGTAACTCTTATTCGCGAAAAAGGAAGGTCAAGAAAAAAAAACAAGCTATGGATAGGGGGGGGGAGAGGGAAGAGGCAAAGGAGGAAACCGTACACCTAGAGGGAAGAAACAGTGTAATCGAAAGGGTTAGGGGGGAAGGAGCGCCAGGTGTCACTTCTCCGATAAAAGACCAGCAAAAGTCTGCGGCATGCAAAGGGAAAGCGTTCAACCATAAAACCCAAAGACTCTACTGAAATCTGGAGGAAGAATTACGAAAGAATAAAAACAGATGATACAAGGGGCACCCGACTCCCACAAAGGGGGGTCGTCAATTGGGAATGAGCGACTTAAACTGATCACATGGGGATAGGGGGGTGAAAAAACAAACATAAAACCTCACCCCGATTCGCCAAAAACTTGACAAGGGGCGTAACAGAGGGCGAGTCAAATCCCTTACTATGAGGACCAAAGCGGAAAAAAAGGGGTCAGAGGAAACAAGGAGAAAGGAACTGAACGTTTTTCAAAAGGAAGCAGATGCCCATCGCGACGCAGTAGAGAGTTCGCGTCTTCTTTATATCCCGAGGAAAAAAAACCAATGGGCACGGACCATTGTTCGGGAAATCCTCAGCAGGGCAGAAAAATAAGCGTAAACTGAGAAGGGTGGACATAAAAGACAAAAAATATGCAATAGGTGTGGAGAGAAAAACTGAACTCAAAGAAAAAAGGAAGAAGAACCGAGGGTTCAAAAGTGAGTCTCCCGGCCAAGGTCATAAAAGTCAAGGCACAGGGCCAAAAAAAAGATCTAGAAGGGTCAAAATAGAGTATAGTAGCACAAAAATCATGGGGAAACTAGGCGATTACACGAGA
>Ga0179593_1196647_pt1 | contig 21811 bp, 38 predicted proteins | sample CZODoug2_1_08_16_FD_185931 | JGI IMG/M metagenome (GOLD analysis project Ga0179593, IMG submission 185931) | Vadose zone soil fungal communities from Angelo Coast Range Reserve, California, USA - CZODoug2_1_08_16fungal (PacBio error correction) | ecosystem: Environmental > Terrestrial > Soil >...
ACAGGCAACAACGCGCCCAGGAAAAGGAATCGGGAAACCCCACATCACCGAACTATATAGTGAAAAAAGGCCAAGAGAACCAAACAGACAAATCGAACGAGCAACCCGGTTCTGTTGAAAAACGAAAATTGCAGAAAATGCAACCAGGGGAAGTCCGGACAAAGAAGGTGCGGGGGGAGGGGGGGGCACTGGTCAAAGGAGACATACGGGGCCCGGAACGCGACGATGGGGGGGGGTAATTTCGAGACTTGATGGGTGCACTGAGCGCCGGGGCGATAAGGGAACAGCCGCCACAAAAAGTCAGGGGGGGGGAGTGGTAACGCCCCCGAAAAAAGGCTTATTTTGAGAAGATCTCGGGGGATTGACAAGGGTGACAAGGGGAAAAATGTTTTAAAGGGCAGCACGACAAAAAGGGAAAGTACTCAGAGAAGGACTTGGTGAAATCAGGCAGAAAAATGCAACGTATTCCGCAACAAACTGTGTCCAGTAAGGTGTCCAAGCTTTACCAGGACTACGAGAAATCGCCGCATGTGACCCTGTAAGACGGGGGTGTGAAACAGGGCACTGTGGCAGGCCGACACCGCGAGGGTAAAACGACATGACCCAGAGAGAAAAATAAGGCGACCAGTTCGGGGACCTTGAGAAAACTACTTGGGGTTGTAGCAACACTTCAAAAGCAAACCGCAGACTCCAAAGGCGGTCTTAGGGAATACAAGTAACGTTCATAATAGAATCAACTGAAGAGACCCAAAAAGGAGGCTGTTTTGCAAGAGGGGAGGGGAGAGAAGAAAGTTTCACGAAGAACCGGAACAAACGAGTTAGAAATTGTCCAGGAAGAACCCGAAGACAGATCTCAAAAAAAAGGGAAAGGTGCGGGGTAGAAGGGTAAAAAAAAAAATGGGTGGCGGATCCCAGGGAAAAGAAGAAACCGGATATGTAAAAAATGAAAAGTTCCCAATAAGGAAGACAGGGGGGCGAACGGAAGGACTCGACGGTAAGCCGGATGAAAAAAAATATGGAGGAGAGATTTTAAAACAAGGCACATTGACGTCTCAGGGGGAAGGCCCGCCAAGGATAAGAAGAGGCTAGAGGCAGGGAGGACGAACATCGTCGACAACTCCAGAGGAATCAAACGAGACAACATGTGTGCCGAGGGGGGTGAGGGGCCGTCCCTTCAAGGCAATCAGCGCCGAATAAAGTCGCGGAAAAACAGGGGTAGTTGGGGAAGAAACACGGGATTTCGCAACTGGGGGGGAGAAGGGAGTTTACCCGCCATGTTGTTTTTGATGAGGGGTTGGGAAATGAAAAACAACCTTCCAAGCCAAACCGGTACAGGCCCCAGGTCACGCAAGGGAAACCGGGAAGAGAGCGATAAAACGTGCAAAACAGAACTAGAGGGACAATCGGTACACAACGAGGGGACGTTTAAAAATCAACTTGGAAACAGGTAACCAAACTGGACCCATTTGCTTGCGCAGGTGGGGAAAAAAGCGCCCCCCGGGGGCCCTTTCAGAAAAGGGCACCCGCAGGAAACACCCGATAAAACCGAAAAACATTAGCAGGAGGGGCAGAGTGCCGGTTATGGGGGTCCCAGGGGAGGGTTAACCTACCGGACATTTTAAAATAATTAGTCGGCGTAAACGAAAATGTTTTGTCACTGTGGGGCCCAGATAAAAAAAAGTAGAAATGGCACCGCCATTCATGGACTTGGCATTCGTTCCAGGGGAGCTACCGGGGAAGGGGAGCCGGCGCGGACGAATGGGAATTGAGGGAAAATAAAGGCCCCGTAAAGGTAAGTCCAGCGGGCGGGAAGGGGGGCATCCATCAGGGCTTGGGTGTCTTATCGAAAAAAAACTAAAAACATCACTTGGACAAAACCGGCACACGGGTCGGATGCCGACATCTCCTCGCTCCTCTGCGCTACGTTAACTACTCTGGGCACACTTGCTGACTACAGGGTGGGCTGGGTGGTCTGATGAACTCTGAAAGAGAAAAAAAGTTTGTCCGAGGGGACGTGAACCCCAGGAGGGAGGCAGTGCCCGAAAGGGCCAGGAAACCCCTCGCTCCCAGGGGAAGACGACAGGGGAGGAAAAGAACCGGCTTTTTGGGGCAAACCAAGAGGGCAAAGAGCAAAATCGCAAAACGCGGCGGGGAGGAAAACTGACGAATCAATAAAAAGGCAAACGATCTCTATGAGGAAAAAAACGGAAGCGCGAAAAAAACCAAGGGGCCAAGTCTTTTACTAGAAAAAGGAAGCCGAATTGACAAGTTCCTTGGGAATGGGGCTAGCTCTTTCACTGGGACGACGCCCAAGACGGGGGAACCAGCCACTCGTCGGAAAAAGGAAATTAACTTAATGACCGACCTGAAGTCGCGTTGGGACAAAGGCGAAAGGAAAAATGCATGGCTTTTTGGGGGTCCCTAGAAGGATGAGGCTAAAGATTCCAAGAGGTTCCGCAAAAAAACCTGGGCGGCGGGGAGGGGGACACGGGAAAATTGGCACAACAGGTGTACCCCGAGCACGGTCCCAAGCCCTAAGCATCAAACGATCCCACGGGCATCGCGGAACTAACCATGTGAGTTAAAGACAAGATCCTAGCAAATTGGACGGGGTAAAGCCAAAGAATGATCTCCAAGACCGGAGGAAATCGGCCAAGAAGGCGCAAGCAGGACTACGGGACACTGAAAAAGAACCAAATCAAAAAGGGAAAGGTGCAACTAATGAATTGTCAAAAAATATCTAAATAAAAAGGCAACGAACTAATTGGCGCCAGAACCAGGCGATTACTCTCTCGGGGGGCAGGAATCGGTAAAGAAAGAAGAAGGTGCTCAAGAAAAAGATCAGCGACTCGAAACACATAAAAACCCGCTGGGGGGCTAAAAAAGACACAGGGGGGCACGACACAGAGGTGGGGGAACTTTTTTGTCTCAGACCTCCACCTGGAAAAAACCGGATCAGTAAAAGTAAAAAATGACTGAACATGATGGAAAGTCAGGGGGGGTCCCACGGGCAGGGGCAGTAAAAGAATGGGAGAAAAGGGGAAAAAAAAAACTGGGTACGTCAAGTGGAAAAAAAAAAGGAGACGAGAGGGGAGACGCAGCCAGTAAAGGGGGACTTCATCAGGAAGTCATCTTCCCGCAAAGAAAAATGAAAGTAAAATGGCAAAAAGTCCCACGTAGCAAAGAACAAACCGAACTATAGTGAAGGAAGGGAAAAAATTGGGGGGGATACCAAAAATTAGGGCGTCCGCCCGGAGGGACAATCCAGGATATGAAAAATCTAGCCTGCCAATGGGAACCGAGGGAAGGGGTAAAGGGGGGAAAACGCAGCCAAGGAAGCACTCAAACACAATGGCCTGAGAAGAAACAAACAACGGAACAAGTGAGGAAGGAAGGAAGAAAGCTAGAGTAAAAAGGGTGGGGGAGAAAACTTTTGGGGGCCACTTGAACCGGGGGGACCAGGGAGACTCCGCAGCATGAAGGCGAAAAAGAAAATCCGTATTTGTATGAGGCGGCAAAGAAAAAAAAACGGGGGGGACACTAATAGCAACCCAAGGCCCCGTCGTGAATAAGCAAGGTGTGTGTTTGGCGTGGGCGAAGGTTGGAAGTTCCTTAATTCCAAAAGAATGGGACAAAGAGGAAAGAGGCAGGCAATTGACGGCCGAAAAACTACGGAGCGTGGGACTCAACGACCACTTCCAGAAGGGGGGACGGACGCACACTACAAGGGTTCCCAAGGACATTGGGACCGGGCAGGGCATACGAGGTTTCAAAGAGGGGGGGGCGGTGGAAAAAAAAAAAAAAAACGGGTGAGAAGGTGGAGGGGGGACGTAAGATTTTTCAATCCGGTGTCGTGCAACAACGGCCAGAGAAGGGGGGTTTTTAAAGGGGGGGGGCAAGCAATTAGCCGTGTATGAAGAGCAAAAGGAAAGTGAAAGGCAATTGGATAAAATGATCTGCATGACTCAAAACCATAGGGGGATGGGAAAAAAAAGAAAGGAATCTCTCCAAGGGGAACAGCGTTACCCCCCAAGTATCCGGCGGAAAGATAAATGGGTTAACACTTGAGGGGCAAGGCAGGGGACTCCGAGGGTGGTTGTAAAAAAGAAAAACTCAGTGGAGAAAAGGGAAACTTCCCAACCTGCGGATCTATTGTACCATCGGGGGCTTAGGAAAGTGGGGGGACCACTTTTTAAACAACAAAAAAGAAGGGGAAACAAAAAAAAAAAAAAAAAAAACCCTGAAAAAAAGCTTTGCAGGAAACTCTTTAAAAGCGGAATTTCCCTGGTGTTGGGATTGGGTGGGGAAAGTCGCTTAGGGAAGATCGACGGGGGGAATACAATGTGGAAACCGGGGAAGTGGATGCGACGGGTTGCACGCCAATCCCGGAAGACTTGAAAAGAAAAAAATGGGCAAAAGAAAAGCCAGGGAAAACGTAGGAAACTCCTGTGAAGTTGAGCCTCAGCCTTCGCGTAAAAAACATACACAGCATCGACCATACAAAAGGAACGATAAAAGGAAAAGGGTCGCATAAGTCCAAGTCGCCCTTGGGGCCGACGAGTTGGGAAAGAACGGCCCTTGGTCGGGATTTGGCAAGGGCAAAGGAAAAAAAACGCAACCATCAAGGACTTTAAGGGAGGATCCATTGGGGGAAAAAAAGCGGAAAGACGGTGAAGTGCCGGAGCTCAGAACAGTGGGTGGTGGTGTCCAAAAAAAACCTTAAAGGAGAAAGAAAAAGCCCAAAGGCGTCAAGGAGGAGTTGTCAAGGGGAAACGACCAAAGCAAAAAGGGAAAAAACGCTATTTTCGCTGGAATCAAAACGGTGGAACAAAAAGACAAAAAGCCCAAAACTTACGGGGGAAAAAAAGGGCTGCCAAGGGGAGAGGAGGCCGTGGCGTCCAATAAAGCAGAAGGAAGGGGACACCGGGCCCTGGCAAATCAAGAAAAACTACAATGAAAAAGGCAGGAAAAAAAAGGCGGCCCGCGAAACTTATGGAATTGGGGCGTGGAGATGCAGAAAGCCGGGGAGTAAGAAATCAGGGACTCAAGCCGCCTTTGACCAAACGTTGTTTAACGGGAACATGCGCTCAGTCCAAGGAAGTCCGCAAAAAAGAACCAATCTTTTCCCAAAGCCGAGCCAAAAAAACGGAAAACGAAAAAAAATCCATGAAAGAAAGAGGGGGCCCGGTAGTATAAGTTAACAGGAAAGGAAAAAAAAAACTACCGTGTGCGGGAAAAAAAAAGACCCGAACCAAGGATGCACCAGAGAGGGGAAATGTCAAAGGTGAAAAAGGTCCTTGGGGTGGGAACAAAACACAATAGTCATCACCAAGAGGGCTATGCCGAGGAGAGGTGGGGGCTAAAAGGACGGGCCCAGGTTTTGGGGGAAAGGGGGCAAAATGGGGCGCTCCCTGGGGCACATGACCTCGACACCCCAAGGGGGTAAAGGGGTGACCTTTTTTTTGCGGAAATAGGTGTTTGAAAGGAAAAGCGTTTTTGGTAAACAACGGAAGGACCCACGGGAAGAGACAAAACGTTTTCAAATCCCACTCAAACCCGGGAAAAAGTCCACTGGTGCCCAAAACAGGGTTCCCAAAAGTCCCTGTCCAAAACAAACCTCTCGACAATGAAATGGGGGAGGCTACCCTGGGGGGGCATTACTTACGCGGGGGCTTCCCGGCTGGGGGTCAAAAATCCGAAAATAGAAACTGACACTTCATGGCGGGAAATGAAGGGATTAACGGGAGGGAGGAAAAAAATCTTTTGGCGAAAAAAAAAAGCAGTAGAATACGTGGACATGGAGGAAGGAGGAAAGAATGTCAAAGGAAAGGGTAATACGTACATACAACTCCAAGCATTTTGTGATCTGTTGCGAACAGCTGTTTGGGTCGACGAGTTTTCACTAGCAAGAACCCAACTATTGCGAGAAGAAATTATTCAGGGGACTTAAAAAAGAACTGCAGAAAAAGAACGATAGAAGCGGCGGTTAAAAGTAGGGAACCGCTAAACAAAAAAAAAAAAAAAAAAAAACGGGTCCCACGATGGCTCAAAGAAGAGTGCAAAGAAGGGGGGAAAAGGTACTTTTCTAGAAGATCGGTTAAGATCCATGGTGGGGGGGACCAAAGGAGGGCAAAAGCCGACCCAAAATTGAAGTGAGCACCGAAAAAATGAAAAAAGGTAGGAGAGCGCGGTAGCAAAACCAGGGGGTCAGCAAGATGACGGGTGGGTGAACGCGGAACGAAACGCTGGGGGCAGAGAACTGCACCAAAAAACTGAAAAAAAATGAAGTCGGAAAAACGAAAGCTGGGGGGCAATGCAAGGTAACGGTCTTGCCGTCGAGGCACTAACAGCGGAGTTACGTGAGGACCCGAAAAAAATAAACGATTGTCCGTCCGTGCACAAAAACGGGAACATGTGATAAACAAAGTACGTGTCAAAGTTGCAGAGTACTGGTCCCTGCAAGCATTTGTCAAAAGAAAAAAAATGAAGTGTTGGGGGGGGGACCCTCTGGAGGGGAAAGTGGAATGACAGCACAACAGGGGGTCAAACCCTCTGGGGACATGGTGAAAAGGAGGGGCGATCAAAATAGGAGAGGCCTACTTTTTGAAAAAACGACCAAAAAACTTAACAATGGGGGTGTCAAAAAAAGGAAATGGGGAACTGTTTCCTTTGTAGGGACGTAAAAAAAAGAAAGGGGGGGGAGCTCGAAACTAGGGGGGAGGTTGGGTCGTGAAAAAGGGCACCCAACAAATTGCACTTCATCAGAGAACGCGAGAAATCGGACAAATGCTTTTTGACGGGGGGCACGGAAAGCAAGCAAAAAATTGGAAGATGTCGGAGTCTGATGCCCCGCCAAGAGAATCGCACAAAAAAGCAATGACAAATGAGCGAAAAGAAAACAGCGTATGGAGAAAAGCCAGGGAATGCGCAAGGGAAAAGATCAAAGAGTGTTTGGAAAAAAACCATGTCTTGGGTTGAACAGCAAATCTTGGGATGGGGAACTGATGAAGGGCAAGAAAAGGGGGGAAAAAAAAGACCCAAGGGGCGCTAAAGAAAGTGTTTGTGTCTGGGTAGAAAGGAGTCTGAACTAATCCGAGAGAGAAAACGTAGGGCCGGGTGTACAAGGAAGGACTGAAGGGTTGCATGGGGGGGGGGCCGAACCCTGTAAGACGATCAACAACAACACAACTTGAGGGGAAGGAGGGAAAAAAAAAGAGAGAGGCAGGGAGGCAAAATCAAAGACCAAGGCTCGGGAAAAAACACAACTCAAACGGGAGAAGAGAGGTGAAACGATCACTCGGCAGCAAAGGCCTCACAAATATCAACCCGTGACTGGGAGAGAAGAAAGGGGCTGAAAAAAGAAAACTTCGCAGGGGGCAAAAAAAGGCCAGTTGGAGTAAAGGACAATGTTGGAAACTGGGACGCTACGACACCAAGACGCGGAAAGGGTCTTGTAACTGAGAGAGAAGGAGGATGGGTGGGAGGGGAAGCGGCAAATCAGAGAAGAAACGAAGACAAAACCCGAATTTTGCTTTTCACTCACAGAAAAAAGGAACAAAGGGGGTTTGGGGAATAAAGCGAGTTATGAAAAGAGTGCCATGGGGTGAAGGAAAAGCAAACGCAACTAATGTCGAGCCGACGTCATGGGGGGGATCGAGAGAACCAGCCCCAGGGATGCACGCAAAACCACTTTCAAGGTCAGGGTTCAAAAAACGTCGCAACGAGCAGACTGGAAGGAAGGTTTGACCAATGTAAGCGTGGACACCAATTGGGGAGAAAAATCAAAAAACAAAAAAAAAAAGGGGAACAACGTCAACAAAAAAGGAGAATGGGAGGTACCCAGGAAAAGGGGGGGGTGGGGAGAAAAGGAACTGGTGTTTGGTAATTAGACAGGAACGAAATGACGCAGTTCTACCAAGCGGTGCGCGGAAAATCGAGGGACCGTAAAAAACGGGGACGAACACGTACGTAAAAAAGGCTTGCCCAGTGCGCGCCAAGGTGTGCCGTCTTTGAGGGGAAGGGGTAGCGGGGAGGGGCAAGAAGGACTGACAACGTTGGTCAGGGAACCACCCCTGCTCCCCGAAGGTAAAAGGGAAAGAAAAAAGTGGGTATCGGTTTGGGAAAACGTGAAAAATTGGTCGGCTACCGGGAACAGAGAAAAAGGGAGCTTGAAAAACAAGAAAGTTTGACAATAGTGCCCAGCCCGGTCCTACTACGAGGCGGTGGGAACGCGGATGACACTTATGCCGGTCGATCTGTGGGGGTCACTGCAGGAGGCGTAGAAACACATGGGTGCATCGGGAGGGGGGGAAAAAAAAAAGTGTATGAGGCGGAAAAACACTCGGAACACAACTCCAGCGTCAACCCGGGAACTGTCAAAAATTTGGAGTGGCGGAGGTGAATGGCAGTGTTCCCGGGGGCAAAAATCACCCCATCGGCCAAGGACTTCGCGCCTGATGTGTCAGGGAAAAAAGAGGATGTTCCAGAAATTTTTGGCAAGGGGGGGACACAGCTTTCAAACCGACCATTAAAGGGGTTGAGTCAATTGGGGGACTGCAACAGCCGGCAGCGCACGGAAAAGTTGGGCCCATGACCAGGGTCTCCAGCCAAAACAAAAGGAAGTCCCAACCGCACAATGGCACGAGTCTGCCGGCATTGGGGAACACAAAACTGGGGGGAAAAAATGGGGTAGACAACCGCATGGCGAAAGGGGGTTACACAAACTTCCAACAGGGCTGGCAAAGCTGGCAAAGCCGCAACCAATGGACTTGTCCAAAAAGGGGCCAAAGGGGGGCACAACACCACGAGGCACCGACACCGAAATCGCCGATTGGCGTCGAGGGGAGGTTCTTCGTGCCCGGGGGAGTAACGGGTAAACCGGAAAATGGGGAGGAGATGAAGGTCGGCAGGAAGCAAAAGGGGTATTTGGGAAAGTGGCCTAGGGAAAAATTCTATGGAACTGGCCCCGACATGTCAAAAAGGAACGGGGCGATTGGAGGGCCAAACAAACAGGCCTTCACGAAAAACGTTGTGGGCCCAAGGAAAAGATGCCGGGACGGACGCCAAGGGGATACCGGACGGCCCGCCCAACGAGGCCCGAAAACGGGTGAAGGCCGGATAGCGGCGCATGGAAAAAAAAGCACCGTCCGGAATTTGCGGGGGGGAGCAGACCACGACCATCACTAAAATCAAAAAGCCCTGCCGCAAGCCGCCCTTGACCCCGGGAAAGAAGTACGGAGGTTGGTCCGTGAGGGGGGCAAAATACGCCGCCATCAAAAACCCGGCCCGTTAGAGACGAACGACCGCCCCAACTGCCCCAAAGCACGAATCCCAAAGAGAACAGGTTCACGGCTTTTGGGTCCACACCAGATCCAGCACTCAAAAATCGCCACGCGAGGAGGACAAATGGAGGGCAACTAACAAAGGGGAAGGCATACCAATTGAAATACTTGACGGGCACTACTCATTAACAGGGAAAAAAAAAAATTAAAGAAAAACAGGCGAACGGGCAAAGGACATTGAAAGGGGAAACTAAAGGGTCCCAAGTTCAGAAACCTGATTTGTGGGTCGAGCGCGTTCTGGCGATCAAATCCCGAAGGCGGCGGACACGAATTCACAAAGCAGCGCCTTGAACTTTTCAATACCTATTAATATCGAAAACGGTTTTGACGTTTCACGATCGTCGAAGCCCTGGGTAATCGCCTTGGGACAAATCGGAAAAAGGGGAGGAGGGACTAAAACTCTCAAAACAAAAGGAGGGGTTTACCGCGGCCTGGAAACGGATTGAGACCAGGAAGTGAACGCAACGTTCAAGAGAAGTTAACCAGGGGATGCCCCCTAACAGTCAAACCTCTCTCCAAGCATCGGATTCAACAGGGAAAGGGGGGGGTCATTGGGGGTCCAAAACGTATCCATGAAAAAATCGTGGGAAAGGGGTAAAGCAAAAACGGGGTCTCAGACCTGAGGGGGCATCGGCCGGTCAAGGCGCCGGGGCTTTTCGAGTCCAACCTGAGCAAGACCAAGAAAGAAACAACACGGAGAACCCTGATAACAAACCCTCATTGTTCCCACCGAGCCGACACTCCGGAGAAAGTGTCACTGACTATTGGACGCGCCAGGAAAAAAAAATGAAAACTAGTCCGGTGGGGCATAAAGATCGACAACGTCCCAGAGAAAAAAAGGGGAAAAGGTGCTCGAATGAACCAAACAAGAAGGCTTCATTACAAAGCAAAAAAAGCAAAAATTTGAACGTACTTACAAGGGGGGGGCACGACAAAGCCGGGAATGTAAAAGGGGAGGAGGACCGTCCACCTGTAACCGGGGAGCAGGAAAAGATCAAATGTAACATGATGATAAGGGAAGGGGGTGCAAAAAACAAAAACCGGTCATTGCGCCCAGGGAGGAAAAGAAAGATAAAGGGAAGGTCTTAAACCCTGAACTGGATCCGGGTCGAGTGGAGGAGGAAAGTACCTAAGGCTGCATCAGGGGGCGATGGAGGGGGAACTTGAAAAACTAAACAACTGGCCTCAAAGGGGGGAAAAGGAAACCCAGAAAGGAGGTGAAAACCAGAAGACAACACCGCCGATAGGCACAGTCAAGGGGGTCGGAAAAAAGATTGGACTATTATTAAAAAGTATTGGCGCCAGGGGCAGGCGACAAGTCAGAAATGCTTAAGAGGGAGTCCAGGAAGGCAACATGAGTCGGCGACGAAACAGGGGGGGGGAACCATGCGCCATGGAAAACAAGTTGTGTGGGAAAATACAACAAATTGTTTAGACCATAAACTCAAGCAAAAAAACAACAAACAAAAGGAGGGGGAAAGGGGGAGGAGGATTTGTTGGTTGGAGTGGGCACAATGGGGGGGGGGGGGGAAAAAAAGGGGGACGAGGGGGGGGGGGGACAAGTTGGGGTCCGCGTGTTCACCGTCCCGCGAACTCACGTAGAACGATTCAGAATGCCGGGTGGTGGTAACGTAAGAAACGCCAAGAAAAAGGAGGGGGGAAGAAGAAGCCTTAAACCACTCCGCCTCGTAATAGAAAGGGGGGGGTGTTACGGGTGCTACGTTAAAAAATGGGGGAAAGTCACTGAACAGGGAATTGGCGAAAAGAAATCCGAGGCAGTCCGTTAAGGAGGGAGCAAAAAAATCATCCAAAGGGGGATGCAAGGAAAGGGGGGTAACACCCTTAAACAGATGGGGGTAAATTGACAGCCAAAGACTCCGGGTTGGCCCCGAACAGGGAAAAACAATGCAGAAGAAAAGGGTTCAAAAAGAAAGAGTTTGGGTGGGTAGAATTAGTGGCTAAGAAATCAAATCCCGGTGTCGTTGGGGAAACAGGGTCCGAGAAAGGGCAGGGGGGGGAACCTGGGGTTCCGAGAACCGGAACGGGGGGGGGAAAGTCACGAGCCGGATTCGATTGATAGAAAAGTCTGCCACCACAAAGGGTAATGGGAGAAATCAAAGCCAATAGGAGTGGAACATGCTCCGGAGGCAGTAGGGGGGGGACAAGAGTCAGGGGCAAGCCCATGTTCAGACCAACGAGGTGTATGGAATGGCCAAAGTGTGCACCAGAAGAACGCCGGAAGACGTCTTAACGGCCCGATGCCATCAGGGAAAGGAAAGAATGGCATTTTGGGGTGGAACCCGGCCGACATCAGGATAGGAAAGGGGAAAAAGAACCAATTGGTTTCTTTGGGAAAAAGAGAGGGCTTGGGAACAATCCACAACGGGGGTGGTCATAGGCGAAGAATGTTGAAAAGACGTGTGGCAAAACAAGCAAGGTAGAACACTGGACGCAACACAGCCAGACGGGACAGGACCGAAGGGGGGGGGGGAGGGATGGTCAAATCAAACGCATCATTCAGAGGGAAAAAAAGCACAGGCCTTCGACGATCTGAAAAAGCACATGAAAGAGGTGGGCAAGAAGTCAAGCGCTGAAACAACAAGAGTTGTTAAAAAAAAAAACGCCCTTGACGGGATTGCACGAAACACAATCTGCTAGGGAAAAAAGAAACCAAAAGAAAAGGGGGGTAGGGGTCCACCCGTACAAGGGAAAGAAAAAAGTTGCGGGGACAAAAAACCCAGCGAAGAATGGACACTTGTTGGGGGGGGGGGTTAAAAAACAAATCTAATAAGAGAAGAAGGAGGCACAAGGAATTATTGCGTGTCTGGGGGAAAAAAAAAGGGACAGCGTCAATGTTAAAGCTGGAAGGAGGGGGGGGTGTGGACCAACTCAGAGGAGAAAGGGGGTCAGTATCGAGGCCGTGGTCGGTGGGACTACAAAGGGAGAAAAATCAGGGGGGCACTTCCAAAACGTCTTGGAACACCAAGAAAGAACACTACGAAGCAGTATATGAGAAAAAAGGGGGAGGGGGAAAAGGGGGTGGTATTTACGTTGTTTCTACAAATCAAGAAAAAAAGCCAGGGAGAGAACGAGAAACCTCCAAGGAAAGGTAACTTTACCGCTTCGGGCTACGTAAGGAGGACATCAAAAGCAAGGCCGACTTCACACAAAAGGCATAACTGCGGCGGGCCCAATCCCCCAAACGTGGTTCCATGAAAAGGCTGGGACCAGTCGTAAAACATTGGCAAAATAGGGCTCAAAAACTTTTCCAAAGCCCGGGGGGAAATTCCGGACAGGAATCAAAAAAGGACGCGAAAGATTTCAAAAGGTGGGGGTAAGGGAAGGGGGGTCCAAAATAAAAGCAGTAGGAAAACACCCAATCGTGGGGCTATTCGGAAAAGGAATAGTGGGTTGAGCCCGCAAATGTGCCCCGGTGGGAAAAGAAAAAAAAAATTTGTTCAAACAGATGGAAGCGGGCAAAAACAATGGGAAGTGGGCAAAACGTGGGATCAAAAACCAGAGGGATTTTAAAAAAAGGCACAGAGTGGGGGGGGCCAAGAACTAAACATAATAGGCAAATTTTGTCAAAAATCCAAGAGGAGCCTGACGGGGGAGGGGGGGCGGACACATGGGGGCATTACGGAAGAGGTACCAAAAAAAATGGCCGCTGTGGGCAGGACAACCGACTGGAAACTTAAGGGGGAAGGGAAGGAATGGATTTACGAAAAAAATCGGCGATCAGGGGGGGGGGCAAACAAAAAATAGGCGGAGAAGGTAAAAATCTCGAATGTCCACTGGAACATGCGAATCAACCGCCGGAAAAGCGGGTTAGACGGCCTGAACGCACAAGGCGAGGTGTGCGAAGAGGCTAAAACCTAACCTATCCGTCTCCTAAAAAAGAAAGGGGGAGGATTCGAAAAAAGAACAAAAAAGCGAAACAAGGTCAGAAATAGAAGTCAGTGAAATAAATTAAAAAACATGAAGATCAAGAAACAATTGTTAGAAACATGAAGGGACCTATGGGGGTGTAACTTTCCGGACGGGCAAAGGATCAATGGGGGGGGGGGGAAAAAAGGGGCAACGAGCCGCACAAAAGGTTTTATGTAACGAAACCGTTGACTCACCTACGGGTTCAGTGGGGAGAAAAAACTATCTCGTTTCAGGAAAGGAAAAACGCAAAAAGAGGGGGTTAAGGAACCTTATACGAGAAGGCTAAACCCATTCAAAACGAGGGGAAAAAAAGAAAGACGACGGCGGGGTCAGCCTTGAAGAAGCTGCGCATAGGGGGACAATGAAGGTCGAGGCCCTACCGAATGGGCGGGCGGTCGAGCGTGAATTAAAATAACAAAAAAGGAAAAATGGGGGGAGCCATTTAACAGAGGAGGGGGGGACCTAAAAAAGCATTGACGAGATGACTGGGGGGGGGGTTCAAAGAGGAGAAAGGACCACAAGGGACTCAAAGAAGGAAGTGGGGGTCAAAAGGAAAAAAAACCTAATCCAAGAGAGCACGGTAAATGTATTGAAAAACAAAAAGGAAGAACGAATTGTTTGGGGGAGGGCCCTCCAATTGCAGTTCTCCAGGAATGAGGGGTCCAAAAGAAGTCCGAAAACTCGGGGAACGACTTTGGGGCAGGGGAGGGGGGGGGGAGGGAGAAAACAATTGCCCTTGCACAACTCAGGAAACTCGAATCTATCAAAAGACTTGGTGGTCCTGGGGGGAGGGGACAAGCCAAAAAAGCAAGGAGAGGTGGTCTTAGGTACATGCTCGTAAGACAGGAGATGAACGCGGAAAATAAAAGCCAAACGAATACAAGGTTCGGGGGGAGGCGGGGGGTCGAAGGGGCACCAGGGGGAAAAAGGAAAGAAACTAGGGGGTACAGGGACAAGGGGGACTGGAAGGGAAGGACAGGGAAAACTTGGGGAACGGAAATTCTAGGAAAAAAGTGGGTGGATGATTGGTAATAGCTAGACGAGGCTAAAAGGTGTATCCCGTGAAGGGGGGTGATGCCCGATGGTCTGGTTCCATTGACAGATACCCATGTGACTCTGCTCAAAACAAAACATAAACAAAGGGGATATGCGGGGAGAAATGGAGAAAGAATAGGATACTCAAAAATGTTTCAGAACCGGTAAACCACCAAACAAGGGATAATATAGTGGGAATCCTTCGGGGGAACACTCCGATCGACAGAGCAAAAAATTTCAAAATTCTATAATTTGGGGGGAGGGGGGGAAACCTGCCAGGAAGATAACCAAAACAGGTTGAGGGTTTAGAGGTTGATCGTGGGCAGGGAGAATAGACAGAACAACGAAACAGGTCATGGGCAAAAAAGGAGGAATGAATTGGCTGAGAGAGATGTAGAGAATGGACATCAGCAACAAGGTGTACTGTGGGGGGCTGGGGGGGCCCAGAAACACAAAAGCAACAAAGGAAAAAGACAGAGTTTTTTGAGCATCAAAAGGTTCAAAGAAAAGGTTCAGGAAAAGGTGGTTATAAGACAATGAATAAAAACCGAGTAGTACAGGGCAGTAAGTGGGGGGAAATATCAAAACCTGGAAACCGGCCCTTTGCAGGGGAAACCACGGGTCAAAAAAAAGTGGGGAAAAAACAAAAAGAACAGCCGAAGTAGGACTCGGCCCGCCAATGGGGGGGGGCGGACACATGATAAATGACCTGCAAGGTGGTGTCGGTAAAAGGAAAAAAAAAAAAAATACAGAAAGGGGAAACAAAGGAGAGGAGAATGGCTCGACCAAGGGAGGAGGAAAAAAAATTTGTATGCACGTAAAATTGGGGTGGGAGAAATTCCAATCCGCCTCACGCCGCACAAAGAGTTCTCGTATCTCGGTCCTTGGACAAGAAAGAGCGAAGGAAAAGGGTGACCTGAACAAGAAGACTGTGGTGCAAAATAGGGGGGGATTTCATGTAGCGCGAGTTAAAATAAAGGGCAACGAGTTGCTGGTACGGAAGACAAGGAAGGAGATCACAATTTTCCAGTGGCGAAAAAAGGAAAAGGGGGGGCGGGCTCACGGGAAAAAGGAGACAACAAGGGAGCTTTGGCAGAAGAAAAAAAGGAAAATCGACAAAAGGGTTGAACGGCCGGGTAGAGAAAGCGATGGACAAAGTGGCCCGTGTGGTAGGGGGCCAGGGGGTTACACTTCGTGAAAAAAAAAAAAAAAATAAGGGGGAAATGGAGCGCGAATGGAAGCGCTACTCTGTGAAAAAACTAAAAAGTTGCCAAAGAAAAAAACCCCATGGAAGAAAATTGGCGGGAGTGGGGATGGCTCCGGTACAAGGCAGAAGACCTCATCGACAGGAGAAAGGAGCGCAAGTAAAAAAGTTTGGGTAAGGTCAAAACAAAGTTAACGAATTTTATGGGGTTGGTTTGTGGGGAGGATCAAAAATAAAACCATTGTTCACCCCCCTACCGGCCCCCAATGCGCAGGCTTGGGGGTACCGCCAACGCCTGGGTACCGGTGCAAAAAGACTAAGGGGGACTCAAAACAAACGGGCATGTGAACAAAGGGTTCCAAAAACATCAAAACGCATGGGGACGAACTAAAAAAAGGTGGTTCAAAACCTGAAATGGGCCGGGGAAAAAAACAACAGCGTGTACTTGTTAAAAAAAAAATAGCATTTGCTCCACCGGTCAAAACAAAGGAACCAAATTTGATATGCATCAGGGGGAGACTGCCTACAAAAATTTGGCCCCTTGTAGAAAAAAAAAAAATTTCAACGGGAGTGGTAACCACCCATAACGCACACCACGCACGCAGAAGCAACTTGGCGCATAAAAAAAAAAAAAAAAAAAATTCCGGTCTTGTATGGGGAGGGGGCGGCAGCCTGGCCTTGACAAAAGGGCACCTGAAAAAGCAAGATGACTTAGTCCCAAAGGGGAGGAGGGGGGGTTGCAAACGGCAAATAAGTCTAAAGAACTTGGGCAAAAAGAAGGCGTTGGGAAAAGGGCAAGAGGTAGTCCAAGCTACGCGGGTGAAAAGTGGAAACCGGAACCTGGAACCATACAGGGGACGTCGAACCTAGAAAAGGGCATGAAAGGGAATAAGGCAGTCCTATGAAGACCAGAAGGCTTGGGGGGGGGGTGAAGCGAAAAGAAATCACAACAAGTAAGCAAAATGGTCATAGCAAAAAAGTTCAATTGAAAAAAAAGATAAGGTGGGGATTGAAATTTGGAAACTGCAGAAGATCACAAGCTCCCCAACCAGAGTGGGGGAGGGAAAAAAAAAATCTCATGGAGAACATACCAAAGGCCAGTCGGCTACCAACTATACCGGCGGGTCAGGGGAAAAGGGGGAGGGGGACTTGGTGGGAACCAAACCAGAAGAAAGCTCAAAAAAAAAAGAAAGCACGGAGACAAAACGGCTTGTATGAAAAACGGAAAATGAAAATCAAGAAAGGAGAGGGCAAAGGCTGAAATAAATAGGGAATAAAACCGGGAGAAAACTGCGCCAAGGAGATTTTGGACCTCGAAGTGTCCCAAGTTGAAAGGGTGGTTCAGAGACGAGGGGGGGTCCCAAGTGGAGGAAGGACAAGGACCCTAATAAAAGGCCAAATCGTCACCGCGCAAGAAAAACGCCTTGACGTTATGGGAAGACACTTATTCTCTTTTCCAGAGGCTCACCAGAAGGACCTGAATAGGGTCACGCGAAGTGAGGCAGGGAAAATCAAACTCAAACAAAAAGGGGGGGGGTTGGCAAAAAAACTGGGCTGACTCAAGGAGGACAAGTTTGACGACAAAAAAAAAAAAAAGCAACGCAATTCGAGGAAAAAAAAAAAAAAGATCAAAAACACGAGAGAGGGGAGCAAGGGTAGGACGTGAAAAAAACGGATTTTAAGTCAACTAGCCTTAATTGGAGGGGGGCAACACAGGTCTCAGAAAAGAGGAATAAACGAAAAGTCGCAAAGGGACTAAAAAACGGGTGCCCTGGTCGACAGCAAGCAAAAACAAAGCAGGAGGGGAAACCCTGGGGGATAGAACCAACGAAACATCAATTGGGCCTCCGCCGCGTCGATTATAATCATAAGGTAGAATAAAAACCTCTGTTTGAGAGGAGAATTATTCCCAGAGACGGGTTGGGGGGGCAGAGCTAGAGAACAAAGGAACAGGGGAATTCAACGAAACGTCACACCAAACAAGAAAACTCTACACGATTCTGCACCACACAAATGAACAAAATACTCCGAAGTTCCGACTGGACATGTGGGGGTGCAACCTACACCTGAGTGTGAATTTCCTCCTGTCTAAAGCCAACAGGGGGGAACCGGCTAGGAACTAGAAAAAAAAACGTCTGAAACAGGAAAGGGTTCACGGGGGTTCACAAAAAACGGGAAGGACCAAGCAAAACTAAAAGTGGCGAAAAAAAACTCGACTGGAGGCTTACATGAACATGGGAGAAAAAGACGATTGAGAGGGAAAGGAAACGGACGAACATCCGTCTCTCGGAAGACCAAGTCCCACTGTAAACTTAAATTAAAAAAAAGGGAAAAGTCACGCAAACACGGGAAACCAAAAAAAGACCCTCTATGCAAAAGTTGGGGCTTAAAGTTGGCTTTATTCGGTTGGGAACTCCCAACGACAGGAGGGGGGAGAAGGCCTGGGTAAAAAAAACTACAATCACTGGGAAAGAGAAATCGGCTGCCACTGCCCATAGGCCGTGAGTGAAACGGTCAGCAGGTGAAAAACGGGCGTAACTGGGGAAAAGGTGTCATCCCACAAAATTCTCAGCTCCACCAACACAAAAAGAGGAGGCAATAAACAGATAAGACTTTTGTTGGAGGGGCCAAAGTTTGGTTGAAAGACCCGGTTGCAAAAAAATTGGGAACAAAAAAAAAAATGACCAAAAAAAACCGGGACCATCGGGTGCAATGCGAAAACGAGAAATCAGGGGGGGTAGATCTGCGAACATGAAGCGGGGGGGGGGAAACAACGACCGAAGAGAAAAAGTCGGGGGAAAACCGATGCGACCTTGAAAATGCTGGTAAAAAGGGCCCGTGAAAATGTACAACGCACTGAAAAATGGGAAAAAAAGAGAACCGTGGGTTTTCTTCGGTGCTAACGGGACATGGAAGGCCTTCCTGAAAAAGAGGGGGAGGAAAAGAAGGATGACAGGGGAGGGTAACGAGGGAAAAAAACTCACAGAAGAGGGAATGATCAGAAGCGTACGAACCCAGGACCCCCAATAGTGTCTAACCAAAGCCACCTCCAGCCTGGGAAACCAGACCTTTGAAAAACAAGGAAAGGATCAGTGCAGAAATGTCTGGGGGGGTGGAATTGAGCAGGTCAGGAAAAGAGGGAGAAAGTTCCAAGGAACACGGGTGGGGAAACGTTGGGGCCCACCAGGACGGCAGTGTGTTGAGGTTTTCAAAAAAAAGGAAGAAAGCGGGGATTCGGGGGAGCAAAAAAGGGGTGGAAAAGCTGGGGGGGGAGATAGATAAGGAGACAAGGAGTTGAAAGTCGCACAGCTCCCTCACAAAGATGCGTGAAAAAAAAAATTGCTCCGGAAAAGGGGGAGAGAAGGGGGGGAAAAGGGGGGTCTTTCAATAATGGGAAGAGGGTTGGTTGCTGCCAAACAGGACGAGAAACGGAAGAAAAGAAAGGAAGCCTTCCAAAAACCCAAGGGGACGGGGCAAGCGCCAATCGGCGTGCTTTTACAAAAAGGGGTAAACCACAAAAAAAAAAGTAAAAAACCACAACAAGCAAGACGAAGGGAAGAGTGGGACGGACTATCTCCTTGGGGGGGGGGGGTCGGGACAGGAGGAAAAAAAGGGCGAGGAGAAGGGTTATTCGGGGCGAAGGGCCAAAGACGAAAAAACGTGGGCGCAAAAACTAAGAGTGAAGAATAGTCCCGACCAGGGACGAGGCAAAAGGATCGTGCGACAAATCCGTAAGGGAAAAAAAAATAGGAACATTGACCCTTTCAAAAAAGATGATGTGAAAAGAGGATAAGTTCGGGGGATTCAGGGGAGGAGAAAGGGGAAAAACAACGACGAGTTTGGGCCCTCCCACGAAGGGGTACTAATTGGTCGACCGCCAGAAGAAAGCTAAAAAGCCCCAGGAACGGGGGGTCGCCTGCAGCAAAGCTTGGGGGCCAGGCGCAGCACAGGGGGGGGGAAAGGGGGGGGGTTTGTGTTCCAATAAGAGCCGCCTAAAAAAAGGGGGGGAGATTGCGTTACGTGGGCAATAAACCACGATCGGTCAGTAGGGGGAAGGGATGTCGGTGACAAACAAACCCGCTGGGGTGCGCAACTCACGAGGGGAAAAAGCCTGGGGGAGAAAGGAACGGTCCTTGGCACCGACCAGATGGGGGAGGGTACGCCTTTGGAAAAAAAAAAAAGAATAAAAAAAAACAACGGTCCCCCGTCCAAGGGGACAATTAAAGAAAAAAGGGAAAACAGAGGACCAAAAAAAGATATGTATTTCGGGGTGAAAAAATCCAGAAAACGCAAAATGAGTCGGAACTCCAAAAAAGGGAAGAAAATATTGTTACCAAAAGGCCTGGAAGGCGACGGTCAAAGTGGGGCCCCTACCAAAACCAGTCCATAAATTACAAACGAGGGACCCTGACAAGAAAGGCCAAAAAAAACAAAAAAGCCCTGAGACAGGACCAGGAGAGAAATTCATGGCAAAACGGGTTCAAATAAAGCTCCAAACTGGGGGAGGGGGGGGGGACCTCGCGAACTAAGTAAAAAAAAGAAAGGGTCACCGTATGTTAAACGAAAAAAAACCTGGGGGGGAAAAAAAACAAGGTTGATGCCACGCAGGGGAAAAAAGAAAAAACAGGAAAAATTCTTAACCAGTTGAGAGAGGGGGGGGGTGCCTTCACGGTAGTGGGCAAAAGGGTAAATTGTGGAGGAGGCAACGGGGCCGCATTTGGGGGCCGAGACCATGGTGATGGGGGGGAAAAAAGGGGGACAACTCGGGAAGTGGGGGCACAACCCAAAAGTACCAAAGAGGGGGTGTGTCCCGCCGGGGGGACCTATGAAAAATTTGGGGAAAACAACTCCCCCGGGTACGGTTTGGCGGGGCGACAGGGGGGGGCATGACCAACAGGGGCAAGAAAAAAATTACACCGCTGTTGGAAAATGGAAAAAGAGAGAGACTGGTGTAGGGCTGGGGAGAAGGTGGATAAAAAGATCTAGGAAATTGTTAGAAATTCTGGAATGCCTGTGCGAAAAAAAAAACGAACTTTATAGGGCTGGGGGAGGGAAGGTCGGAAAACGGAAAAACCAACATCCAACGCCGGAAAAAGGTGGGGGGGCGAAAAAAGATGGTCGTTGTGAAAATTATCCGAAAAGCAAGGGAGGTCAAAAAGGAAAGGTGCGGATTCCAAACGTAAGGCAAAGGGGAAATCGACGGAGACAAGGAATCGGGGATGAAACAAAGCAAACGAAGCCGTCAGGGGGGCGAACGGCGCAAAGAGGAATGCTACCCTTCCCGGTTCTTTACCGGTGTCGCAAGAAGTGAGGGGATTGTCAGCGGAGCTGAAACCATGTGAAAGGCAAAAAAAAAAAAAAAGGAAAAAAAGCACAAACATGTACTGGAGAATACGAGCTGTCCAAACGACCGAAAAAACTGGAGGGTGGGGTGGCAAAAGTACGAACGGGAGATGAATACTTGCCAGGAAAAAAGCCACTAAGGGGGGCACGCGAAACATGCGTGGTGGGGCACGGGGACTGTTGTATAGCAGCTGTCTAAATGCAAGGGAAAACTCTTACTTGAAAAAACAAAAAAACAGAGTGGCGGAAAAAAAAATTACGATCGGGGGAAAGGTATAAACAAAGTCCGGGGGTCTCCAGAGTTCATACTAATTTTGACCTCAGAGTTCTCGAGGGACAGGTGTGTTTAAACAAAAAAATCCTCCTTAACAAAAAATGGCTGGTAAAAAAAAGGAAGGTACGTTTGTCAAATGCTTCGGAGGACACAAAAAAAAATGCAGGGAGCGACGCCCTTTCAAAAACAACGGGGAAAGGACACCGTGTGTTGCTTCACACAACTGGGGAAGTTCTCCCGGGGAAAACAAAGAGTCAGCTGAGAAAGACACGGGTGTGTGGAGGGGGAAAAAAAAAAAAAAATGCTTCAAGAACAAGACCACAATGCAATCAAACTACCGAGATCGATACAAAATAGCGGTGGGTTTCTTGGGTAGGAGCCAAAACTGAGTGGTGGTGGAGGGGGGGGGGAGTAGGTGAGGTACGAAACCGCAGGAAAAGCAGATAAACCACTCACTATATCTCAAGACAAGCGTAACGAAAAGGGGTTTGGCTTATGCAAAACACGATCAAAGGCGGTTTTACCGGCAACTGAACTTGACTGGAGGCAGGGCAAAACCGGGACGAAAAAAAAGTCGCTGAAAAAGAAGGGGCTCGGGACTGAGACGGAGAAAACGAAGGATCGCACACAATTAGTTTCCAAGGGGGAAAACAACGGGATGATGGGAGCAGAGCAACCTGTTTG
>Ga0179593_1727378_pt1 | contig 21810 bp, 31 predicted proteins | sample CZODoug2_1_08_16_FD_185931 | JGI IMG/M metagenome (GOLD analysis project Ga0179593, IMG submission 185931) | Vadose zone soil fungal communities from Angelo Coast Range Reserve, California, USA - CZODoug2_1_08_16fungal (PacBio error correction) | ecosystem: Environmental > Terrestrial > Soil >...
AGGGGCGCCTCACCTTGGAGAAGCGGGTGGGGGAAGAAGTCCTGCTTCGGCTCGCAGCGGAATTCTTCGACAGGCTTCCTGGATAGAAAAAATGGTTGGCGAAGTTAGAGAGGGGCAGTCGTCGGGAGAGGTGACTAAAAAAGGCGGGGGGAAGGGCGGGGGGGGAATTGCGGCCGGGGAGGAGCAGTTTCGCCGAGTCGTGGATCAACGCCAGGTGACACGACGAGCGGCCAAGAGTTTTAGGCACGGGAGAAGGGGGGAAGAAGAAGGGCTCGAAGCGCCGAAAGGTTGCCGACTGATTGGAGTGGAAAGGCCGACCCTGCAAGAAACCACAGCTTGGATGTGGGGGGCGTGGTATCGGCGTCAGGCTGGCGAAGGAACTGGGGAGGTTCTTGGGGAGTCGTTCGTGGGCGAGCGAGGGCCGCTTTAAAAGAAAACGCTGGCAAGGGGGGGCCTCGTTGGAAAACGAAAAACCATGTCATTGGAAGGCCGGAAACGGCCGCAGTCAGGAAGGTTGGGGCGGGTGGATAAGAATGTACTTGGGAGATCTCCATGCCGAAGACGGCTTGCGTAAGGAAAGGGATCTCTACCGAGGGAGACCGTCCGATCTTTACCCTTCTCGACCGCCTGGCCCACTGGGCGTCAAAGGATGTGGGGGGGGGGGGGACGTCTGGAACTCGGGCAGGGACGCTAATTCTTCAAGCTAACGGCCAAACGAAGCGAAGCTTTCCTGCTGAGGAGATCCCGAGCATCATCAACCAGGCCGACCAGTTCCCGCATAAACGAGAAGGAAACGGTGTCCTTGCGGTGGCCAGGAACAGGGCCGCCGATCCGAGGGGGGTAGGTACGCAGAGAAGGGATGGTCTTCGGCGACTCAGTTGCCAAGTCCTCCCCCCCCCGTTCAGGGTGACGGCGGCCGACCTGACGGGGAGGTCCATCCAGATCCGGCAGGGGGGTTTCGCAGCGGACGCCGGAAAAACGGCGGCTGGCTGCGAGCTGCTGCGTGCATCTCCTCTCAACAACACCTTAGGATGGGGAGGGGGGAGGGGAAAACGCAGCCCCAGCTCAAACAGCCGCCTTTGGGAAGCCGGAAGGAGGAGAACCAAAAAAGTAGCTGAATGGACCGGTCAGGTCTGGCCGTCCGTCAAAGTCAAACGACCGGGGGGGTACGCCGCGAGTCGCCGAAGCCCAGCCCCCGATCTTGGGCCTTGATCGGCCGCAAGACCGTGTTCCACCTCAAACCCGTCCGGCGATCGTTCTGCCTTCTGCCTGTTGATGAAAATCGGATCGTCACTAAAAGACAGCTTCGCTGCCGAATGGCGAAAAGAAAGCGGTTGAATAATTTCGAACAGATAAAGGCCGAGTTCCAGACCGAGGAAGTCTTTTACGCCGTGCAGGGAGAGGTCGACGTCGCCGGGAGACAGATATCGGCAATGGGGAAAAAAACTCGGTCGAGCTCGAAGTACGGACCGACGGCTGGAGATCGAGCCAAAGGACATGATGAACAATCCTTCTGGCAGAAAACCGTCCTCAACCGACAGGGAGAGGTTGAACTGGCACCGGGAGGTCGAAATCGGCCGTCGCTCGCCCAGACCGAGAACAAGAACCTCGCCATTTCCTCGCAGAAGCCAGATACCCGCTAAATCCGCGAACGGCGCCCATGGGAGCGGCCACGGCAACATCTCGAAACTCGCTGCGCTCTTTAGACAAGTCGTCCACTACACGGGGACTAACAAAGCGTGGCCGGGAGAGGCGTGGGGCAAAATGTCAATGGGGGAACGAACTTTCTTCGAACTGACTAAGAACTCGCCTCCCATTACTCCATCCTCCGTTTCCACACCTCTCGCGCTCGTAAAACAAACAAAGAATGCGGCGATCCAGGAAGAGGAAGGAAACGTCTGCGAGAACCTTAAAAGTGCTGGAGACGGGCGCACGGCGCTGAAAATCACCCGCATCGCATGCCTGAAAAGAGGTGCTTCAGGCGACGGAAGTTTCGAGACTACGCAAGAAGGCCTCCGCCTTTCAACCGACCAAGTCAAAAACGCCCGTGCAGCAAAAGAAAGTTGGCCAAGCGCTTAAAGAATGAACCTTCTGCAACGATAGGTGGGCTCAACTCCTAAAAACGCTCGCCTACAAGACGAAGGTCTCAGGAGAATATGATGACCAGGGACTGAACCACGACGCAAGCCGACTTAAACCTCCATAAAAGGACTTGGGAAAACTGCTGTCCTTTGTTACAGGAGGACTCATCAACAACAACCGCGCTGAAGGGGGAGGTAAAATAGTTCATCGACAAAGAACACAGTACCGCCCAAATAGTGGGTTGAAGGAAGGGGGGGGAAATTCGTGTTTCAGCCGCAGGTAGGAAAAACCAGAGCCCTTCGGCTTTTAGGAGGTGAATAAGGAGTTTATCCAAAAAAAGTTGCCGACGTTCAAAAAAATGTCAAGCGGCTTGGCCCCTTCTGAACCCGGGCGGATCGTGAAAGGCGAAAGGAGAGGAGGGAAGAGGGGAGGGATGCGGAAAAGTCAGGCTCCTTGAAGTCCTTCGTAAGAGCCTGCGGTATCAACTTGGGACAACGCGACCTTGGATAATCGGGAGCTGGCAAGGAACTTCAAGGCAGACGTTGGCCGGTCAAGGGAAAGGGAGGACCTGGATCGCAAGAAGAGGGGGCTAAGGTTACCTAGCAGAATGAAGAAAAAAAGCAGGGGATGTCGTCTTCACAGACGAGTTCGGTAGTCAGAGAAAGGTCGTGGATCACCCTCGAAAAAAACGACGAGCGGCCACCGCAGGGGGTTGAGCGTCCGCCTTGGAGAGAAGGGCAAAAAGGGAGAACGCATCGCTTTCGAACTGATCCGGGACCAGTGGCTCCGCCGGCGACAACATGGATGGTACTGGCGGTATGAGGAGGCGAGGAACTGGTCGAGGGGGGGTTTTCGGTTCAGGGGAGAAGTGAACGGGGCCGCTTTCAAGGAATTGCGGTGCCCGGTTAAAGAGAAAGGGCGTAGGAAGGTGGGTCGGCGCAGCAGGAAGTGGGAGGGGGTGGATCATCTTAGGAAGGGGGCTCGATCAAAGGACGAATGCATGCCTAAGCTACACCTATTAGAATTGCATACTGGATCCGAAGGAGGGGGAAGGGAAATGGCCCTGGCGGACGAAGGCTGTCTGAACCCGGAGATCTGTTCGAATCCGAGACTTCATGCCAAAACGAGCGAAGCTGTCTGCTGAGAAAAAAGCATCATCACCATGAAAAGGGCAAGCAGAACGATCGCGAAGGTAAATTGGCGTTGGCCATTCCGGCTGCACAGGAGGTGGGACCATGCGGCTGGCTTGAGAAATCGCTTTCCACATGGAAAAAAAACTTTCGACGGTTACGCAAACTGCGATCGGTCCATTCGATGAAAGTTTGGTGTGGCACAGATTACTAAGGAAAGGCGCTGCTTGCCGAGGAGGGAGAAAGGAAAAATCTCAAAACACAAGGATGAAAAAGGGGGGAGAAATGGAACGACCCCATCTCTTCAGCCAAAACGCCGTTGAAGCCGGAATTAAAAAAAAAACAAAAAACCCTGCCGTATCTTATGGATACGTCAAAGGGAGGTAAAAATAAACGTCGACCAAAAAAAAAGGAGGGGCAACAGTCGAAAAGAAGCGTCCTGAGTCAATTCGTCAAGGGACTTGGCGCACCGCCAGAACAACCTCGCGAATACACATGAAAGGTGAGGAAAGGGATTCTTCTCTTGATCAAGGACGCCTTAAAAGAAAAGAGGGCTGCTTCCCGGGTAAGCAGAGGGCACGAGTTCCCAGAAGCGCGGCTTAGAAGGGCCAGGGCCAGGCGGTCAGCGGAGCCAAGAAGGAAATGTCTCCTCGGTACGAGGGGGAAAAAAAATCCAAAAAAAGGGGAAACCCAGACATGAAACTTAGGAAAAGGAAAACGCCTGCGGCCGGGAAACTCAACGACATGTTCTTTCTGGCAGGGGCACCGGCAAGGGCAAAAGCGGGAAAAAGGGTCACTGGAACGCAAACCGAACCGAAAAGAGAAGGTTCCTCGCCAAAATGAACTGAACGAATACATCCATCTGAAAGAACGGCGGCGCCCAGTTGAGAGAACGTCAAGCAGCTCGGAGGGAGAGAGGAGAAAAAAAGAGGACGCTCAAAGGGGAGGAGACCGTCGTGTTCAAGGCGGGTGATCCACATACGAATACGGCGTCAGAAAAGACCGAACATCCGCCTGGGGAAAAAAAAATCATCCGACTCAGGGGACGAGAGGAAACGGAAAGGCGCGATTCCAGGAAAAAAGAAGGAAAAATCCCGGCACGCTGCGAAAAAGGATTGCAACCCCAGGCTAAGAACGCCGTGAAAAAGGGAACAATTTGTCCCGCAAAAAAACCTCGACTAGAGGAAAAGGAGAGCTGGTTCAAGACAGAGAAACGACCGCCAGAAAGGCAAAAAAAGCAGTCAAAGCCAGACTTGGAAACCAAAGAATGTTGTCCCAAGCAACGGGGAAAATACCGAAATTCGGGGCAAAGGGAGCGTTTGGGCTCATCAGAAAGGTCTCTCCTGGGCTCGGGTCAAAAAGGGAGACCCAAGGGAAACTTAACAAAACAAACAGACTTCAACGGAAAACAGGCGGGCCAAAAGTTGCCTTGGTCGGAGAATCAAAGAAAAACGGAGGAGAAAAGGAATATATACCAGTCCAAGGACACGCCTAGCGGTAGGTAGGATTTTTCAGCCATGAAGAAAGAGGTTATCTCAGGAAAAGCCCTGCACGGGGAGGCGATCTCGTTTAAAGGGCAAAAAACCTACTCGTTGAGTCTTGTCATCGGGGGGTGGGAAACAGGTTTGGACTTTTGGAAAAAGACCGGTCGGATCGGAGAACGGGCGATCCATCGCCGATGGCTTCGTCGTCTTGGCTCACTAACCTTTAAGGCCGGCGTGGGAGGGAAATGAGGGGATCAAAAGGGGAGTCTCCATCGGGAAATTGCAAGCCTTCCTTGAGAAGCGTTGCCGGGATTCATTCTAAGGACGCCGCCTGCTGGTGGAAAGGAAACAGTCCGAGAGGAGGGTTACTCAACTTCTTGAGCGAATGGCCTGGGGGGATAAGGTGGAAAGTCCACGTGATCACAAGCCAGGTGAAACACGACTAGAAGCTTTGTGAGCGTCGCCGGGGACTGGGGGGGAGACTAAGAGAGTTTCCGTCTACAGAAAGATCCCAGAGGAGAAATGTAATGGGTGACTGTCAGTCGCGGGGCCGAGGAACTTTTCGAGGTTGGATTACAGGTCTGGGCTATGAGGGGGCCGCTTTCTGACTGGACCGGTGCCCCGTAAAAAAAAGGTCTAAAGGGGAAGAAAGCGGGGGGAGAGTGGGGAGCTTGGGCCGATCTCCATTCCGACGAAGGAGCCTTCTAGCTCGACAAAGGCGCCCGATCTTTTGAGAAAAGCGGAAACTGGAAAGAGTCCACCTCCGAGGAGAGGCCGGGAAGGAGAATCTTACCCACGAGAACGGCAGAACTGAGCAGGGGTTAAGTCCCGATCATCACACCGAGCCCCCCAAAAAACGATTCGCTGGAGGGAAAGGGAGGTGAAACTGAAAGAACATTAAAAAGTTACTAAGGCTGAGGAGAATAGCTGGGAAAGAAACCAAAACCGGTCGACGGTACGGTCTTGCCTGGAGGCACCTGTTTTTGTCGTCATGCAGTCAACGTCGATGGCTGGAAGGGGAATGCGTGCATCTCTCTCAAAGAAGGGGGGAGGGAGGTATGAAAAGCGAGGGAAAAAACCTCAGGGAGTGAAAGTAAGGGAAGGAAAGTGCTATCTCTTGCAGGATGCGGCCGTAAAATTCCTACCAAAACGGAAGGGTAAAGAATGAGAAGACAATCCGAAAAGGACGGGAATGGATCGAAAAGGCCTTTTCCACCGCCAAAAAGGAGAAGCGTGTGAGAAGAATGTATGAATGCTCGGGATAGCACAAAATCTTCCGCTTCCGGGATGAAGTTAGAGGTGAAGAAAAAGATCGAAGGGGTTAAAAGAGAAGTAGACAAACAGTCCAAAGTGAGAAGGAGACATATAAAAAGAAAGGGAGATCATCTAAAAAAAAAATTCCACGGACGGCATGGAGATGGAAAAAAAAGTAAAGGAAGCGGGAACCCCGACGCCGAAATAGCAAATAAAACCGTCCTCCAACGGATGGAAGGGGGAACCGTTCAGGGAAAGAGATGACACAGCAAACCAGAAACAAGAAAAGAAAATAGAAAGCCCAAGAAGTATACCTCATTACATTCAAAGGCGCCGGTCGTCCCAGGAAAAAGTCAATCATAATGATTCAAAGAATCTTCTACCTACCACGCAAAATAAACAAAAGAGGTGGTCCGAGTCGTGGTTCACTCTGTGCGTCTGGGTGAAAAAAAATTTCGAAATGAAGAGAAGACTCAAAAAAAAGTTTCGGTCAAAGGGAGATCTACTCAAACATATGAAAAGGAAAGCAACGATGGGGAGGATCTGAAAAACTTTCAAAAAAAGGAAAAAGTCTCAAGCTGAGTTATCCAAGAGAGAGTCCTCGAAAAAAAGAGGAAAGATAAGCTGCAGCCGACGATATCAAGCGATGGGGAAATTGAAAAAGAAAAAGGCGAGAAAACTGCAAGAAGGTGAAAAGAAAAAAGACGGAGGCAGAATGGGAAATAAAGAGAAAACTCGAAAAAGAGCGCGTCCGAGCTACCTAGAGAAGGGCGACACACTGCACAAAGGAAAAGAAAAGAATTCAAAAGGGGATTCTTTCAACTGAATCAGAGAACACAACAAAAAAAGAGAGAGAAGAAGACTAGCACTGCAAACTAAATGGGGGTGGAAGGAAGGGGAGGAGTTGGGAAGGGAAGGTAGAAGAAGTTAGGAAACGAGAAAGGCGGATTGGTTATGGAACGGAGGGGACTAAAGGGGAGGGAAAAGAGTCTTGGAACCAATTTTGAAAAAACCTAGAGGGGGGGAGGTGAAAAGGGAGGGTTCCCTCGAAGGGGGTCTTCGTCTGTCATGGCGAAGGAGAAGGTGAATTGCAAAAGGAACTAAAAAAAAGGAGGGATACACTGGGGTAACCTTAAGGTGAAGGGGCTCGAATCAGCCGATGGGGAAGGCTTCCTGGATCGCCAAGGGGCGAATTTAGATGCGAGGAGGTTACGAAGGTTAACGTGAAAAGATTTCGGTAAAAAAAACAGGGAAAAGGAGGTCTAAGGGCTATAGGGCTCTGAGAAAAGTGGGGGAAAAGAAAAGGGTCTCAAAAAGCAAGCGTTTTCCTGAATAAACGGCCGCCGGCCCAAAAAAGGAGAAAGAAGAGGTATGTAAGGGGTTCGGCGTCAAGATGATCGGTAGGAGGGGGTTCGTTCTAGAAGGGGGACTTGAGAATGCCCTTTAAAGACCTCGACGACCACTGTCGAAGGGGGGAGGTCAGGAGGGTAGGTGTAAGAAAGTAGAACATGCCAAGGGCCGGCTAGGAGACCATGGCCGATCTTGAGGGAAGTCTCCCTCCGGGGTCCCAGAAAAAGAAGAGCTTTAGAAGAATTTAGAGAATTCTTCAACAGAAAAACGGAAAAAATGAGTGGAAAAAAATCAAAAACAGAACGATCTCTGGGGGAGGGGGGAAAAGGGAGACCTTGCAAGGAAAAAAAAGGGGTTGACGCAAATCTGGAGAGAAGTCAGGCTCCAATAACGGTGAAAAAAACTCAGGAAAAAGCATTAAGATCAACACCGGTTTGGTGTGGAGAGATAAGCGGGGAGGGGAGAAGAGCTTGGTCTGGAGGAGAAAAAACACCAGAGAGGAAAAAAAGGAACTCATACAGAGCCGGAAAGGAAGTCCCTCTCCTAAACCCCTTTCCGGAAAGAAAGGACCTGTACGGCAAGAAGAAAGAAAAATTGGGCAACAGAAGTGTCAGAAAAGAAAAAGCCTGCTCAAGGAAGTCGGACTCCAAAAAGAAACAGAAAAGGGACACCTAAGGGTCAAAATGTGATGATAGATAAAGAAACAGAACCGCGCCGAAGTCGGGAAGTGAAGAAAAGATCGGCCGATTGAAGGGGGCAGCGTTGGAAATCGCATAATCGACTTCAAATCGCAAGGCTCCTCGGAAAAGTAAACGGAAAGGCAAGGGAGAAGCAGGGACCCCGTCCATGGAAGAACCCGACAAAAAGGGAAGCTGGCCTAAAAAAAAACGACATGGTGGTCGATGAAAGGGGGGGAAATCAACGGGGAAAAAAACAGGTAACTCTAGGAAAAAGGAAAAAGACCCAGTGAAAAAAAGTGAGAATGAAGAGAAAAAGGATGAAAGGACCCAGGTATAGCAAGACATCCAAGAACAAGAAGCTTAGGAAGGGGAAAGCACGGGAAAAGCGTTGGGGAGTCGGGAAATTGAGAAAAGAATCGGCCGAAAGGGGAAAGTTCCTCAAGGACCCGCACTACCGACTGCGAGGAGGAAAAACCAGAATCCTTCAAGGAAGCCCAAATAAGAAAAGAGGGGAAAGGGCCATCAAAAAATTTCTCTTGTCGAGGAGGAAAAAGGGGACAGAAGAGGAGGCCTCGTAAGAGAACCTGGGAGAGGTGCCGAAAAATGGCATCCGCAGAACAGAAGGTACAAAGGGGCTGGGAGAAAAAGGGGGAAAAACGCTAAAAGAGACTAAGGAGGGGAAACCTACTTCTTAAGAAAAATACAGGTCTGAAAAGAGGAGAAAACTAAAGGGCTGAAAAAAACCTAAAGGGGAGTGAAAAAAAAATATTGAAAAGGGGACTGATGCCTTGGGGGAAAAAAAAAACAAAGGAGGAAAGGGAGGGCTCTGAAGGAAACCGGTCAGAGGTTTAAAAGGGGAAGTCTGTAAAGTCATGTTAAAAAGAGCAGCCCTTCGTCTTTTTAAGGATGAGAAGGAGTTGCGCAGGACGGGGAAGACGGTGAACTTGGCCCACTTCTTTGTGGGGGCGGGCGATCTGGAAAGACATCGAAGGTCCAGCTGGCTGACTAAGGGTGCAGGTCGTCGGGTCAAGGAGAAAGAAAGGGAAGCTGAAGGGGAATGGGGGGAAGCGGTGGCGGACTCATTTGAAAAGGGTTCGTCAAGAGATCCTCCTGGTGCAATTAGGGGATTAATAAGGGAGGAAATGGAAGAAAGGAGGATAGTCAAGGGGAAACTAAGGGAGAAAAACCGCAAACTCTTTGTGTATAGGAGAATTGGAAGATGTCTCGAAAAAACACGGGGAGGAAGAGATTCATGAATGTTTCCAAAGGAAAGAGGGGGAGGAAAGGTCCTTCAGGGAGAGGGGGGGGAGGGATCAGAAGGGAAGAAGGGAGGGGATTTTAGGGAAGTTCTTTGAAGGGGAAAACCGAGGAAAAAATAACTTGGAAGGACCGGGGAGAAAAAGCCAAAGGAGGGGAAGTGAAAGGGGAAAAAGTTGCGTTGGAAAAGAGAGATCCAGAAAGCTGAGCTCAGGAGGGGAAAGGAGGTGGAGAAGGAAAATGTCCTTGAGCAAAAACTTTAAAATGGATAACGTCAGTAACACGGCAAGCCACCTAAAAGAAAAAATGAGCTTAGTACCATGAAGCCAACAAGAAAACTATAGGGGGACTTGAGGTGTCCGACGAGGGGGTAAAAACGACTAAGAGAGCTTATCTTCTAAAAGAAGGCACCCCAAAGGTGGCCCGAAAAAAGAGGAAAGTCACCTAAGAAATTCAAGAGGAGAAGAGGGGGAATCTCAAAAAAAGATGATATTCAAAAAAACAGATAGGACTCCATAAGGAAAATCCTGCTGAAAAAAGTTAACCGGATTAAAGAAGCTCAGGGAGAAAAAAGGTCGAAAGAGAAAAAAAAATGGCAGAAAAAAAAAAAGGAACCGCAAGGCCTCACTTGGATCAAGACTTCGGGATGAAGAATTGGAAAAAAAGGAAAAGAGTCAAAGGGCTTCCGTCAAATCGTGGGAAGAAAAATATGGGCATTTGAAGAGGGCGGAGAACCACGACCAAGAGAATGAAAAAAGGACTTCAGGAAGGAAATCTAGAAAAAGGAAGATAAAAGGAAAAAAGGGATGTCAAAACTACTGGTCAAAGTTGAACAGTGGGAGGAAAGGGAGAAAGCGGCCGAAAAAAAGACCGAAAAAAAAAACCTCTAAGGGAAGGTACTAAGATAAAAAAATCGAATAAAAAAAAGAGGGAGAGCAATTTAAACGGCCGAGAGGCTCTAAAAAAGAGAGGTAAAAGTACACAAGACAAAAAGGCGGGAGGGAGGGAAGGGGGGGGAACACAGGGAAACTTCGGGTCGTCAAAAAAAGAATCCGGGAATCTCCAGTAAACAGAGGGTAAAGAAAAAAATCGGACGAAAAAATGCAGAATAATTCACAAAAGATAGAGGAAGAGGGAAGACCATCGAAGGTCGAGAAGGTTGTATAATAAAGTCGCTAGCGGGCAAGGAGATGTATAAGCTGTTAAAAATAGAAGAAAAGGGGAGAATAAGAACTGCAACCTAAAGGGGGGGGGGCCAAAGAAGTGACACCGTACTGGACTTAAAAAGCTAGGAAGACAGGAAGAAAAAAACTAAGATAGAAAAAGAAATTTGAAAAGAAAAAAAGCTTCCCGGAGGAGAAGAATTCAAAAAAACAAAGAAAAAAAGGCTTATATAGATAAACAACAAACGGGAAAAGATAGAAGAAGTACTCGAAAAGGATTAAAAGGGGTCTGCGGGGGGAAGAAGGGTAAAAAAATCTGACCTCTAAGGATTGGGAAAACTCTTGAGAAAGAAAAAACACGGAGGCGGTTGCGTGACTTAAGTGGGGGGAACACAGGAAAAGTCTTCAGGGGAATAAGACTTGCGGACGGGGAAGAGACTTATAGGATCTCCTTGGAAAAACTCCTTAGGCACTTGGAAATAAATCTACATGGGGAAGGAAGCCGGGAGGGAAAAACCTTCCCTAAACGAAAAGGCCGGGGAGAAGGGGGCTTTAGGGGAAAGAGTACAAGGGGGTACGAAATAAAACGAGGAAAAGCAAAAGAAGGAATGGAGGGTTAAAAACACTAAGAAAAGGGGGGGAAAGATCACGCAGTGTACAAGAGTGCCGAGCTGAATTCACAGCAAAAAGTAGAAAGAAGATAGGGGGGGGGGGAACGATTAACGGGGAGGGTCTGGGGAGAAGTGTGAGGAAGAGGGAGGGAACGGGGACCGGTAGTCTTGGATCCTGTAAAGGAAATCAGGGGAAGTAGTTGGTGAAGAAAGGGTTCAACAAAACGTAAAAGAAGAAAACTAATGGGAGTAAAATCGACCGGGGACACTCCTGCTCGACTGGAACTAGTCAGGGAGAAATTAAATACTGAGGAAAACTTCTAAAAGGCACCCGGAGGAAGAGATAGAAGAGGTGCCAAGGGAATAAAGTACGAAGGATGTGTAGAAAGACTTGAAGATCCACCAGAAACGTCGAGAAAAGACCTTCCATAACTTACATCTGGCAGGCAGGGAAAAATGAGTATTGAAGAGGATTCACGAAAAAAAGAAAAAAAGACTTTGAGAAAGAAGATGTACAAAAGGGAAAGGTCTTAAGGGAAAAAAAAAAGAAGAAGGGTGTGGGGACAAAGTCTCTCCGAAAACACTTCCGTAGATCGGATGTTAGAGGGACAACAACTTCTCGAGAAGGGTGGGGAACTTTTTCAGGGGCGTTGATCTAGAATAAAGAAAACTTTCGGAAGTTGCCCGAGTTCCGAAGAAGGGGAAAGAAGGGAAAAGCTACGAAGGAAAGGAATAGAGATATGGGGACTGCGCGTACTGCAGGGAAAAATTACAATTAAACGACGCCAAAATTCCCATGGTCCAAAACGACGAAAACACCGCAAAAAGGGGGAAAAGTTTCACGAAACAGAAGGAAACAGAAGAGTCATCGCCACCAGTACGACAAAAGGGAGGACCCAAAAAAAAAGGGAAACAGAAAAAAAGCGGAAGGAAGAGTAACGAAAAAGGATACAAAAAAGGGGGACAGAAATGTTGAGAAGAACTAAAGAACTCCGCCATTACGCGAAAAAAAAAAAACACAAGCCTCAAGAAAAAAGCCCACCAGCATGCGGCGAAAACTTCAAACCGAGAAGGAAGAGTTGGGGTCGCTTTCGCTGCAAAGGGAATCCCGAAGGCCTTCGAGGAGGTCAGCACATCAAAAAAAGGTCAATCCAGAACCACCGCCAGATCAGAGAAAAAAGTCAGCAGCTTTGAAAGAAAATTGAGGAAAACGCGGGGAAACTCCGGAAAACTAAGGGCATAGCTACAAGAGGTCTAATTAATCCAGTCTTATTGCCTCTGTCTGGGGGTAGCTTCAAAGGAAACATAGAAAGAGACATTACGCCCGAATCTGGAGTTGGGGAAAGTTTCAAAGAAAGAGGTCGCAGGAAGAGCTCAAAGACCCCGGAGCAGGGGGGGGGAGAGGGAAGGATTCATTTTCAAGGGGGGAAAAGGACTTTGGTTGAAGGGGTAAAGGGCGGAAAATCGCGGATCGGCAGGAAACAGAGGAAGAGGGGCTTCTAGAAGAGAAACATACGCAAAAAAGGGGGAGTTTGGGACTGCCGCGGAATGACCGAGACTCCTCCTGCAGGATTAAAAAGAAAGAGGGGGATAGGGAATCTGAGGAGGGGAGGGTTTCAAGATCACCAAACAAAAGAAGATCGGACACCGGCCGTGTAGGAGGACTCATGAGTTGCCGATCTCTAGGGAAAAGGGAAGGATCAAAGGGGGAACAGCAGCGAAATCGGGGGAGGGGGGGGGAGGGATGAAAGGATAGGTTCAGGTTGGCGCTCGGAAAAAAGTTCGAGGAAAAGGACTGTGAAGAATCTACTAATTTCGCAAGGAAGGTTGGCGCTGAGCAGGGGACTGGGCTCTGAAGAAAGGAATTCAAGACGTACCTGGGGGGAAAGGGAAAGTAGAAAAAAACGTCGAAAGGGAAATGAAAGTCGTCACAACTCGGGACTAGACTGCCGGAAGCCACTACATGAGAGGGATTGAAAAGAAAGAAAATTCAAGAAAAACGACGGGGGGGACCTTTCAGAAGACAAAAAGGGGTTACCAAAGAATCTCGGAACCGACTTTGTAAGGCGACAGACCTGACCTGAAAGAGCAACGGTTGGTGGAGGAAGGGAGGAAAAAAGTCTGAGAGATTCCTAAAAAAAAAAGAAAGACGCCCATCTCTGCGCCAGGGAATCCTCATTAACCCGTGCAAGAGGAGTTCAGGGCATTCCCCTGGAGGAAATCCCGAAAAAAAAAGGGAGTCCACGTTCCGTAACGGGGACACAACGTCGCGATCTTTCTAGGAGTTAGAGAGAAGGCATAACAGGGATTCGGGAGAAATATCTAGCCACGGGGGTCCGTCTGTGACGCGGAAAAAGGGAACTTGAGGAGGAAGGAATACCGGCGGAAGAGCAGGAAAAAAGGTCTTCGTCGCAAATTCCATCCGCCACGCTGCCGAAAGAAAAGAAGGGTCAAGGGAAACGTTCAAGGAAAAACCTTTTGTGACACAAAAAGAAAAAGAGGACCCTAAGTAGGTCTAAGGGCCCAGTTGGATAAACAATACGAGGGGAGGTATCCAAAAAGAGAAACAATCGTGGATCTGGAGGAGTCCACAGAAAAAAAGAGACCGAAAGAAACCCAGAGGGAGTCTCGAAAAAAAAGACCTTCGGGGAGAACCATCAAAGCTGCTAGAGGAGGACATCTTAAAGGAGATCAAGGGAGGGGAATTGGGGGGAGGCCTCAGGACGCAGACTGAGAGGTCTACTACGAATTTCATCACAACCCTGCAGGGCCAATCGAGGTCTTAAAAGGAGTGGAGTCACCGAAAGAAAAAAAGCCTGAAGACTCTTCTACCGGACATACTGGAGGAGAGGAACCTCCACGAGGAAAGCGGGGGGAAAAACTCTCTAGAAAAAAGGGGATGAAAAAAAAAAGGCCCTCAGGTTTAAAGTATTTGAACGTCAGGGAGAGGTAAAGTGTTTGAGAAAGGGACTTACTTTCAAGTGAGGGAAGAACCTTCTTTGGTGAATCTGAAGGGATGCACAGCAAGTTCTAGGAATCTGAGAAGGGAGCCGTGGAAGGGCCGGGTATAAAAGAGAAGAGGGGAAAGGGGCCTTCAGGAAGGAAGGAACTGAAGGCGCGCCTAAGCGCGGTTTAGAGGGTGACAAAGAAGTGCGAGGTTCGGAAGGGAGAAAAGCGGAGACGAACGGAAGGGTGGAACGAAGGGGAGTCGGGCATACTTGCCGGCCGGGGAGGACGTCCCCGCAAGGGTCGGAAGGGGGGTTTCAGGAGGGGGGAAGGGTCTGACATAGTTAGGCAAAGTGAAGGGAAACAAAGGGGAAGCAGGAAGTGTCGGAGGGGGCAGGTGGGACCTCGAAAAAAGAAGAAGAAAACGGCATGCAAGACTAACCGAGATCGTTAAGCGACGTCGAACCGAAAAGTCACCAAAGAGGAGGGCTGTACCTCAAGGTCAGGGCAGCAACGAGAGAAGAGATTTGAACACCAAAGAATCAAGAAGATCGAACGTGTCCGTGGCAAGAGGCAGGGCTACGGAAAATCGCAGGGAGAGGTCGTCACGGGAAAAAGAAGAAGGGTGTTTGTGTAAATTAATCGAAGGCTAGGGGCTGCGGAATCTCGAAAAACAACGGAGGAATTATGAAAAACGCAGCCCCAGCTCGTAAGCCTGAAGGAGGAAAATCTGAAAGGAGAGGTCAAGTCGACGTCAACCGTCGCCTTAGGGGCAAGAGTCGCCCGCAAAAAAAAAAAAGTGCCTGGAAAGGAAGGGGAAAAAAACGCTAGAGTGAAAAAAGGGGCTCCAGGGAGAAAAGTGAAAGAAAATCTTCAAAACTCCGTTGAGATTCGAACAGGGAAATACAAGTGTTTACAAAGAGCCATTCTGGCGAAGAAAGAAGACTCAAGGGAAGAGTCTATCGAAGAAGGCAGGGAGAGACTATCAAAGGGGGGGAAAATCCAAAAAGTCCTGAGAAAACCGGAGTCGAGAACCGGGGAAAAATTCAGAAGCCACACTAAATACCACCGAACCCGAACAGAGAAAAGGACGAACCTTGGGAAAGATAAAAATCCAAATAAAAGGCAAAGCCCAGGCTTCAACAGCAAGGGCGGACTCATGAAAAACCACTAAAAAAAAATCTGGGAAACTGGCAAAGAAAACTGGACGCGCCGAGGACGCCTGAGTTTTAGAAAAGATTCGCTAGGGGAACGATCAGGGGAGAAAGGGAGAGCAACTCTGAGAGAGCCTGCGAGAAAATTTCTCGCGGAACCATTTGCCCAAGAGGAAGAGTACGGCGAACAGGGAAAAAGAATACGACCTCGGACCTCCATAAAAAGAGCGGGGAAAAAAAAGGTGAACAAAAAAAGAACTTAACTGACCTATGTCGAACTCCTAGCTAAAGACTTGAAAGTCGTATAAAAAAAAAAGGAAGGTTGACAAAGATTCAACGAAAGTCCGAAAAGAGGGCTTGGGGTCCAAAGAAAGGGTTCTCAAAAACCGCGAAAAGGTGAAGGGGAGTCGTGGAGTAGATGGTACTGACCCGCCCACAGAGGAGAGTTAGAGGGCTCTGGGAAGTTACTGGGAAAGGCTGCTTGGAGAGGGACAAGGGTTTCTGGGGGAATCAATCGTAGACGTCGTCGCGGGAACAAGGAGAGGCTCCGGGAGAAGAGCCGAGAGGGATCGGGGAAGAAATCTGCAAAAAACTTCGGGGAAAGTACTGGGTTCGAAGTTTTACCGAATTTGAAGAGATGTCGGGAACGAGGGGAATAAAGGGAAAAAGTCTGGGAGTTGAACAAAACAAAACCTCGGTTGGGAGCGTCGCCGTGGCCGAAAAAAGGAGCTGAGGGAGAAAAAGTGCGGAAAAGAAAAAATCTTTAATGTTCTGGTAGAAGCGAAAGGGGGTCGAGGTTGGGTCGGAGAAACAAGGGGGAAAGGAGGCCGACAGGGAAGGGTCCCGGAAAGATACGACGGGGGAATCCTGCTAGAGGGGGTGAGGGAAAAATGTACTTTTGGGAAAAACTACGAGCCGTGGGGAAAAAAAAAATTCCAGGAATGTCCCTGAAAAAAAAAAGCGACGGTCAAAAAGATAGAAAAAAACAACTCGAGTAAAGACTTCAAAACTGAGGGGGGGAGTCATCATCACCATGAAGGCACACTCAAAATAAGGGTGACCCCCTTAGGGGACGTAAAAAACGGCTGCTTTTAAAAAAAACCAGAATCGACACCCCCCCGTCAAAAAGAGAGAGTGAGTGGTGGACGAGTCAACTGAGGGGTGAGATTGGGCGAAAAGAAACTGATGAAGATCCCATCATCAAGCCTGGAGGGCCGCTAAAAACACCAACCAAGAGGGGGGAAATCTCAGGAACACCGGAGGGCTGATGAAAAAGGAAAGCCCAGAAGCAAGGAGGGGGAAAAACCTTTAAAGAAAAACGTAAGGTGAAAAGAGCGATCGTTCTGCTTCCCTGTTTGAATAAATAAGAGAGAGGAAGGCTGGACGGAAAAAGAAAGGAGAGTCGAACCGAGGGAAGCAAGCGCGGCCAGGGCCAGGAAGGGGATCAAGGAGACCTGGGAAACATGGATTCCCAGTACCCCGACGCAGGCGAAACCCGCAAGAAAGTGAGTGGTTGGGGCACCGTGCCAGGGAGGCAACCAGACCGAACCAAACCAGGGAAAAAAACGAGAAAAGAACGCGGGATGTATCAAAGCATCTTACACAGCGCTGCGGCGCAGGGAAAAAAAACGGTACGAGCAAAGGGTAGTTGGAGAAGTATCCACAACGGGGAGGGGAAAGAGAGAAAGCACTCGAAACCGTTTCTCACACGTCGAGTCACGCCCACATCAAAAAAAGAAAGAATCAACAGAAAAGAGGAAAAGTAAAGGAAAGCCCACCGGAGTCGAGGGAAAGAGTTGCAACCTCGCTAAAAAACACCGCGAACGGAGAAGGAAAACGATTTCAGAAAGAGACAAAAAAAAACCCGAACAAAGGATGGGTTAAAAAACCAGCTGGAAAAAGGCGCAAAAAAGCACAACTTTCCAGAGAAAGCCTACAAAGAGGAATCTACCAAAGAGAAGTCAGGACGGATAAAAATTGGAAAAACCGGGCGGTAAACAGGTCTAAAGAAATCAAAAAAATGAGGAAAAAGAATGACAAAGTCCGTAGGAAGTCAGCAGGGCTCTGACCCAAACGAAGGGAAGCGTGAAGAAGGAGTTGAAAGCAAAAAGGGGGGAAACCGAAGTTGGAAGAAAAAAGGGTGTGGGAAGAATGCGGGACAGGGTCTTCGGCTCCGTCGGTCCTAAAAGGGAGAGAAAAAAGGCCTGAAAAAAAAGGAAAAAAAATCAGAAACGCCCAAAGGGGGGATCTGGGGAAGAAGAACTCAGGCGGAAGAGTCGAGGAAAAGGTATTCGCAAAAGTCCGGAGCCGTCGAATGATTGTAAAGAACATGAATAGGTCTCAAGGGGTTAAAATGGAAAAGAAAAACTCTTTAAAGGGGGATTGTCAGAACAGCGATCATCGCTAAAATACTGTTGAAAAAGGAAAACAAAGGGAGAAAGCCGTCTAAAAAAAAGCTTGGGGGGGGTGCGAGAAAAAACTTTTCGGTCTGAAAAAAGGGGGGGTGGGGTTGGGTGGGTGGGGGTTTGCCTCTTCGAGGGAAGCCCGGTTCGGAAGGGGCTTCCAGGTGAAAGGGTTGCAGGGGAAACTTCAATGGGGATCTCATGCCGACGACGGAAAAGGGAACTCGACATTTTGCCAAAAGTAGGAAAACTTCACCAGAAAAGAGACCTAAAAAAAAAAAAAAAGAGTCGCATCTGAAAAATAACGCAACAAACGGGAATCACGAAGGGAAGAAAGGGACCCTAACAAAGTTAAAAAGCGTGTGTCGGAATTACCTTGAGAAAAAAGGAAAGGTGACGCAGAAAATCTGACGAAAAAAAAAAATCGCCAACAAATATCTTTGACTTCTAAAAACATCAGAAAACGGGTGTCTGAAGAGAGGAAAGCGGTCTGACAAGCGGCTCAAAAAATGTCAAAAAACGGCACAAAGAAGAGAAAAGGACCACTTTTGTATCTGAATGGAAGGGGGAGAGTGCCAAAAAAGGGGTGAAAAGGGAAAGGGCGACGAAACGTCACAGGAATCGAAAAACCGCAAGAAATAGCGATCGGGAGGGGGGAAAGGGAGGAAAGGAAGATCTTCAAAGAAGACGGGGCTGCAGTAAATGAAGAAAAAGAGTTTAAAAAAGACAAAAAAAGAAAAAAAAAGAGAGTCCAATCTTCAGAGGCTGCTCGAAAAAAAAAGTCTGCATGGAGACCCAAGGACACCCGACGCAACGGGAAAAGCCGAAAAGGGGTCGTCGGGAAAACCTTGCAATGGGCGAAAGCTGGCAAAAGAAAAAACCGGGGAATCTAACAGCCTTGAAGCCTCCAGTGCGGGAATGTAGAGGCGTCCACCGAAAGAGATGCTGAAAAAAAAAAGGGGGCTTCCAGAAATGGCCGCATATAGTGGAAAAAGTGATCCACGATCGAAAAAAGAAAAGCATTAAACGAAGGGAAGCTCAAAGTCCTACTAAAGTAAAAAGCTGGCTGATAAGTCCCGAGGAGGAAAAGGAATTGACAGTCAAGAAAAAAAGGGCCAGAAAAAAGCATTCCTCGAAGGAGAGAAAATTTAAAACACGACTACGCCGCCCAGTTCAAAGTAACAACGAAGGGGGTACGGAGAAAAGTCTGAACTTCAAAGCGAAGGGGAAGGTCCAAGCTTAGGATTCAAAAGAGAAAAAAAACTGGAAAAAAAGCCGACGTTCAAAACTTGAAACTTGTTCGAATAACGAAGAAAAAAAAGAGTATTCGGAGGGAAAGCGAAAGGCAGGCATCTTTTGATGTTACTTCCGGGGGGAAAAGGGAGCAAGTAACCCCGACGGAAGTTGAAGAAAAAAAAAAAAGTTTGACGGGGAAAGAGGAAGCTTGGGAAAAGGGAAGGGGGGAACCACAAGGGAACTCTTGTCGGGTGAAAAAACTTCGGAAAAAAAAGAGAAGTCTCAGGGCCTGCGGAAATCTCCAGAAAAAAAAAAAGGGAAGCGGGGCCTTAAAAAGGAAGGGAAACGTTAAATTCTAAGGCGAACGAATTTAAAAAAAAGTAGGTGAGAAAAAAGGCGGCTAAGGCGGGAACTGAAGGAAGGAAGCCAAGGTTAAAAGAAGAAATGGTTGTGGCGTCCGCAGTGTAAGACGCTCGAAAAAATTCAAAAAGCCCGGGCGGCAAAAATGGCGGATGAAGCCGGGGGTGGGTTCCGTCTAAAACCGGTGGGCCGAGAAAGAACCTGTGCAAGTTAAGGATAAGGGGGGGGGGGTGATCATCAAGGGATCTAAGAAAGGCCGTCGCGAGAAAAACTGGAGAAAAGAGTAGACCGCAAAGAAGGAAGGTCCCTGTAGTCGAATGTCTGGAAGCAGCCACGACGAAAGGAGGGTCATGCTTGTAAGATCCCCAATAGAAAAACGAAATCATAAAAAAGACCTTCGGGGGAAAGGGGAACGACCCACACTGTGCTAGAAAAGGGAAAGCAGGGAAAAAACGTCTGCAAGAAAAAAAAAAAGGGACCTAAAAAAAAACAACGGGTTGGTGTCAAAAGGGAAAGCTGGATGAAAAAAAAAAAAAAATCTCAAAAAAAAGAAAGAGAGAAGGCAAAAAACAAAAAAAGCCGCCGGACGACACAAAGGAAAGTACAGCGCGTCAGGTCGGGAAAAGAACCGGTGGGGGGGAAGGGAAAGCGGAGGACAGCTGTCAGAGACTTGCAGGGATAAAGAAAAAAAAAGTGCCAGGGAAAGATCTTGTCGCTAAATGGTGAGAGAGGAGATTCACAAGCGGCGGGAGGGAGGGGGTCCATGAAAAAGCTCGTCGCAGGAAAAGGGCAAGAAGGATCACATCTAAAGGAGGTCCCTCGGGAAGGCCAAAAGGAGATTAAAGGATCAGAAAACACTAAAGAGCGGCCCGGGGAAAGAATGCATTTGAACCTAAAAAAAAAAAACGAAATCGAAAAGACTCTACAAAAAAAACTCGACAAGTGAAAAAAAAAACGAAAGGGCCCGCAAGGAAACGGATGAGGAAGGGATCGTCGGGCCAGCTCTTAAGAGAAAGGAGGAAACTACCAGAAGAAGAAATGCGGGGCACAGAAAGAAAAATTCTGAAAAACGCCTCCATGAAGAGGGAAGTGACAAAGAAAGCCTGCGTCGACTAAAATCATTCAGAAGTTCCCGGGGGGGGGTAAGAACGCTGCAAAGCAAAAAAAAAAGTTCAAGCAGCTGACCAGTGGATCAAAAAAGAAAGCCGCCAGAAAAAGGGTGACGATGGAAGCCCCAGAGAAATCACAGAGGAAAAGAAAATAAAAAATGCGGAAAGGTGGCTCAAGAAAAAAGCCTACGAAGCTACCTAGGGAAGAAAAAAGGGCTGAAAACTCAACCTCAAAGGTACGATTGTTCAAAGGAAGAAAACCGGAGAAAGAGAGAGATTCAAAAAAAAAACGCCCTTCAGGAGGGGGGAGGGGGACATTCGTGGCATGGAGACGACAAGGAGGGGAGGAGAAGAAAACAGTAGGTGAAACCACCGATCGAACCGTAAAAATCGGCGTGTGGAGGGCGGAGGAAGAAAACCTGAGGAAAAAGACCGTCGTCAAAAGAAAAAAGAAGCCATCAGCCCTGCGCCTGAGTAGGAAGGAGAAGGACGCTCATGGGGACTGGCAAGGAAAAAGAAGTGCCGTTAAGTGTATCGCCGCCTAAGAACGAAAAAAAATGTATGTAAAGGAGAACGTTTAAAGGGGCCAGAGGGAAGGAATTCGCAACGTGGGAAAAGGAAAAAGAGCTTTTTAGAAGGGAAAGTGCTCAAGAGCGTGGGGGAAAAAAAACACTGTGTTTTCCAAACTGGGTCTGAAAAGGGGTCCTGGGGAAAGGTTCGTCAAGGTCTAGTAAGGGAAAAAGAAATGTTGGCGTGACGTTGAAACCAGGCCGATTTGAAGAAACGGTTCAAACGTTTGAAAGGGGTTCGGAGAGTCGGGGGGAAAAATCATGGTCGAAAAAAAGGGGAGTGGCTATCTCGGGAAAGTCGGGAAAAGCCTTGCAAAGAAAGGCCTGCGCAATAGGGGGGGGGAGAAACCAGCGGGAGGTAGTTAATGAATCATCACCAAGAAAAAAAAAGAAAGGGGAGAGCTTTTGGCCAAAGACCATGTCTTGGCCGTGCAAACGGGTCTACGTGAAAAAAAAGTCGGTGAAATGATCCTGCACCTGGTGGGGCGGCTTCAAAAAAGGGGAAAAAAGGGGCTTCCCGGGAATAGGGGAGATGCACGCCACAAGAACACCACAATTAAAAAGAGAAAATCAACCAGGTTGGCCGAGACGTTTCAAAAGTTACCGAGCCCGGCAAAGGAGAAAAAAAAAACACTCGAGACTTTTGTGCAAAACCAACCCAAAAAACAAAAAAAACGTCGCTATCTGGAGACCTGTCGGAGGAAAAAATTCATCAGAAAAAAAAAGAAAAATCAAAAGCCTTCAGAAAGTGGGCTGGAAAAATGGAAGAAAGAGCCGAGTTCAGAAAGTTCTAAAGGGACGCAGAAAAAACGTCTCAGAAATGTTCTAACGACGGGAAAGGGGAGGGCTCAAGGAAAAGACCACCCACTTAAAAGGAAGGAAACCAAAGGGGAAATTGAAAGTCGAAAAGTCACGCCAAAAAGAACCGAAAAGAACCATTAATCTGCCACCGGGGGCCGAGAAAAAAAAGGGGGGTCTCACGAAGCTGGACAACTAAGCAAGGGAACTGATCCATTGCGTAAC
>Ga0179593_1276255_pt1 | contig 21809 bp, 15 predicted proteins | sample CZODoug2_1_08_16_FD_185931 | JGI IMG/M metagenome (GOLD analysis project Ga0179593, IMG submission 185931) | Vadose zone soil fungal communities from Angelo Coast Range Reserve, California, USA - CZODoug2_1_08_16fungal (PacBio error correction) | ecosystem: Environmental > Terrestrial > Soil >...
TGAAAAAGACTAAAGGAAAGGGGGTGAGGGGAGAGGTCCACCCGAAACAGACTGGCGCAATCCAAGCGCCGGCGGCTCGCAGCGAGACGAGGTCGAACTAATCTCACCAATCAGATAGGGTCGCACGAAAGGCGGCGTGAAAGAACACGCAGCAACATGTGAACGATAGGTGGGTGGACCTCATCATGAAGGGGACAATCAGGAAAAAAAGTCGCACGTAAACCGAACAACTCGATGTACAACGGAGGCTTGTCACCTGGCTTCGGTAAAGGTAAAGCTTTAATCCACACAAGGAGCGTACGGCAGGGAAGGATAAAAGGGCAGAAGCGCAACTCTCCGCATCTTTTCCTGGTACGAGGGGACTCAGCACAGTGAAGGCCCCAGGTCCGTAAGAAAGCCAGGAAACGTTGGGAAAAAGCGACGATCTCGACAAGCAACGCAAAAGGTGAAGGGACGTAGTGTGCAGCCATGGGGTCAAGAAAAAAACAATCCACAATCCCCTTCAGTAAGGTCAGGCGGGAGATTCTCTGCGTGGGCAGAAAAAACCTCGATGTTAAGAAAGGCGAAAAAAAACGGAGCCATCAGAAGGGTGTAAAGGCGAGACCTCGCCAATAAGTTCTTGAGTTGCCTTTCTCCGCAGTTATGTGGGGGAGGAAAACTGGGTATGCAGAATGGCGCAATAGGAACGCCTGTTATGACTTATCACCGAGGTCTCTGAGGTTCTACGAGAGAGTAATGGGAACTCAAAACCTTTTGTGGGTTGAGGAAAAGGAACGGCCGCGGCAAGACACGATGGAAAGAAAAAGGAGAATCCAAGACCACTTGAGAAAGGGTGTCGAATCAACCCCCTAACTGGTAGCGGTGAGAAGGCCCATGGTCTAGTAACCCGTCAAGGTGGGGGAATTTGCTCGCAAGGGAAGAAGAGGCCAGAAATGGTGGAGGAACGCAGTCAAGAACCGGCGAAAGTTTTGATACGACATAAAAATCAAAAAATCTCCGCGCAGAGGTCGATTGTTCGAATGCGAATTTCTCAAAAATATGGGTCCGTGAAAAAGACAGGGAGGAAAGAGAAGGCGACCGGGGAGCAGCGACTATTTCAAGTGAGGACGCTCTCTCCAAATTTCGGGAGCCGCAGCTAGCACGAGGGGCATCCGCAAGCAAGACTTTTTTAAGTGGAAAAGGAAAACGGGGGAAGGAGACATCTCAAGGCCTCTGCAAGGGTTGCACTAGGAGGCCATCGCTTGAATCTCGGGGTCAAGCAATGGGCACAGGGCACTCAAGGGGAGATAAGGTTTTGGGGGGGGGGGAAAGGGGAAAACATGGAGGAGGGGGGGGGCCTGACATTGCCACGCCCCTTCGCTTTAAACCGAGCCGCTTGCCTTCTGCATTAACACTGGGGCGGTTGGCGTGGGAGGTCCGCAAAAAATTCGGATCGTGAAAATTTGCGGGACCTTTTACATCGGAGGGGCGACGCAAATCATTTCAAGCTCTGACAGAAGCGGGGAGAACGACGTGTGATTCCGAGGGCCTTTCGCCTGTTGGCAAGCCAAGCAGAACGGCCAAAACGACGGAACGTTGGGGTGTCCATCCTCTTCATAATTAGGCTTGTTCTTAGGACAGGGCCGGCCCATCCGTTTGATGGAAAACGAGAAGGGGAGGACCGGAGGGGGGAGGGAGGATGCCAGAAGAGAAAAAAACCGCGGGTCGGAGGTAAAGTAAAGTTCAATCTGGCCGTAAAAAAAGCATAACTGAGAGGGGAGGGAATCAACGCAAAAAAATAGGGGGAGTATAGATCAGAAGATAGGGGGGGGTGGACCAAAGTTGACACTGAGTAGTCAAATTTGGCTGCAGCCTGTATCAATTGGTAAAAAAAAAAGATGAGTGTGAAAGGAGATTTTCGCCTTCAAGGTAACCTCAAGCTGCGAATGCCTAGACCTTATAGGTCAATGCCGTTCTGGCGAGGAACCGGCAGGGTTTAAAGGGAGGGGGAAGTATAGATCCAAGAGGAAAAGGGGGAAAGCGAACTGGGGGTATTTGAATGGATCCGCAGCAGGCCATCATTTCAGGGGAAAAAGGGCTGTACGGGGTATTCGAAGGTGGAAGAACCGAAAGTCGGAAGGAAAAAAGGGGGGGGGGGAGGGCAAGACGATTAGTACGACGCATAGTAACGGGGGTTTGGTGTAAAGCCACGACCTGCGGCTCCGGCCGGAACACCGGAGAAATCAAACCAAATACCGTAAACTCTTAGAGCCCTTGTAAGACCCCTAGTAGATGCGCGCTCAGGGCCAGCACACTATTCCAACGCCATGCAGTCAACGGTGGTATGGGGCCATGGTCCACAAAAATTCTGCCTAGCCAAAGGAAAAACCTCCCCGTGGGAACTCCAACTGTCCGGGGCCGGGAAGAGAAACAGAAAAAAAACTCCATAAGAAAAAAAACTCAGGTCCAGCGGTCCTCCCCCAGAAGACGCAATCAGAGAAATTGGCTTTGGAACCCCCCGTTGAGGTTGAGCGCGTACTTCCAAGACCGGGAAGGAATCGGGGCGGGGAACGGCAGAAGAGGTGTCAGAAAACCATAAGACCTTGTTCAGGGTTACTCATTCGGGAATGTAAATCGGAAGTGGCTTAATTTTCACCACAACCAAGTCTGCAGGGGAAGAATTTGGGGGAGGGGATGGCGAGTGGATCATTCTTTGAGAAGTTGTACAGGAATCCAAGTCATGGGGCTCGCTGTCTAAAAGGTGGTCAGGTCTATCATCGGCGAAGGAGAAGGATATGATCAGCAAATGGTCCGCCTAAAGGAAGAAGTTAGAAACCAACCCTTAACAAGTAGAATAAGAAAAAACGTATATAGGGGTCGGAAAGTGGAGGGTTCTGGGCAGAGCCGATCTCCAAGCACTGGAGAAGCCGACACGTTTCTCGCCTACCCCCACCATTCATAGGAGCGGGGGAGCATCCGGCAGAGAAAAGCAAAGGGCTGCAGTTACAAGGATCTAGAGGGGGGAAGGGGCACTGCATCTATCTCGCTATCAATTCTAGCCGTGTCATCTAAAAGCGCGATCCGCTGCGTTCCCTTGCTTTGTTAACTGTCACGGTTCAAAGCTAAAAATCGACCGGCCGAAAGGAGGGGAGGAAAGCTGTAAAAAAAAGACCGGGAGAGTAACCAATGGCAGTCATGAATCCGTAAGGAACGCAAGTCACACGTAAACAGAAGGTTGAACGAATAAGTTTTCGGGTGGGAAAGTGAAAGGGACGGGGTTTGGGGGGGAGAAAAAATCCTGTTTCAGAACCCCGTCTATATGAGAAAATCGTCTGCTCGAAATAGAATACCGCCAAGGGACACTGTCGCGGCTGGGAGTGAGGAAAACAATGACACGCTAAAGGATCGCAGGGAAATTCGAACTCTCGAACTTTTGAACTCCCGGAAAGAAAAGGAAGTCTGTGCTCGGGGCAGGGGCGCTAGTTCTAGACCAAAGTGAGCCAGCAGTACCATAGAGCCAGGTCGGCAAAGCCTGGTGGAGGGGGAGAAGGAAAAGTGAGGGGGGAGAACCCTCCTCAAGCGAGCAGCAGTGGAAAGGATCTTCGTAGATCCTCGAAAGGATCACGCTTTCTGGATACAGGACGGGGGAAGAAATCTATGTCATGTATATGAGGCGGTAGTCCAGCGTATCTTAAGCACGACAGTTGTCAATATCGCGTGGTATACCGGTATTGGTTTGCCCCAAGTGCCGGGGACATCTCTCACAAAAACAGGAAGAGAAGGTAACAAAGGCACTTGGCAACAACTTCATCACGCTACTACTTGAACGGGGTCACCATGGAAAGGCAAAAATCGATCTATACCGCCGACATCAGGAAAATCGACTGCGGGAAGCAGCAAAAAAGAAACTACAAGAGAATTCCAAAAAAGAATAACGCTCTCCGTGCCAGGAATGCTCTCTGGGAGGGGGATGGGTATCCCAAGCAACTTCAGTCCCGCAACCGCAAGGCCGTGCAGACGAAGAACGATAAAAAGAAAAAGAGACTCTTCTGCGCTCCACAGACAAACTGAGCAGAGCGGAGCGGCGAGCTTAATTCAGAAGCCTATCAGCGAAAAGTTAAACGTCTCGAAAAAAAGGGACTGCCAGTGCCATTGATCTTCTGCTTGGTCGAAACTATAAAAGGGGTCAAAAAAAAAAAGAAGGATCCGGTGGGGAGATGAAAAGTGTAAAGCAACCCTGTAAGACGAAACCCGAAATTCTAATTCGACCTCGGAATGCTGCTCTAGGTGCCAGACGACACATCTTAAGGCTCCATCATCGAGTGTACAGACGCAAGGCTTCAGGGAGGGTTGTTAAACGTGCAGGAGACAAGGCCCGGCCTCGATGTAGGATTGACGCCTTAGGCGCGCGACGCCTTAGGCCTAGATAGAACGGCGATCCTTGGCAGTCATCGTCTATAACTGCAGATCTGGATACCTGCATATGGAAACAAACTCCGAAGAGTGGTTATGAGACATTTGAGACTGGCGGTGCACCCGTAGCGCTGGTTAAGGGCTACAAATCGCGAGCAAACGCAGCCCGAACATGGAGAAAGGGGGAATGTGAAAGGTGGGGGGGGGGGGGGACTCCTACGGGGAATTTTTTTAAAACGGCACCCGTCGGCCTCTAAAATTGGAGAACTTGCTTCCCCTCGAAGCATGGGGAGAAAAAGGAATCTCCAAAGAGGAGGAAAACCCTAATCTTTGATATTGCAGTTCCGATCACCTATAATCCGCCCGGGGGGGGGGGGGGGGGGGGGGGGGGGGGGGGGGGGGGGGGGGGGGGGGGGGGGGGGGGGGGTGTGGGGGGGCGACCGCGACTGAAATATCGGCAGCGGGTGGAAAAATAGACAAGAGCAGTACAAGCGAGGTTAAAAGGCATGGAGGGACCTTTTATCTTGTATCTAGTCCCCCGATTGCAGAACGGTAGAGACGCGTAATCATCACCAGCCACGATGAGGGAACAGAAGAATGAGACTGAGTTTGCGGGCACGGTGGACGGAGAGGGGAAAGTTTAACTGAGGGGGGTATCCGTAAATCGCTAAAGTTCTTCAAGAAACAGTGTTTTTGAAGGTTTAGGAACCGAAGGGTGTAAGGTTGAAAAACTGGGGTTAAATGGGGGCGCTGAGTCTCAACTTGTCCTTCTCACTGTTTCTCGAATAAAAAGGAGCAGGGTTGTGGGTGTGGCGTGAAGACCTGTCCCGAGGCCGCGGGACGCATCTAGGCTTAAAAAAAGAAAGGGATATTCGAATTAAAACCCCATAAGGTTACGCGAACTGAGGTGTTATTAGGCCTGGGAAGAAGACCTTTATAAGAAATCGCGGAAGCAGAGAGGTCTGGAAGTGGACCTACGGGATAAATTCCCTGGAAAAACCCACCGCCCTCACCGTTATGGCCAACGGGAGAGATGGGGACTAGCCCAAATCCGTTCGGGGTAAAACGCAGAAGGCATCTTCCGCGCTTACCAGAAAAAAAGGATCTGTTAAGGAAGCAGACAGAGATGCACGCAGAGGGTTGGGGAACCTTGGATAAAGAGGAAGGCAGTCCAAGACTAATAGAACCCAAACTCTCGTGAAAGCGGCAATCGCAAAGAAGGGATGGCGTGAGTGGCAATAAAGAGGACGATCCGAATAAATATATATTGAAAAACGGGGACGGCCCGACCAATTTCCGGGGGTCTTGTTCAGCGGGACTGGTAGCAAAGGCCGATAATGATGGCCTCCAGGATGAGGAAATTGAAGAAAGGCGAAAATTAGAGACCCAGTCCTGTTCCAGGCAGAGGAAGAAGCACTGTGCTTACTACAATATTTCAAGAAGAAAAAAAAGAACACCAACACCACCCTACGGAATAAAGGACGATATCATCTGTCCTGAAGAAAAGAGGGTGGGGGGGCTAAAAGAGAAAAGGGAAGGGCGCTCAAGTTAAGGCTAAGTGAAAGAACCGTCAAGGGGCCACAACAGAGGAGGCCGAAGGCATCAAGGTAGAACCTTGACCGCCTAAGGGGCGTGACGGCCACCCACCCTCCTAACCCCAGTGGCAGTCCGAAACCAAAGAGAAAATCGGAGCCGCAGTCTTGGGAAGTAAAGAGATGGATTTCGGAGGGCTATATCTATCAAACACCCGAGGGGAAGGAGTAGATGCGCTCCTTTACCATGTAAGGCAGAAGGTAAAAAGGAGAGAGTGAGGGGGGATTACAAAAGGGGGAAAGTGGTATACTAAGAGAAAAGTTTATTCCCCCCACCCCACCCCACCCCACACACCCAAAACACACCCGCTCATCCTCCCACTAGAAGGTGGTCAAAGGGGGGGTCGCGCTCCTATTATCTTAATTGCGCAAGGGGCCCAGAGAGAAAAAGGGCAGAAGAAAATCGATAAGCTGGCTCGAGCTTATAGAACCGCGTAGCCCTTGGGTGGAAGACGTTGACTTGGCTGGAATCCAAAACTTTGACTTCGCCCGTAGCCGGGCACAAAACAAAAATCTAGGAAGGAGAAGAAAGAAAAGACCCCACCTGGGGAAGAAGATACCACTTGAGGCCACCGAATCAAGAAGACTTCGTCCCGGCTATCGGGGAAAGCGCCGAAAAAAAAGGGCCGACCGTGTTGGGGGCTTTTCTGCAAAGAAAACAGGGAAAAGCAATGAAACATAGAAAAATTCAAACTCTCCTCCTCGTTATCTCATTCTCAATCAAGGATCTCAACACCCAGGAAACGGCTGCGCAAGCGGCATAAACTTCGGTGGAGCAAGAAGACAATACCTGGGCGGACTGCAACACCGGAACTAGAGAAAAGTGGGTTAGGGGAAATTCATCCATCACTAAGGTAGGTCTGTGGCGCAGAACGCGAGGTTGCGGGTGGCATTGACCCCGCGAAGAAACAGGCCATTACGAAATTACCAAAAGTCACGGTTAGGCTTAAGCCTGGGAAATTCCTTGCCCCACAATGAACCACCAGACCTGAACTTGGGAAACAAAGGTGTCGGGATACAAATCTGTCACCATGGAGATGTTATAGTCTGCACAACGGAAAAAAAAAAACAAAAAAAAAAAAACCAAAAAATAGCGTCACGGTTTGGGGTACTACCACAGGAATATGGCGGCGAGAGAGTTGGCAATGCGCGGTGAACTTCTTACAGTGAAAGCCGCTCTTCAGGGTTTGGAATAAATCTAAGCAACTGCACCGCGACCTTTACCTTTCAAGGAAAATCTAGTTGTGGGGAATCTCATTTTGGAGGGGGGACCAGCCTTTATGCATAAGTTATGGACGTAAATCTCGATCGACATTCTGCAAAAGGAAAAAATGGGAAAAAAAAAGGCCAAAAGCCCCCCCCCACCCTTTGCCGGGAGAGGAGGGGAAAAAGTTAAGGGTAACTGGGGGGTTTACATATTCTACACGCCTCCGCGTGCAAAAGGGCCCACCCCCGAGGTCAAGGCCGCGCCACGGCGGTGGGAAGGGACCAATCGCCGCAGAAAAACGTCGCACGCTCAAGCCTCGCTACAACAACAACGGTATTATTAGGTAGAAGAGTATGTAAAAAAAGGGGAAGGGAGGGGAAGTCGGAAACTAACCGACGGCTCAGGTCATTACGAATCGGCATTCCGAAGACGCAGTCTTGGGAAGCGAATAGACCTAAAAGCCCACTTGCAGATAATCGGTGTCGAGCCCAGGAAAATCAGACTGAGAAGGGTCCCAACGGCTCTATGACTAAATAGCTCATTCCTCTCCATTGCTCATGGTCGAATGGGCTCATGAAAGGAAAAGGGAGGCACAAGCGGGTACACAGTCAATGGGCACAAACTTCAGGGCGCCCCTAAGCAAAAGTCTCGCAGAGAAAGGGGAGTGTTACTGGATGAAAGAGACGTGGCTCTAAAGTGGTGCCGAATACTGCACAAAAGCAGGCCAGAAACTGGTGCGATAACGGCTCGATCAGAAAACACAAAGAAATTGGTCAAGGTGCAATTCTGGAAGAAAGGCTGCCCAGGCGCACTCCCGACCCATCCCAGTACGGTGCACGTGCCTCACGGAAGAGTCTACATTTTTCCAGTCAAAGAAAGCTGAAATGCTCAGACACCCAGGAAACCAAGTCGAGGGGGGCGCGTAGTAGCACTAACGAAGAAGGTGCTGTCTACGGGGGGTTGAGTAGTTCTGGACCGGTGGGGGGGGGTCGCAAAAAAGTCGAGAATCTAATGAGATGGCATAAATCTCGAAGCAGGGGGAGTTTGCGGGTATACCGGATGGGGGGGAAGGAGGTCAGCAAGGTCGGAGTCCTTGGGGTTAAGGTTTTTTCAAATGAGCCGGAAGACGCGGCATGGGACTGGAGGAAATCCAAAAACCCCTACGGGTCGGTAGTGGGGGTCTCCCCCAGAAGAACAACCGCTAAGAAACTAAGCCGAAAGTTTTACAAAGCAGGTGTACTATATCAGTCAAGGTGGGGATCTTGGACGAAGCATCCGTATCAAGAAGGTGAAGGGAAATCATACCCGAGAAGAAACAAGTTGTGGATAGGAAATCCAAAAAATGGCCAAAAACGGGCCTACAAATTAAAACGAGGGCTCAGGTCAAGACGATTTTCTATGCGGTAATAAGTTGGGGGGTCCGGGGAATAGAGGAATAGATAACGCTGACTAGTGCCCTAGCCTGCCACGGGGGGTTAAAGTTTCATAAAAGCGTGGAGATTAAGGGATGCTACAAACAGTTTGGAAGCGCATAGACAGAGGGCAAATCACTGTCATCAACCTGGGCCAATGACCTGTTTGAACCTTGTACCTCACGGAAAGGCAACTCTCTTAAATTAAAAGAGTGCAGGTTGCACTAAACGACACTAGGTCCATCGCTTCAAGTCTATACGGGTAAAAAAAAGAGGGGAAAGTGCGGAGACAACGGGGGGCCTTGACATGTGGGTATATGGTTTTGGGGCAGGGAGAAAACCCGTACCCACTCCGGGAGGGAGGCCCTTCGGCCTCAATGGTAATGTCGGTCAGAAAGAAGCGAACCGTTTTACGGTTCACGAGGGCATTTTCCGGAGAGAAAGTGATGAGGGGGGGCAGTGGACGCGCTTGGCATATAGGAAGGAAGATAGTGGGGTTCCGAGGCCGTTGCATTTGGTCGGGTCAGCCTCAAGTAGCGGCAATAGGCAGTGGCCATTGGGTAACGGGGAAAAACCGGAAAGATAATGTCCCTGGTCGGCACCCCATCTTTGGTAAAAGACAGCATGAGCGCGCCGCGGAGTTCGCTTGTGTCCCGACAGGACCAAGAAACTTCCGGAATCGCGGGGGAAAAAGGAGAGGTCCCCCTCATAAAGGCAACAGCTAGAAATTCGAAACGTCAAAAAAATGAATCCGTGACACTCCACCTCAGACTTTGCGTAGGAGAATACCTGCGAGGACCCAGCGATGTCAGTACCGTGGCGGTCTGCTTTTGGGGTCACAAAAAACACAAGGAGAAAGAGTTTCGTCAAAGCCTCTTTGAACAAGGACAGCTGAGCTGGCAGACTGCGGAAGAAGTAACTGCACCGTTGGAATAGTTGGCCGTTAACGATAAGCGAGAACTCGAGCTTGCGACTGGGAAATGCATTTTGGAAGGGAAGTAGAAGAAGAGCAAGAAAGCATTTCGGCGGCGCAGCAGTGATTTCCCGGACATTTACGCGAAGCCTTTAGAAAAACTATTTAAGTAAAGTTGGGGGACATAGAGAAACGACGAAATTATGACGGGGGAGTTTGGGGGACTCCGACGCGGGACGACTTGAAAAGCGAACACCGGCGGTCAACGGACCAGACAAAACCCGCTCACTCTTCCCCCTGCCCTCCCCCTTATCTGAACTACCGTAAAAACGTTCACAAAAGTCAATTCCATTAAAACCCAGAAGGACACCAAAAATGGAGGAAAAGAACGCCAAAAAACCAAAACATCACCTTTTAAGCCTAAAAAAAAGTTGCCGGATAACTCAGGAGAAAACCTCCCAACACTCCAAAAGAAGTCCAAGAAGGGGCTTCCTCGCCACGCAAAAGCACTGCCTCGAGAGGTCGTTAACCGCACTCTTGAGATTCCTACCAGCAAGGCAATCTTGGGGAATTAGAATGCGTTGGGGGGTCCCACACAAAAACATCAAACAGCAAAAGGTGCAATGTAGGGTTGAGTTAATAATCTCTGCTTTCCTTGTGGGTTACCTGGGAAAGGGGAACCGATCTTTCATTGCTCATACTGTGAGGGGGGCGGTGGGCGAGGGGTTGCGGCGCCCTGGTCCAGGGGGAACCATCATGGCTCGAGAAACGGGATTAAAGGGGATTATAGGGCGAGCGGCCTTTAACAAGGGCCCTGGAAAAACTGTACAGTAGAGCCGAAAACGACGTGTTCACCAGAAACCAAAGTGACTACTATAAAGGTAATAAAAACCTGGGGGATTAAGGCGGCCGCTGGAAAGCTGAGAGGTCATTGGAGCCGCTCCAGGACACCGGAAAACACTCCAGAGGCATGATATTAGGGGTCACACCAGTCAATCTCACAATCGTTTGAGAAAGCATACAAGTCAGGCAGCAGAAGACTTGTATAAAGAGAACCTTCCTTTCTATATTCTGCTGGGTCAACGCATTAGTGTGCTCCCGGACTGGAGAAGGATCTCACAAACGAGACGCCGGACGGGAAAAAGGCCCTTGCGGTTACTGTAGCTGCCAAATAGGCACGCAGACGGGAGCATGACGGGCAGAAAGAGAAGAAAGTAGATTCAGTCATTTAAGTTTTTCATGGCCAGTGCCACAGCCGTAAAAGTGCCACTATTAAAACTGGTTAACGTAAAGGGGAAGGGGTTGGTCATAAAATTTTGTGCCCTATTTACGTGTCAAACCAAGCTAAGATGGACCCGTCTGAGAAAACGAAAAGAAGGCAAATGAAAGGAAGAATGTTTCATTACATGCTGAGAAGAGGAGAAAAGTTGAACGCTCTGATCGGCTCGATAACGAGAGGAAGGAACACACCCCAGTCGCGGTCTCAGTTTTGAGGAAGGGAATGAGGCTCGAAACGAGGTCTGAACAGACTTTGGGGGGGGGCGGCCTGCAGCGTGCTGAAACCTCATAAGCAAGTCGAAGGAATGGTTGAGAAAAACTCTATAGGGGTCCAGGGCAACTGGCTCGAGGACGGGGGAGTGATCGGTAGAGTAGTTTGGAATGGAGGGAGCTCGACTGTAGAACCTGTTAAGGGAGAACGACAGTAAAAGGTAGTTCGCGGGATTCAGGCTTTTTTCACAAGTGCCACATGGAGAAAACAACAACAAAGGAAGAAAAAGGCAGAAGAGAGAAAGAGTAGCACTTACAATCGGAACCCAGAAAACGGTCGAAGAAACCCTTGGAAAAAATTGTCTTTCAGGAATAACTCATGAGTAAGGAAAGCAGAAAGACACGCCGACATCAAAAGGAATTAACGACGACGAGGCCACTCTAGCAAGAAGGGAAGAAATCGAGAGGAAGCCTACGAGAAATGTACCACAAGAAATGCTCTCATGTAGAGCAGGATGGGTTCAGGATCAAGCACGACGAGAGGGAAGCACAGCCAAAGTCCGGAGGTCGACTGAAAAGACGAGCTTGAGAGAACCCGAAAAAATGGAAAGCCGTGTCGGGGTAGAGCTGCGGGAGGGATAAACTCTTCGGGTTCAGAAGACCTATAAATGCAGAAGGGGGTCGAACGTCTTAGAAAGCCTCTCCTTTTACATGGGTAGAGGGACTAGCATAATAGGGTCTAGCGGTGGAAACATTGCAAGCATAAAAACACAGTTCGAAAAAACGAAAACCAGAGGATGAGGTAACTTGAACCGACTCTTTACCGAGGAAAACTGCTAACTTAACTGGTTGCATGCACTACAGCAGGGAGACGACATCATCTCCGTAATATCTGCCAGCAAGGCAATCGTCCGAGATTTGGGGACTCTAGTAAAAGCTCGCGAAAAGAAGTAGACGTTGCTAAAATTGGGGGAAACTCCCCTGAGAAAAAAGAAGCCTAAACCGGTAGAAAATATAAATAGGTCGGCGAAAATGAACTGCAGATAGGGAATGACCGATTATTCCTAACCAAACTAATCATCCTGAGAGGGGTGGGTGGGGCCAACCTTGCCTGAATTGGTCGGAGTTGGCTAAAGGTTGCCTGGGCATGGTAAAAGACATCGCCTCCAGAGGCCGACATGAATCCACGGTGTTGGGGATGTTCCTAGAGAATGTAAAAGTTGTGTGGAGTCACCGTCTTTGCTTTCTCCGGTAAGGGGAAATCCTGTGACCCTTATCACAGCCCAGCCTAGAAGGTGGGGATAGACAAGCGGGAATGCTAGGGCCATTGACGTCATGAAGTCCGCGCACAGGCGGATCAAGAGAACCCAACAAACACCCGAGGCCCAGGAGGGCCGTCTTTTTTGAAAAAGTAGGAGTAATCAAACCAGTCAACCTCAGAGGAGGGCCTGCATCCCTGTAAACTTTCACCTGGTGCGTGAGGGTGAAATTAAATTAAGGATCAAAACTAGGGGAAGGACCGACTGCAGTCATTAACAACTTCGGACCTAAGGAGAGGGCTTTGGGGGAGGGGTCTGAGGAGCTGGGTCAAGGAGGTGGCGGTTGGCCGGAGGTAGAGAGGATTCATCAGTGGGGCTTCTGAACAGGGGCGGTTTTTAAGGTTGGGAGGGAAAGAAACAGATGGGGGGGGTAGACCTTTTGGGGATGGAATGGCAGTTGGGGGTCTGGAGGAAGATACGGGTGCTAGGTGAAGACTATGAAAGGAAGCATTGTTAACGTCGTTGTCAGGGGGAGGCCTGGCTAAGGAGTAAAAAAACACCACTAATAGATCGAAATCTTAATTAAACCTAAGCACTGTCGGGTATTACTTAAAGGGGGGGGGAACTTGACGCAATGCAACGTGTGAGCCGCCGAAGAAAACTGTCGAAAATGCTTCGGTGATCATTAACCAGACCACCGGCGAAGTTCGAGAGCTTGATAGACGAGAACGGAATCCGGAACAACGGGAGCTGAAGCCAAAAGCTTCAAGAATGCGAGCCATCCCATCTGCGGCGGTTTACAAAGAAACTGGGGTGGGCCGCGAAAGACTTGGGGTCCACCTTTATAAGAGGAAGAAAAAACGCCCGGACGAAGCTTTGAAGGATGAAAGTGTACGACGGTAGATAGAAAAAGCAACAAGGCCATGGGACGTGGGGGGTTTTGGGTGGGCGAGGGGAGGGGAAAGACGACCTACTGGACGAAAGGCTAGGGACAGTTATAAAACTCGACGTTGAACGGGGAACCCGAGTTTCATTAAGTTCATTGGGGGGGGAAAGGGAAAAAAAAAGAACAGAAAAGAGAAGGCGAGCTCATGAGAAAGAAAAAACATTGTGAGACTAAGAAAATTAATCGACAGCTGAGACCCGTCCCAAATGCAGAAAGCAAAAGGAACGTTGCCGGCGGCTGCGCAGAAATGCCCAAAAACGATCACCAAATAGGGAAAGGATCTTTCCAAGAAAGAAAAGGAGAAAAACGCCAGCTGAAAGGAAATAGCAACGGGAAAAAATGAGTACTAGATCCTGAGACTCCAAGTCCAGCCAAGGGGAGAGGACCGGGACCTACCGCAAACGTACAGAAATGGGCCACAGGGGCCGGGCCCACCCTCAAATGTTATCCCCTTGGCAAAATGGGGAACGACCCACCCGACAATTGAAGGGGAAATCTGCCCTAATGAAAAAAAGGCACGAGGGGGGGGGCAAGTGGGGGGATTTCGAAAAGACAGGGTGTAAGGGAAAGGTCAGGCGGATGACACGCGTGGGGAAAAACTGTGAACGAACGTAGTGCGGAGATAGTACCCCCCTCAATGGTAGAAGGGGGCGTAAGAGCACCTGGGGTCAGAGAGCAGGCTCAGAATGGGGGGAAAAGGAAAATAGACTAAAATGTAATACCGAGACTGAGCCGACTCTCTAAAAGAGTTGGTGGCCGCTTTTGACTCCGGGAAAAAAAAAAAAAACTTGGGCTTTCGCATTGGGTCAGGGTAACCTGCCTTAAACATTTCAAGCGACTGAGGCAGTAGAACAAAAAGTAATCCAACCGGACGGAACCTTAGAACTTCGAAACTGCTGTTGTCAACGGAGAGGGGAATGAGGCTCCTAAAAGGGGCCGGGTTGGAGCAGAGCATACTACACCAGGTCCAAAAAAACCACACAATAATAATTGGAAAGACTAATTAAAACGCACAGCCCAATCCCGGATACGCACACCCCCCAGGCCTCGCAACCTGCGGGTTATAAAAGAGTAGGACTTAGGGGAAGAAAAAGCCTGCAAAGGCGCCAACCGTAGCAAAAAAAAAATAGACTTCATGCTGCGCCGTCACCAATGGGAGAGGGCCAAGTACAGGGCTGGAAACGATTGAGAATGGGAGGTCGTGGAGACCAGCGAAAAAAGCAACAACATGTAAAAACCTAGAAAATCACAGATTGGGGACGCAAGGATCCGCCGCGAAGAGAACTGAGGGAAAACAGCCTGACAAACACAACCATAGCTTTCTGGGGGCCTATCCTGGCAGGAACAAGTTTACGTTATCCGGAGAATAAACCATGGTAGAGCGCACTGTTTAGCTGTGCACAAGGAACAATAATGACTATGGGGCAGATTCACTAGGGTCGGGAATTGCTGTCAAAAATAAATCGCAGGAATCCGGCAATGAAACAGAGAGGGTTTACAGAAATGGTGGGCTGAGGAAAAATAACGGGGTTGAGGAATCGGGAGAGAGAAAAACCAAGCGTGCAAAACGTGAGAAACAAATCGACCATTCAGAGGCCGGAAATTGTCGGGAGGGGGAATAGTTCCATAAACGCTGGAAAAAAAACCAGTAGAGTAGCCTGCGAAAGTCGGTTGAGCAGGAGAAAAACTTCGGAGTTGCACAAAGATAAAATGGGCCAGAAGAATCTAAAGGGTTTTCTGTGCTTAGGTGGGAAAAGGCCCGAACTAATCAAACGGAAAAAGAAGGAGGGGCGCAGAGGAGGAGGCTAACTCTACTCAAGGAAACAGAACTTTGCTATATCCTCCCTTCAAGCACCTATTGTGGGGAAGGGGGGAGCCTCAATCGGGAAACCCAGTCGAAATATCCAAAAATCACCAAGGAGAGGTACAAAAGGAGTCGCCTTGCTTCAGGTACGAAGAACGCAGGTTATCCAAAAAACGGCGCCTTTGAGGCAGGGACGAGCACACCTCTCAGCGCATCGAAAGGGTCTGGTAAACGGAAACCCGCCTAATCGCTAAAAGTTTGAAGAATAACAAAAAAATCAGACAGTCAGGAGGAAACTAGCTCGAACAACCACCCGGAGGAGGCGGGGGCAAGGCGGGGGAAAACGGGTACGAAAACATATTGGAAACTCCAGGGGGGTGCGTCTTAATTGAGCTCAAAAAGTGGCGAGCGGGGGGGCAAGCCAAACGACACTCAAAATGTGGATCATAGCAACAAATCAAAAAAGAAGCATTTGGGGGTTGAGCAACCTTAACAAGGTCGTCAACATACTGCGGGGAGAGGTGGGGCCAGCGGGAGTCGACCAAGTGTCGTCGAAAACAAGCTTCTAGGCGCGAGGGCGGGGGAGGTGTGCTTGAAAAGACGGGGTCAAAGGGGGGTGATTAGTAACGAGGAGGGCGGGAATGGGGGGAAGTCTCAAGGGGTGGAAGGTTTGCTGACGAGAGTCATATTCAGAAAACGTCCTCCAACCTGTTTTCTTCACTTTGCCCTACATACCAAGGCACCGCCCAGAACTGAATAGCGGTGGATAAAGGAAACGCCGTTATATTCAATTGAAAAGGAAAAGGGGGCTTATGGTGCCGGAATTCCTGGAGCGAAAATCCTTTGCCATCCGAAGGGTCAAAAAACCCAGGCAGAGGAAAAGTGGGGGGGGTCAAAAAAAAGGACAAGTGGCATCTATAATAGATTTCTCAGGAAGGGGAGATGACGTAAAAGGTCTCTATTGGGGTCAGGCAACAGGACTATTAAGACAGGAAGCGGATGACAAAAAACCAAATACCACTTTGTAAGGGGAGGCAGGGTAGGATAGCTCTACAACTGTTCCTGGAAAAGGAGGACGGGCAAATTGGGGGAAAAACTCCGCAAATTACCCTTTGGATTCGAACACTGAAAGGGGAAGCCATCTAGCACCTAAACCATCGTCCAGGGGGTTGGGGAAATCGAACTAGCCAAATCTGAAATCAATGAAAAAATGCAGCGCGCCTGCCTTTAGAGAGCGAGGGGAAGGAACATGGTTGAAAAAAATGGGGGAGGGTGGCCGGAATTGTCACTCCATGAGCGGAAAGGGGGGAAGAGGGGTCCTTAAAACTTCATTTGGGGTACTTTGTCAGGGGGCAAAAGAAAGGAAGGGGGTGGGGCAGGCTGAAAAGAGTCTTCATGGGGACTAGAGAGACGGGGGAGGGCTAAGGGGGCAAAAAAGACAGATCAAGATATGGGTCCTGGGGGGAGCATTTCTTTCCAACAGATAAGAGAGGCCCTATAGAAATAGAATCTGCATTGTAACAATGGAGGCAATAGTGAGTGGGCTTCGCGATGGCTAGAAATAATTAAATCAAAATATCTGGCTCCGGGGCCTGTTTAGGTTCAGAAAAGAAAAAGACGGAAAAGGCGGTATCGAAATGTCACCGAACATACGGAGTAACCCCAAAAACCCAGAAAATCGGCATCAAAGGAAGTCGAGAAGTGACACTCACAAAAGTCAAATGGAAGGGGCGGAGGACAAGATTAAAGGCGAATTACAACGCGACATGGTCAAAGAATTGGCTGCGAGGGGAGAACCAGGATGGAACACCCAGAAACCAAGAAGGAGGAGTTATGCAGGTCCAGAATAGGTGGGAAGACAGAATCTAAACTGCAGAATTCAGCCTTAGTCGTCAGAACAAACGGATTAACGCAGCCAACTCAGCCGCCATAAGGGGGGAAACGGCGAAGAAATGTTACTTTTGGTGAACATCACTGGCTTCGGCATGAAAGGGCATGTCGGATTCTTCGAACCATAGGAAAAGAAACAAGCAAGAGGACGGGTATTGGAAGCGAGAGGGGGCGTTTGGTTGCAGGCCGAAACATGCGGCGCCGGCCGCGAACAACCCCGGAAAAAAAAACCCACCTGCTCTAAGGCAAGGCCGGACCCGTAAAATCGAAGGCCACATTCCATTCCTAAACAAAGTCGAAAAAGTCCGGTTGAAGACGGGGGGAAAAGGCAAAGTGTTGAACGCTAGACACGCAAGCGATGCCTCCGGAGAGACCGGGCGGGGGCAGTGCAGGCCTAAAAAGAAAACTAGGACATACAAGGGCCACCGCATCGAGCACGCCTCGCTCTAAAACAGAATGATTTCGGAATAAATGGTCAAATACCAGTCAAGAGTTGTGGCGAAATTCCGGGTGCAACCCTATCGCAGCTGAAATTTAAGTTGGTAATCTCAGAAGGGCGGTCCACGTAGTTTCTGGTACGGGGGCAGGACGGCAAAGAAACCTCAGTCATGACCTCTGGGTGGAAACTGTAGAGAGGTGCGCTCGGGGGCCATGGTACAAAGTCATTGGTGGGGGGGGGAAGAATAAAATAAAAAATGGTAATTGATTGCAGGGGAAGGAGGGAATGATACATCCAACTTTAGTAGAAACGAAGGAAAACGGGTCCCTAAAACACAAACCAGGGAACGAAGGGAGTAGAAAGAAAAACCGGGATTATATGTGTCAAGAATTCTTCTAAGAGAAGGCACAGCGCAAAGTGCACCTCCTCAGAAACACGGGGGGAAGTCGGAAGCCACGAGACATGCGTTGGGGGGATCAGCATCATACAGCGCAAACTGAGACTTATCAAGAAGATTATCCCAGACGCCACTGAGAAATCTCTCGGCAAACCTTAGGCGAGGGGAAATTATGCAAGAGAAAGAGAGGATCCAAGGCAGGTAGACGGTTGGAACTAAAACACTACGCGGAAGAGGGTCGGGAAGGAGAATGGTAAAAAGAACCTAGGGAGCGCAAAACCTTGATCGGGCAAGGAAATTGGATCCAGACAGAAAAATCGTCAAACACTTGGGGAACGGTAATTTGGGTGTTGGTCGTGGAAACAGTTGTCAAATTTACCTGATCACAAGAGGCAGACCATGGTCTGGCAAGTATCGAAAAAGTAAGAATAAATCCAAGAAGCGACGAACGAAAGGGAAAGAAAAAAACAACTGATCGGCTTCGGAAGTCCTACTCGAGAAGTCTAATCGCCCGATCCTCAGCGGCGGCGGTGGGGGGTTGGCGCAGGAGAAACGTGCCGAGAAGAGTCGTGGACAGAAAAAACGTAGCACGTCAGGGCGGGTTTCGGTCCTAGGGGGAAGACCCTAAGCTCCGCCCAAGCTAAAGAATCATTGTGTAACGACATAGGCTTTCCTAGAATGAGACGGCATAAGCGAGCGGGCAGAGGGGACAAGCAGATCTTGGGTTTATGAGGCTGCTGAGCCGGACATGTAATCGCTGATTACGGAGAAAGACGGGAGTTCGACGGTGAAAGGGAAGGCAGGGTGGGGGGGAAAAAGGGAAGGTGAGCAGCCGAATCAACAACCCGTGTTTGATATCTCAAATTTTCAAATAACCGACCAGAACAAGAGAACGTGCGAACACCTTCAAGGGAACCAAAGGTACAAGGGAGAGAAAGGAAAGAAGGGGAACGAAATACAGAACATCGTCTTCGGGGGTCCCCACTGACGTTAATAAAAGAAGAAGATCAATGTTCTGAAACCAAAAGATGCTAGAGGCTGGAGGAGGGAGAAGAAAAGGGAACGCTGCATAAACCGCCACAAATGTTAAAGAGAAGGTCAATCTGACAAGAAAAGAACCTGAGAAACGACAAGGGGCTCATCCTCAGGGGAGGGGGGTCTTCGTGAGGAGAGGGAAAGGTAAAAAAAGCCTCCGAAAGAGGGGTTCGAACGTCCTGGAAAATCCGCAGACTGAAAGGGAGTGTCGTTCGAGATGAGAGAGTCTTCCTCCTTAAAAGTTGTATACATGGACGAGAAAAAACCAAGTCACGACCCGAAAGGGGTTACGGAAAAAGAAAGAATTGGGCGATAGAAGGAGGTGAAGCCCTGACCAGGAAATTGGTGCGAGAAAGAATATCCGAGGAAAATAAGGACTCCTGAATATCTTAAGTTCTAGAAACCGAGCTGCCGGGCTCACAGGAAGATTGGGGATGGAGCATACAGGCAAAAGAAACGACCAACTAGTAAGAGGAAAGAGAAGGGGGAGGAAGAATCATTAAATCACTTTAGGAAAAGTTAAACCCAAAGAACGGGTGTTTGAAACACCGGTGCGGGAAACAGTTTGGTAGCTGGTGAAAGGAGAATCATCAGCTGGGGCCAGAGACAGAACACAGCTGGGGTTTCAGTTCATTGAAATCGGGTTGGGGGGTTGCGTCAAGTCTCTTTCTGACGCATAAGGTCCAGTTGAAACGGGCTGACATCACAGCAGCGCAAGGTGAATGATGACCAGTAGGAACAGCTAAATCCCTTGTAACTGGGGATCCATGCTTGGAAGCGCAACGCTATGAAAAAAAATACGCCAAAAGAAACAAAAAGAGCCTGACCGAATCGGGACGGGTGGAAAAAATTGCAAAACAAGATTAAGATCATCTGGGGGGGGAGTAAAAACATTGCACGTTGGGGAAGGGGTATAACGGGGGACAATAGACGAGGATAAGGAAGCCAATAGTTTGCCTTGAAGGACCGGAGCAGAAACCACTACGAAAAAAAAGATGCAAAAGAGGGTTCGGGGCGGTGCTGGAGGATTGCTGTAAAAAAAAGAGGGTTGGAGAGTGGAATCGTGGCATCGGGGTGAGAGAAAAAGGGGTCTTTGGGGAATGACTGCCGTTTGAAATGGGGGGAGTAATGATATTGGCTGCCAGAAGGGACGGGCCGAACTAGGCGGCAAGGGGGTAAGAGAAGGACGGGGGGGGGGGGGGGGCAATGTGGTCGGTGCTTAAAAGGCTCCCACTCTCTTCACAAAGAACCCGTCTAGTGACGTATTCATCGTCTGAAGGAAAATACAAAAAGGGGGGTAGAATGAGGGGAAACGGCCGGGGGTCAAAAAAAATTGACTACGAAACGGTCATAGTGATATTCAAAGCAGGCTGAGACATTCCACAAATGACGAAGGTAACGGGATTCCATCTGGGAAGATCTGGACGAGAAAATAGAACGAGATAACTGAAAGGTCTACAGCTCGCACTCAGACGCTTAAAAAGACGTGCTGGCCCGCGAAAAGAAATTCCGCTAGAGGGTTGGTGGGTAAAAACCTTGGGGAATACAAACGAGTAACAAGGGGGCGCTGTGATTCGGAGAGAAACAAAAGGGGGGCCAGGCGGGGGGTCAAGAAAAGAGGACTAGGGACAGGACGAGAAAGAAGATTGAACGTGAGCTGGGGGAAAGAGGAAGGTTTGCAAGAAGAACCACGATGGAGCTTCCGACGATTTCAAGGCACAGTCAAAAAATAAGCCCAGAAGAGAGAGCTGGGAACAACCGTAGTCTCGCACAGGGAAAGAAACAAGAGAGAAATTAGAGACGAGGCTGAATGTCACAATAGAAGGAAGACAGGTAAGGGAGGAGACTGCTGACCATGAGATGAAAAACGGAAATACACTACATCCGTATCAAAAGGGGGGGAGAGCCAAATGGACGCAAAAAAAGGAAAAGAACGCAGGAGGAGAGGAAATGCAGTCGACAAAAACTGAAAAAAAAGTAAGACTAATGAAAACAAAGACAAAAACGCCAGAAAGGTAAAGGCAGAACGCCTGCAATCCCGGGTATTAGTGCCCACCCTAAGATCGGCACGAAGGAAAAAAAAATACTCTATAGCCGAAGAAAAAAAAAAAAAAAGTGAAGGAGAGGGCCGAAGAGATGTCACGGGACAATGGACCATAAAGGATTGGACACAAGAACCGAGTGTTGGAAACACGAGGTGTCTTTTAAGAAAGGTTTGCAAAAGGTCAAAGGGGTCATTTTCGAGACAAACAGGGGACGTGAAGGGGCAGGAAGGCAGGGGGAAGGCGGTAGATCAAAACGTCAAAGAAAACTTTCTAAGGGGGAAATACCTGTTGGGCGCTAAGGCCTTTAAGATACGGCCCCGACCCAGAAAAAAGTGAAGAGAGAAAGAACTATAGAAACCCCCTCAACTTATCATCTCTGAGAAATTTGTTTGGGGGAGAAAAAAAAGAAGTTGATTAAAAAAGGGGCGGTCGTGGGAAGGACTGACACCTTTGATGAGGGAGCATACCATTCCGAAAACAGTGAAGGGGGGGGGAAAAAAAATAGGAAAACCGGAAACCAGCTATAACCCGAAGACCAGGTCCGGGCCGGCTAGAAGGGGGAGAAAATGTAACGAAAAAACATACAAGAGGGGTTGTAGGCCGAATCATGGCTGGCGTAATCCCAACACGGCGCATCCGAACCTTAAAGTAGCCGTCCAATGGGACTTAAACGGTAAATAACCGACTCACACCTCACCCGCAGAAAAAAAAAACTATTTATTGAAAGAAAGAACGTATACGGAGGGGCGCAGACCCAAGGAAGCCGTAGAAATACTGAAAAAACAAAAAATTGAACGAGAAAGTCTTTCAAGGTTCGAACGCAGTGAAGAGGGTTTTTGCAAAAACACAGCTACGGTGCTCTGAACCACTAACCGCAGCCGGGAGGAGAAACTTCAAGACGATGGGAAATGGGGTGAAAGGAAGGCTAAGGGGGGAGAAAGAGGTAGTGCAAAACCACCACCAGAAACGGGTGGAGGGAGATCCGACGGC
>Ga0179593_1496115_pt1 | contig 21805 bp, 32 predicted proteins | sample CZODoug2_1_08_16_FD_185931 | JGI IMG/M metagenome (GOLD analysis project Ga0179593, IMG submission 185931) | Vadose zone soil fungal communities from Angelo Coast Range Reserve, California, USA - CZODoug2_1_08_16fungal (PacBio error correction) | ecosystem: Environmental > Terrestrial > Soil >...
TAAAAAGGAAGTCAAATAGTTACTGAGCGAAAAAGGTAACAGGGGAACCGATTAAGGGCATAAAAAAAAACAGCAAAAACAAAGCCTAGCCGAAGACCTACAGAAGAAATTAGGACGCGGGAAAACAAGCCGACAGCTGGTCGGCCCGATGGTGGTTTGAAAAACGTCCAGCGACGAGGGACCCAGGGTTCCACCTCACTGTGAGCGGTAGGGTAAGGCCTGGGGGGTCAAAAATAGACGCCCTCGCAAATCTGTCTGTCAAAAGAGAAACAAAGTTAAACCAAGGAAAAAGAACGGGGGGAAAAAAATGGAGGTTAAACAAAAAACAAATAAACAGAAAGAAAGTTCTCATCACCCCCGAGAGGGGAGGTGGGAGCACGGAAGTTTGAAAAAAGGCACCGAAACAACTCGATGCCCCGAGGGAACCCAGGTCGAAAAAAAAAAGAACCTCAGCAAACGGCGGGGGAACAGATAGATACGTCACAAGAGGGAAAGGGGGGGAAAAAATCATAATCGAAAAGAGTAGAATGGTGCACTTAGGACAGCACTAATGGTAAAAAAAAAAGGAACAACCGGGAAATTGAGGAAACTTCCATTTCACAAATCACGGGGGGGGGAGCGGAAACACGACCCAAAGTCTTGAAAACAACAGAGGCGATGCCAATTCCCTTCAGGAAACGCATCCGAAGCCCCTCTCTAAACTAAAAAAGTTTTACGGGGAGGGGTGGTGGGGGGGAAAAGAGATTTTCGGGTCACCGGCCCTCAGCCCGTCTTACAAAATGAAAAAAAAAAAAACCACACGTGTAAATGGCCCGCTCACCGGCAGGAAAACTGCCCGCGTAAACCAATTCCTCTCGCTGACCTAGAAGAGGGGAAAAACGGTCCCGATAACAATACAAAAAGCCAAAGGAAGCTCCACAAAAAAAAAAAAAAAGAAGAGATGTCCAGAGGGGGGGGGAATTTGAAACCAAAACCGGAAGTTTCTCCACAAGAAAGAGAATTGAAGAAGGGAGCTCACGGGGTCCTGAATGGGCAGGCGTAAGAAGCACTCCCTCAAAACGATTAGCAGTGGCCATTGGGTAAACCATTCATGGGAAGAACAAAAAACAGGGGTGAGGTGGGGTGAGGAGGACGTAAAAAAATGTACGAAGTAACGGGAAGAAGTAAGAGCAGTTGAACCTGAATGGTCTTCGTGGAACTGAGCAGGGGAGGGCGCAGAAACACAAAAATAACCTGAAAAGAATTCATTATGAACGATCCGGGGCAGGGCGATGAAAAACAAACAATACGAGGACCCGAAACTTAAAAATCAGGGGGTCCCGGGGGGGAAATCTTTAAACTAAAAAAAAAAAAAAAAAAAAAAAAAAAAAATCCGTAAATAAAAAGGTAGACGAAAAAAAATTGTGGCAACTTTTGGAAGGGCAAGAGACCCTTCAACCAAGGACAAGGTTCCCAAGCATTAAAAAAGAGAAGGGGAAAAGTAGACAGAACCAACAGGTGGGGGAGAAACCCACCGGTATTCTCAAAAATGTACCAGTGCAGGACAATAAACCAAACTAACCTGAAAAAAAATGGTCTAAGCAAAAAAAAAATTATCAGCCCGAAAAGAAACGAAATTAACAGTAAGGAAAGAAACAATTGGGGGTACAGCTAGCTTAAAAAAAGACGGACTTTCTGGGGGGGCCAACCCCGGGGGGGGGGGGGGGGTGGTTCCTACCAGTTTCGCCAAGGCGGGGCAAGGACCATGTGAGCACAAAGGAAAAAAAAATGCCGATTAAGGTAAATTTCGAAAGAAGGATCTGGGGATAACGATAGGAAGAAAGAAAAAGCAGTGAAGGCCCTACGGCCGAAACCAAAGTCATATGCTCAAAAGGGTTGCCCATAACAGGTGGTTCCACAGAGGGGTTTTAAAAGGGTTGAGGGACCGGGACACCTAAACCTCGCCGAAACCAGTTGGGGTTAAAAAAGTCACCCAATATGAATGGACGGCAAAACAATTTGTCGGGAATGGTTGCAGGGGGAAAAAAGGGCTGGAGAAAAAGTTGTCGGGCGGGGGGAAAAGGCGGGGGCAAGGAGGATGGGGTCCCGAGGGCAAAAGCCACCGGGGTTATACATGGGGGGGGGGGGGACAAAGGGTCCAGAATAAGGTAGTTCGATGATCCCACCAGGGAAAGAGGGCCGGTCAAAGCGATGTAATGAAAAAAACGGCGAAAAAAAAAAACGAACTCCAAAGGGGGGGCCAAAAATAAGAATAGCAATGGGTGGGATAAGGGTCAGATCCAGTAAAAAAGTGCTGGACGTAGATATCTCCGGTGCAAACACCCGGAAGGAACACCCGCCTTGGAAAACCATATAAACCGGGGTGGGTCGGAAAAACAACGAAAAATGTGTCGGGGGATATGGGAAACACAGCAGGTGTCGGTGAAACTTCAAAAGAGGGGATCACGACTACCACAAAAAAAAAACAGTATAAAAGGGGTATCGGAAGAAAAGAAAAGGGAAGCATCGCCGACATCAATGGAGGGTTGGACGAACCAACAAGTTTTGACTCTGGAATGGGTAGCGCAAGGAACTCGATCGATCCGACTGAGAAAACTTCACGCGTGTAACGGGGGGGAGAAGGCCGCATTGAGATATATGGGGAGAATGGCACGCAAAGGTGGTAGAAGCAGGTTGGGTACAAGGGGTAAATTGCTGAGAAGAAACCACCAGAATGACCTGGGTAATACAGAATAAAAATTAATCTTGGGAAGTGCCCAAGGAAAAATCCAATCGGAAAAACAGAAAAGGAGGGGTAAAAAAAAACAAGTACTTAAAAAACAAAGCCGACCGCAGAAAAGTTTCTCAGCAAGTTGGGGAAGGGGAAAAAACGAAAGGGACGACAAAACTGGGAAAGAAGAACCTATGGGGGGGTGGGGGGGGGGAGGGCGGCGGCGGCGGCTCCCCTGGTGGGGTACCCAAAATAGGGTAAGAAACTGCAATGGAAAGACTTGAGAATGCCGGCCGGGTCAAGCCCAACGTAGAGGAACGAAGGACTGCCGTGTAAAAGGGGGAAGAATACGGAGCCAAGTAGTCCTTCGTCTGAAAGGGAATGAATCGGAAGGGTTGAGACGGAGTGACAAAAAAAAAAAAAGACAGGGAAAACCGAATTGCTCAAAAAAAGAAAGAAAAACCCCACGCCCGAGCGATCAAATCCGAAAAATGATGTTAAATAAAAATTGGAACTGTGGCGGGGTGCACAGTGGGGGGCGTATCTAAAAGGTCGTGGGGTCAAGCAGGGGGCCGGGTGGGGTGGGTCGCATGTTGGGGGAATGAACCTTTTCTTCGCCAGGGCGTTCGGCAGTCAGGGGAAATGGACCTGTGGGTTCGTTGCACTCGGGAGGGAACAAAAGGGGGAAAAATGTGGGATTGTCGAGGGGATTTCCAAAGTACGGTTTCACTTGGCCGGACCGAGTTGGGCCTTGGACAGGAAAAATTCGTATTCAAAAGGCGGGAAAACAGCCATGTTTTTAAAGGGTTGGAAAAAGGTGGCGCAGGTCAAGAAAGAAAAGTTGTTCAACTTTCAGAGATGATCAGAGCAGTCAATTTGGGGGTCGGGACCTAAGTGCCTGGGATCATGATGGTTATTCAGCAAATGATAGGGTAGGGTGCCCCCAGGCGAAGATAAACTGCCAATACGGCAGCGGTATTTAGTGGGCGACGGGTCATGGGTCAAACGGAAAACCGGGAGGGAATGGGCGTGGAGCTCGTGTGGAAGGGAGACTAAGACGTCCCTACCATAGAGGGGGAGGGCTTAATGTTTGTCGCAAAGGGGCAAAAGTGTGTCCACCTAAGATGGAGGTATACCAAAGCGGGGGGGAGAATCGGGGAGGGAAGGAACTGCATCAAAAAATGAAATAAGCGGAATCTAGGGAGGAAAGGCATTGGAAGAAAAAAAGGTTTTTTACAGACACGTTCAGGTCAGACTGTACGAGGGACGACGAACATGTACCGGCCTTCGAAGAAAAACAATTCACTACGGACGAAGGAAAAAAGGGAAAAAACATCGGCGGGACGACGGGGGGGGGAGAGGTTTTTGGCTCTCATGAAAGGCAAGGGAGGGAAGTTGTGGGGGAGGATTTACGGACGGGAGGCTGAGAGGAGAAGCGGGGGGGGGGGTTAGAAGGGGAACAAATCGTATCTTCCGAAAAAAAGCCTGTGCAAGAAAAGGTAGGAGTGACACTTGGGTGGGGGGTCGCAAGTGGACTGTTCGGAAGGTTACCTGACGATGACGGGTTGATCAAAAAAAAAGGATCGGTCGCAGAACTCCAAGAGAAACGCGAAGGGCTGGGGGTCCTTGGGGAGCCCTGGGTTACGAGGGCCCCGGAAGAAATGAGGTCGAAAAATCGGAAGCAAGCCTGCGGCAAGAACGCGACAGCAGTCCGTTCCGGGCAGTTCGACTGGGGGACAGATGTCCAAGGGCCGTTGAGGGGATGTCCAGGATGGGGGGGTCAAGCCGGGGGAATTCAGACCTAGCGCATTAATTTTCGGTCTCGAAGAAGAGTTCCGCAGGAGAGGAAGGGAAAGCTTTAAAAACTAAAAACCAAAAAGATCCCTCACCGGGATTCATGGGTAAAGCAACAAACCGGCTCGCAGAGGGGCGGAGGGGGATAAAAATTGCCATCGTGGAGTGGAGAGGCAATTAGAACGTCAAAAAACAAAAGAGCGCTGGGGCAAAAGTGGCAAAAAAAAGCCATTCACACAGCAACACCTTAAGTTTCGTTGAATGCATGCCCTCAAAGACAATGGAAAGGGAACTTGCTATCAAATGATCACGGCGGGGAATTCAGTGGGTTGAAGCAGGCAGTGAGGCAAGGAGGGCTCAACTAAGGAAAAAAAAGAAAAAGATTAAAATCGAGTAAGCGTGTACCTAAAGGCAAAGGGACAGCCCGACCAAACAGAAGAAATCAGGGAGGAAGGGTAACAGATTAAAGAGAAGACTCAGAAAAGCGTCAACGATGGGTGAGATGTAGGCGAACAGGGAAAAGTTTCACACGCAGTGGGCAGAAAAGTAGCTCGAAATTGAGGGGGCGGCGTACCCGAAGAACTGCTGGGTCCTGTTTCAAAACGATGGCGGGTTTCCACCAAAAAACCAAGCTAAAAGAAAAAAGGACTCAACGGCAAAAGACGGTCGAGGCGATACCGCAAAAAAGATAATTAAGAAGTGGAAAGCAAAAAAACAGAGAAACACGGCACTACGACCCGGAAGAAGTGACTGCGAGAGAAAAATCAAAAAAAGTTGACAAGCAGACTTTAAAAGTATGGACGACCCACGGTCCGGAAAAGAGGAAAAACATGATCATGGAAAGGCCGTTGGGGGTCAAACACGAAGGTAAAATTGCCCAGGGACAATCTACTGTAAAAAGGGGGCCATAGTAAAAAGAACCAATCAAAAGGGAGTGGAAAAAAACAAGAAACACTTTCATAAACAATGGGCTGGACCCCAGTAGAAAAGGAACGGCGAGGAGAGTTACCTATGTTGGTGGAGGCCAGGGAGGGCCGCAAAACTCCTATCACAACCTTAAATCCAACCCAAAAAAAAATGCTGGAACAAGAAGGGACACGAGGGCGAAAATAAAAACAGGAAAAAAAAGAAAAAGGTCAAAGTGTTAAGGGAAGGTGTGAAGCGGAACCCTTTCTACAAAGAAAAGAATCATAAGAAAAAAGACCAATGGGTATCTTCCTCGGGTTCCGCCGTTGAAGAATAAGGTGGGGCACAAGAAAAAATAAAATCTTAAACTAGCGAACGGGGGGGGGGCTATACGGTTCCTGGAAGAAAAAGAGGAGACATCCATGGTATGGGAGCAAAAATCATGTAGAACGAAAACAAGTCGGCAGAGAGAAAGTTGTGACCGGGAGTTATCGAAAATGACCTTTTTATGAAATGGCAGTACAGGGAACAATGAAGAGGGGATCCTAAGTCAAACCGACGGGAAAAAACGGGGAAGAAAAAAGAGACGAGAAAAAAAAGGAACACACGAGGACCGAAACAAGTTAAAATGTGAGGGAGGGAGTTATGTAAAAAAAAAAAAAAAAAAAAAAAATGAGGGAGGAAAAACCCACACGTTGGAACTTTTCCGAAGAGCAAACAAAAGGAAAAAGGGGAAAACTTCAAGAAAAACGGGAACGACACCCGAACACTGGACAACCAAAAATGGAGAAACAAAATCGGGACCAAACCAAGGAATACGTACAAGACCGGTCGCGCCTAACACTCAGGAGGTAACTTTGTGCCTCGAATTCAAGCTCGATCTGCCGGTGGGCCTGTGGGGTGTTGTCACAAATTTTCTGTTGCCTAAACCCCATTGGGCGGATTCCGGCCTCCGCACGCTAAAACTGCAGAAAGGCAAATCTTCAGACCACATTCAATTCCTCAAGTAAAGGGTTCTTCATCTCTGATAACGCGAAAACTCTTAAAAAACAAAAAGCACTCTTCCCCAGAGGCCAGGGCGGGGAAATCCCCTTGGGTTGAAAAACAATGTGTTGTAAAAAGAAAAGGGGGGGACTCGCTCCTCCGAAGCCCAATTCCACCCCCCTAGGAGGGGACTTCACTTGGGGGGGTCGGAAGGTTGGGCAATGAGAAAAAAGTAAAAAAGTTCGGTCGGAGCTGCAAGGCTGGAGGAGTCTCGAAATCAGAAGGTTATTAGCCGAGGGGCAGGGCACGATGAATTAAAAATTACGAAGGCCAAAAGGTCGCTGACGGGCTGGGGGCGGACCTACGAACTGTACAGAAACACAACGATAAAACTCGAATGACCAGTGTGGGGACATCAAAAATAACGCCAACTGGGGTGCGAGGGGACAGGCGGCAGGCGGGACGTCAAACGATCCTAAAGGAAGAAGCCAGAACGGAGGGGAGAGGTGGGGGGGGGGGGGGGTGAGGGGAAAAAGGACCCTAGGTGGGAGCTTCGGGAGCGGCGGGCGAAAGGAGTCTGGATCGTCCTAAAACAAAAAAAAGGAGGGGGGGAAAAAAAAGGATAGAGACCTCGGTGTAAGACACACCGCCAATGCAGAATCCCGAAAAGAAACGAAAAAAAGCATTTCAGAAACCAAAAGGTTTAATCGGGGACGGGGGTCCGGTAATATCTCGAGAAGAGTGCGGGGGGCGAAGAAAAGGGCAAAGGGACTTATGGGAGGATAGGTACGGGTTTTCACGAATTAATTCTTAAAGACGACCAACCAAAAAGGAAATGGATCGAAACATGAAAAGAGGGCCACCAGGGGAAGAAAAAAAGGGGGACCGATTTAAACCCATGCAAGCCCCCCCCCAAGGACCGCCAGAAAAAAAAAGTGAGTCTAGCATTACGAAAAAAGGGAAACAGTCAAACGGAGAACGGAACTGGGGGGGCTTTGGGGTGGTCTGGGAGGGGCGGGGAAAGTCAACCGGGAAGGGGTCACAAAATAGGGAGGGAGTGGTTAAAAGCCTGAGGAAGGAGACTAGCGGAAGAAATCCGAAGCGGTCACATCTCGGAATAATCGCATGTACCGGAGAACAGGAACATATCGGGGAGAGGAACATACATGGCAAAAATCCGCAGGACAGATCAATATCTGGGTGTCCAGAACAAGGTCTATTGATTAGATGTGATTTTCAAGGCGGAGTTAACGGGGGGGACCTGCGGTGGAAGTGGGGGGTTGTAAACCGGGCTGTGAAAGCAAGGCCAGGGAAAAAGAACTTGTACGCGGCCGGAAAGTAAAAGGGGTTGATTTGGTGTCAGAAGAAGGAGGGGCCGCCACTGTTGGGGTAAAGGAACGGTGTTGGCATGAGGGCCCCCGCCCGCCCATGTTCAGAAAAGTCCCCGAGGTTGTGCCTGGTGGAGGGGAAGGGGACCTTCTTGCCGGGCCATCAAGAGAAAAATGCAACTTCCTCGATGCAGGAAGCAGATGAAGGTGTTCTCGGGGGGGGGACTCCAGGGGGCATAATGGTGGGGGGAGGAAGTTTGGACAAACAAAAAAGGATTTGGCCATTTGGCCGTCAAAACAGGTAGGCCTGCGACTGAGATGAAAGTCGAGGGTTTTGGGGGAAAATAGGGGGAAACGGCCGGCGAATCAAATGAAAAAGAACGTTTTCGGGGGGAGAAAAACTGGTGCGGGTATCGAAAAAAAGACTCAGAACCAGAGACGGCGGCAATTAAGGGGTCTCGCAGAGGAAGGTGTCAAGAAAGGGGGGGGGGGGCGCGTTTGTGGGGGAAAAAGGGATGCGAGTGCGCCACTCAAAAAAATCGGAACTTAGAGGGAGAAAAAAACCAGCGGGGGGATCACAGTTTGAAGTTAGGGTCAAACGGGTGAGGAAGTACTCTGGCCAAGCCTGGTACTCCGGGGCTAGGGGGGGGGGGGGCATGAACGACCAGTAGACCCTTAGACGAATCAGGACGAAGGTCTGCTTTGGGGAGCTTTTGCATATCTGGGGTGCGGCGCCGAGGGGGGAAAAAAAAAAGGGGGGGGAGGTTGATGTCTTGGGGGAACCCCGGTTAGGGTGGGCGGGCCGTGCCGTGTGGGAACCGTGGGGGGGAGGGTCCAATCTTCTCAAAAAAGAGATCGGAGCGATAAAAGGTGGAACTGGGAGGTCGTTTCTGGAAACAACTGGGGAAGGACGAGAGGGGGTGGGAAAAAAGACTAGGGGTAGGCGGGGGTGACCGCCCCAAAGACGGGCCTGAGACTAAGGAGGGAAACAACCAAAAATGGGAGGGAAACCTTGGGGTAAAAAAATAAAATTACAAAGAAGAAACTTGGAAAGAAATGTCTCCAAATAACTCAAAAAGGCTGTCGGAAGTAATTTAAGGGCTGTTCCGGGCGATGCGTTCTGGGGTTCTGCAAAGAGCCATTTAAAAAAAAAAAGGGCTACCCTGGCGAAAAAAGGGGTGGTTCTCTAGGGGGGAGGCAAAAAGAGGACGGACTGGAAAACGGCAACGAAAAAAACACACCAAAAAACAGGTAAGGCCACACTCAAAGTGGCCGGTAATAATCTTTTTGAGACACACTGGAAAGGGGAGGGGGCCAGAAGCCTCAAAACGGGGGGAGAAAGATAGAGAAAAAGAAATCACAGCAAAAGGAAGGTTGGAATCAAACCTCATAGGGAACGGGTTTCAATTAAACAGGACTTTTCTTCGGGACCTTGTAAAAGAACGTACCGTAGCAACTCTTCCACGAAGAGAGTAGGAAAAAGGAGACGACAGTACCAAGACTTCGAAGAAATAACGTCTCATCCACCCTACGCATCCCAAAGAGCTACTTCATGAAATAAAAGCTATAACTGGGAAATCCAAAGGGAGGTGTGCAAGGAAAATGGTTCACGAGGCTGGAAGGGAGTCCCCAAAGAATGGGGGGACAGAAGGATCCTGGAAGTGGGTAGTCACTCCAATCTCGTAGAAAAACAAAGTCGGAAAACCGAAAAGAAAAAAACCAAAAAGAAAATTACGCAAAGTGACAAACGCGACTGTGCAAGTAAGGACGCGAAAACGAGGGGGGTAAAAAAAAAGAAAAAAAGAACGGATCTTGTAAGCCATGGGCCTCAAGAACAAAAAAAAAACAACACTTACTAGAAAAAAGAACCCTAGAGAAACTGGGGTCTACCAGGACCATCCCAAACCCCAATAACCGCGACTGGGTACAAAAAGAGACCAAAATAAAAAAAAAACTGCTCTCGGGGGGGGGGGGGGAGATGCAATTCAAATGACAGGATTTCTGGCATTCAAAAAAGACATTTAACTGCTGTTCATTCTCAATTGAAAATGGAACCAACGGCCGACTACCCCGTCTTGGACAAAAAAAATAAAGAGAGCAAGGGGAGAAAAAGGGGGGGGGGCTCAAGAAATAGATATTCCGCTCAACAGTTTTGGGGGGGAGCAGCGTGGGAAAAAAAACCCTTAGTAAATGAAATCAAAAGAAAGCGGAAGGAAACAACAGGAAAGCCCTCGCGTTCAAACGGGAAGACCGGGCTACCATTGTATACTTTGGGGGGGGAGGCTAAAAAACAATCCTCAATACAAAGTAGAGGAGACGCGGGGGGGGAAGCAAAGGAAAAAAAGTTGAAAAAACATAGGAAAAATAAATACCGGAAAAGCGAATGACCGGGAAGGAGACAAACCACTCAACAGGGGGGAACCAATCATACTGCACCCAGGCAATAATCAGCAGAAATAAAAGTAAACGGGGATAGAAGCAGAAGAAAACCGTAAAAGGGGTAAGCCCAAGGAGAGCAATGGTCCAAGGAACAAACCGGACCGAAAAACTCGGATGAAAAAAAGCATTTCCATACAAAAAGGGCGCAACCCAAGGGACCCAAAAGAATCATTGGGATATCGAGGAAACTCATCATCCCACCCAGGGGTCCAAAGTGGGTCAGACCGAGCCAAAACCAGGAAAAAAAAAAGATTCAGCCCGGGTGAAGAAAGGACATTACGAACGACTCACAGGCACCAAAAAAAAATTTGAAAAAAAAAGGCCAGGTCGTAGACCCACTAACAAAAGAAAAGGAGGCATTGATTGGGGACCCGCTAAGAAGAAAATTCCGAAGTAGGGGGAATCTAATGGCAGGGCTCGAGGGACGGGGGGTCCAAGGGAGTCCTTCGCACAAGAGCGTGACAATGGGGTTCAAAAAATCCTAAATCAATGAAGTGAAAAGTCAGAGATGTGGGAAAACGACTGAATCATCGAAGAAAGCCGAGTTAGAGGCAAAAAAGCAAAACTCCCTTGTTGAAACATAAAGTTTTGAAAGATGGGGAGGCATGCACTCAACCTCAACGAGAAAACATTAAGAACCCACAATGGAGGCGCTTAACAATGGGGGGAGGCATTATTTGAGCCAATTGCAGGGGGAAGGTTCGAAAAAAAACAACGGTACAACCGGGACGTTGTTTGGTCATTATGGAGTTGGGAATCAGAGGGGAGGGTTACGGGAAAAAGGGGGCCAGTATTATTGCTCGGAAGACTGCGGTAGGGGGACATGGAAAAGAAGAAAGGACTGAAAAAGTCAGAACCAACGGAACACGGGGAGGGAGACTGGAAAAAAACAAAAACAGGCCGTAACAGGAAAAACGCCGAGAAGATCCTAACAACGAGAGGGGACCACCACCAAAAGGCCTGGGTGGGTGCAGCAGAAAGCACTCCTTCGAGGTAAAAGGAAGAAAAATCCTCTTCCCGGCGGAATTAAAAACCACGAACATCGATGGAAGAAAAAACCAACTGAGGGGGGGGGGAATGTGTTTATGGGGGGGGGGGTGCCGATCCTGGGCAAGATGCTGATGGGCCAAATCAGGGCGGTGGATCCAGCACCCACCGTTGATCTTGAAAAGGGGGTCAGGGTAAAAAAGAGAGGAGGGGAGGGTCCGTAAAAGGAAGGGGCGACTGAAACGGAGGGACAGTGTCGTATGCCCCCACTTTGCGATAAAAAAGTTTGTTTTGGCGCCAGCAAAAAAAGAGCCAGACAGCTCAAAATGGGGGATCGGAAATACGGGGAAACGACCCAGCAACAAGACTTCACCGAGGGAAAAAAACCTGACATGACAAAGAAGACACAAGTAGGAAAGGGTACAAAGCAATGCAAAAGGCAATGGAAAGAAAATAGGGGGGATTTGGAGAAGAAAACGGTAATCCGGAGTCCTGTGGAAAATCTTGGGGGGGGTCAGAGTTTTGGTCCGCCGGGTAACCTCTGCGGGGGGGCGCAAGGACTAAGGACTCGTTACTGGATAAAATAGGAGAGGAAACCTCTTCAATGAAAGGGTAATGAATCCAGGGGCAACATGACGAAAGTGTGGAAAGACACGGGAACGGAGGAAAACAGGGGGGGACCAAAATCCCCTAGCGTAAACTCGGGAACCGATCTTTTCCCGTGAAAATGGGGGACGAGTTGGGGGGGAAAAGGGAAATAAAAAAAAAAAAAGACGAACAGGGAAGGGTGAACAAACCGACAGCCCCCTGGGTGCAGGCGTGGGGGGGGTCAGGTCACAGGGGGGGAGGTGCGGCGGATGTACGGATGCATGACTGTCCATGGCAGAATTGGGGGGGGCGGTGGCTGCAGGAAAAAAATGGGAACGTGGTTTTACTTAGGTGAAAAAAAAGCCGTACTTTAGTGCGAAAAAACGAGTTGGGGGGGGATTCGACCCGGCTTCAGGTCGAAGTTTTCGAGGGGGGGGGGGTCTAGCGACGCAAGAGAAAAAAAAGGGTCAAAGCGAAATCGGGAGCAATATTTGGATGGCGGCCGCAAGAGACCCAAGTTCATAAGGGGGAAAACCTTGAAAAAAAAAAGATGTCGTCAGAAAACGCCAAATCAAAAAGAGAGACAGCGGGGGACTTAGGGGCGGTAACTTCACGCCAATGGGGGAAAGGACCGGGCCAACAAAACATCTGGGGAGAGGCGGGGTTGTCTCAGCAAGGGGTCTAACTGCGCGCCTTCTGCAAGGGGTTATACCGCGGTCAGGGGGACCTCGGGATTTAAACGGGGGGGGTGTGAAAGAAGGATGGAAACTGAAAACGCCGCAAACCCAGGATCGCGGCAGAAAAGGAAAGAAGCTTTCTGCCATGGAATCGAAGTTAGTTGTTGAAGGTAGCGCCAGACATGAAAAGCCCAAGGGACCAAACGGGAAAATTTACCAACTTTTGCTGACGAAAAGGAAAAAAAAAAACTCCTGTGGAGCCATTAGACTGGAGAACGACATGAAAAAATGCCGGTCCAAGGGGAAAAAGGGGGGACGAGAGGAAAACCGAAGGGAGGGTGGGGCGGTAGTCGCGGGGAAGGGGGACAGCGGAGCAAGGAAGGCGTGTGGGGGGGCTCGTGCTGCCAGGGTGAGTTGCCGCACGCTGGGTGCCAGAATTCGCTTGGGGTAACGGTATAAGTGGAAAGTAAAGGGGGGAAAAAACAAGGGGGGACCTGAAAGGAAGAGGGCTAGTATTAGGGCTGCTACCAAGGCACGAAGAAAGAAAAAAAAAAAAAAAAAGACGGCGTCAAAAGTGGAAATCCGGGGGGCCATAGGGAGCAAAAGAAAGGCTTACCCCCACAGAAGACAGTCACGAGGGAGAGTCTGTCAAAAAAACGAGCATAGGTCCTATTCAAACCGAGGGTATACTGAGGGCTACGTAGATTCTGTAAGAGTTTTGAGGGAGAAAGGAGGGTGGGGGAAGGTTATAATGTGAGGAGGTCGGAGAGGGGGGAAAATGGAAGGGTGAGTTGGGGAAAGGATGAAATGCCGAAAATGGCATGGTACAGGGAGCGAGTAGATATATGGATGTTCGAGGGGGGAAGGAGTTGGTGGTGCGAGCGGTGGAAGATGGTGGGGGCAGAATGGGAGGGGGGTGGGGAGGGGGGTAGGGATGGAGGTCATAGAAGGTGGAGTTCGGGAGTGATAGGGAAAGGATGATTATGGCAGAGTGGGGTGAGGGAGGGTTAGGGGGGGGAGACGGAGTTTGATGAAATTAGGCGACGCGATTGGGGGGGGGGCCGAAGGGGGTGGAAGGGAGGAAAATTCGGGTAGGGGAGATATATGCAGAGAACCGAAAAGGAAGAGGGATTAGAGCGGAAGAGCTAATTAGGAGAGACAGCTTTAGGTGAAGGGAGAGTTGAAAGGAGAAGGGGGCGGGGGGGTGGGAGGCGGGAAAAGATAGTGGGAGGGAGGAGGGAGATGAAGGAGAAGGCGGCGGAGGTGGAGGAGGAATGGGTAATTAGGGTAGTAGGGAGGGTGAAGAGGAAGGTGTGAGGGGGAAGCAAGGGGGGAAGAAAGGGGGTACGGGACAGGGGGGTTCTTGTGCCGACACATTGAAAAATAGATATGGAGAAGGAGTAGGCGTGATTGAGTTGGTCATGGGGGAGGGTAAAAGGGGAGTGGTAGTTATGCGAAAAAGGACAGAGAGGTGGGAGCGAACTGGTAGGGAAGAGACAATTGTGTAAGAGACTGAGAGGACGAGTTGTGATGGAAATGGCGTTGAAGAGTATGTGAGCTATGGGGACGGGGGGGAGAGCAGAGGGATACAGCGGGAATAGGAGAATGCGGTCGGAAGGAAGCAGGAGAGTTCAGAAGGTGGAGGGAGAGTCGGGGGGGGAGGAGAAGGAGTGGGACGAGTCAGAGGAGGCGGAGTGGAGCAAGGGGACGCAAAGGGGGACAGAAGGGAGGAAAAAGAAGGGGGAGAAGAGCTATGGAGACAGGAGAAGAGAGGGGAGGGAAGGGGTTGGGAGTGGATAGAGGGGAAAAAGAAGGGGGAGGAAAGCAAGGGGGGAGAGGGGGGGGGGGTGGGATGGGGAGGTAAGGAAGGAGATCGGGCAAAAAAGAGGTGGTGAGGCAAAGGTCGAAGTGGGAGTACTTAGGTCGTAGAGCTGCGGGCACGGAAGTGGAGGGTGAACATTGATGGATCGATGTAGAGGGGGGGGACGAGGAAATGAGAGGGGTGGGGTAGGGAGTAAGCCGAAAGGAGTAAGGGGAGAAGGGAGATGGAACGATAGGCTGGTGTGGGACCGGAAAGAGAGGGTATATATGGCGAGGAAGGGAATTAGGGAAAGAGAGATGTATGGAGAGGGGGATCTAAGGCAACGAGACCATAGGAGGTGAAGTTAAGAGAGGGGTCATCGACGATGATGGGTAGAAAAGAGGGGCGAAGCCCACCGGGTGAGTCTTATAAGAAGCAGTGAGAAGAGGGAGGGGTTTATAGACAGATTGCGGGAGAAGACACCAGGGGTCAGATATGGCAGAAAGGCAGCAGGGAGAGATAGATAGAGGGGGAGCAAAGGAAGGTAGGGGAGGGGCGGTGGGCGTAAAGATGTGGGCAGGGAAGACGAGGATACAGGGGGGACGGGAAGGCGGGGGGTGGGACTTTAAAGAGGGACGAAGGGGAAAGCAATGGGGTGGGAGCAATTAATTTGGGGGAGGCGATCATTCCACCTTAAAAAAAGAACCCAGAATAAAAAAGTCTGGACCGTCCAAACGCAGAATGCCAGAGGGGAAAAAGAAAGTAAGCGGGGGACATAGTAGTTCGCGGGAAAAATAAAAGAGCTCAAAAAACACCTATTAGGGAGAAAAAGGAGAGAGTCCTTAAAAGAAACAAAGGCTATCACAAAAAAAAAACGGAATCCAGAAAGACCATAAAAAGAAGGTTGAATACATTATCGCGGGGGAGCGGGGACGGGGGAGAAAATCTGAGTCCCGAGGGGAAACCGCCCTCAAATATCGAGAAAGCAATATTCACGGGAATGACATAACCCTAAATGACCACATGGGGGGGAAAAACCTCATAAGCCCGAAAGAAGCCAGCAAAAAGGAAAGAAAAAGTCGACCTGAGACGGAAACTCATCTTTTGCGGGGGGGAAAAAGTATTGAGCACGTAACGGGGGACCGGGGACATTTAACCCCGGCAGAGAAGGGGGGGGGAGCCGTAACGACGTTTTGGTGGGGCGGGGCCTGGACAGAAGAACTCGGGGGGCAAAAAGATGAGTCAGGTAGGCAAAACAACAAGGCAAAAAAAAAAAAGAAAAAACGAAAAGGAAAGAAAGGCAGTTGTTAACGAAAAAAGCGGGGCCGTCGCCATGCCTGTAACGTTTGATAAAAAAGAGTGTAAAAACAAAAATCTCACTGAAACCCTCGAACAGACAAAAATAAAACAGACCACCTGAAAACAGGCGGTAAAAAAGATAGAAAAACGATCCACCGGACAAAAGGGGTGCAGGATCATGGGGGGGAGAAGGGGGCAGTTGTCGTAAGGAAGAATGGAAATCCGCCCCAAAACCAGTTCTAATTAAGATGGAAGCAGAAAACAAAAACCGTCTGGACAAACGGTCAGATAACAATTGGAACGGCCCTCGAGATCTATAGGCCGTTTTAAAATTTTTTTGGGGCAAAAAAAAGCGTCAAGCCGAGAGGAAGAAGACAAAGGTACCCAAGCAGGGTAACCAAAACCTAAAAAAGGAAAAAAATCTGGGAGAGACAACAAGGTTAATAGCCCCCAGATGGCTAAAATGTTTCGTCTCTAAAAGCCAAAGACCCCATAAAAGGAGGGGACAGCGGGGTGCCGGGGGGAGCCCAGCGGTCGCAAAAAGAAGAAGTTCTTCGTGAGGGGGCAAAGGGGACGTCAGCAAGAAACTAAAAAGAAGAAAATCAGGGGAAAGGTTAGAAAAAAAACCCCTCCCTTAATAAACCGGGGGGGAAAAAAGGGGGAGGGGGAGAGATACACCGGTCATGAAACAGAATACCGCCAATTTTCACAACTGGCCGTCTGACCAGAATGAAGCGTATTTCCCCCAGAGAAACAAAAAAATAACCCTAAAAAAGGACGAAAGGGAACGACTTTTAGGAAGAACGGAAAAATCAACCTGGTAAAAAAGGAGGGAGGAGAAAGGATCGTAAAATAAATAGAGAACCGGACAAACATGGGGGGCCTGGTTGAGATGGGGCATCCGAAAAGAAACACAATTGACAAAGTGACGAAGTACATTAACATAAGAGAAAAAGTTGGTGGTATTACCCCAAGGGAGAAAACAGTCTTACCCAAAAGAACCGAAAAGACAAAGACTAACCAAATAAAGGAAACACACAGAAACGCAAGGATCGGTTTTGGGACGGCGCAAGGGGCTGATCGATGCGTTCTGGATGGGGTTGACGGCGGGAAGTAAGAACAATCTCGGGGGGGATCCAGGGTTGCAACAGCAGTGGCGGGATTGTCATTAAGGAAAAGGAAAAAGGTCCCTAAATGCGGGAAATCAAAAAGGAAGGTCAAGAGGGGGCGGGAAAGGCCTACAAGGCCGGGAAAGAAACCACAGTGCCATTTTGGTGGAAAAGGTTGGTGACCAGGAAAAAAAAGAGGAAATGAGCAAGACCCCAACACAAAAAAAAAAAAAATTGGAAACATGCGTTGGTACGGGAAGGGGAAAGGCGGAAGGGGGAAAAAAAAGGGTTCGGGGGGGGGCCGGGGCGTTGGGGCATGATGCCTTTACCGGAGTCAACCAGGTATCCTGGGGAGTCCAGAGAAAGACGAACCATTAGAGCGGAAAAAGGCTCAAGCGATTATTGAAAAACGGCAAAAACCAGAATAGGGGCAATCAAAAGACAGTGCGGGAAGGCCGAGAAGGAGGGACTTCCACTGCAGAGGCTCCGGACAAGGGGAACCAACCAAACAAAACATTCAAGGAAAAAGGGGGGGGGGTCAGTAGAAAGACAGGAGTGGCTGAGGAGCAAAGGGCGGCGGGCGCCAAATGAGAATCAAAGTCCTTCAAAAACAGCAAAAAAAGACAAGAATAGAGCTATGGTAAACCGACGAAACACCCTTCCAAGATGCACAATCAAAGATGGAGATGATCCCGTGGTGGAGCAAAAAAAAAAAACGGGGATGCTGGTTGCGCGCCGAAGGAGAAAAAGAATAGACGCGAACAGACGCGTGCGGGAACGGGGGCCAAAGGGGGGGGGCGTTTTTCCCATTGGAAGAACGGAAGAGTTGGACATTCCATGCCGGGGAAGAGGGAACCGACGATACAACGGGGGATAAAGAATTATGTAAACTTGAACAGGAGAAGCAGGGGGAAGACCAGTAAAACGCAAAGGAAAATAACAAAGGACCGCCGAAAAAAGGGGAAGAATCAGTGAACAACCAAAATGGGAAAGGCAACTATTGGGGTTGGTGCTCACGGCTTGAAAAAGCAAGCACCCCATCAAGGAACAGGGGGGGGGAGGGGCAAGAGGGAAGCCTGAACCTCCGCCCGATGAAAACGAAAGGCCGTGGACAATGATAAAGAAGATCACGTCCGGGTATCGGGAAAAGAAGAGCAGGTGCAAGGCGTTAGGGAAAATTGAAAAGTGGGGGTGCGGCGACAAGGCCACGCCCCACCGAGAAAAAAGTCAGCCACAAGAGGAAAATTTTCCTTCAGTGTTTCAGGAAGCAGGGGGGGACGTCCCAGGGGGAAGAGCAGGGGGTCGTTGGGTGGTCCTCATGGGTTGCAAAAAAAAAAAGTTGGGGTTCGACCAGGTCGGGTCGAAGGTCCGTCTGGGGGCAATGCAGGGGGGGACTGGACTTTGGTAGTCGCGGCGGGCAAAAAACCAAAAGGGGGGGTTTGGGAGGAGGCAATACCTTTTTCCAGAAGAAGACTTTTGCTTTTGGCACGATTGGGGGGGAAAAGAGTCGCGAGGGGGGAAAAAATCGTTCCCCGAGTGGGGGTGGGTGGGGGGGGGTACAGGCCCCTCCGGAAAAATGGGGGGTCAAATAGCGGATCAGAATCAATTTTCATCGTCGACAGTGCGGCAAAAAAGGGAAAAAGCAAAAAAAAATCGGGGCACACCCACTGATGATGGTAGGGGGGGGTACCAAAACGCTAAGGGAAAAATCAAGTAAAATTCCAGGTTGGAGGGGGGTGGCGAAACGTAAGGGGTGCAACGGCCGTTCACCCCCAACACGGAGGAAAGAGACTTTCTGGGGACGGGGGACTGGTGGGCGAAAGAAATGACTACAAAATATGGCAGCCCTTAGAAGTGGTGCGGACGGAACGCCTTCGGTGGTGCAATAAGAGGGTGGGGAATGTACATTTGGAAATCAGGGACGTCTTGGACCCGGGGTGAAAATCCATAGAAAGTCGGGGAAAATAGGATCCAGGGGCCTGAACAGCTTGCTGTCGAAGTATTGGGTCAGGCTGGGGGGTTGGGAACTGGGGGCGGGGAAGTGAAGGGAGGACTGGGACGCGGGCAGTGACCTCGGGCCGGGGAGAACTAGTAAAAAGAAGGCAATTCTGACGAGGCGAGATGACGACGTAGACCGGGGAACTAGAAGTAAAACATAAGAATAGGGTGTGGGGGGGTGAGTTTTGGGTGCACAGAGGATTCTGTCTAGGGGGAAAGCAGGGACGCTTGTTTTTGCGAGTTGAACATCTTCTACAACGATCAGGAAAGCCGTCCGCTTGGTGCATTTTTGAGGAAAGGTGCAATGGGGGGGGTCGTGCGCTTGGTAACGTTACGCATCAGGGGGGGGAGAGGGGACTAAGTGAATAGCAGGGCGAAAACAAACATCCAGGGGGGGAACAGAAAAAAAATAAGGATACCACAGGGGCCAGGGGGGGGGAAAAGATAAGGGGGGGGGGTACCACGTCCTACCTTTGGTTCTCCCAAAAAATCAGGAAACCACGGGACTTGAAAGCTTCTTTTAAAATCAGCAGGGAAGGAAGGGGCTCGTAGGGTCCAGACGGCGGGTGGGGGGGGGCTGTAAAAAATGCAGGCCATTTCTCAGGGGAACGGAAGAAGTTATCTTTTTTCTTTCACATAGAGAGGGGAAAAAGGGAAGCCGCAAAGGACATGGGCGAACGAAAGGGTGTAGAGAAAGAAAAAGCATCATGTATCAACCGGTGCATAGGGTGGCGAGGAATTTAATAATGGTCTGGGGGAAAAGGGCACGGGAAGGGGGGGAAAGAGACTGGAACGGCTCACAAGAAAAAGAAAAGAAAAGAAGATATGCATAAAAAACCGCCATTCACGAGCCGCTGGGAGAAAGACTCCCCATACCCATAAAATGAGAGAAAAAAGGGGTGCTAGATAGAGACGGCGACTTCGTGAGGGGGGAAGTTGTGAAAGGGGCAGACGTTCCGTGGCCGTAGGAGAAGGAGAGGAAAAGAGAAAGATCAAGGGTAATAGCTGCGACGGGAAAGGAAACGGGCAAAGTGGCAAGCATTGGGGCAACATAACAGAGAAAAGAAACCCAGCAGGAAAAAATTAGGAACTAAGAACGAGAGAATGTCTTTGAATCAAGAAACAAAAGGGAGTTCCACCGAAGAAGGGGGTACCAGAAAGTATTTCCCCCGAAATGTTTACGCCCCTTAGTTCGGCACCAGGGGGTTCGGGGGAAAAATCCGCACGAAAAGGACAAAGTGTATAAAAAGGGCTGGAAATTGAACCAAAGAGGCAAGAAAGAACGAAAACAAGCAACGAGCTAAAAAAGTGTTGGAACAAAAAAGGCATAAGGGTCAAGTCCGCAAAGGGTAGGAAATCGGACATGGCAAAACTGAGAACACGCACGCCGAGGACATCACCTTTCCGGGAAAAAAGAAGAGCCCCAAAAACCAATTCAAACGGGTAACAAGAGATGAAAGCCAACTTCGAGCAATAGGTCAACGTGAAAAGAATTTCTAAGGCGGGAAAAATGGGTAACGGAAAAAAAAAAACTGTGACCAGCAACGAAAAGGGAAAAAAGGCCCTCAAAAGGAAAGAAAGAGCTAAAGTGGAAAAAATTGGCTCCGGGAACGCGAACACAATCAACAAGAGGCCGAACCAAGTTACCAACCGCATATGAAACTCCCTCCTTGGACAGCGGAGAGTGGGGTTTTTGTTAAAAAAAAAAAGAAGGGCTGGCAACGCAGCAGCGGGAGTAAAAAAAAAAAAAAAACCTAAAAGAGATGGGGTCCAAGCGCTCAGTGAAATGGAAAAATGACCGAGGGAGACAACAAAACAATAAAATAAGCCGATCTTTCCGACGGAAGAGGCGGAGGAGCCAAAAAAGCAAATGGTAACCTCCCACCAGAAATCGCCGGGTTAAAAGGCGGCTTTCCACAAAAGGAAGGGGATCAAAACATCACAGGAAAACCACTGAAGTAGTAAGGAATGGGGCCATCCGGGGACGGAGCGACAAAAAATCAATAGGTTAGACACCAGCTAGGAAAGGCCAACCGGGACGGAGCGTGCTGTCGGGAACTTAAAAAAAAATGCAGGGGTATATGATAAAAAATGAGCCCAAAACGTTAAGGGGCTGGCGAAGGCAATAACAGGTAGGACCAAACCGAAAAAACGAAAAACACTGCGCGGGAATAAAGAAAATCGAAATTTCGAAATGAAAAGGGGCAATAAAAGGGATGCACGAAAGAAAGAACATCGTAATCCTAATCCGTACCCCAAAAGCAAATTTGGGGGGAAAAACACAAGGCCAACGAAAGACAAAAGTCAGAAAGCCCCATGTAAGAAAAAAAATAAAAAAAAGTGGCTGAAGAAAAAAGAAGAACGGGGGGGGGGGAAAACACCACTTGCCAAAAAGTGCATGATGACACAAAAAGCAGCAAAGAAACAACAGGGCAAAAAGAAACTCGCAAAATACCGAAGCAAATGGAGGTGTGACTCGAGTGTGCCTCCGCGGCCGCTGGGCGGGGGGCTGGGTGTTGTGGGACCACCTGTCGTCCTTTCGCAAAAGGGAGCTTGGACACCAAGGTTGAAGAAAAAAAATCACAAAAGCGAGGGTATGTATTCAGGACGAAAGGGGGAAGAAGTGTGGGAGGGAAAACAGAATCAGATATAAAGTCTGAAGAAACGCGACCAACTAAAATCGAGAAACGGAAAAAGGCACAGAAGGGAGGGCCCCTCCAGTGGGGAAAGGGGTTTGAAAAAAAGGAAAAGACGCGAAAATCAGGAAAAGAAAAAAGTTCCCCGACAAGGAGGCATTGGATGAGTTCTAAAAATGGGCATAAAAAAAATAAAGGGGCAAGGGTGTCCGGGAGGGGTGTTTGCATGAAAGGCGGTTTGAAAAGGGTAACAGAGGGAGGCGGGGGGGGGAAACCACTGGGGGGGTGGTTTGAAAAAGATATACGGATAAGACACGGAAGAGGGCGGTAAGCTATGGAATGAAAAAAAAGCGGGATTGCCAAAAGGTGGGAAAGCATAAGAACAAAGAAATGGTGAGCAAGTAAAAATACCAGGACTAGGTTACCGTCGCTTATCGACTCAGTAACCGGCCAGGGACGAAAAAAAGAAGAAGGAAAGAAAAACTGGGTGGGCTTCAATTAAGCAACAAGAGAAACATTTATTCAAGGGGGAACGGAGGGTATCACAAG
>Ga0179593_1638521_pt1 | contig 21801 bp, 25 predicted proteins | sample CZODoug2_1_08_16_FD_185931 | JGI IMG/M metagenome (GOLD analysis project Ga0179593, IMG submission 185931) | Vadose zone soil fungal communities from Angelo Coast Range Reserve, California, USA - CZODoug2_1_08_16fungal (PacBio error correction) | ecosystem: Environmental > Terrestrial > Soil >...
GAATCCTGGCGCCTGAAGGAAGGGGTGAAAGAAGCATAGGAAAAATACTACTGAACAGATAGGGACGCACAGCTAAAACGGAGACGCAGCATGCAGACTTCTGAAATCCCTTAAAGGGAAAAATGGAGGATAAAGGCCAAGGACTGCTTAACGACACCCCAATAAAAGGGAGGGGGGGGAAGAACGCCGTCGATGTCGCTGCAACTTACGTGGAGAAGGGGAAAAAACGAAAGGGGAACTTCTCAAAAAGTCAGAATAAGAAGGGGAAGGGAAATGGAAGTGTCCTTCTCTCCATGGGTAATCTTTTTCCTGAGTGGAAAGGGGGGAAAATTGAGACGCCCGGTTATAGAGAGGGTCTTTCCTAGAGTTCAGACTAGGACTACGAAAATCAACGAGAGAGGTAGCCCCTTCAAAAGAACCGACAGGGCAGCAGAGAAGTCGGAAGTAAGAAATAAAATCCAAAGTAGGAGAAGGAGACGAGGAAAAGTGAAGACGCAATTAACCGTCAGTATTGTGGAACAAGGGCTGTAAGAGGGGGCTAAGAGAGAAACCACAGAGAAACATATAAAAATGGGGAAAGAGGAAGAAAACCAAAAATACATAAATCACATTTCAGGAACAGTAAAATAACCCAACGCAAAGCCAACAAAAATCCAAAAGTGAGTGGATGCATTAACCATCTACCGAGGTCGGAAAGCCAGGGAAAAAAGAACTAGAAACGGGAAAAAGAACCCCCTACAGACCAATATCTGCAACCAGACCAACTATCGATTGCCTCGAGGTTTATCCCGGAAAGGGGAGCCGGGTAAAGGAGTATGGAGAGAAGGGGAAAATTCACTCATCGACACAAGCATAAGAAACCAAACACAGGAAAGTCAAGTGCAAAAACAAAAGAAAAATCATTAGAGAAACCCGAGTGGAGGGGGAAGTAAAAAGGGTAAGCACAGCTTCCCATAGACGTGGCCAATCCAGCGGAAAACCGAAAGGGGGCCGAGGTCTTACTTAACGCAACCTAAATGGGGAGAACTGCGTGAAAAAAAAACAAAAAGGAGGAAAGCGGAGCTGGAGTCCTGAAGGAATGCCATAAAGTTTTGGGGAAAATGAAGGGAAACGCTCGGAATGCATTATTCGAGAGACCTTTAAAAAAGGGGGTTGAGAGAGAAAAAAAAAACTGGAAATAGATATATCCTCAATGTAATGGACCGGCACGAGAAAAAAAAATGGATAGGAGTGCTAGAGGTCACTGAGACTTTGAATAGAAAAACCCTAAGGACTCATGGATCAATTGCACCTTGCGATTGGGGGATCACTGCTTGTTGGGACAAGACGCCGGGTCGAGAAAGAGTTGTTGAGATCAAACCAGTCCAGTAAGGAAAAGTTCGTTGTTGGAGGGGGGGAAAGTAGTCGATGTGATGTCCTGTGGGGCCCCATGGAGGGTCATTTGGACACCATGAAACGTGTGGGGGGAAACGGATAAAAGGTTTTTTTCTTTGTGGCCAAGAATCTCCATTTTGGGGTGGGGGAAGGGACTGAGTTAGCGGGTGAGAGTGTTAGAAGGTCCCATCCGAGATAAAACCCTGGAAGAGAGAGCGCGATGGAACAAAGCGCTAGTGTGGGGGGGGGAGGGGACATCGATGTATTGCGATGGGAGGGAGGGGGAAAGGCGTTGGTGGGGCGGGGGGAAAGGACGTGGTGGGAGGCTATTCCGACCGATGGTAGGGGAAGGGGGAATTATCCAGAATTGTTGAAAGGGGGGGTCCGAGATAGGGTTTGTGCAGGAATTTATCATCCTTACGTAGGTGAGGGGCGTGTTGGCTCCAGAGAAAAGAGGGGGGGAGAGGGACCAGGGGGAAGGGGGGGGGAGCCTTGATGACCGGAATACTCTTAGAGCCCGGATTGGAGAGGAAGGAGGGCAGGAACGCGACGACTGTGTCAGGAGGACTAGTCTCGAGGAGAACCGGTTTGGAGGAAAGGGGGGAGAAGTGGCGCTGAAGAGGGGGAGGAAGAGAGGACATTATATCTCGTCTAACGGATTCGAAGGAGGGCCCTATATAAAACTCAGAGAAAAAAAACCGAGCATCAAGAGGGTCTCAGTACCTTTTCCCCCTCCCGGATTTTATGTGGAGAGCAGATCGGGTCTTTCTCGGGGGCCTGATAGGTTTGAAAAAAAAAAAAAAAAGGCCTGAGGGGGAACCGTTGGTCAACAGAAAAAAACTGGTTCCGTATGCACGAAAAATTGGGGGAGGGAATGAATCAAGGTCTGCGCGGCGGGGAAGCTGGGTTCTTCTAACCGGTAAAAGGTGCGGTCGTTCCGGACCATCACTCCAAGGTCGAGTAAAAAGGAAGGAGGAAGGAGTAAAAACGGGAGGGGGCTGCGAAGAAATGGGGCTGCACCGCCGGCGTGCTCCCAATAGGGAAAAAGAGAAGTTGAAAAATTCTGCGGCGTAGTCGCTATAGCCCTCTGTATATGCTCATTTTGGCGGGAGGGGAAGAGAAAAGTCAGCGGGGAAGACGCCTAAAAAATGACTAGACGGGAGGGAATCAACAACCGAAGCGGACTGGGCCTATATCTAACTAATGCGTTTGACTGGGGGAAGGAAGCGGGGGGAAAATGAGACAAGACTAACCGTTTACAGCCTCGGCGATAGTCTTCCATTTCGAGAAACGAGAGAAACAATGAGTTAGGTGGGAGACCGCAGGACCGCGCCTACCGGATGCTTGCAAAGAAGCGGCAGAAGGAGGCATGCGTATCTGCCGATATCCATAGTTCAGACCTCGGCAATTGAGTGGAGCGGGAAAAGCTAGAAGAAAAAGGAAATCATGCAATCTAAGGCGTCATGGCGATAAACTTGGAAGGTGATATCCGAAAGGGGAAGGACCGGGCGAGGGAAACTTAGAAAGAAATGAACGTCCGCTCTTCACTAGATGAGTAATACGTCACTATTATGGGAGAGTAGAGAGAGGGGTCGTGAAATTCGTTTCGTCATCGTTTGTATTGGCGAAAGAAAGCCATTGAAGGAGAAACTTGCAAAGAGGGCCTTCTCAGTCTGAGGCGCTGGATGCGCCACTATTGCTAAGATTGGAAGGAAACGCTGGGAGGAACGCGCTGATGAAGAGGTCATTCAGCCTCCACTACAATACAGCGGCTGCAGGGGGAGGAAAGAGGGGGTCGGGAGGGAGGTCAATTCGATGCCCTTCGTCTGAGGCAAGCAAGAACAGTCCTTCCGAAGGAAAAGCTGAAGTAGGAAAGAGATCAAGAAAGGGACACCTAATGTTCGTCACATTGCACGTATGAGGTTTTAGATAGAAAAGGGGAACATTGGAAAGGGAGAAGAGGGACTAACATCTGGAAAAAAAAAACAAACCAGGAAAGTGACGGAGAACCCGTACAACATAAGCACCGCCTGCTATAAATAAAAGAGAGGGCACCTCCAGAGCAGGATGGGGACGAAAAGAAAATTTGCGAGTGAGCCAAAAAGGGGGTGCTCCTGAAACTTCACCCCAAAATAACACAGGGAAAACGCCAAAGTCCGGTCCCTCGCGTTGGGGGAAAAAAAACTAAATGGTGAAAAGATAGACAAAAGAGGAGGTACAAGAGAGAAGATCCTTCTCTCATTCGAAAAACTCTCTACTGGAAAAAGAGGGGTCGTCAAGAGGGTGCAGGTGGGGGGGCCCTCGAGTCCTGCTGGCCTGCAGTGATTGAACTCAACCGAGTGTCATAAAAAATGCGCAATGATGAAAAGTTGTCGTGGAGCGCGCTCCAATCAAGACGTAAGAACGCCTACCTTCTGGGGCGAAAGGGGACTAAAAGAAAAAAAGATTTTGGTGTGAGCGCATTCGAAAAAGAGAACCCGAAAAAAGTCACTACAGCACAGAGAAAATGAAGGGCGTTATGATGACGATGTGTTCACGAGCTTAGCCGAAGGGGGGAAAGGCAAAGTCGAGGAGGAGGTGGGTCTGACTTACGGTTCAAAAAAAATGAACGCAAAAGAAAAAAGGAAAAACTTAGGGAGCAGAATCCATCGAGATCGAACGCTTTTAAGGGTGTACGGATCCGTGAGAGGCGGCTCACAGCGGGGACGACTGCGAGTCAAGGCAATATTTGCATCGGAAAAAAAAAATAAAGACTGAGGGAGGGGGGAAGAAAGGAAGAACCTGCCGGGCAGGTTGACCGGGAAGGGGGCCTTGGTAATCAAAGAAAATAAGGGGCCAGGGAAAGAAAGGAAAAAGCACAAACTTAAGCCTGAAAGCAAACCATCCACCCCGCAGCCCAGGACGCAGGAGACGAAAAGGGCGGGACTCGGGCATGGCAAATCCACCAGAAAAGGAACGACCCTGTTCAGAAATGATAGAATTTGAGGAAATGAGACACCATCTGCTCAGCTGTTGATGAGCCACAGAGATTACAGAACGAGTCTGGGACGAAGAAGATGTCTTATCGGAAGATTAAGTGGAGGAGGGAAGGAAGGCCTGCCTCGAATACGAAAATGTAGCGGCACGTACAGCGGGCAGCCAAGGGGGGGACAAAAGCCTTCCGTTTTATATTCTACTGCAGAGAGTTGGGTGGAAAAACGAGAAGGGGAGGAGCTTGCCCAAAAAGAGGACTGTCGCTTGCCTCTCGCTGAGCAAAAAAAAAATGACGAGAAACAAAAAAGTGGTAAGACTCTGGCCATTCTCCCAGATTGGGTGGGGAGGTTTTCTCAACGAGAAATCAGGGGTGGGGGCGGCAAGAGGAAACAACCCGACAAACGATTCTCTTTTCTAGGAGATCCACGCAGGCGAAGAGTTTGCAGGGCCGAAATGACACTCTTGGGATAACCCGCCCGAGAAGTCTGTAAAAAAAAGGCTGATCGTCTCTAAAATCCCTGACTCTATAATGAACAATGTTTCACAAAAGAAGAAGCAGGAAACAGAGGAGGGTGGGGGGGGGCGCTGAACACGAGAACTACCCGCCCAAAATTCCAGAAAGGAAAAGGAACATTCAGGCTTAGGCGCCCTGCAGAGAGACCTTTATGAAAACTGTCCATGAAAGCTTCAGTGGCCGGAAACGCGGGGGAAAGGGCCTAAGAGGGCTGATAACACCGCGTCGCAACTACCACATATAAGAATGACCAGCTCGGAGGCGATAACTACGGGAAAAGGAAACCTGACGACTGAGAGGGAAGGGGGGTAGGAGATCTTCATTGGCAGAGCATGGAGTGCCATAAGAACAGCAGAAGCCGTCTGACGAAGACTCCTGAGCCTGAATCTAAATAAAAGGGAAAGGGCAGAAAGGAGAAACAAACATGCGGAAAGCGACGAGACGATCGATCGCACACGCTACGTCCTACGAAAAAAAATGCGGATAAAAAGCCGGAATATAGTGACAACGGGTCGAATAACCCTCAAATCAATGAAGGGAAAATGATAGCTGCCACGAAACCGCGCAATGGAAGGGAGGAAGAAGAAAAGAGAACAAACACGAGCATATGATAACCCGCTCCCCGAGGAGGACTTTGCATTACAAGCCACTACCATGAAGGTCTAAGCTAACAAAGCCCATAACCTAAAAAGAAGAACCTACCACGACCATCAGAACCGAAAAATCGGCGACCCACCCCCCACACCGCCAAAATGGAGAGCACGCGAGAGAAGGTATCCTTCAAAAACCGTTCGAAAAAAAAGGAAGGGAGGCTGTCGGTGCCTGCGTAGAGAAGAGGAAGGGTTAAGGGTACCGCAAAAAGATGATATAGAAAACAAAAGATAATAGGGGGAAAGAAATTTAAATGTCAACACCCCCCTTGGAAGGAAGGGGAAAACGAAAAAAAAAAGGGGGTACCGATCCACAACAAGTTCTTCTCAATTGTTGTACAACAAAGAAAAAAAGTCCATGGAACATTACACACAATCAGAGGTATAAACACCGGACAACGGAAAGACGGAATGACGGGGGAATTCTCACCTCATTGACCTTCGGGGGGAAAACACACTGCGTGCCCAGTCGCTGGGGAGGCAGCCCCTCACGTCGCAAGAGGGAGACTGTTTGTTCGAGCAAAAGGAAGGTGAACACTGAAGAGATGCGGCTCCGTGCATTATTCGGGCCATGTTGAAGGCTCATGGTATCATAGCAAGAAAAAAAAAGGGGGGAGGAAAGGGAGTACCAGGGTCATGTTGTGGATGAAATGGCCGCGTATTCGTCCTGTCAGGATAGCATAAGGGGTCGAGGGTGGGATGGTACTAGGACAGGATTGGGGATGGAATAGAGGAGAAAGAAGTAATTTATGCGCCGATCATGTCAACTGCGAGACCGGTGCACCAAACGACGATTGATGGGGAGGGGAGGGGGTGTGGGGTGGGTCAACAAGGATAAGGATAGCGCATGTAGGCAGCAAGAGTTGCGGATTGCAGGGGAGGACCGAAAGAAGGAAAGGGGGGAAAACATGAAAGCTGGGAGCAATAGCACACCGGTGGGTTGGATGCGGCTCTGTCAGTGGGGGGTATGTGAGTTGTTTGGATGGGGGGAGATAAGAGGGGTAAGTCCAGGGTGTAAATGGTGGATCAGTGAGTCACAGGTGTGGGATGTGGGTTGAAAAACGGGTAAGGGCAGCGCAGGAAAAAAAACCGGCAGGAACAAGCGCTGCCCATCGGCGAGTGAGGCAGCCAGAGAAAGAGAGGTAGGCGGGGGGGAGGGGGAGCGTGGGGGTAGGCGTTGTAGGCGCTTGAACGAATGGGATGAGAGGGGGGATCATCCAGAAAGGGGAAGGGGGGTAGAGCTGACGAGAGTGTTTGTCGGATCCTGACAACCTGGGTTTGTTTTGCTATTGATTGGGGGGAGGGGTAAGGAGGGGGAGAAAGATAAGGGGGATGTCCTCTGATTCTGTTAGTTTATGCAGCCCTAACCCGTATAAGGGGCCGGCCGTGGAGACCGTTACAAAAGGAGGCCTTAAAGCTGCGCTGTAAAAAGAAAGTAGGGGAAGAGGGGGAGGGCCAGGCGGACGGGCGCTGTCCCGTGATGGGTGAGGAGGGAACTGGCGAGCAAGAAATCTCAAGGGGGGCTCTCGAAAGGAAAGTCTGCCGAGGGCCCGATGTAGGAAAGATTTTACCAAAAGACAAGACAGGGAGGAGAGCAGGCAGCCTTACGGTTCTCCCGTGTTATTCGTAATGCGCGGGAGACAGAGAGGGGTCTCGGTGTGCCGTTGGACGGGTAGTGTTCACGGTGCGACTTGTTTGGGAAAAGAAGGGGGGTCCACTGTGTTTCTTGACACGTTGTGACCGGGGCATGACGTTAAAGGACCGGACCAATTCATTAGGGAAAGATCTGGAAGTTCAGGACTAGGTGTCTGGGGGAGAGTTCTCAATTCCGAGAACAAGGCGTGTAACGGTAGTCCTTTGTGGACCTGTGGCGTGGGAGGCTTGTCGGGGGGCAAGGGACATAGACCATAAGAAAGGGGGGAAACGTGATCAATTCCGGCGTGTCAGTATAGATCAAGCTGCGCGAGCCTCGTTGTAGCTGGCAACAGAAAAGTGGCCAACAGGGAGAGGTGGACTTGACCTGTTTTGGAAGTCTCAGAGGTGGAGATCAGGGTCGTTACAGGAGATACGGAGAGAGGAAGAGAGGATGAATGAAAGGAAATGTGCGAGTGAGATTTGGTGGAGTACTTTCTACGCACAAAATTGACTGGCCAGAACAGCCCAAAAAACATCAAAAAAGAAAAGGGAGGCGAACCCCGATCCTGACAACTTGGTGGGGGAATTCCGGCAGGGCGAAGAAAAAGAATGCACGGATGAAAGGAAAGGGGTAGGGGTGGTTGTCGCGGCTCGATCGAAACTCCAATGACAATTTCAAAGGGTGTAAAAACGGCAGGCCCGCGAAATGTCAGCCTCGCTTCAAGCCTGCGTCCGGTTTCAGAGGGAGAAAGGAGGAAAGGGATAAGCATCTTCAGTGCACCGTCTTCATCTAACTGGAATCAGCACCAGGAACTGCTCTTAATGTGCGATTCGGACGAGTGTGGACAACGGGGAAGCTGGGAGGGAGGGAAGAAGGGGATTGAAGGCATCCCAGAAAGTCGCGAATTGCTGACGAGAAGGCTGAAGGGTATGGAGGAGCAGGCTTAACGGTCGATTCGTCGTCGTTGAGACTAAAAAAAAAGAAAATGTGCCGGAAAAAGTAAGAGGGAAGCTTCGCTCTGCCGTAATCAGTCCAGCTGCGGGCGAAAAGGTCAAAAAAGATAGACAACGGAAAACTCTCGACGAAGCTGGCCTACTGTAAATCAGGCATGCCCAACTAAAAAGAGGGTCGTCAAGGATGGGACGGACGTCGTGGGGGGTAATAAAGGGCCCAAATAAAGAAAAAGCGGCATCAATCCGGGTCCTTATTCGGAAAAAAAGTAACCGAGAAGTAAAGGGAGAGACAAGCGGCACACTTAGGATTGGAACCTTGCTGTAGATACGCTGATCAGGTTAACGGGTGGGGTCTGAAGAAAAGCGACACCAAGAGCTCACTATTACCGTTATAAAGAAAAAAAAAAACGTCTTCTATTTGAAAGGGGAAAGGCGCCAAGGAAAGAAGAAAAAGACCTGGATAGCACGATCCAACTCCTATACCGTTATCATCGGACACAGCGCAGAAACTGAGGACACAAACTGGCAACAGGACTGACTGACAAAGGTGGAACTGTTTACCAAAGGGAAGGTGATAGATACTCAACAAAAGATGAGAAAAGAGAAAAGAAACTTCGTCTCAGTCGGGCGCTCTTGACAGCAGTCTGTTAACTGAGGCTTTTTGGAGAAATTTGAAACCGTTTCTGCAGAAAAGGACGGCAAGCCTAGTCGGGCAAGCTCTGAGAGATCGATATGAAAAAAAGAAGGCAGGGAAACGGAAGCCCGTCATTAAGATCCGAGACCTTTTGAGAAAAAAGGGGCGACGAAAAGCAGTGTGGGGTGTCGCTTAAAAGCATTAGAAAAGAGAAAAAATGAGTAAAGGTAAAACAAGAAAGAAGGTTCACGATTTTGACGACAGTAGGGTAACTGTGCAGGCTAGCAAGGTCGCTTGAAAGAAAGAGTAATTCCGAGATCATGGCCCAAGGTAGGGGCACTGAAGTCTGAAGAATTTTCTGAATGAACATCCATCATCAAACCAACCCCAAAAGAAAGCAAGAATAAAGAATCGAGATCAGAATTCTCTGTTTTGCGCGAAGGTACACCGTTGCAAAGGAGTCCGACGACGAGACGGTAACGATATTTTTTTTCACAATCTTGACGCCGACAAATAGACTGCCAGATGAAAAAAAAAAAAAGAAGAAAGGAGAGGGAAAGAAAGAGAGGCATCATGTTCATCCCTCGAGTTCCATACTAAAGAGGACAATACCGTATCCTGAACCCCGCAGCAATCCGTTGAAGAGCATTCCGCTATGCTTGTCGCGAATTCATTGAAACGAAAAAAGATGCGGCCAAAAAAAGCTCAAGCTGCCTGCATCTAAGGAGCTCCATCACCTCGCCGAACGGCAAAAATTGAAAAGGAGGTGGAAGGCAAACTCACCGCGATGACCTTGCCGCTCAAAAAGAAGGAAGAGGAGTATAGGGAAACCTTCTAGGGAGCAAGGAGAGAGCGCGCACTTGAGGCTGGCTGAAAGCGGAGGACAACACGCAATGAACAAACAGATCGTCAGGGGTTATACCGACGAGAAAGCAAGGGGGGGGGGGGGCAGATCGGCCTGACGGCTCTGGATACATAACGAGAACAGCAAAAAGTGAGTAGGAGAAAAGCTGCAACGAAAACCAGAATTCTCTACTCAGGGTGAAGATCGAAGACAGGGAAAATGAGAGTTGTGTCTGCTGGTCGAGCGCCAAGTCATGGGGGGGTTCGGAGGAGGGACGAAATATTCAAAAACCTGCCATACGTATTGGAAAGATTGCTCTAGTGATGACAAAGCTTCCGCTTCATTAGATCAGAAAACCAAGGGAAAGACACGACAACTTGATCTGAAGAAAAGGGCAACGGTGAGGACGACAGTTTGGCATCACGGGTCCGAAAGGGTCATCAGCGAAAAATCTTCGGAGGGAGGAGCAGATAAAAAAAGACAAAAAAAGTCACCGGTTCTCGTCCGCAAGCTCGAAGGCTTAAACAAAAGAGCCGCGAATAAAGGTGGACAAGCCCAGAAAAAAAAGCTGGGATGGACTTAACCTTCCGCCTTTTTCAAAAGGCGGAAGAAGCCGGCGTGGTCGATGAAAAGCAACGGATCAAATGACAACGAGGAAAAATCTCCATCAGAGATAGAATAATAAGACAGGGAGAGATCCAAAGTGAAGGCTCGGTGTAAATTAGTGAAATTATTCTTACAAAGGGCGGAAAGGGGAAAAAAGGGGGAAGTTCGTACTATCTCTTCCGGCCAAGCGCAAAAAGACGAAACCGTCAACCCCAGATGTAGAAGAATCTCCGGGGGAACAAATGGCAAAGATCGCTCGGCACATCGACTATGCCTCACTTGAAATGCCTGAGAAAAAGAGCACGGAAATATGGAAACGGATCTGTCACGGAAAAAAACAGGGCAAAAAAGAAGAATCAAAAGTATAAATATAATCTGAGCAGCAAAATGAACGCACTTGTGCAAGCAAGAACAAAGAAAAAAACCGATATCATATATACCACAAGCCGCCTTCACGAGGCCAACGTATCTGGGGAAAGGACCATCTCCCTAAAAATTCGTAAAGACCTCCACCAAAGAAAAAAAACGCCCCCGAAAAAAAGAAACTAAAACCAACACCAGAGCCAAGAGTTTCCCAAACACACCACAACCCCCCTATCGTTTTAGGCCAAAAACAAGAGGAGAGAGAACTTCCTTTTGTTCACATCTTAGCATGGCGGAAAAAAAGATGCGATACAAAATAAGAAAGAAAGTCCACACCCCACTTAGAGACCTTGGCTTTCCAAGAAAAAAGGGGAGGAAACTTAGCGAAACCCTTTTTCGTGCTCCGCCATGGGCAAGCAACCTCAGATTAGAAATAACACAAAAATCGTTTAAAAAGAAAGGCCAGTTCCCTACGGTGGTTCGTCAAAACAGGGTTGACAGGGCGGAGAAAAAATAAAAAAAAGAAGGGAGGAAAGTATCTCTCTCCGTCTAATAAGGAAAATACGGGTGAGTATCAAGGGGGAACGCTCGCGCGGGTATGAGCAAGTCGGACAGTTTGAACTCCATGAGGGAAGAGAATCGAAAAAACAACGGAATAGAGATCCACCGGGGGGATACAACGGGACTCAAATGTAATTCTTCTAAAGAGGTTGGCACGCGCGGGGTCGACAAAGCTTTCGAAACGCCCGTCGAAGGTTAAAGGGCGAGGACCGGTAATTCGCCAGACGACGCGCTTTTTGTGGGGGAGGGCAATGAGACGAATACGCATAAATCGGAAAGGGAGGGGGGGATACCTATCTGAAGGGTAGTGGGGGGGGACTGTATGCAAAGGGCGGTGAAAAAAAAAGGGGGGTTGGGCACTCAGGGGTGTTTTTTCGGGCCAGGATAGAGACAGGGTTGGACGTTCTGCTTATGCTGGGATCGAGGGGGGACAGAGCGGAGCGCGAAGCGCCTCCCTAACCCGGGGACGCGCGAACAAAAAAAGAACACGAGGGAAAACGCGAGGGGGGGGGTGGGTGGGGAGGTAAAGCAGGATGGGGTGCTATGTTATGCGGTTAGGGATTGTGTAGGGGACGTTGGTAGCGTGGGCATTCAAGTTAGGTGGATGGCATAAGACCTTTTTAAGAATGCCCGGGGGGGGAATAGTGCTCTACGGTTTTTTTACAAGACCACTAACGTAAAGGGTAGGGGGGCGTTTGGCCGCCTAAACTGGTGAAAGGAGGTTAATGTGTTTGGCCTGCCGATTCCAAGGTAAACAAAACTGCCGGCCTGAGAGCCGGCCATTCGGATCAAAAGGAGAAGCAGTATGAAAAGCATTGAGCCCAGTTCGGGTCGGGAAATGGAAAACGGGCGGTGCATGGGATGACGGGCCGTTATCAGGGAGCTTCTAGAACAAAAATAAAGGGGAGAAAGAAGCTTCTATACCGTTCGGCGATTGGCTAGGACCATAGGAAGAAGACACGGAAAGAAGAAAGCGCTACATCGAAAAAAACTTTTACCAAAAAAGGGAATCCAACCTCTGACTTTGGGGTCTCAAAAAAGGGGAGGCCAGTTGGTGCAGAGCATAGAGTGGCACAGGTCTCGAGAGGCTTACGTTCCGACGTGTTTCCCTAAACCATCGGGTATCAGCTAAAGGAAATGGAGCGGGTCGCTACGGGGGAGGTGCTGCGATGTTATCGGGAAAAAATTGGCTCTGCCGCCTTGACCGCCGCCTCTGAGTGCGATAAAACGGTCTTGGCAGAGGCGAAAAAGCGACAAGGGGGGGCCGATAGCCGGGTCTTTATGTGCAGATACCTGGTTTCAGAAGCATATGAAACTCCTTCGGCTCTCTCAAACAAAGCCGGACAAAGGGAAAAAGTTTGCCGTGCATCTCCGGCGAAGTTCAGACCGAAGAAAATACGGGCCTTAAAATCAAACAAACAAACCCCCTGCAAAATTCTTTGTGAAAAGAATAAGAACCCCGGAGCTGCAGGTCTAGCGGGTTGGCCGGTGGGACCCATTCACCGCTCTGATAGCAAGGACAGAGGAAGGAGGGAGAATTGGGCGATCCATCTCTTCTACCGATCGAACGCCAAAGTCAGTTATACGGAATGGAAAGTACTTTCTGTTTACTGGCGCTGGGGCAAAAAAAAAAAGAAAGGACAAAGAAGAGAAAGCGAGCGCCGTCTACCGTTACGAGAAAGGGCAATTTTCTTCCCTTAGTAAGGTAGTCAAGAGAGGTGAAGGGGTTTCATAAAACACACCAAGTAAGGAGGCGACTGGTCATCGATAAGCGACAGTGGGGACAGCATGGTAACTTCGATCATGGCAGAAAAAGTAACGGGAAGAATCGGCGAAAATGCCCTTAAAAACCAAATAAAAAAACGGGGAACGATGGCGGATAATGCTGCCAACGGAGGCTTGGGAACTCAGCGGCCGGGTCTTAATCGGTTCTTCATCTTACGGGGAGTTACGCTCCAGTAGTCCGAGAACGGAGAGTGCCGAGTCCGTAGAGGCCGGGCTTCGTCCAGAGAATTTCAGGGGAAACAAAGATTTGGGCAAGATAGATAAGGAGCCGTTCGACTCGCGGATGCATATCCAACAAAGAAACCAGCGGGTCGATCTCGGGGGAAGAAGCCACGGTTGTGTATTTCGATGGCGTTAAGGTTCGCTCAAAAACCGTCCGTCGGGGGGGAAAAGCCCAGGACCTTTAAAAGCGAGGAATAAAAATCGGGCACAAGCAGCAACGAGAACGACTACGCCTCAGGTCAAAAGATGAAGGTTGATTGTGCGAGGGGTAGGGGTTTTCAATGCCAAAATCGCGTCAGGAAAAAAGAGCCACGAAAAATCCGGGGAGGGGAAGCTAACCGTCATTACTACCAGGGCGACGTCAGATACGGCGCAAACTCCGATGCTGATTACGACAATCAGAATAAAGCAAGCGCTGACATAGGAAAGACAAGAACTGAAACCCTTCCGCTCGTTGTTGTCCGACTGAGGGCTAAAACAACATAAGGAAAACCTAATCAAAGGCGGACCCAAAAACGGACAAAAGGGGGGTCGAATTGCAGTTGTTGTACGCGAGGGAAGCAGGGCGATGCAAGGACGGCTCGATTAGAAATATGGATACGAGGAAATTAAGACTCCCGTATCCACCAGAGATCCAGTGCGTTTCTGAGAAGTATCAGCCAGGACGCGCGTGTTTGGGGAGGAGAGAGGACTTCGATCACCTTTATCGCTTAGCAGACAGAAGTCGATGTTAGAGAACTTTACCAGGTTAGCTCGTAGGTGGTCCGCGCATGAGGGCCGTTTAATTCCGAGCTTAGGAAGGAAGGACATGGGGGGAAGGTCAAACTGAAGCACTGTAACGCGGTTAACCATCCCCAAGAATCGCACATGGTAAAAAATAGAAAAAGGATTGCTCGGTTGCGTAATGCCCTAACTAGGAAAAAAACGGAGCGTACTACTTCTAAATGGCCGGGGAACATTGAAAAAATAAAACTCCAGCTGGCGTGAAAAAAGGACCTGCGACGGCGGAGGAAGTCCGCAATCCTGAGCGGGGCCTCACTCCAATCGTGACCGGGGGGAAAACTTCAAAGGAAGGGAAAGGAACCCGTAAGCCTAGCGCCATAAAAGCAGCCAATGGAAGAACATTCGCTATCTCGGTGCAGATTAGTCCGCAAAAAGTGAGCGGAAGAAAAGCGCCGCGCTCACTTCTCCGCATTGGGGCCAGAAACAACCGACCAAGATCGATGCACCTTAAGAGATCGCCGGGAGGAATAACCACCGCGAAACCAGATTTGGGAAGAAAGGGGGAAGAATAAGGTCATAAAGGTTCCCCCGAGAGCAACGCGAAATGTTGGAAATCCGAGAGTCTGCGGAGGGCGATTGAAAAGCGAAGAATAAAGACAGGAACAGTTTGGTAAAAGCCAAGAGGTGGTTACCGAGAGGGGAGAGTCGGCGGGATAAAAGAATCCGTCGCTGCTCATGAGCACCTGCGGCACAGCAAAGCCAAACTCACGCAATCTTTCCGAAGCTAAAGCTAGGAAAATCCTGGAAAACGGAGGGAATTTGAGAAATGACGAAGAAAAGTCATTGGTTTTCTTAGGCGAGAAGTTAGAGCAACAAAAGCAGCCAAATAAGTCATTGGTGAGAGGAGAGAAGATAAAGAAAGGTCAGTTTCATCGCTATACACCCGTGTGGGAGCAAGTAGAGTAAGAGAACCCACCCATGAGTGGGAGAAATAAATGCTACCCTGACGGCATTGGGTCACATCATACGCGGAAAGAACAAAAACAAACGTAAGAACGGTGAACACAGCCTGCTCCGCCGGTACCGCCCCCTAAGAGGAAGGGAAGAATGATATCCCAGCATTTCGGGCCTAAAAGGAAACGGGATCAAACCTGCAACGGGGACCCGGCCAGAAGGCTGGTAACTACCGGGATCAAGAAAAACGAAAAAAAAAGGGAGACGCCTCTATATCCAGAAGAAAAAGGGAAGCTAAAAAGGCCGCAATAAGCAGGGGGGGAGGCCGGAATCAGCATGCTTCAGCATCTGGCAGCGCATACCTTGCAGACGAAAATCTTCAAGGAGAGTAGAGAAACGATGCCACCAGTACTGCGCGCAAAAAATGCAGGACATAAGATAGAAGTCCAAAAGGGAGGCCCGCCGAAAGCATGGGAAACAAGAGACAAAAGACCTACCGGGAACCTTGTGGGAAAAAAAAAAAAAAAAGGGCAAAACAATCGAAAGACAGAACAAGCTTATGCGGAACCGACACCTAAAAAAAGTTTGCAGGGAGAGAAAAAAAACATACAAACTAAACAAGGTGAAATCAGGCCACTATGGAAGGAAGTCTGCCCAGATAAGTTCGGAGAAAGCCACTCCAAACCAACGCCCCAACCTAAAACGAAAAGAGCAACTAAAATCGGGGAGGAGAAAAGAAACACCAAAAACACCCCCCTATTCTATGGGAGCGCCCTCAAAAAGCGGAGCCGGACCCCCGTAAAAAGACTTGGTCCGCAGGAAAACCAATCACTCAGAAACCGAATACTAAGTCACGCCCCATGAGAAAAAGATTGGCCCCAGACCAGGCGATCCCACCCCAAAGGAGGGTCGCAACGGAAAACAAGCCATTGGGCAACATCAGGCACTTGCAGAACTAAAGCGGTTCCGTAAAGGGAACGAGACGTGTAAAATCATACGGGCGACACACAAAAGAGCATCAGAAGCAGAAACTAGCTGAAAAAACGCATGAAGCTCGAGACCGGGGTCAAAAGCAAAGCGCGTGATCTCCGCAAAAAAAGTACGAGGAACGGAGGGGACTGCTCATATTATATCCATCTACAACAAGAATGAAAGAGGAAAATTGACGCCGATCCTCAAACATCCCGTACTCAGTTCAAAAAAAAGACGCAGTTGGGGGAGGAATCGAAAAACAAGAAAAATATGCGCCTGGGCATGCAATTGCGAACGGCCGCCAAGCTGCACGCCGCTGGGTTGTAAGACGCCGGTCACCAATGAGGTAAGGATTAAAACCAAAAGACGTCGGAAAGGGAAAGTGTTTGCACCGTCGGTGGGATTGAAGGGGGGGAACCAGAAGGAAAATTGCACGAAAAGGGCGGGAGCACACACCGGTGGGGTTGGAACTCTAAGTTTGCTGGGGGGGGGGAAAAGTCTCTCCCTGTGTTGCTTTCTTGTCGGAGTGACTGGAGACAAAGCGGGAACAGGACGAAAAAAAGTCGAATACCGAAAAGACGCGACCAGCGTGGTGTGTGGGGGGAATGGGAGAAGAAGAGGGGGGAGGGCTGCGGCTTTTTCGGGGCGTGGGGAGTGCGGGGGGGGGGCGGGTAAAAAAAAAGGTAAGGGGCGATGAAGGCAGCCAAAACGAATTGGAAGGGAAGGGAATGTGGTATAGATGACTCTAGGGGGGGGGAGAGGGTGCAGAGAAATCTTCAAAAGTTGATAGGTTTGTGTTGGGGCTTCTATAATGTTTCAATGGGCCTGCATGTGCGTCCCCTAGAACACGGAAAAAACGGAGATCGGGAAAAAATCAGGTGAAACGGGCCATGAAATATGAAAGTCGCGGTGTAGGACTCAAGGTTGGAACAGTCGAACGGCGGGCGAAGTTAAAAACTGCGACAATTTAAAGGTCGAGGAAAGACAGAAGATCTGTCTCTCACGTCCGGCCGCGCCCCAGAGGGCAAAAAGGCGGCCATCCTGCCCTAATAAAAAAGTCGAGCCGAATTCGCCAAAGAAATAAAGTGACGGAAAAAGCGAGCTGGCGACGTTCAGGGGGGATTTAGATGCAAGCCAGGTCCACGAGAGGGGTCCCAGCAGGGGGTCCAGAAAAAATCCCGTAAACCGAAAAAAGGGGGAGTGAAACTAAGATTCGCATGGACGGGAAAAGCAAAAGAAATTCGCACTAAAGGCTTGGGCGGACTTAGAAGGGCGTACCTAAGCAAAAGGGGGGTAAAAAATGATGACCAAAAGTGGCGTAGAGCGGAGCTTTGCGGAAAAACTACAGGGTGGATGCCCGATAATAGCGGGCCTAGTGGCTACAAAATACCGTGGGGGGGGGGGTCTGAAAAAATAAACTAATCTCTCAATGCAGGAGATCCTAAAAAGAACGGATTAAAGGGAGCATGTGGAAGCGGGCAGGGGAAGGAAAAATTCCGCCGGAAGCAGAGACCTGAAGAAAGCCGCCAGAAAACGGGAAAAAGGGACAAAAAAAAAAAAAAAAGAGCAGGAAAACAACTGCAATTTTGTTTGCCGGGCAGAAGGCAGGGAAGGCACGACCGGGTTTCTGTGAAAAGGCGCCGGAGCGAGAAGCCATTTCGATGAGGGAAGGGGAAAATCTTGGTCCTCGGCAGGAATGTCCCGCGCAAGGGACGCCAGGCGGAACAATCGGCGAAAAGCCGTCGGCAATAAAGGTGGAAGAGCCCACCAGATACCTGTCCCCGAGAGTGAGTTCTTGGCGGGCTTTACCAAGAAATCACGAAAAGCAGCGAGCTCTGCGGGGTTCCAGATAGGCACTAAACTTTCGAGAGGCTGTCTCAGGAAAAAGTCTTTACGGGAAGAAGAAAGGAAAAGAAGAAAGCCCGACTCCAACGGAAACTGAACCCTGAAAACACGTCCTACCTGAGGTATTCAGCTGCGGGATTGAATTCTGGTAGTAAAAAGGAACCGATTGGGGCTGATAAGCTTCGTATTGGTCGCAAGGGACCTGACAGAGAAGGTAGACGCGGACAATGTCCAGCTGCAGGACGTCTTGAAAGGCAAAAAAGAAATCGCTACCAGAGTCCGACGGGCATGCGCCAACAACGAGAAAACCGCTGGGCCAAAGAAGAAGATTTGAGAAGAGTCCACGGGTTTGTCGTGTCTTATGGCAATAAAAAAAAACGGTAAGTCGTGCTCATCGCCCCGGGTCCTGCGCATTAAGGAAGGAGAAAAGAACCGCGCCCTCTTTAAAAGCGATGCGCAAAGACTTGTAAAAGCGGCTTGCGGGGTGTAGATTCAAATACAAATGATAAGGTTTAACCTTTGGAAAGGGGCCGACACCAAAAAGCAGTCACGATACACGTGGGACCTCAAAGAAAAAATGGTAGCCTTACTTTCGAGCCTAGTAGACACATAGAGAGGAAAATTCGACGCAAAAAAAAGCAAAAAAACGAAGTGGTAAAACAACTGCGCCGCGCAAGAAACTTCGACGACCAAAGATTGAACCGCCAAAGGAGGGGCTGGGAAAAATTTGGTGTCCGGACCAAAAAAACCCCACCCACCACTCAGCAAATGAGAGATCTCTATAAAAAAACTGAAAACAAAAAGCGCGGGCAGCGAGGCGTCACTGGAAAGTCGTTGTTTGTGAAAAATTCTGGAAGCGGAGGCCAGAAGCGCCCAATGCTGGAGGCACATCGGAAGAGATTTTAAGCAAAAGGTAAGGACGGTGGAAAAGCGCGCCATCAATCCCAAGGCAAGAAACATGCTTTTCTGGGGGAAACGGACGACTATAAAGCGGGGGGTGGGTGCAGAGCCGAAAAATCGACATCTAACCAGTATTCACGGACAATCGCACAGCAAATGGGGAAGTAAAGGAGTGTCCTTGTGAAGAGAGACGGTGCTACTTACGGGCATAATCCAACTATAAGAAAGGACGACGGAAAAGGGGCTTGATGATCCTACTTGGCACTAAGAAGAACAAAGATCCAGATCGATCGACCCTATTTCTGATCGTGTCCTGCCTATCATTCGGCATAAAAGGAAGACGAGGCGAAGCAGAGTTTGGGTTGCCCCAATCTTTCGCCCGAAAAGAACGACGCACAAAAGACATAACTCGAACGGCAAGAAGAGCAATCCTGGTAGCCGTATCTTCCAAAATTAACGATGACGAAAATGCAAGAAAAAGGGAACTTACCCCAAGAAGCCCACGATCCTCCGCAGCATCAGAGATCGTTGCAGTCCGCGACGTCGGCGCTAGGGAAGGCTCTCCCGAAAAAAATTCTTATAGGGAAACTAGAAGGGGGACCTGCTTGACACCGGATTCGATGAGGGGGAAAAAGCTATGATGACACCAAACCGCAAGACAGCCGAGGGCACAGTATGGCTTGGAAAGTACTGTCGAGATGCAGACGAGGGGAGTCTACATGTTGAAGGCAATGAAAGCAAGCCGAGGACAACAGGCCATCCTTTAAATTCGCGGCAATCGCATGGGAGGGGCAAGGGGAGGGTCAACGGAGACGCTCCCGCCACGAACACGATTCATGAAGCGGAACAAAAAACAAAAAACGGACCCGGGAAGCTTCGGGGTTTCCGGTCTCGGCAGTCTTCCGGATTGTTCGGAGGGGTCAGCGCCGAAAGGCAATCAGGGGTTTTGGTACACGGAGAGGAAAAAAAATCCAAAGCGTTTACCGACCGATGGAAATCGGTAAAATCTCCGCAGCGATGCGTTTCATCTGCGGAATTCACACGGTAGTGGGAAGAAATCCAAGCTAAAGTAGAGTCCCAAACAGCTTCTCGCCTCGAAAGAAAAGTGAAGATCATAAAAAAAGGGGCGAACAAGAAAAATGACGGAACGAGTAACTACCGCAACAGCTGTTAGGTCGGAAGATTCTGAAAAGCCGGATCGTTATTAAAAAGTACGATTCTGGCAAGGAAATAGAACCGCCAAGAGGAGTTTGAATAAATTGAAGATTACCGCTTCAACAAAATCAGAGAAAGAAGTAACTAACTGCGCCCTATAATGCAATAGCCAGGGTCTAAAGGAAAAAAAAGAGCGGGAGGTCACGTGGGGAGGGAAACACGGAAATCATGTCTTCGCCAATATTTCAGCTGAAAAAGCCTAGTACTACCTCGGGAAACTGAAGCTTAAGACACACTCTGAAGACACAGACATACAAAAAAGCATCACATGTCGGGGGGGTGGAGCAGGAAGCTGTGGGGTGGCGGGTGGTGGGGGGGGTTGGAAATCTGAAGGAGTAAGAAAAGGCCTCTACCAGCAAATTTGGAACCTTGAATAAGACCAAAAAATCGAACAGAGAACAAAAGGACCTTAGAAAACCTACAGCAAAAAAAAATTGCATGAAATAAACGAAAAGAACTCTATCATCACCTAAAACACCACGAAAGGAACCAGCACAAAAGGATGCAAAAAAAAAAAAAAAAAAAACGCAAAAACCATCTGGGGGACGCCTACCAAGAAAAAAAGACCAAGGAAAAACAAAACGGCCCTCACCAACCTCCATCGCCCTTAAAGAAACTGCACTCAAAAAAAACACCCTATCGATTGGGAAACACTCTCGCCGACGTATGCTGCCCGTTTTCTGACCCGCTGCTCTTTCGCTAGTCTGAACGAATCTCAATCAAGCAAGAAGGGTCAACAAAAAAAAACCTGAGAGATGAGTGGCCAACAACGAAAAATTGAACATGAAAGAAAACCAAAAATGGGCGTTGAAAAAAAAAAAAAAAGGTGTAGATAAAAAAGAAAAGCCCAGGACACACCTACCCAATCGGAACTTGCCAATGCCCGGCACGGTGCGGAAAGCAACCTCATGACCTGGCGAGGGAAACAAAGACGTAGGGATCGGCTGGTAGGGAAAAGAAAAAAAAGGCTCAAGAAAGGGGAAGCGAAAAGCATTCGTTGTTTTGTCACGAAGCGTGAAACAACGCCATAAATGGGAGCGCGGCCAGGTTAACTCCAATGATGGATCGAGCGAAAAACCCAACTAGGGGAGAAGAGAGAGAAAGAAGGGAAGTGGCCATCGCGCGGCGTCGGGTGAAACAGCTGGGGAAAAAAACGTATATAGCACTAAATGCACATTAAATTTAGCGGATTGCAGCAACGCGGGCCTCCGAGGGTTGGGTTGCAAGCCGTCACCAGGAAAGGTTGAAAAAGGCACTCATCCTAGGAGGGGTTTTCTTGGAACTCTCGGTGGGATTGCAAAGAAAGAGCAGGGACGGCAAGAACTAACAATGGGAGGGAGCAACAAAAAACCATTGGGTTGGAAGACTTTCTAACATTGGGGGCGGGGGGGGAGAAAGAGAGTCCATGGGGTTTAGGGGATGCAGCCCTCCAGGCGGGGATAAAGAAAGAAGTCAAACCGGCAAAATCGCGAGGCGCTACCATCGCAGTGGTGTGGGGGATGGGGACATGATGGTAGGGCGGGGCGTTTGGGGGAAGAAAAGGGGCTTTGGTATTCTGGGTATGGTAGGATCTTCCAACAGTGGCGCATCCAGCTACCATGTGCGGTTGAAGGAAAAAAGGGAGGTATCTCTTATTGTGGGGGGGGGGGGCAGTGTTGAGGGGGACAACAACCTTCTTTAGGGGTCGTTTTAGACTGAAAAAATCATTGGTTCCGGTACCTTGGAGGGGAGTTTGGGAGGACTTATCAAGAAAGTACAGGTAGATTGACGGCCGTATACCGTTACGGAAGCAAAGGAGGCGGCGGGGGCCGCGATATAGTAAGAAGTTTCCGGACGGAAGCGTCGAGGAAATCTGTTTCAAAAGCCGGAAACCTGGAAGGATTGCAAAGCGTAAACAGAGAGACTTACAACGCCCGGCTGCATATGCCAACGATATTGGCGACAGCTGCCTTCCAAAGAAAACACGCCGCTCCAAGAGACAAGCCTACCGGTTTCGGGCGGGTATTCTTGACTTCTCGGTGGAAAGTCAGGTTGGAAGGGTAGGGGGAAGGACAACGCCATCGAAAAAAGGGTCTTA
>Ga0179593_1514219_pt1 | contig 21798 bp, 28 predicted proteins | sample CZODoug2_1_08_16_FD_185931 | JGI IMG/M metagenome (GOLD analysis project Ga0179593, IMG submission 185931) | Vadose zone soil fungal communities from Angelo Coast Range Reserve, California, USA - CZODoug2_1_08_16fungal (PacBio error correction) | ecosystem: Environmental > Terrestrial > Soil >...
AGGCGACAAGACTAAACAAGGGGGCGGGGGGGGGGAAAAAGATGTCCGGAACATCCTTAGTGCCCAAGCAGGCTGAGGAGCGTCTTGGAACATCAAAATAATTGGGCGGAAAGAAGAGTGGAATAAAAAAAAGGGACGCTGGAGGGTTGAAAAAGAGGAGAAAAAAGCCAAAAGGCTCGTAAAGGGAGTAGGAAAAAAGGCAAGGAGTTGATGATGATAGCGGGAACGAGTAATCAAAACCGTGGCACAGAGTCAACAACAAAATTGGGAAAGAGAGGTCCAAAGGGACGTAGGCAAAAACCCGGACAAAGCGATCAAAGTCCAACATCAACCGACGTGGTGACAAAGAGGGCGCCTCGAGGAGTGTGTGAGCATCTAAAGGACACATCAACACTTGCCCAGCTCTGTTCTAACAACATTCTTTGGCCCGGAAGGCGAAGGGCGGTGATGTTCCGCACCGACGGACCCACCGAAAACCAGGGATCAGCAGTCCTGCTGTCCAAAAACCGCCCACAAAGAGTAAGCTGGGCGATGATAAAGGCCAGGGCCAAAAAAGGTGGAGCCCGGGCGCGGGTTAGAAAGAGTGAAAAGAGAAAACTGCTGGTCCGTTGCCAGGGACCAAGTTCTAAAATGCGAGATGAAAGAGGAAGGCAGATGGTCAAAGGTCAGATGAAGGGAGTAACGGCGAAGAAAAAAAACGGGAAAAATACGGACCACCGGGACTGGTGAAGCGAGAGAGAAGGGGGGAAACCAAAAAGAAGACCAATTGAAAGCTTGGTTTAAGAGGGGGTCGTTCCGCCGTCAGCGGAGGGGTCAGGGCCGGTCCCTCTCCAACTGCTAAAACTCCGCAACGGGCCTGGTCGAGCCAGGGGTCATTACCATTTCAAACTGGAGAGAAATAAGAGAGCGTCAATTTGAAAGAAGGGAAAAGGTCTCCACAAGGAGGGAGTCGACATCTACGTGCTACGGGGACCAGAGGGAGAGACCTCGGAAAAAATCTAAGGAGGTCAAAAAATGAGGAAAGTTCACAAGGGACACAGGAGACTGAACGGAAAGGAGGCGTGGCAAAATCTGACGAGATTAGAGCCTTCTCAACGTGAGGCGCGCCTATTGGTTCGCTCTAGGGAACAGAGAAAACCAGGGCGGCCCATCTAGCGGGAGTACAGAGACTGACGACGCGAGCACCTTAGGGGTTCCGACCAGAATAGGATAAAGAGCGAAGAAAATACGCGGAAGAATGCGGCCTGCGGGACCAGAAAGCTACCTGCTTGATGACCGGTAAAACTTAACAAGAATGGGCTGACAGAAAGCGGTGGCGCCTCCAGAACAGTGACCAATCTCCAGACCGCCGGTGGATGGAAAGGGCCGACGAGACTGACTGGAAGGATGTGGGGGGGTAAGGAATAGTTGGGTTCCGCCCCCAGGCCGACTACCGGGAAACTCCGATAAGTGGAAAGACGGATAGGTCCTTGCTGCCGTACTTTTCTTGAACCAGCCAGCGAAACTGTCAAAGACAAATTAGGATGAAAATGGAAGGGAATCACTTCCAAGAGAAAAAAGTCACTTGGAAGGGGTCCTGGTAAGGGGTTGGACAACTCCGAACCAAAATAGGAATTGAGCGATCTTTCTGCCCGCATCAGGAGAGTGGGCAACCACGGCGACCTGCGCAAAAAACGGGGAAATTAAGCACTCCGCCTGGTCAAGTCGGGAAAAGGGAGGGGCCGTTCAGCCCCCAACACCGGGAAAAAATAAGCCAACACCCCTCATCACATCTGTAGAAAAGTAGCCCTTTTCATCTACAATCGCTGGTAGGGAAGTAAGGATCCCGGCTAGGACTGCCGGGAAAGAAAAGACCAGACTTTCGGCATAAACGTCTTGTTAAAGGGAAAGACAGGACCTGGGAAAGCAGCTGGCCGAAAAAAAGGCGACCAAGAAGAGGGACCATTAAAGGAGTGCAAAAGGTAGAAGTATCTTAACACATTTATAATCGCCACTTTCCCGGGCACTAAGACGACCGGCGGACCAGCGCTGGTGAGAAGGGAAAAAGAAAGGGCGTCGGTTCCGCCCGAAAAAAGGAAAGCCCCGTGTCGTAGTAAGGAACCCAGGGACAAAAGGAAAAACGAACCCACCTTTTCGCAAACTGCTCCCAAAGCCGGTTCCCCGGCTAAAAAGAGGGGGAGGGGGCAAAGGCAGGCCCCAAGAAGCGGGACTGCCCGGCGCGCCCCCGAACCGGGGGTCTCAGCAAAGGGAAGGGCCAGGGGGGGGGGGGGGAAGGGGGGGGGGGGGGGGGGGGGGGGGGAGGGGGGGGGGGAGTGGGGGGGGGGGGACGGACCCGCTACAAAAAACTGGATCCGTGTCTTGGCAAAAAGGGGACACGTGAATAGTATAGACAAAGCGCAGGAAGGAAAAAACCGACGCGAAAAAAAAACTGTACTCTCCCGAATCGAAGAAACCCCGCAGAAACAAATGAAAGCCCTTCCGCCCCAACGAACTCGTATACATCGCCATACGAGCAAAGGTCTTCTCGCCGGGAAGAACGGGATCTTACAGGGGGACAAGCCATCTGGAGTAGTGAGACGCGCCTGTTATACGTAAAGGGGAATGGGGTCTTCTCATCTAGGGGGGGATGATAAAAAAAATAACTTAGAAAAAGAAAGATTTTCAAAACCTAAGACAGGTCACCAAGGGGGGACAAAAAATTTCCATGACGTGGCCCTGCTAAGGGGGGGACGGATTGATCTTTGGTTTTTAAAAAAAGTGCTGGTAACTAAGAGGACCGTCATGACTGCGTGGTCCGACTGGCACTCGATCAAGGGAGAGGGGGGCCCGGAGGGTGCACTCCGGTGGACTTATGCCCACGGGGGCGGAGTATGGTGCTTAATCCGCTGGTGCCGCCTCGGAGGTTTAGAAAGGAGTTAGTAGTCGGGAAAAAAAAAATTTAGATGAGACCATTTTCACTTTGGGGAAAACCGAGTCTAGAACTTTGGCCGGTTGGGGGGCAGGTCGGCTCCGTACGAATGAGGGATGAAAAGAGACGTCGTAGTCCGGGAGGGCTTGGGGGGGATCTGAGGGGAGTTGGGAAGGAGTGAGCTCTTCCCTCATTGGACAGCGGCTCAAGAGAGTGAGATTTTGAGGCATGGGGGGGAAAGGAGAAAAGGGGACAAGTAAAAATGAGGGCCGGAAAGGGCTAAAGGGTACCTGTCAGCCGTACAACCGGTGGCCCCTACAAAAAAAGGGCTATTTCCGACACAATGTTAAGGGGCATAAGGGGGACCATGAAAAGTTCCACATGACCCTAACTCGCCTGTCAACAAAGCCCGGAAAGAAACTTCGGACACTTCCATCGATCAACTGCTTGGTCGCCCTGGGTGCCCCGAGTTCCCACTCAAAACCCACCCGAAAATCGCCCGTCGTGCGGGAACCCTACCCGAGTTCTTCAAGCGCAAGAAAATTGCCCCAGAACAGCAAGTCTTGACTCATGACCCTCCGGTCAAAAAAAAGGAAAAGATCTAAAAAAAAAACTTAGTAGAAGGAAATATATATATTAGAAAACGTGCCTGGGAAAAATTGAATTGTCGGTCCTGATAGCAGGTAAAGGTGGGCTTCATTTGAAGCCATGGTGTCAGGAAGGGGTTGGGGGGAAGAAGCTTGGGGAGGATCGGTCGCGGATGGGGAGTTGGTACCAAACGCTACGGGAAAAGCTAGTCTCACAAAAGATCGTAAAGAGGGGAGAGGAGCTGTCGATGAGAGGTGTGTCTCGCGATGCGCAAACCGTCTCTTCCAATACGTGGCCGCGATCCCGTCCCCTAACGAAAAACCGGCCGGCCCTTTCACGAAAGGGAAAAGGGGGGGGGGGAGCCCGGGAACAAAATCAAGGAAGTCACAATGGGAAAGCCCCGAACGGACACGCGTCCAGGAGTTAGGCGAAAAAAAAAGTCGATAAAATATCAGAAAAAAAAAAACGCCGGCCCCATGGAAGGAGGGGGGTTTAGGCAAAGAAAACCCGGCGTGAAGAAAAGAAAGAAGTGTCCAAGGGACGGCGAAGTCACCAACTCCGAAGAAGCGCGAAAAAAAAAGTTAACATCAAGCTACTTTCACTGAATCCTGGGGGGGAAGAGCCACACCATAAAAAAAGAAGGGGGCAAAAAAGGAAATCGACTTACAGACAGAAAGACCAGGAGACACGGCAGCAACCCAGAGAACGTCATGGCATTGAAAACCGGGAGACTGGCTTCTGGACAGTCGGAGGGGGAGCAGATTAAGGGGCAAACGCTTCCACTAACTTACTCGAAACCGGCCCAGGGCCCTCCTCTCCAAGACCATGCCAAGAAGAAAGTAGATGTGGCTGTCCCAAAATGAAGAAGAAAAAAACGAAAAGGACGAGAGGCCGTGAAACGCTCCAAAGCAAGTGACGGTCGGTGAAGAAGGGGAAAGGGTGGTCCTGGCGGTGGGTCTTGAGCGTCCCCGCTGTGGCATCTGAAGGTGCGGGACGGAGGCTTACCCGGATTCATCGTCGGACCCACTGCCCCCGGAGGGACATTAAGGGGCTTTGCGTCAAAAAACGAGAAGCGGGGCAATCGGGAACCTTTCAATCGTTGAGGAAGCGGACCGCGGGGGTGAGGATCAGTTCATGACTTGGGGGGGGCGTCCTCTTCAGAAAGAGGTCAGTCGGAAGGACCATTTTGTAGGTGCCTGCAATATAACGGGGCCTGGAAAAAGAAACCTGGGGGCGAGAGGGAAAGGGGACGGGAATGTTGCGGTTCTCAGACCAAGGCGAGGGTTACGAAAGGCGGCAGGCCGGGGAAAGGTGGTCCGACAGGGAAAATCAGGTTGGTACAACAAGATGGTAAAAAAAAAAACTTCTGTCGAAGAAGGAGTCGACCTGCGGTCCCAAAAAGGAGAAAGGCAGGATTGAACGGGGGGGGAAAAAGGGAGTCTTGGGGGAACGGTCTTGTAGGTACAGGTATCCATATCCCGAAAGAAACATATAGAAAAGTGGCGGAGAAGGGGGGCGAGCCAGGAGGGCTGGGAAAGGAGGGGTGGAAGAAGTGGGGAGGGGATGGCCAGGACAGATTAGGGGGGACCCCCCGAAAGTCGATGGCTGCCCGTAAAGGTCCAAAACTGCAGTCTCCTTGGGCGAACTCGCCAAAAGGGCGACCGCTCGCTAAAAAAAAAGACCAGCCAGTGAAAAGAGGGACCAACGTTAAAAAAGGGACACGTACTCGGCGTCCGGCCGTCTGGAAAACAAAAAGCACGAACAGGTCTCCCTGGTTTCCCGTGACCATTCAAAAATGGGGACGACCAGGAAGGGGGAAGACACTGATGACCGCAATGTGAGTTGTCAGCAACTGTGCAGGTCTCTTCGGGGGGAGGGAAGGATCAGCGCAGCGCCTTTGGCTTCAAAGGTTCGGAAACACAAAAGATGAGGGCCCCAAAGAGAGGGCCGCTGTCCAACAGGGAAAAAAAAGAGAGCAGTCGAGGGGGCAGTGAAGGGGGCATTACGTCCCTCACTTGGAGTAAAACGGGGAGAACACTCAAAAAAATTGCTTCGTTAAAATCCGCAGGCGCAATTAGATAAAACTAGGGGACATACGGCCTACTCATCTTGAGGGGTTCAGAGAAAGCAAAAAAAAGTCGGGGCACGTCGTACAAGAGCCCAGACAAGAAAAGGCTCAGTGTCTCCTGATGAAACTTGTCAAAAAAAAAGACGGAAAGGAAGGCGCAACTTCCTCTGGAGAACCCTGAAAGGAGAAGGGAACGCAAGGCCATTAGGGCGTGCGAGGTTGGGGCTACCCGGGCAGGGTTCGAGGCTCGGTCCGAGGGGGGGAAACTTAAGGGCCCGCCCGTACTGGGGAACATAAAGGGGAAAAGAGCACTAAAAGAAGGGGGGACCGGATTCGACCAATATATGCGAAGTCAGGTGGACCTAGTCCCACATCAAACTCGAGTGATTGCTGTCAAAGTCCAGAAAAAAAAGACCCGCCGGAAGACGGACAAGGGGGGGCTTAGTTAGAGAAAAGAAGGGGCGCATACAAAAACCCCCCGAAGAAGGCTCAGAAAAAAAAGATCAAAGCGCCCGGGTCGTAAGTTTGGGTAAAAGAAACAAACAGCAAACTAAAGGGGAGACAAAAAAAGGAAAGACTGCCGAGGGCGAGTGACCGTCTACGGAAACCATCTGAATCCGGAAGGAAAGGGCGAAACTTGGTGCCGACTTGAGGAAAAAAGCGAGGGGAGGTTGAGACCGGGGGGGGGGGAAAAAGAGGCCCAACAAGGGGGGCCGGGCCTTCGAGTTGTCGAATCAATCGGCGGGGGCCAAGCTGCTGATGGACAAAGGGGGCCTGCTCGGGCAGCTTAGTCCTGGGCGAGACGTCAATTTGAAAGAAGAAGGGAAGGAACAGGGGAGGGAAGGAGGGGGTAACATCCGCGGCGAAAAGACATCGGTGACAGGTACGACTGTCGGTCACCCAGTCGGTATGTTGATGATGACAAAAAGGTGGCGCGTCTCGCCACTCGGAGAAAGGGGCAAAACAACAACAACGGAGGATATGAAAAAAAGAATGTGAAAAAAGACTACGCGAATCGCGCAAAAAGACCCGTGACCGGCCGATCATCAACATCAAACGGTACGCAATGGTGACAGGACGTACGAGGGGAAAAAAAAAAAGCTCGTCGCGGCTGGGAAATCCATCAAAAAAAAAAAACTGTCGTCACCATAGAGGGGGGGTAAACGAGAAAGGACTTTCACCAGAGGAAGACTACAGAAAGGCCGTCCCTCAGCTGTTGAAGAATCAAAAAAAACGCCGATGGATCGCCAACTCTCAAAAAAAAAAGTCACTGGGGGGGGGGGAAAGGGGAATTAAAAAAAATGCGGTCCGTGATCGAAGCAGGGCACAAGGTCGAAAGACTTAGCTGGCCCTTAGATATTAAGGAAAAAAGACAGGTAATTACTGTACGTAAAAAAAAATGTAGGTGGCACGAGAAGAGGGACGGTTCTGTGAAAGGGGTTGTGACGGCTAGACGGCAGGCCAGCCTACGCCTCGTTTCCTTGGTGAGTTCAAGCCGTCATTCGGCGGTCGGCTCAAAGCTCGATCAAACCACGGAAGGTTAGGAGGGCAGGAAACCGGGGTGCCTGGATGACGATCGACACATAAAGAGGAAGGAACAAAGGGGGAGAGGTCTCACAGCTCGGAAAGGCACCTGAACCCCTACTGAGTTGTAAAACATACAAGGTGCTGTGAATGCCAAAAAGCGCAAAAAATTCACCACCCTATGGAACGAAGACACCATCCCAAAAAAAGAGCGCTCCCGCAAAAAGGGGAATTCTGAAAAGGGGCCCTGCTCAACGTGCTCTCTTCAAGGATACTGATTAGGTGAAGGGGAGACATCACTCCCTCCTCGTTGTAAGGGTCCAAACATGATCAGTCAGGAGGCAAAGGGATGTAAAAACGAATACTAACGTGGCGAACCTACTGAACCGAAAGGGACCCTCATATAAGTACCAAATAAGGGGAAAACGACTTTGTACAGAGAAGAAAAGATCTGTTCCTTAAAAGAAAGCCGACGGACTGGTGCCGGTGACTCCCCTGTACGTCCTGGAGAGACTAAGGAGAAGAATTCATGGAGGAACAGCCCGGTCGCCGCCGTTGGACAGCCTGGCCAAATGGGAAGAAGGCCCATCGCTGTGGTGTGTCCATTTGGGAAAAAGGTCGCTGCTACAGAGAAGGATCCAAGAAAAATACAGACGAGGGGGGAAACACCTCCGGGAAGGGAAGACGGAAGAAACCAAACTGCATGACGGGGCAGAAAGTACAACAGAAACTGACCATTGAGCTGCTACTAAAAAAAAAGAGGGGACCTGGGTGGAAATCGGTCAAACCTCAGAAAAGAAAAAGGTCCTTGGGGGCTCGAGCTGGGAGCGCAAGTCTAAAGCGGCAGGAGAAGCCACGGCGACCAGAAAAAAACTTAGAAGGGGAAATGACGGGGACTGAAAGGCCGCCTTGTCGACTTCGACGGGGGGTGGATCAAAAAAAAACACACCTAGTATTGCAACAAAAAAAGGCAAACCCGAACTAAAACATCACTAAAAGGCATCACAGATGTACCAGAGAACACTCCAGAACTTTGGCATCGAAAAGAAAATTTCGCGCGAGCGATACCTTGCTCTGCTTGGCCGTACACTCCGAATAACGCCAAATGACTTCTTCACCCTGTCATACCAATGATGGCGCGCTGGGAACATCAGAAAAAAAAGGGCAGAGGCATGCGTGAGGAGAAACAGCCGGGAAAAAAGCGGAGGCGACCAGGGGAGAGCGGCCGGTCCCGCCCAGAAGGGTCCCAAAAAGGGGGGTAAGGGGGAAACACCAGTCTCGGACCCCGAACAGACTACCTGAGTCGTCCCTTCCGAATCAAAAAGGGCAAAGAACCCCGCTCAAGAAAAATGTCTCGAGTCACCAATCCTGCCGTGCCCGGTCAGGCCGGCTGTCCCCAAGGAAAAAGAAAAACTTCCACCAGAGTTCCAAAAAAGACTCGCTGGAGAATGGAACCGGAGGAAAAAGAGGATGCCAAAAAAAACACCATCTTTTGAAACAAAGGAAAGCGCCCATGTCAAAGTTGAAGGAAGAATTGGGAAGAGAGTCCGAGGTACGAGCCTATTCCCTCTTGAAAAAGAACAAGTCCCTGTAAAAGGACTACCAAATTCCGTCGCCCTGCCCGGGACCGTGATGAAAAAAGGAAACTCGGACCACCCGAGACGGTGCGAGGGGTTATCCAGAAAAAGAAACTCAAGCTTGTCATCTGCCCAACATCCCTAGCGCTGATAACGGAAGGCGCGTGGGCATTTGGCGGCGAGGGAGGAAAAGGGAACAGTCCAAAACGATCATGCCATCTGGGCCAGGAAGGTACCAGCATGGAAACCAGGAAAAAAAAGAATGAATTCTACACTTCTTTGTAGGGCGGAACGAGGATGGGGCGTTTTGCTTGGAGAATTTACAAGTGGCCTGTCCATGAAACGTAGTGGGGGAAAAGAGGAACTAGAAAAAAGGATCCGTTCATGACAGGGTGGGTCACTCGAGAGGAGGGGTAGAAGTGCAAGCAGTGAGTTTGGCGGAAAAAAGGGGGTGAAGCCGCGCTTGGCTACGGACACTAGAAACCGGCCGCAAAGTGCCGGTTGTCAAATGGAGACAACCTGTCGATCGACGACTGGGTGCCACGTTGGGGCAAGCTCTGGAAAAGTAAAAGGATGCGGGATCAAGAAAGAGGGGGGCGGATCGGGACTCAGAAAAAGGGGAAAACATAGGGCTGGCATCCGGGACTCTAATTGGAACTCGTTCAGGGCGCGGGAAAGGGAGAGAAAAACGTGAGAACGACTCTTGCCGTTGACTGGGGATGGGGAAGAAAGAGACACCGAGGGGGGGAAGGGGTCGCAGGTCTGACCAAAAAAAACCCAGTAAGCGCGGGAAGGAAGAGGGCGAGAAAAAGATTGCGGTGAGCAAGGGAAACTGGACCACGCCTGAAAGGGAAAACGAAAAAAACCCTGCTGAAGGGGGTCCTGAGTCTAAAAATCAAAGAAAACACCCAGTAGGAAACAAGAAAAAAAAAAGCTGCGGGTGCCCCGGCCAACCAGGAGGAACGAATCCATCACTGATAAAACTTCCAGAATCGGGGTACTCATCCCGTTGGAAGAAGAGAGAAAACTTCTTAGGGGAAAAAGAGGAATAAAAGGGGACGCGTCCTGAAGTAAACGAAGGGGGGGATGGCATTGACTCAGATCGGATTGCTGGAAGCGCCGGGGGTCAAACCGTGGTTTTCCGCCGGTGTGCGTGTATAAAAAAAAGGTGGGACAGGCTGTGAGGAAGGGGGGAATGTCAGGCAGGACCAAAACATGTATGAAGGGAAACCTAAAGCAACACGGTGGATCGAAGAGTCAAAAGGCTCGGGGAAAAAGTTGAGGCGACGCCCAGAAAGGAAAGGGAACAAGGTGTCCTCGAAGTCTGAACATCCATAAAAAAAAAAAAAACAAAACCCGAAGCACGAGCCCGGGACGAGCCCGGGAGCAACGTGCACGAAGCCCGAAGCCAGACGAAAAAGACCAAGAACTCTGACTAACTGAAGAGAAAGGACCCGCTGAGACGGATACCGATCAAAAAAAGCCTGGTCAACAAGTGGCTGCGAGTCGGAGTGTAAAAAAGGCTAACAGGTTCTTAAAAATCAAACCTGGATAAAGAAGGAAAACAAAAAAAAAAAGTCACCTGAAGCAGCGCTCACTTAAAAATAAGTAGATACAAACCAAAAACCAGCGGCAGCGGAACGAATTCGGGGCAAGTCCAGTCAACTTAACAGACGCCGTTCATGAGGGGCAGCCAGAAAGGATCAGACGACCCTATCATCGGACACTCGAGAAGACGGCATGGGAAAGGCGGGTAACGGACAACCGGTGACATGCTGGAGACTGAACCGCTGGATGGCAGGATTGGGACCCAGGCCCTTCCCAGCCGCGGAAAAAAGCCCCTGCAAAGAACCGGCAGGCCGCCGAAAAACGAAGGGTTAGGAAGGGGCTACGCTCAGGGTGACACAAAAAATGCGACGGCGAGCAACGAAAAAAATCAAAGGCTAGAGCCGCGAAAAAAAAAAGCCGGACGTTTACCGGAAGGGCTATCAGCATGGGGTTCGAGTTTCGGGACCGGGCAGGGAGGACTCGCGCGGGTCGAGAAAAGACGGGGCGAGGAAAAGAGTAAACATCACCTGGGCCCTGGACCACAAGCGGCAGGTACAGGGGTAGGCTGGAGAATCGGTCTCAGTTGAAAAGAAACGGCTCCCGCTGTGCAAAGGGCAACGTGGATAGCCGGAACAATCAAATGTGGGGCCCGGGGCGCAGTCGCGGAGAAGGGGGGGGGGGGGCAGGCCGGAGCAGCGTCCAAAAAAGGTTTGGGGGCTTGTCCTTCTGAAAAGACTTCGAAGACAAACCGGTGAGCGCAAAAAAACGGGGCGCGCCAGGCGCGGGCGCAGACGCCCACCCGCCTGGCAAGGGACCGGCGGCAGAACAAGTGGCCTACTGTCAAAGAAAAGCTCCGTGGGACAAAGAGAGGGTACATCCCGAAAAAAAAAAATGGGACAAGGGTTCAAAAAAAAAAAAGCTGCTTGAATCTGTCTTGAACGGGGGGGGGGGAAGACGGGAGAGAAGTCTGACAGGCAAGAAAAGAAGGAAGCAAATCCTAAAAAAAGAGGGGAGGACCAGGGTCGGATGATTTTCAGACCCAACCGGAAAGAAAAAGTAAGGCAGGGAAGTGTAATTTTCGGGTCCATAAAAGGGCTGACAGGAAAAGAGGTAAAACAGTCGAGTCGAATGAAACCCGGCCTGACAAAAAGACGTTGCCGGGGTAAAGGTCGCCGTAAAGAAAAAAAACCGGGAGAGCGACCAGCTCGGGCGCCACCTAAAAAGGAAAGCGCGGCGTTTGGGACTCCGTGAAAACAAAAAAAACCGCAGGGAAAGGAAAAGGACTCGTGACGTCGGCCGTCGAAAACAGGGTAAGCACAGGGGCCAAAAAAAAAAGAACCTGGTTGTGAATCGCCCCGCAAGCCATGTTAAAGCACTGAGCGGGGATCGCCCCCAAGGGGTAAAAAAACGCTGAGCCGTCTAGCTTTTGGCGCAAATGATTACAAGAAGGGGACTCGAAACCAGAGGACATGGGGAACAAAAAAAAAAGGCAAGGCAACGTCTGCCAAAAGTCGGAAAAAGATGAAGCCTGGGGAGCGGGGAAACGAAAAAAGGCGTCCTGAAGTATATGCGTCAGAGGAGGAAGCAAACACGAACAGGGGGTTGTGGTTTGTGTTTGAATGGGGGTGTGTAGGGGGAAAAAAAAAACCAAAAGTAGGCGCCTGAGCGGCCTGGCAAGTCGGCGAGTGCGCGGTCGCAACTAAGCTGGTAACGCACAGGACGGACAAATCAAGTAAAAAAAAAAGGAAAAGTCCAAGGCACAGACCTTGTCATCTGAGGAAAGGGGGGGGGGGGGGGGGGGGGGGGGGGGGGGGGGGGGGTGTGGCGCAGAATAGGGCCATCTCGTCGATCGAGAACCGGGGGCCTCTAGAACAAAAAAAAGGGTGATCATCGTCCCTTTCATCAGGGCTTGAAGGGGAAAAACCGTCGGGCAGGGGGCCGAATGAAGCGTAATCGTGGGGCGAGAGAAAGGTTTCCCTAAAACGTTAAAAAAATGAAGATGGCGCCGCCAACCAGGTATTGAAAAAGAAAAAGTCAAGCCCCGGAGAGGTGACCAAGGGGAAGAAAAATAGGGAGAAAGACGACACATCGATGATGTTGTCATTCTCCTGACTCGCTAAAAAAGAGTCGAAAAGCCCTCCTGGCGGCTTGGAAATGTCAACCGGGACAAAGAAGAAACGCAAGAAGAAAAAGGGGGAAAGCAATCTATCCCCCCGGGTGCCCAAGCGTAGGCTTTAAAATAGCAAAATGCACCCAGCACCCTCACAGCAAAAGGAGGAATCAATTCGGAGGCGTTTGAAAATCAAGTCGCTGAAGGGAAAATCTTATCTGGAAGGGAAAGCTCGCACTCGACCAGGGGGGCCGAGAGAGAACCAAAAAAAAAAGTCTGGGAATTTAAGCCGAACCCGCCCCCGTCAGAAACCAAAAGGTAAGCTCGGGGGGAAGCGAAGAAGCATAAAGCTCTTGGGCCGGGGAGAGGACAGGGTGTAAACCGTAAGGGAACGCACCCAGGAAGCGTCCGTGACAAGAGAAAAGGTTTAAAAAAAACGTCGTCAGGGATGTTGACAAAATCTGACGAAAAAAAGGGCGCCTCGGAAGGGAGGGAAACACCATGGCCTGAGATGGACGGCGAACGATTCGGGGGGAGAGCGCCCCCTGTAGACGAGAGAGACAACAACAACAAAGATTAAGGGTGATAACTACATGGGGAGAGAACAAAAAACGTTCCCCCCGATCATAAACATCACCACAAAAACAAACCTTACGAGGCGAGAGAGGGAGGGGATGGTCGGGAAGCGGCTGGTCCATCAAACAACTAGGCCACTATGGACACAAGTTGGAAAAATCACCTAGGGAAAACGTAGGAAGGAACGAGACGGAATACACCAAAAGACCGGGCCCTAAGCTGTTTACAGGCAGCAGCCCTTCTGAAAAACCAAAAGCATAACAAAAGGCACTAAAGAAAAAAAAACGAGTTCATTCAACGCAGACGCCACCATGACTGGTCCGGGTTCCCTACGGAAGGAGCCGAGACTGGAGATGACCTAATGGGGCATACAGAAGGAAAAAAAAAGGGGACACGCAGCCGCCGAATGGCCACGTTCCGGGGAGGGATGGGAGGCCGAGGACGGGTGGAGTGGGCCGGCGGGAAAAACGTGCTCGACGAGAAAAAAACCCCATAACTACCCGTGTGAAACTTTTGGAAGGAGAGTCGTCGCAGTCCAGCAAAAAAGTCCGGGCAAGGCGAGAGCCCACCATAAAACGGAGCAGAGATGCAAAAGTGGTCCGCGGAAGACGGTGTCAAGCATGCAAAGCGGGTTCGCCGAGTGCTAAAAAAAAAAGACACCTGCGCAGGAGGCAGACAAAAAACAGGGAAAAAAAAAAAACTACTGGAGGGGAGGGTCTACACAGAAGGTGCTGAAAAAAGGGCTTTCCAACTCGAAAAAGGACCCCCCTAGGACCGGAGAAAAAAAACCCTGATGACGAAGTGCAAAGAGAAAGCAAAAACGAGTTACGCGGAAAAATTCAAACGTCTCGGGTGCTTTAAGGAAGTTTCTAACGACGATGGCCAAAGGGGGATGGAAGCACCACGCGGCTATTGTTCGAAAAAAGAGAACGACGGCGCAACCCCTCTGGGCGAAAAAAAAGGACCAACGAAAGAGCAGTCCTCGGGATGATGAAGAACGAAAGAACTCATGAGACTTGTAAAAAAACAAGACCCGCTACCTGCCGTGCAAGGGAAAAAAAAACCACGGCGAACGCCTAAACAAGATTAAGGAAAAAAAAAAAAATGGAGGGCCCAAGCTCCAGCATCCGGTCGGTGGGTACATGGGTCCGTACGTCTGGGCCCGCACATAGAGGGGAAAGGAGGGGAGGGGCATCCCCAGGCGCTGAGAGACCGAAAATAGACGTCCCTCCCCTATCAGGGGTGAACAACGCGCTGGACACCGGCGGTCTCGAAGTATAAGAGGAAAGCACCAATTATGGGACGTGTCTATCAAACAAATAAACCAATGGAATCGGGCTGACCAGATAAGACGGCCGTGAGAAAACGAGGACTGTCCTTTGAGGGGAACCAGGGGCACTGACCGAGGCGGTCCGGTTAGAGGAAAGTCGGCTGCTCCAAGAGGCCGGGGAAAAAAACGTGCATCCGGAACGTCATGGTGAAACAGGAGGTCACTCCTGTCTAAAACGTTTTTTTGAGTTCCCTAAGGGACTCAAAAAAAAAAAACGTTGGCCACCCGAACTACCAAACACCCCTGCACCATCTGGGGATGGTAGAAACCATCTCCGCCAAAGGTTGAAGAGAAGGAGAGGGGGGAACGAAGGGATCCCGGTCTTAGGGAGAAAAAAAAAAAAACGAAATGTCGCCCAGAAAATACGGTCGGGTCCCCCAATTCAATTGGGGGGGGGGGGGGGGGAAAAATTTAAGTCAGCGCTGGACGAAAAAGCCCGAACTTGCAAGGAAGCTGCAATTGCAGTCACCGCTCTCTGGCAACCGGAACTTGAGGGAAAAAATGGTCAGATGCCCCGGTCCCCCCTTGGAAGGAACGCGGAAAGCGGAGCAGCTCCCCGCGCCAACGCGGGGAAAAACCAAACCCCGGACAAACGATAGGTGTCGTCGTAACCAAAAAAGGAATCAGCGCCACCCCTTTTAAAGGGAACCAAGACGAAGGGGACCCGTCTCAAGAGAAAAACAGGGACCCAAGGCAGCACGCTGCAGAAGCCAAATCAAAATAGCGCAGCACGCGGGAACCGGAAAAACGTATTCCGGGGGAAAAAAGATTAGAACAAACATGGTGGGAACATGCCGCCGGCAGGCTAAGGAAAGGGGACAGAACCGAAGGGGACCTGGTCCGCGCGTCAGGGAAAAAAAAAAAAAAAAAAAGGAGGAAAAAAAACGGTAACGCGCACCTACGAAACCCGAAAGACACGCAGACCAACCCAGAAAAGTGAGCAATTCCCGTACAAAGAAAGAGGAGCTAGCGGACGAGAGTCGCAACGTAGGAGGCACGCCTGTCGCATCCTGCTGGGACATCGAGAGACATCCACAGAGTTCAGAAAAAAGCGGGTCCCTCGTGGAAGTGGCGATTCACCTAAAAAATGGAGGCAGCGGTCCACAAAAGGAAGGGACACCCTCCATCGGGGGGTAAAAACAAAAACGGCCAGGAAAAAAAATTTGGGCCGCGACCAGAATGGCCATTTTTGGTACGTCTCAAGAAAAAAGGTTGGACGGGCCGATGAGGGGTCGGGCTTGACAAGGGGAAAAAAATGGGAGGGAAAGAAAAGTAGGTTGGAAGTACAGAAGGAAACTGAAGCAAGTACGCATTTGAAGTCGCTTGAAGCGGTGCACAAAACGGAGAGGCGTGGAAAGTAAAAAAAAAGGCTGTTGCTGAGCAGTGGAAGAAGGGGGACTAAGGGATCAGTATTAAGGAGTCGTAAAAAAAGAGTTTGAAAGGGGTGGGAAAGGGGACGGAAAGGAAGGGATCCGTGTGGTGCCGGGGGCAGCATTTCTCTGGCGAAGATCTACAAAGAAGGAAAAAGAAAGAGGGGTGAGGGTAAATGTTTGTGGTAGGTTGGGGACGGCGTCCAATTTCGGGCTGTCATGAATTGAGGCGGGGTGTGCCTTGATTTGTAAACTAAGGGTAAGACGGGACCTTGCTCGTGCAGGAAAAAAGAGAGAAGGAGGGGGAAGGAACGTCCGTCCACCCGTCTGAGAACGGCGCAGGGTCTAAGAAGAAGGGGCGCCCAGGTTGAAACGAAAAAACGCGGAAGTCGGCGATCCACAAACGGTGTTGGGGCATAGGGGGGAGAAACAAAAAAACTCGGCGCCGGTCCCCAAAAAAAGGCACCCGGCGGACCGCATGCCATCAAAAAAAAATGCACCTCGACGCCCCTGCCCAAGACACAGAGAAAAGGTAAATCAAAAAAAAAAGGGAACCATCACCGATAAGAAAAACAAATCCAGACCCGAGCAAGACCTCCTTTAAGCAGGAAGAAAGAAACCAAGATGAGTGACGGAAAAGAAGGGATGAGAAAAATGAGTAGGGATGCGGTGGAGAAGTGGAACGAAAGAAACCGCACGGTGGCGGAGGGCCTCATCATGTGGCGGGTCCGCGGGAAAATAGGGCAGGCACCTTGGGGGGGGGACGCTGTTCCAGGAACTGGTGGCAGCGGCGAGGGGGTCGTCCTCGAAAAAGGGAAAACGAACACGGTGGGGGACTGGAAAAAACAGAACCGCCCACTGGGGGAGGGCATGGGGTCGCGGCGGGAAAACCTTAGCCCAGGGTCTCAAAAAAAATGTACAGGGCGACGTCTTAAAAAAAAAGGAAAAAGAGGCCCGAAAAAACGAAAAACGAGCCCTCTTTAAAAGCGTGTCAGGCCCACTAGCCCGCACCATCCTCGAGGAAAGGCAAACTACCTCGGAATATGAAAGCAAGGGAAGGAGTACGAGACACATGAGAAGCGGTTCCCAAAAAAAGGCAAAGCTCAAAGCGATAGCGGTGAGACAGTAAAACGCTAAACAAGTATGGGGAAGATACAGTAACTAAAAGGGTACGCGAGTCAAAAAGCGTCAAAAAAGCATAAGCAGTGGAAAACGGATGCCTCAGCCCGAGTGAAAAAGGAAAACGACGGCACGGATTAACAAAGCGAGTAAAAGTCGGAAGCCACACACAAAAGAACCAAAACGTTAGTTAAATCGCGGAGTAGAAAAACGGAAAAGCCTCAAACCGTACAAGACAAGGAAAATGACATGGTCTGGTGACGGAAGCAGTGGCAAACTTGTAAAAACATTGTATCAAGGATTAGATTGTGGGAAAAACAAACTTCCGCGGAACGGGGGGTGGAAAGCCCCCTGCAAAATTGGCCACGCCAAGAAAAAAAATATAGAACGGAGATGTGGATGCGGAAGAAGAAAAGGCCGACGGATAAAAAAAACGCGCAACCGCCGGGCTCGTCCGCTGTCCGAGTCGCCAGGCTTTGAGGTCCCGGAAAAAAAAAGGAGTGGGACCTTGCGGGGTCGAACCAAAACGTAAAGCGGGTAAGCGAAAAACGTTGCTACGGGGGAAAGAGAAGCCAGGGGGGGGGCGGGAACCTTGGAAGCTCAAAATCGTCCACCAAGGGGGAAGAGGGGCGACAGAAGAAAAAAGAATACTTCGGCGAGGCCCAAAGGTCAAAGACCGGGGAGGAAAAAGAGACATGCGGTTGCAGCCTGTCACTAAAAAGCCGCTGGCGCCGCGGCGAGAAAGGAAAACGAAAGCAAGGTTGGGTGGGCTTGGAAAGCACGGGGAAAGTACTAAAAGAAACAGGAAGCGGCCTGGCGGGGGACAAAAGAGCCGGGAGACGTGAGTCTTACAAAAAAAAACTCCTCCGGGACCACAGTGGGGGCCAGGAGAGGGAAGGATACAGAACAGGTCGCCCAAGAAAAACAAAAACAACCATCAGTGTCGCAGCCCTCCAGGCAGCTTCAGACAAGAGAGCCTCAAAAGAACAGAGGAGGGACAGCGGGATTCAAAAGAGACTGACGGGGGAAAAAGTCGGTCTTGGGGGGGAAAAAAACCTTGGCGGTATCAGGGCCAGCAAGACCGGGAAAAAAAGGAAAAAAAAACAAAAAAGGTGTAGATGACCAGGGCGATAGTGGAGCCGCGTGAAACCTAGAGGTCAGGGGTGTGGTAGGAAGGCCATACTCAGGGTAGTTCTGGCCATATGCAGGTACACTAACAAAAAAACCTAGAGTACGTCGGCTGCCGGACGCGCAAAGCCATGACGTTGAGGGTGCTTTCGGTGAAAAAAATGGAAAACTGCTCGGGACAGCGCGACCATACTCTAGCCAAACGGAAAAAACGTGCAGGGCGGAGGCGGGGGGACCCTTAAAAACAAGCCACGTACTGTTTGAAAAAGCGTCAAATAAGTCCATGGTCCGGGGTAAAAAAATTAAAGTGATCGCCCGGAAAAGGGGGTTCAACGGGACGGGACTCAGTACCAAAAAAGGGCTGCAAGCGCTTACAGTCGCATGAAGTCCCTGAATGTGGGAAAAAAAACGCAGCGCCTGGGGATGCCCTCCACAAAGGCAAAAAAACAGTCTGGGCTGCCCGGCGGGAAAAAGAACCGAGGTCCGGCATACACTCGGGAGGGAATGAAGTGAAGCACGGGACGGGCGAAGGACCGCCTTGTATTAGGGCGGGAGGGGGAAGGAGTCAGACAAAAAAAAAAAAAACAAAACACTCAAAAAAAAAAAACAAAACAAAAAAAACCAAAAAACAGGCACCCCCACAAACCCACAAAAAAAAAAAAAAACACAACCCCTACAAAAAAAACAAACAAAAAAAAAAAAAAAAAAAAAAAGAAAAAAAAAACACCACAAAAAAAAAAAACGCCCCACAACAAACAAAAAAAAACACAAAAAAAAAAAAAAAAAAAAAAAAAAAACTCAACACACAAAACACACCACCAAAAAAAAAAAACAACAAAAAAACACCCTCTCACCAAAAACGACAACAACCAACCCCAAAAAAAACCAAAAAAAAAAAAAAAAAACACAAAAAAAACACCACCACCCGGCCACGACCAGGGACGGAAAAAGCGGAAGGAGAGTCAAACGTCGTTCTTCAGAAAGGAAGAAAAAGTCCGCAGGAGTTGGTCTCGCGAAAACAAGGAGGAAAAGGGCGCCAAGTCGTAGACGCAGTATAAAACCGGAAAAATCGGGGGATCTGATGGTGAGCAGGATTCAAGGGGAAGAGCGGCGAAAGAAAAGGAAAAGTAGCCTGAAAAGAGGGAAAACTCAACCTGTGATGTCAAAGGAGCAAAGGCAGGAAGAAAAGGTATATTGTGTGCACGCACGGACAATGAATAAGTCCTAGGGGGAACTGAGCGAAATGTGGAAAAAATGAAAAACATCACCGGTGAAAAAAAAATAAGACGCCCCGCCATAGGCCAGGGAAGGGGAAGAAGATATTTCAAAAGTCGGTACTAACTATAAAAGATTCGACTTACTCTAAGAGAAAGTAAAATTCCCGGACGATCCGTAGGGAAAGGGGGCTGCAGAGGGCGAACGCAGGCCAAACAGCTCCTCCATACCGTTCTAACCCGCAAACGCGCAACGCGGAGGGGTAGAGGAACAAAAAGAAAGGATCACGCACCGTTCGTAGGGAGTTTGGGAAGCTAGGCAGAAACGTCCCAGAAACCCAGAACAAAAAAAAGCCGGGACACCGTCCTACCCTAATGGCTCGGACCGTCCTTCAAGGGACTGCATGACCATGAGGAACGTGCCGAAGCTCTCACGTCGACAGGTTGTCCAGAACTCACAGCATTTGTGGCGTACGAAAAAAAAAAAACCCTTCTAAACACGTCGTGCCGGTGCTCTCGCGTTGGCCAATCAGTCTGGGGCACATTATCAGGAACAGAGGAAAGGGCAAGCGGTTCAGCTGGGAAACGGGGAACAGACACTCCGTTGGCCGCCGGTGGGAAGAGGGGGAATCAGTGGGCCAGAGAGGTCACTTTAGAACAAACACCCACTCCTCCAGGCCGCAAGAAATCAGTAAAGAGAGGTCAAAAAGGGGGGTTGATGAACGCCGAGAAAAAAGCGCTCGAAATCGTAGACGTGGTCACATCGAGAGAAGAAAAAAGGAGAAAAAATAGATAGATGTGGCCTCAAGGAGAAAAAGAAAGCAACGGACCGGTCCCGTCACCACACACCGCAAGGGACGCGGCAAAAAAACCAAGAAAAAGGGCGCCGCGCTGAGAGTTGTGGGGAAAAGGAAAACTAGACAAGCGAACGGGCCCAGAGGTTCGGAAAAAATCGGAGGGGGGGTCAATACCGACGTAAAAACTGCGTGCATTCACCCTCAACGAAAGCCGGTCCGAAGAGAAAAAATCAGGCCCCCGCCGAATACATAAGAAAAAACTCTGTAGAATGTAGACTAAGAGGGGGGGAGAGGGGGAAATGAAAGTAAGGGGGGTGTAAAACAGGAAGAGATGGCAAGATAAAGTGAAACGGTGAAAAAGAGGAAAGGAAATCTCTTGCAAGGGGTGTGGGTGGTCAGGAGGCAATGAGAGGTGAGTGGAGATGGAGAGGGGGAGGGAGATGCGGGTGGGAAGGGGGCAGAGGATAGAAAGGGGGAGAGGGGAGAGCGTGGAGGCGGGTTCAGATACGAGGAGGGAATGAGAAAAGGGGGACGAGAGGCAAAGGGGTAGGGATGGGAGGGGGGAGAGGAAGGGAGTGGCGCTCAAACCGCAGAGAAAGAAGGGGTTGGACGACGGGTTCGCAGGACGCGGACAAATGCTGGTCCGGCCTCGAAGAAAAAAGTTAGGGCGACTGGCCAGTCATGCAATGGAAAAAATTCAGCGCGAGGCGGTAACAAAAGCCTGGGATGGAAAAAAAGGACGTTCGGACTTCTTCATTCAGCCGGGACGTGCTGGAAGGGCAGGCTCGCGCCACACCAAAAAAAAGAAAGGCGCTGGTGGACAGCTGATGAAAAGGGGGGAAACCTCGCGTGCGGGCTGCCGGTCACTGAAAGCAGCCTCCGGGAGGGGAAAATTTCAAAGAGTGGCAGGACATTAGAAAGATGGGGCTTCGACAGCACATAGTAAGGGGAAGTGGAACCTTTGGCTCTTTTCGACCAGATGCTCTTCTTCGACATCAGAGTGACGAAGGGAAGAAAGAAAAGAACTGGCTGCTCGCCCCCGGTACAAGGGGGACCAGTAGAACTTACGTTCGGGCCACCTATCGAACGTAACAAAGAGGACTTCGGATCCAAAGAAAACAGATGAACACCTCTACCAAAAAAAAAAAAAAGAAGGGACCGGCCGCCTGCTCATCGGGGGGCGGGTTAAAAGGGCAGGCGACAGGGGGGAAGGGGAGGAATGAACGCGATGGGCCCAGTGAATCCTGAGAAACAAATGCCGGCGAGGCCAAGGTCTGGCTAGAAGGTCCCCGACGTGGGTCGCAAGGCGGTGCAAAAACGCATTAGATGGCAGGGGACAACGAGAAAGAAAGGGAAAAGCGAAAAATGACGCTCATTTCCACGGCTGTCCTGGTCCAGAAGGACTGTGCCGGGGACTTGCCCCGCCAAGAAAAACTCAAAGGTGCAAGGGGAGATCCCAGTCACAGTACAACAAAAAAAGGAAAAAAGACTTCGTGACGCCTTGGCGCAGTTAAAGCATCAGCGTGTGCGTGAAAGGCCGTTGCGGGGGGGAAGGGGGAAAAAGCTCGCTGCTACAGCAGTAAAGAGAAAGAAAAACAAAAAGGGGGTACATCGCGGATGAAAAAGGGGCGCGACCTGAGCAACCGAAAGGGGGGAAAAAAAACTGGAGACGTGGGAAATCAGGTGCGCCCTGGCATGCAGGAGAAAAAGGGGAGAATATCAGGCCTGAACGCTCAACTCTGAGAAAATTTTCGGGGTCAACCCCAGGAACTTACCACTCGTAGGGTGGCGACGAAGGGGGAGCGGGGAGAAATCGGGCGCGATTTAGCCCACGGCCTTAAAAGAAAAGTCGTGAACCATTACTTGACATCCCGCCTTTTCTACTGGAGAGGGGGGGTTGGTCCTAGAAACCCACCCCTCAACTTGAGGAAATCAACCACC
>Ga0179593_1409717_pt1 | contig 21797 bp, 29 predicted proteins | sample CZODoug2_1_08_16_FD_185931 | JGI IMG/M metagenome (GOLD analysis project Ga0179593, IMG submission 185931) | Vadose zone soil fungal communities from Angelo Coast Range Reserve, California, USA - CZODoug2_1_08_16fungal (PacBio error correction) | ecosystem: Environmental > Terrestrial > Soil >...
GAATCTTGTAGACAAGGAAGACGAGAAAAACTGGCAACAAGGCATGAGCGTGACTACGTGAAAAGGGTAAACATTGACAAAAACGCAAAAACAATAACCACACAAACCGGGGACAAAGCACGGAGTCAATGGTCATAGTACGCCAGGAACAAGAAATCTGACAAAGGGGTGATCAAGTCTGAAAAAGAAAACAGGACATAGTAAGGATGCAAGGGAAGGGGATGAGGTCACCGCACAGTGGGTGCGCAGGGGAAAAGAAGGATGGTGTTGGGGAGCTGTCGAAATAGAGAGACAGGAAAAGAGGGAAAAACGTCTCGGAAAAAGAGCACCGTCGACAAGAACAAAGAGTCGCAGGTATTGCCAGTGGCGCGAAAAGAGGGGTCCAATTAAAAAAAGAAAAAGAAAAATGATGAGCTGTGGGGAGAAACCACCAGTAACACGAAAAAGAAAACGGCCTAAACTTTACGGCAAAGAACGTCAATGATGACTGAATAACAAAGGGAAAAGGGGAGGGCAAGGCAAACAAAGAAAAAACTTGTCAAAGGTAACGTCCGATGCAAGGATTAAAATTCGCGAAAATCAGCGCGCATAAGTGGGGAATGGCGCAAAAGAGGAGGACTAAGCAACTCACCCAGGCAAAGACAGTCAAAAAACCTGGAAAAAGCACCACTGAAGGTAGCCGCAAATACACTGGGAGACTCAGAGGATTTAGGAAAAATTTGTACAGGTCACAACAGGGCACAGGTGTGCAAAATAACAAACAGCCTCGGATGTGAGGACCAGCAGCAAAAAAACAATCCGGTAACTTATTCAAAGCAAAAAAGCCAGGGAAAAGACGGCAGGGGGGACAATCGTACGAAAACAAATGAGTACACGCCCGGAGCCCAAATGAAGCGAAAGAAATCCCTTCCTGGAGGGGTACAGGGATCAGACGGGAAAGGCACAGCGAAAAGCACCAAGGGATTCGTGAAGGGGGGAAAAAAAGAACCGCAACGGTCCCCCGTACAAAAGACTGGTGGCCGTGTGTAGCGCGAGAAAAAAAAGTTGGCGCGCTAAAATAATAAAAACTCACAAAAATCACAAAAACAAAGACAATCGGGGAAAACGGAGGAAGCTGGGAGAAGAACAAGGAAAAAGGCCGAGAGGGGAAGGGTGGCTGCACTGGGCGTACCAGGTTGGGAGGAGGATCTCCGCAAAGAGGGGGGATCGCAAAAACCGAGGAAAGACGAAAGTATTAAAGATTGACAACAGTCGAAAAAAAAAACAAACTCGGGGTAAATGTGAACGGACCCATGACCGATAAGGATTGTCAAAGAGAAGTTGAAGAGAGAGACACGTGTGCGACGGTTGACTGTGCAAACAAAAAGGTGCGAACGAAAAAAACAGAAACAGCAAAACAAAAAAAATCCACAGCAAATAAACATTCGTCCAGGCCTGGAAAGAGTAACGACATGCCGAAACCAGCCAAGTATTGGGAAAAAAACATCACGACGGAATGAGAAGGGGGTAGTGCCCCCGCAGGCGAGGGAGGAAAAACAGAAAAAACGAAAAGAAGGGGAAAGAAAAAGAAGGAACTCGACTTTGGGGACTGGGCAGGCGGTCGGGGGGGGGGGGAGGGTGTTTCAAGTAGGATTGGCCAGAGCCAAAAAAAAGGGGTTAATGAAGAAAAGAGGGTTGCCACGGAAAAGGAAAAACTGCAAAAAGTTGGTTTGAGCAAAAAACGGTACGGAAACAAAGAGTACGGAGGAAGAGGATTGCGATCTTAACGGGTGCAACAAAAATGGTTCAGGGGGGGAGCGGGGTGTGGTGAGCTCAATGCATGTGGACAAACGGGGAGATGGAGTGTGTAGGGACCGTTGCGCAGAGACTACACATGAGGAAACTAAGCACGAGGGGGAACAACTCAAGAAGTGTGGAGAAAAATACACCGGTGGGGTTTCACACCGGGAAAAACCTGAAGCGCCACAAAACAAAAAGAAAAGGGGACAATGGGGAAAAGGATACTATATGAGGGGTAAGGAAGAAGAAAGGAGGAGTAAGGAGTTGGGTTCTGGGTCAAAACGCATCCTCAGCACGGTGACGAAAACTGTGAAGGGGGGGAGTGGGGAAGGGGGTCTCACGCGGACAAGGAAGACTGGGGGGCTGAAAAAAGAAAAACTGACCACGAATGGCTCGCTGGTTGTTGAGCTGGCCGAGAAATCGTGAGAAAAACCTGAGGCAATCAGGGAAAGGTGGGGGCAAGGGGGGGAGGGGGGAAAGAGGGGGCCCGCACATTGTGGCGGGGGGGGGGAAAATCTGAGTTTTAATTGAGTTGAAATGCGCAGAGAAAAAGAAACGGTATAAAGGATTAGTAAAGCGGCGCCTGAAACAAAAAGGAAGTGCAGGGGAGAAGAGGACAAATTGCAACGCGAAGACATATAATTGCCGTTCCAAAGGAGATACAACTCACCATAAAGAGAAGGGCGGGGATCAGCCGGGAAAAAGAGGACAATAATTCTACAATAGAAAGAAAAAAGAGCTCCCCCCGTGGGACGGGTGGGGGGCTGGAACTGTAAGACTGGAAAATCCATATAATCAGGGACTTGCGGGAAAAAGGGCTGGGGTGGAGGGGGGGGGGGCATGGGGGATGGGGGGTTTTTGGGGAGGTGGGAGGACTGGTTGGTAAAGGATTTGTTGGGAGGGGTGGGGGTTTCTGGACCGTTGAGTTGATGCTTGCAAAGAAACTGACGTCGAAATGTGCTGGGGTTCACACGTTGGAGCACTGGGAACGTTGCAAAGTAGGCTCAAAATGCTGTTGCGACCGACAGTAAAGGATGCCCAAAAACCACGTGGGGGGTGAACTCAAACAAAAACTAAAAGAGGGTAAAAATAATAAAAACAATGTGTGGGTGGGGGGGGGGTGAGATTTTTGTCCCTCTTCAAGGTCCTTTTAGTCAATACTACTTTTGCTCTTGAAATTTTCCGACATGGAGGGGTCTGCGGTCCGGATCGACGGAACTTTTTTGGGCTGATATGGTGGCCCCCAATAAGAACTTGGACATTGTGTAACGATCGGGGGACCGAAGAACTTCCGTATTCTAAGAAAGAAGAAACCTCAACAAAAGAACGAAAGTGCCAAAAGTGGATTCGGGAAGTCGCCCTACCAGGAAGCAACAGGTTAGGATTATAGGAAAAATGATCACAAAATGAATGTCACGGAGACCGTAGCACTTGGAGAAAAAAAAAACCGGAAAAATGGACTTAGGGTGGGGCTTCCTGGGGGGAAAAGTTGGACCAAATTTTAAAGGGGCCACGGGGAAGGGAAGTTTTGAGGGCACGAGTGTAAAGAGGCAAAGGGAAGGGAAAACAAAGAGGGGGGGGGCGAACATGCCGGAAAGCCTCTTAAAATCCAGGGAAGCGATGGGGGCATTAAAAAGGACGCGCCGAGAAGGACCAAAGAGGGGGAAATCCGGGTAGACGCCCCCTTCAACCAAGGATGGTTGAACACAAAAAACAATGAGATTGAAGTTGGGAAGTTGGAGTAACATAAACTCGACAGAAGGATTTTCGAGCAAGAGTTACGGTTTTTCGGTGAAATTTAAAATCCAGGTGAAGAAACGTGCTGGGGGGGAAACCAGTGAATGAGATCATCTTTGTGGTCGAAAAAAACTGGAGGACGGCGGGTTGAGTAACGCGAGTGAACACACATTGGGGGAAACTGGAAAGAGGGGGGAACGCGAGTACGGAATCCAGACAACAAAGAATGAAAACGAGTCCTCCCTATGGTTCAAAGGAAAAGGGGAAGTCAGTCCTTCGAGTGGTTGGGGCTTATAAAGGGAACAGTACATACAATGACCACGAAGAGAACAAGCATATATACAAAAGCCCAGGGATACAATGGTGTTAAAGCCGACTTGGGTGTAGAAAAGTCTTTTGGTGAAGGGAGGAACAGGGGACGAGAAAATGTGTGGGGGACAAGGGGGGAAAGAAAAAAAAAGGGTGCACAATATAGGGAAACGAAAATTCAGCAGCCAAGTGGCGGCTGGGTCGGCTGGATCCGTCCCCGGGGGTGAATTTGGCCCACCGGAAACACAAAAAAGGGTCAATACGGATGGGTTTCGACTTCAAACGAAAAGCGGGCAAACTTTGAAAAACAACATGTCACAAGTTAGAAAGGATGGCCTAACCACCCCTCAAGTGGACTTTCAAAGAAGTGGACCTGTAAGGAGAATACTCAAAAAAAAAAAAAAACGGAGGAGGGTCTGAAAAAAGAAAAGAGTAAGCACCAACGAAGGGCTGTGGGGGAGATGCCTAAATCACGAACGTGGTAAGTGTTGGCCGGGGGTCAAAAAAAAAACGTGTACTCAAGTCCGGGTGCAGTGTCTCCAAAAATACAAAAGTATTTTTGATGGGGGACCAGGACAGGCCCGGAAAGCACACAAAAAAAACCCCAGGGAAAAAAGGGATAAAACAACTAGGCGGGGTAACTTGTGTGCTGCACCTTTAAGTGTGCGATATTGAAAAAAACGCCGGAAACGAAAACGGGGTTGGACAAAAGGGTACCCTTGAAAAAAAAGGAAGAAGAACGTTGTCGGGGACCGAAAAAATGCTGGCACCTGAACGGGGAGGTAAGGTGCAATGCTGGGTAGGGAAAGTCATTAACCGAAAAAAAAAAAATGAAAAGGGAAAGAGAAGTTGAAGTGACCCTCGTGAAAACCAAGAAGGGGGCTAGAGGGGGGGGTGAAACATCGAAAGCCAGATAAGGGGAAGCAGTAAGAAAAACCAGAAGGACAACCAGACAAATTTGGAACAAAACTCCTCAAGAGTGTGAAAAAGTTACGGTAGTGGGATGAGGGGGGGGGGGGGGGGGGGGGTGGGTGACAAAACAAAAAAAAAAGATGGGAGAAAAAATAGGCCACGATTAGTTAAAAATAAAAAAACAAAGAACAAACACCTCAATCGTGGGGAAAAATAAGGAAAGGGACAAAGCGCCAAATGTTGTCCTCACCGACTCGGCCACAGGAAAACAGCCCACCATCGCGAAAGCGGGAGAAGGAGGGGGGAAAGGGGTTTCGCCCCAACAAGCCACGCGTGACTAAAAACGGGGCCCTTGGAGCGAAGATCCGGGACATCCAAAAGCCATTCGTTAAGGGGAACGGGAAAAGTTGGCAAAAAACCCGCCACAAGAAAACAAGGGAAAAAAAGGAAGTGGGTTCGGGAATGCTGGTGGGGCGAACACAGAAAAAAGTAAAACTAATTCTCGAAACCAAAGAAGGGGGACCAGGGGCAAAGGGGACTGTTCGGCGGAAAAAAAAACACGGAGAATTCGTCGTGAGGGGCCGGGCCTCAAACGCCCAGTGGGCTCTGAGTGGCAAGCAACTAGTTTGGAAAACCAATCAACGGCGAGATTTGGCAAAAATACAGAACAGACATCCCCATAAAGAGCCGGGAAAAAAGGGGGGGGAAAGAAAAACACAGGAACACTTTCACCCGGAATGAGATGGAAAAAGCAAAAGTGTGACGAAAAAATGGGTTAAAATCAAAAAAAAATAAGGGGACCCAAAAAGTACAAACGGTAAAGAACTCGAAAAAAAGAAAAGGCACAGAGGACGGTCGGCCACTCCTAAAACAAAAAAGGCAAGCGCCTGACAGAGCGTATTTCACATCCCCAAAGTCCCAGTCGATAGGGCGGGGAAGACCAAATGAAAGCGAAAACACAAAACACACGGGCCGCAAAATGCAAAGACCAGGGGAAGGGGGAAGCAACTGGGCCTGGAAAGGATGACCAACGAACACAAGCCGTGCAAATTGAGGGGGCCCAAAGGGGGCCTTGGGACGAGGAAAAGACCATGCGGAAGACAAAAGACAGAGCAGAAGCAGGGTTGAAATCAGGAACCAAAAAAAGGAACGTGGCAAAATTCGAAAAGTTCGGGTGGAAGAGCGTGGCGGGCAAAATATCTGAAGCCAGGGTTGGGAAGAAAAAAGGGACCTGGAAAAGGAAGGGGGAAAGCTAAAACAACGGGCTCAATCACGGAGGTGTGAAGAGATGGACACTGACGTTGGGGGGCAAAAGAATCTGAGACTGAAAGAAGGGCACCTTAAAAAGGCTAAAAAAAAAGAGAACCAGGAAAATGTCAAAGCAGCCCGTGGTGACTGGACGAGCGAAAAAATCAAAGACCCATCAAAAAGTGAAAGACGAAAAAAAGGAAGGAAGAAAGAGGTGGAAAACCTTTCTCGGAAACGTCACGGACCTCGGGGGGCAGAAAAAAAAAAGAAAATCCACACCAACACAAAAACGCGGGGCGTTGGGGAAAGAAGTCACCCGCACCTGAAAAAGTCAACCAATCAGAAAGTCTTTGGACTGGTTGCTGACATCTACTTGTTGAAATGACCCGGAAAAGGGACTGGTGCACCCTTGAACGAACGGCAGATCTGTGGGAGGGGAGGGTTAGGCCAAATGGAGGAAGGAACAGGAAGTGGGGCAGACCGGGGAAGGGGGGAAAACGGCTACGGAGGGAAATGTCCCGACAGGAGATGCAGGGAAAGGGGAATGAAAAAAAATGGGTAAAGACAATGAGCTAAGGTTCCAAGAACTACGATCGGGGAGGTTAACTAACTTCAACGGGCGAACAAAGAATTCAGAAAGTTGGCAAAGAAAAGAAAAGTGTGGCCAAGGGAAACTACATACAGAAACCAGCTATTTTGGGAATGAGGGCCCCCATGCGAAGATGGACCAGGGTAGGCAGGTAGGTAGCCCAGGAATGGGGGAATCGAGCACTGGGGGCTAATCCAAAATCGCGCCTAAACCCCACTAAGGAGAGGGAGAGCAAGGGAGCCGGAAAAGAAACAAATTGCCGAACGGGTGCTGTGGGGAAAACAGAAAGGAAAAAAGGAAAAAGAACCTTTAGGAGGAACGACCATAAGGAACAAACACGAAAAATGGGGCGCATCTGCCTGCGAAAAGTGAAAAGCAAAGGAGGTGACGAAGGTTCTACGACGAACGGAGTGACTAAAGGCCAGAAGAGATTACCACCTCACGATTACACCCAACGAACTGGTGAGGGGGAGTGGAAAAAAAAAATCCTAAGCTACTAGTGAAACAATAAAAATGAGGGGGGGGGGCACACGCCCGGAGCAGCAGTAACGTCATTGGCAGGGGGTCTCCAACCGAAAAAAGGGAGCGGTCTGCTAAAAAAGGAGGAATGGAGAAAAGGTACTTGGGTAGACTTGGAGTACGCCTGGGAACTCTCTCTGTGGGGGGGAAGGAAAAACAATACCATAAAAGAAAAGTATCAAAAAGTGAGGAGGGAGAAAAAATCCGGTTCAGGGGTTAAGAAACGGAGGGGGGCGGGGAATTATTCAGTGGGGGTAAGAGAGTTTGGGACGGAAGAAGGAAATTTTTGATCAAAAAAAAAGAAAGGGGTAAGGAAAACCCAGAACTGGAAAAATAAGATGTTCTACGCTCCAGGCAAAAGTGGGATCCGGGAGGGGGGGGGAACGAAGGAAAGAGGGAAAAAAAGCAATTCAAACCCGCCGGGTAAAAACAAAAGATACGGAGGGAACCAGAACATTAGGGTCAGAAAAGTGGGGCATGTACAACCACGCTGGAAACTTCCCAGACCTTTAGCAACGAAGGAGGTCACCGGGGACCAACAAAACTACATGAAATCAGGTAAGGGGAAAGTCAAGAACAATTTAGTCATCCGGACGGAAAAAACTACCTACTCGGAAAACACACGTTTGGGGGACTATAGGGAGGCCCGAACGATCAGGGGGAAAAAGGGCAAAAACAAACCCCGGAAATCGATGCACCGCAAAAGACCCCCGTAAGATTGCAACTCTGGAAAGGAAAAAGGGGGGAGGATCTACTCGCTCAAACAACAAAAATGAAAAACAATGAAAGGAGAGGAGGGGAAAGAAAAGGGTATCCGCGTAAACCCCTGAAAAAAAACAAAAAGGAAGTAGGAATAAAAAAGAACAAGGATCCTTCCGGAGGGCTAAAAATTCCGATTGGTCAGGTGGGGTGACACTGGAAAAAGTAGACGACCGGCAATTGAGGCCGAAATAAAAAGGTGGGTTTCCGAGGGTAGTGTGCTGGACAGCCAGGGATCAGTCGACCGCTGGCCGAATAGCTCTGCTACGGGTGACGAGGATGTCTCAGGCGGCAAGGGGGGGTAGTACGGTCCGGGGTTAAATCCCTTGCCTGCCTCAGGGGGAAAAAAAATCCCCAATTCGAAAGAATGTACCTCGTAAGACCGCCTCGGTGGGGCGTGCGCCGTGCCCAATCTCCAAGTCAAGAGAGCGTCGTGGAAACGAAGCCTGGATGTGGAAAAATAGACCAGATTAAAAGATCCGAAGGTTTGCCGCGCCTAGGTCAAGAAACATCAAGGCGGATATAGGTTCAGGGGTCGGGGAAAGGGATGACCAGAAGGACACGCAGAAAGATCGCAAAGAAGATGGAGAAAGTTGGACCGCGGGGAGGAAAAAGAAAAAAAAATCGAGAGAGGAGCGAACGGACAAAAAATAAAGAACAACGCAAAGTAAATCTCCGCGGCAAAGCAGACATGAAAAGGGGGGGTCTTCTTGGGGGACACAGATAACACTGGAAACAGGGAGGGCAACACGTATGACGACGATACAACACCGTCAAAAGGAACAGGCACTGGACAGACACAAGGGGGGGGTCACCGGGTTCAAAAGAAAAGAAGCGGTCACCTGCTGGACATATCGTGGAACGGTGATCAGAAAGAACTATGTCAGGGAGAAGACAAAGAAAACAGAGAGGAGACAGCAAGGCGAAGAAAGGAAGAGTGCACGTCACGATAGGTGCTTCATCGGAAAAGGGGAAAGGGGGGAATAGAAGAAGGAAGTGAAGGAATAATCGGCAGGAAACGCAGGAGAAAAAAGAGTAACGAAAAAAGAAATCCTCCGAACAAAAAAAAAAAAAACCAGAAGGAGGGAGGAAAAAAAAAAAGAAACGAATATCACAATCAATGGACAGGGAACAGTGGGGAGAAAAAGAAAGGATAGACGAATTTCATCATGATACGAACAGTGGAAACACTGCGAAAAAAAGAAAAATGACCCAACAGCCTCGAGGGGGAAGAAGCGAGAAGCGGCTCGGAAATGCTGTCAGGTGGAAGTAAGAAATGGGGGATCACACAAGGATTAACGCATTCGGGTTCGCCGGATGCTGGCCTGGAAGAGAAAAGTAGAGGAAACAAGAAGAATAGCAGGGTGGGCGGCGAAAAAAACCAAGTGAGTGGTGAAACCATCCCGAAATAACACGAGACATCACGGGGGCCATCAAAAAAAAGGAAAATGAGTGGGCATAGGTCGGAACGGTCAAAGCGGGACTTACTAAAATAATTACTACTGAAAGCAAAAAGACAGCAAACGTCTTAGGTAGAGACACCCAAACAAGCCTGTAGGGTGAGCAGTCAACAAACACCAATAGAAGAAGAAGGGGACACAGGTGGGGTGGGCTCCAGTAGGTGTGTGGCGGGTCAACGGTCACGAGAAAAACAACACGGTGAGAGTCGTGCTGAGGTGACCAAAAAGGATTGTACCAACTACCAAAGTGTTTGTGCTGAAGGAAAGAGAAAAGAAAACACCTCGTTGAGGGGGGGGGGGGGGTGGGGGAAGAAACGGAAACCCGGAAGACAACAACTGACGCGTCGTGCCACAAAGACAGTGGTTGGAGACAGAAAAAAACAACCACCGTCTTTCCACGCGTATCGGGAAAAAGATGGAGGGGAGGTCTGGGACAAGAGGACGTGATTCGCAAGTAGGAACGCCAGTTACAGGCCAGGGAACCAAAACTAAAAAACTCTACCTCCACGGAAGGGAGCGCGTTACGACAAGCGGGCTTACGTCGAAAAAAGGTCAGAAATGACCTCTTTCGCGATACCCCCAAAAACAACGGAAAAGATCAACCAAATCAAAGAACCGCCAAAAAATGTGGGGGGAGGAATAATTTGTCACCCTCCAACCGGAGCCCTATTGCCCCACACACACTTTGCGTGTGTCTAGGGGGCCAAAAAGACCAGGGGGGCAGAAAAAAACAAGAAATCACCGAACAGTGGCGCGCGAAAAACATTATCTCAAAAAGTCTGTTGAGGAAACCATAAGAACAGAACTCAGGAGGTAAGGGGGGGGATTCCAGCTGGAACGCCAGAAATTTAATCCGGCCTCTGAGGGGGGTGAGGGGTATGCAAGAGTTGAACCGCGATCCCGGGAATCAAGATAAGTAAAGGGGTGCGAGACAATAGCCAAGTGCAAAAGGGACTCAAAAAAAAAAAAAACGCCACAGTCGGTTCTTGATGCCCGGCTCTCGTAAGAGTCGCCCAACAGGGAAAAATAGCGGGTTTTAAAAAAAAAAGCGGTCACCAAACTTAGAAAAACCTCTTGGGACACCAATTGACAAAGTCCGAAAAAAATCAGAATTCCCCCCGCCGAACACAAAACCGAAAAAAAATGAGGAGAAGAAAATGACACGACAATTCAGCCGCGATCACATGATTCTGTTTGGGGGAAAACGGGGCATTGGTTTCAATAACCTCTTCTCCGTAACGAAAAATCCAGGTCTAGCATCCCACTCACCCCATCGCCAGTTTTTCCTGGCTTCCACCCACGCGGGTCTCAAACCACAGCCCCAGCAAAAAATGCCGACCCTTCTTACGAGTCGGCACGAGGGAGAGGGCAACTCGAAATCTGAAGGAAAGCTGGGAAAAAAAAACTGGGAAAGGAAAAAAAAAAAGAACATCAAAGACCGATGCCGAAAAAAAAAACCTTCGACCGACACGTTACCTATTCCCAGATAGCCCTCGCTGCAGCATCACTCAACCTCCTTCTCTTCAGAGGCCACACTCATCTTGGCTCTTAGCCATACCCAACTGCCTCGACCTTTGCTCCGTCCAGAGATTTTCTGCCTTCCTGTCGGAACCCCTAGCTTCCGACTGCCCTCTACAGTAGTTATAGGCAACGGGAAACCCAACGTCACATCAGGTTGAGAGTCACGAGGGAAGCGGTTCTCTCAACTCCACTAGGAGGAAACAAAAGGGTCGAAGGGCGGCGACACAAGGTGCCTGCAGGTACACAAATCCTTTGTGGGGCGGCGATGGGAAACTAGCCGGGTTCACCGTGCTAGCCGTTGTCTTGAGGCCCCCTCGGTTGCGCTTAACCTTCCCTCCCCCGCCGCCTCCCCAGTGCGTGCCATCGTTTATGGGGCTTTTGCGTAGGGGGGAAAGAAACTCTCACGTAAACGAGCCCCCCCTTGCTTCTGACAAGAATGACTTAATCAGCTTTTCCCATTCACGGAGAACCTAAAGACCCAAAGGGTGGTTCCCACACTTCAGGGGGGTGACCAACAAAAAAAGACATCAGGAGAAAATCGATTTCCCGGGGGGTGAATAATTTGCTCCCAGGCACATGCGGGGCAGAAGTCTGGGGGGGCAAACCAGAGGTCCAGAGCAAAAATTGCGCGCCCACCCCTTGAGAGCGCCACACGAAATTCTCAACAAACAAGCATATAGACCTCCACATGCCTACAGCTCACACCCACGGGCCCAGTTATCTCTAAAAAACCGCGGTTCAAGGAGGGTCTCCTGAAGGCTTCATCTACGTTCCGCTCGAGCAAAGGCAGAACAAGTATAAAGAACAGCACCCTCCTACGGGAAGGGAGGCTGCTACGACAGCCACGGTGTACAAAAAAAAAGAAGACTACCCTCCCTTCACCGATGGCCCCCTCTTCCTCCCGCCGTCCCCCGTCAAAAACAGCTGCCACTCTGCTCTCCTAGCTCCGGGCTTTCGGGTGGAAAAATACCGTTTCTCATTTTCTTCTCCGGGGGGGTCACAACCTATTCTTGGAAAGTAGACTGTGAGAACAAAAATCGCGGGTATCTTAGGAAGACAAGAGTTCACAGACCCTCAATTACTTTCAAAATCGGGACTCCCGTCCCCAGCGTGCACGTAAAAATCCTTTTTAAAAAAGAAACACCTTCCCTTCACACATTCTTCCTCACAACTCACACCCAACCTCTGGTTTTCCGGGCTCTATATGCGAGGGCGCAAAAGGACAATCATACTCCTCCCTCCCGGTCCTTCATCCCTCCCGTCTGGTACTTTGATTCACGACTAAGGTCCCAAATCATGGTAGCTCTGGTCCACCACCGAACACCGAAGTACGCGCCGCACGCACTCTTCAGCGTCTCACTACTGTCTGCTGGGTCCCCAAGCAGTGCCCCTCTCTCGACTTGTCCCCTTCGTGATCCATACGGCGGTAAAATAAGGGGGGAAAACCCGCGTCCCGCTGGCAGGGTCGAGGGCAAGTAAAAACCCAAAAAGAGGTTACTCTTGCCTGCCTTGGGGTGGGGGAAAAGTTCGATACACTAGGCACCTGTGACAAAAAGGTGAACTGCTAACTAGGCGGTAAAAAGTCTAGCACAAAAAGCACGAACACAGAGATGAACAAAAGCAAGTAAGATGGGGGCAAAAGCTAACTCAGGGCGGAACACGATAACCTTGTCTAGGAAAATGTTGGTACAAGGAGTGGAAAACGAGAGGCAACGCTGAGTGACAGATAAGACTTCTTGAGAAAAACAAAGGGTTGTACAGGCGAGCGGCGAATCCAAGTGGGTGGGGCAAAAAAAAGAAAAAGGGTGAACGAGAAAGTTGACAGAAGGGCATACAAGGTGCTGACGAACCAGACGGGTTGGGGCATGCAAAGAGACGGGTGGAAAACGGTATGGAGACCCCAAAGACAGAATGACGAAGGGCGACGGGGGTCGAAAAAACTTGCTGCTGGGACATTGAGAGCAATCTTTGCTACATGCACCAAAGAACGTCAGAGTTTGGTTGGTACGGTCGCCCCTCGTCGGCAGCTTACCCATTGGGGTCAGTGATAGGGAAAACCGTGCGCACAACGCAACCCTGCCCTCTCCCACTGGGGACACAACACAAAAAAGGTTTCTTGATCTGGGGGGGGGGGATCAAGAAGAGATAGGGGGGGAACACAGTGGGTGCGCTTCTCCGCCTGTGCGCTAAAAACTGTAAAACGGCTGCAAACTTTGATTTGCTTGATATCCCTTTAACCTTTTTCTACATCTAAACATCCTCTTGGACGGGCAGACACTCATCGACGAGGAAGCACCCGGTATGTCTCCTTCATGTGCAAGCTCGGACCGTTCTTGGAGCTCCCAAGCAGTGTTTACGATGTTCCTTCACAAGTTCTCCGGGGACGGGGAGCAAAGAACCAACACACTTCTTGGGGGAAAACAGACCACCCTGGCGCAGGCTCGGTCCGGACACAGTGTCGATCGACCTCGCATCTCCGCCTAAGAGGTTTGTCCACCCGTCTCTGGTCGGTATATTCGCCGGACCGACTAACACCGTCCCCTTAAAAACTCGTCGTAGCTTGCCCTCGTACCCTATTCTCCACCCTGCCCTCTTCCGCTTCTATATGTGTTTACTAGTTTGCGGCGCGGAGACACTGATTACTTCCAGCGCGCTCAGCAAATGCCTCCGCAGTAACTCCATCCCTCCCGCTGCTTCCCACTTCCCCCCTTCCTACCGCCTCAGCTCGTTTCATAGTCCGGTCCTCCTCTTACTCGTGTCACGAAACCACCCCCAGACGCTTTCCAACTTCAGACAGCCCGACTCATAAGGATGCACGAGAAAAAAAAAAAGCCAATCCAGGAGCGGAAAAGGAAAAAAAAAGTAGAAAAGAGATAGTTCATTGGGAGGAAGCATGGGCCGTTGCCTCGGAGAGCGGGGGGAGCAACAAAAAAAGGGGGGGTGGGCTGTAATGGCGGACATACAGCGAACTAACAGTGGCAACTGGACAAGGACTAGCCAAAAGGGGAGCGATTGAAGGCGTTAATGGTCAAAAAAAGAAAAGAATCTACTGGGGATGGGGGGGAAGAGAAATCGTTGCAGGAAAAATTCAGGGAGCAGTCCTTAAAAAGCCACAAGAACGGCATATGTGTCGCAAGGAAGAGGGCGGGTCCGTGGCCCTGCCGGGTCACGGAAAACCATGGATATGGAAAAAGAAGAGGAGACTTTGAGAAGGAAGAACGAGGGCAGCAAGTGGCAGAAGACGTCCCGGAGAACATCCGAAGTAGTGGCCGGGGCTCAGAACCTTGGGCCCGAGGAGGTGTCCAGAGTAATGTGGGGACAGGAAGTCCTCTCAACAAACCAGGGGCAAACACGGAGGGGGAAAGAAAAATAGCGTTATAAATCAACAAACGGGAAGAGCGGGAAAAAATCAAATAAAGGGCATTGTGGCGACCCTGAACATCGAAAACTGATGGGTGGTGAGCAGCAAACACATCGGTGGGGACGGGGTCGCGGCGAACCTGCAAAGTCCAAGAAACCACCAAAGAAAATAGACAAAACCGGGTAGAGACGACACTCTGAACAGCCCTGGACCAACCTAGAAGAGTCTCAGGAAAAAATCCTCACGAAAAAATTAGGAGGAAAGGGTGAGCAAAACGAAGTCGCATGACCGTGAATGACTGGGCCTCTGCGGCAAAAAAAAAGGCAAACCAGGACCAGACTCAAAAAAGAAAACAGACGCGAGCGGACTTTAAAACGGGAAAAAAGTCAAACCCCCGCCTTTTTCAAGAAAAAATCGGACGAAAAATGAAAGCGTACATGCGCAAAAAATGCCGCGTAGTGGCCATAAAAAAAGGGGAGCCAATCCGTGAATAGGACGACACTGTGTGGATGTGGAGCACGGCCAAGAAAGCCGAAAGACAGGTTGTCGGTCGGCCGGAGGACCTTGCGGGATGAGTGAAAAAATGACAAAAAAAACAAGAAAAATACAAGCCCGTGAAACCCAGTACTTCCAAAAGACAACAGGGAATTTGTCGGAAGGAAGGGTACCCCTCAAAGCGCAAAAAAAATAGAGCACGAACCTGGACAAGCAACTTGGAGAAAAAAGCAAGGGCTTCAACGAGCTGGGGAAAAACAACGACACGGAAAAAAGCGTGAAAAAGGCACATGCAGACTGGCAAAAAAGAAAAAGAAAAAGGCAAGGGGAACAAATAAGTGGAAAAAACACCGAGACGCATGGAAAAGGGAAGAACAGTGTGACATGTGACATATGAGGGTGCGTGCAGAAGAAGCGCGGTGTGCGGAAAACGACCCCGAATCCTACCGATTGGCAGGAACGGGAGCCGCCAAGGGCGAAAACAAGCGGAGAAAAGGGGGGTATCGGGCGCAATAAGGTACATTGTGGGGAAAACTGGCTCGAAAGGCAACAGAAATGCCGGTACTGTCAACAGAGGAAAAAAAGGTCACAAGGTAACTGGGTCACACAGGAAAGCACGAGAAAAGGGAGTGGTGGAGGTAGGGATCCTTCCGAGAAAGAAAGGAACAAGAATGAAGTTACGTCGGCCCAAAGGTAGCAAGAAAACGAAAGTTGGTCGTCGGACTGGGAGGTAAATGATGACCAAAACAACAGGAAAAAACTGGGGACTCACACCTCACGGTGACAACACAGGGGTGGCACTCACCAAGAACAATACTCTGCATTGGTTTGAATGAGCAGGAATAACATACGGGCGAACGGGGAGAAGATAAAAGCGGAACAAAAAAAAAAGGGACGCTGCGACAGGTGCCGGATTAAGGGGTCGAACGCACATGAGTCACTCCAAAGGCACACTAAAGGAAAGATCACGGAGGGGACACCGAAAATCTTTGTAAAATGGGGAAGCATGAAAAAGAAAAAACACGACAGGCTGGGGTTTGAGGAAAAGAGAAAAGGCACGAAAGGATCCGATGAACAAACGCCTGTGCCGACAACTCGGGGGGATGACCCGCATACGCGCCAGAAGTACTTAAAGCCACGCCAAAGGAAAACAACAAGGGAGCAACACAGGTGCATGGACAGGGGACAGTGACAAGCAACGATGAGCCCGAGTCCATTATGGTGGGGAGGGATACTTCGATAGCAAACGGCGCTAAAGAAAAATATCTGGATCCTGGGGACCAAAGGGATCAAAAACGGGGGTGTCCCACGCCGCGGTCAAGGGATGTGTAAACCAGGGAACACGACGGATGCAGACAAGGGTGTTGGCTATGGTGAAACAAGGGGTGAGTGCAAAAGATAGTTGAATCAACCAAAGATAACCGGGCCAACAGCCAAGAATCAACATGGAAGTCAAAACAAGAGAACAAAAAAACATACCTCCGTCCGTCAGCATGGGCAACGGCGAAGAGAGGGTCGGGAGTCTCGTTACAGCCTGGATAGGAAGGCAAACAAGGGAACATAGCCCGCAAACTAAGGGGGGAGATCTAGTAACTCGGGGCGGAAAGGGGGCGGGGAAGGGGAAAAGGCGGGCGAAGGATGGTGGAACACCGGTTGTATGTCATGTACAAAAGAAGAGTCAGCTCAAACAACAACAATGAGACTAACAAATGATTATCGTGGGCACAGCCAAGCAAAAAGCGTTGCAAACGCAAAACCGCCTGAAAAATCACAGGGAATCACTGAAGGACGCGACCAACCGACAAATGGACCGGATGCTCCGACTCCAAATCCATGTGAAAAAGGAAAGAGCAACAATACTCCAGGTAGGGAGGAGGGGAAAGAGGGAAGGAAAACTTGGCCGGCAGTTTGTGGGGCGGCATGAAAGAGGGGGAAAAGTACACTGGGTTCATGTGTTGCCAAACTACGCTCAAAAGGTGTTACTGACAAACATTTCAACGGATGAAGCACCCGGGAAACATTTACATACCCGGAACTTATAAAAACTGCAAATAACAGAAAAAAAAGGCATGAAAAGCAGAGCCCACATTAGCCTAGGGAAATTCCTTGGAAAAAATCAGGGGACAACCGGTGCGGACCTGGGGATTCACGCCAAACAGCAACAAGTTTTGACAGGACAAAGAACACATGTGCGAAAACTTGTTCACAAAACATCAAACGACCAGAGGGAAGACAAGGAGGCAGGAATTGGACAAGATGACGACAACATTGGGGTGAAAAAAAAAAAGAACAACAGGGGGAGAAAAAAGCGACTAAACCACCACAAAAGAAAACAATAAGCACGGGTGGGACCACATTGGGCGCGGTTGAAGAAAGAACACAAAGGTGATGGTCGGGGGCGAGTTGTGTGACTGGGGTTTTTCGCGGGAAGTCGCGACGTCCATCCAGGGTGACATCAAAGGGTAGGAGAGCCTGCGTCGCAAGGCAGTAAAAATGCGAAGAAAAAGAACGGCCAAACATGCCGGCGTCCATCAGTCTCCTGCATGACATCCCCCGAGACGGAGAGGGAGCGGCTCGACGACAAAAAGAAAGGCGTCGCAACAGAATAGGAGAATTTTCTTCTTGGCCGTGGCAAGTGATGACAGAAATGAGGTAAAAGGGACTGGAAACCAGAAAAACCGTGTTATTGCAACAACTATCAGCGAAAGCCAGGGAGGGGAAAGGGGTTTTTCCCAGTCGAAAACGCCAATAATTATGAAAACAAGCGTCATTGGGCAAAAACCGGTGAGGCATGACACTGCGTGTGGCGGAAGTGGGTGGGGGAATACGTTTTGGCATCAACGAACTTCAAGCAGAAAAACGGTCAAAAAACCTGGGGATATCGGGAACAAGGGGGATTCAGCCCGACGATAAAACTTGGCGCGCTACCAAAAATCGTAAAGGACACCAAAGGCCTGATGGCCAAAAGGGGGCAAGAAAAGGGAGTCCAGACACTCGTCGAACCGAGGGAGTGCAAAGAAGCGGTGAGCCTCGAATCGCATCAGAAGCTCGAGTAGCGAGAAACAGGGAAACGTGGGAGAAAAAACGAAGCGAGTCAGAGAGAAAAAAACACACCGGGAGGAAATGGAAGACGACTGAAGGGTCTTCGAGGGGGACAGTTCCACCGCAATCAAAAAAAGATAGGACGATTTCACAGCGATCAAAGGGGAAAGTAACACCAACACCGCAGCAATTTACAAAAATCAAAGGTCAAAATGGCCGACCGAAATCTGTCGCAACACAAAAAAAAACTCGAAGACGATGAGGGGAATGTGGTTGTCACTGGCACCAAGTGAAGGTTTATTGTGTCGTGGGGACACACCCATACCGTCGCAGAGAAAATCACGAACACACTGCAGGAGGCCACGGAAAAACGGGGAAGGTAAAGATATCACGGTGCGCAAGCAAAGGGTAGGGGCAACAGGAATGCACAAAAAAAGCGGTTCTAACTGGAAGAACCGACCCCACAACATACTTAAAAAATTGGGAAAGCGTAAAGAAAAAAAGTACAATCAGGCAAAGGCACCACTCATGGGGGGATATCATCAACCGTAAAAAATATAAAGGTGTGGTGGGGGTTCTTGTGGTAAACCGTTCTCCAAAAAGGGAGTCTCGGTCACAAAAAGGAAGAAGATTTAAATAACTGGTAATGTTTTGGAGCAGGCGAGGACACCGACGCCGGGGCAATAACACCAGGACTTGCAAGGGGGAATTGCAGGAAAACAACAAAGGGACAAAAAAAACGAGAGGGGTGGGGGGGCTGCCTGGTTGACCGTCAGGGCTGTAAAAATGTTGGTGGGGGACCTGGCGGAACCTGTACCACCGGATGGGGGCACAAGGCCAGAATGAAAAATCGAAGGTGGCGCCCGCGGGATAGCACGGGCAAAGCCGAGGCAAAAAAAAACGTTAAACGCAACAAAAGACCGTCTTCATAAGCCCATTTGGGACAAGCGCTTCGGCAGGGAAAGAATAAGAAGAAGAGGGGGCGCGAGACCCGCGCAAACGGAAAAGCAGTCATCGAAAACAAAGCAACGAAAAAAAACAAACGGGAGGTAAATCGTCAACCGCAAAAACCAACTAAGGCCCACAGTGGGTAGGTCTGCTGAGTGAAAGAGTAATTCGATCCGGAAAGGAAAAAGTCTAGAGAAAGTGTTGGAGGGAGCTAGGCCGCACGGGCACAAAAAAAACACACGTATAGGGTAGAAGGGGGCAGAACAGTCAGGAAAGTTGAAACACGGGGGGTGGGCCCCGGGTGTGACGGTGCTGGGACAGAGGAAAGAGATATGCGAGACCGACGGATAGAGTGTAGCATCAAGCGATAAGAAGCTGGAAACCCGTGGAAACAGGGGGCGGCCTGGTGAGCACGGACAGGGGGTAAAAAAACCGGAAAAAAAAAAAGAAAAACCAAGGGGGTGAAGAACAAAACAGCGGAAGGTGGGGCAAAACACACAAACGGTCCGATCCAACGAGCCAGGGAAAACAATCAAAATGGCCACCGCACACTCGCACGAGGGTGAAAAAAAATGGAAATGCGAAGCGTAAAAAGCTAAAAGCTCGACTCAGTGAGGGGGGGGGCTTGAAGACAGAGCGAGCAGAAAGCAGGAAGGGTGGGCTGAAGAACTCTAAAATAGGGTGGAAAAAAGGGACAAAAGGGAGCGGGAAACACGCAAGATATAAATTAAGGTCATTGGGGGGGGGGAGGAGCCCGAAAACATGGAAAGGAAAAAAGGAAACTACGAGGTGAACATGGCCCCAAAAACAAACACTCCCCAACAAAAAAAGAGAGTTGCAGTCAGGCCACCCCAATACGCGATCCTGAGAAGGCAAAGGGAAAAATCACAAACAGCGAACACACACAGTGTCACGACAAAAGGAGGGAATCGCATGTAAGAGGAGCCGGCAAACAAAAAAAAGTCCTGTCGCAAGGTCGAGGGGGAGAATCGGTTTTGAAAAAAGTTGGGAAAAAAAAAAAAAAAGTGTAAACCAAGTGGGGAGAGCATTGCAGACAAACGGCCATGCAAAACGGAAAAACGTAAAGTGAACAAGCCTCCAAGGGTGAAGGGAAAAGTTGGATGTTCTTGTTGCGCACATATGTAAAAAAAAACGGTTCACCTGGAAAGGTGCAGGGGGACTATATGGGGGGGCAAAAAAAAGGGCAGAGGGAAAAGCATAGTTCGTCGAGCGCCATAAACGAAAAAGGGGGGAAACCCACTAAGGAGCATAGGGAGACGAGTGGGGGAATAAGGTGTAAGGGGTCGGCACCCGCAACAGATCCGACGGAACCGGAGGAAGGTCGGCGGGGGAGGGCCGTATGTAAAAACTCCTCGCAAACTGCTGAGGGTTACCACATAAAGGAAAAAAAAGCAGGTCTTTGCAAGAAAAAACAGACAGGCAGGAATTTGTTTAGTGGGCAAATTGCTAGAGAAAAAGGGGGTGGCCCAAGAACACAGGAAAAAGTGGGAAAAAACCGGCTGGGGTGAACTGGCATTAAATCCACAAGAAGCAGTACAACCCCACACAGAAACAAATAAAAAAAAAAAAAAAAAAAAACCGAGCTGAAAGGGGGCTGGTTCCCGATCACAGTTCGGGCCGGCCAAGAAAATGCTCGGGTTGGTACAGAACTCCAACAGGGCGTCACGTCACGTTTGCTAAGGGAAGGTCTTTTAGAAGGCGGAAGCGGATCAAAGAACACGTGCATGAAAAAGCTACATCGAGTGATGGGTGGAATTGGGGAGGGTGAACACAAAGGGTGGGGCCGGGAAAAGGGTAAGGAGGGTCTCAAAGAGCGAAAGAGGTCAAGGAGAGGGTCATGCTTACCATCTAAGAACGTGAGGCAAAGGGGGAGCGATGTTTATGGGTGAACCCCCCAAAATTCTCCCAAGACCATCGAAGAAGCTGCTCTGAAACAATACACGTTTTTCACCAGTTGGTGTGGGGGTCAGGACTTGTTTCCGAATGAAAATTACACATGCAGGAAATTACCGAAGGATTTGCCGTTGCCAGCAAATGTGAAAGGGGTTGGCCGTCCCCTAAAGAAACATACAGAGACAATTTGAAAAGGGGGAAAAATCGGGGGGAGCTACTGGAACTCGGTAAAAACAATCTTGAGGTTGTGTGGGGTCATGCGCCAAATGCGATAAACTAATCGAAAGTGTACCCGAAGAAGGACGAGCCTGACAAAAGGAAAGGAACCTGGTCGGCTGCAATCCTCGGTGTGCTTGCAGCACACGAACACCAGTCGGAAGGACGAGTGGACCCACATACTCAAGGGGACAAACATAACAGTAAGCGAAAAAGTGGGGCAAAAAAAAAAAAAAAACCCAAACAAGTCGAACAGCGGTCGAGGAAGGGCCGGGAACAACGTACTGTGGTGGGGAAAAAGCCTTGAGGGTAGAAAAGCAGACCAAGGACACATGTGGGTGGAATATCAGCTAGTAAAAAAACGGCACAAGGGGGGAAGGGGAATAATGGAAACTTCGCGTCGGGTAACGTGTGGGGTCAAAGATTGCAGGCGAGGAGCAGAAGAAAAAACTCTGGGGCGATTGACATGATCAGGGGGCCGCGCACCGTATTTCCAAACGAATGTGGGGGGGGTAGTGTCTTTAGGACAAAATGGCATGGAACATAGGAGGTTGCTTAACAAAATGGGGTCTACATGCTACAACAGAGGACGGCGTCATAACGAGTGGAAAAGGTCAGGGACGTGGGGAAAACAAGCGACATGACAGGAGGTGACTCGGAATGTAGGTAGGTGGAGCCGAGGGGGAAAGGGCCACTCCGTCAGTGTTGAAAGAACTCAAAAACCGAAGAGAACTGGTCAATTGGAAGGTGTCACCGCAAGAATGCGGAAGGGGGAGAAGATAAAATGCCAGGCAGAACAAATGGAAATGGTAAGAGCTCAAAAATCACAGGGGGTCCACGTGAGGGAGGTCAAAATTGCAACAAAGTGGGACTAACTAAAAAAATGGAACCAGGAAAGAAAAAATCGAAGGAAGGTGGCAAAAAAAGGGGGGGGGGGGCAGCGAACCTGGCCGGGATGAGGGTGTCCAACAGCGGGTCCGTTGAAACG